>ERZ1106969.108-NODE-108-length-97592-cov-4.349908_pt1 | contig 97592 bp, 79 predicted proteins | sample MGYA00403685_ERZ1106969 | MGnify/ENA primary metagenome ERZ1106969 (study PRJEB35170, sample SAMEA104062416) | human gut metagenome | biome: human gut; feature: human-associated habitat; material: faeces | place: Denmark | collected 2012-05-18 ...
CTTCCAACAGGAAGCCCCTATGAGGCTGTATGCCGCGTCCACGGTGGACGCGGCAGTGGAGGGAGCGGATGTGATTATTGGGGTCACCTCGGCGCCGGAACCGTATTTAACAGCCCGGAGGGTGCAATCCGCATCCCTGTACTGCCATGTCGGATATCACGAGATAACCTCAGAGGCAGTCAGCTGTTTCAGCCATGTGGTGGCGGATACCTGGGAGGAAGCAAAAAATGTCAGCGGCCAGTCCCTGTTCCGTTACTACCGTTCCGGGCAGTTCCCGGAGCAGCGGCTTACCGGGACATTGGGAGCCGTGCTGTCCGGCCGGCTGTCAGTGCCCAGGGGCACCAGGGAAGAGAAGGTGCTGTTTGATGCCTTCGGGCTGCCTGTTTTTGATATCAGCCTAGCAAAGGAGGCATATATCCGGGCAAAGGCAGAGGGCCTTGGAATGGAACTGTGGTGGTAAGAAACGATATAAAGAAGGAAAAATGTATGAGAGTGGATTTTAATCAACCGATTCAGAGAAAAAATACTTTTTGCACAAAATATGACGGCATGGCAGCTTCCTTTGGAAGGGATGACCTGCTGCCGCTGTGGATTGCCGATATGGACTTTCCTGTCCCCGATGAGGTGACACAGGCAATCGCGCGGCGGATCTCGCATCCGGTGTATGGTTACAATGTGGTTCCTGCGGCATACTATGACGCTTTTGCCGCATGGCAGGAAAAACACCATGGATGGACAGTGGAGACAGGGTGGCTGTGCCACACCCCCGGAGTGCTGACAGCGCTTTCCGCAGCGATTCTGGCTTTTACAAAGGAAGGCGATGAAATCCTGATCCAGCCTCCGGTGTACTTTCCTTTCAGGAGTACAATCGAGGCCCTGGGGCGGAAGGTGCTCAACAGCCAGCTTCAATATGAGGACGGGAGGTTTTCCATCCATCTAAAGGATCTGGAGGAAAAGGCGAAGCGGGCCAGGATGCTGGTGTTTTGCAGTCCCCACAATCCCTCGGGCCGGGTTTGGACCAGGGAGGAGCTGGAACAGGTGGAGGGAATCTGCAGGAAGCACGATCTCCTGGTATTTTCCGATGAGATTCACAGCGATATTGTCTATGCCCCTAATAAGCATATTGTGTTTGCCAGCTTATCACCCTGGAGCAGGGAACACTCCATTGTAGCCATGGCACCCAGCAAGACCTTCAATATAGCCGGGCTGGAGATGTCTGTGGTTGCCATTCCCAACCGTCAGCTGCGGGAGGATTACCAGTATCTGCTGCGTTTTGGCCTTCACGCGGCCAACCCCAATACCTGCGGCCTGGCCGCTGCCCAGGCTGCTTATGAGTATGGGGAGCCGTGGTACCGGGACCTCTTGTCCTACCTTGAGGGGAACCTGGATTATCTGGACCGCGCCCTGCGTGAACAGGCACCCCAGGTGCGTCTGGTGCGCCCGCAGGCAACCTATATACCGCTGCTGGACATGGGGGAGCTGGGAATGGACAGCGCGGCATTGAAAGATTTCATGGCCAACCAGGTGGGGGCGGCATTGAACGCAGGAGATACCTTTGGACCAGGCGGGGAGCAGTTCATGCGGATTAATGTGGCCACACAGCGGGAAAACCTGGAGCAGTTTGTTTCACGGCTCCGTCTGGCCCTGGAGCATCTGGTATGAACGGGCGGGCTGGCGCCGCAGTAAAATACCTGCCCATTCTTCTGGTCATGGTGTTCTGGGGGTCCATGGGAGTCCCATCCACTTATGCGGTGGCGGAGCTTTCTCCTTTGTGGGTGCTGTGCCTGCGCAGCGGGATTGCCGTAATGGTGCTTTTTCCCGCTGCCCTGCGCCGGAACAGGGGATTGCGCCCGGCTCCCGGAGAAGGGGGACTGCTGGCTGTCCTGTCCCTGGTGGGCGTGGTGGGCTGCAATTATCTGTACTATTATGCCGTGCAGAATACGGCCCTTGCCAATGTTGCAATCCTCTATGCCCTGGGACCTATCATTACAACGGTCCTGGCCGGTATATTCCTCAAAGAAACCGTGAGGCAGGGCAGGTGCCTGGGGATTGTGCTGGCCTTTGCCGGGGTGGCTGCCCTGATTACCAACGGGGATATAAGCGCGGTTTTTTCCATTCATTTTAACAGAGGGGATCTGGCAGAACTGGGCTCCGCGTCATGTCTGGCAGCATATACGATCCTAAGCAGACGGCTTAAGAAAACGCCTCCGGAGTGCGCGGTCTTTTGGCTGATGCTGATTGCCTTTGCTGCCACGCTGCCCATGGCCCTGGTCCTGGAAGGAGGACCAGGTCCCCATATCAGCATACGGGGCATCCTTTCCCTGCTGTATCTGGGCGTTCTGTGCTCCGGGCTGGGGTATCTGCTCCAGCAATGCTCCATCCGGCAGATCGGCGCGTCGGCGTCAGCTGCATTTCTCAATGGCATCAGCCCCATCACGATCCTTACGGCGGCCCTTATCCTGGGGGAACACGTCACCTTCAATCAGGTGTTGTGTATGGCAGTGGTGTTCTCAGGTCTGTACCTGAACGCGTCCAACCAGAATCTGTTTTATAAGAAACACCGCGCTGCCTGAATGGCTGCCGGCTGATGGGATACGGGGTGGTCCTCCGGAAAATCCAGTGGACTAATCTGGCGGATTATTGTATAATATCAGCAATACCAGCAGCCGGTGGGGGGACGTTTCCTGCTGTGTCAGCGATGTCTGATATGACAGGGAATATTATATTTTGCAAAGAGAGGATACAGATGGGCAATTACTACGCGGAGGATGTGGAATATTTGCTGCTAAAGGCAGTGTCAGAATGCCGGGAGCCCGTGGGCGCCGGCTTTCTTGCTGAAACCTTTGCCAACCGGAAGGACCTGGCGCTTAGCGAGGCTACCATTGGCAGGCATTTGCGGCGGCTGGAGCAAAAGGGTTATTTGTGCTGCGAACGGTACAACGGACGTTCCCGGGGCCGTGTTATGACAAAAAAGGGCTCTGACCGGATGAAGGAGCTGGCAGCCGGACAAAAGCAGGTCAAGGCCGTAGCAGACGTGATGGAAGTGCTGCGGGATGGGAGCGGAAGGCAGCTGCGCAATGTGCTGGTCACCCGGGAAATCATTGAGCCGGAGGCAGCGGCCCTGGCTGCAAGAAACGCCACGGAAGAGAACATCCGGGCAATCCATGAGGTGGTGGCCAGAATGGTCCGGCTGACGGATGAGGGCCGGAGCATGGCGGCTACAGATGGGCCGTTCCATGTGGAAATAGCCAGGGCTTCAGGGAATTCCGTGCTGGAGATGGTGGTGCGGATGGTCCGGACGGACCGGGATTTCTCACCGGAGATTGAGTGTATCATCAACGCTTCCTCAGTGGAAAAGCCCAGTGACCACTGGAACATTTACAAAGCCATTGCCGAGCATGACGAGGAGAAGGCCCGCCGGCTTATGAAGCAGCATATCCGGAACATTATTGATACCATTGACGCCTACGAAGAAAGCCAGGCGGACAGCCCGGATTAGGGAATCAGTCCCGTACATGCCTATCGGTTTTTACATTATTTATTTAATGATTTTATAGTAAAAGAGTTCCCAGGTATTCCTGAGGTTCTGAGGTATATCAGCAGATGGTTGATTTTTCAAGACTTCAGACGGCAGAACTGCTTCGGAAGCTTCTGGTGACTGGGGGCAGGCCGGTGCGGATGGAATTGCTGCATTGCCCAATCAGAGCCTTTTGAAATATCAAGAAAAAGACTTTTGACAGTTCGTTGCTGCCAGAAGTCTTTTTGCATTGTGTTAATCCTGGAAAGGTATATTATTTTTAATCGGGTGAATGCTCCTGCATAGCATTTTGAATAAATTCTTTTGGAGATACTCCGGTTTTTTTCTTAAAGGTTTTGCTGAAGTACAGTGCGTCATCGTATCCAATAAGTTTTGCAATGGCAGAAATAGATAGAGTTCCGCATTCAAGTAATTCCTTCGCTTTATTAATACGTATATCGGTAATAAATTGAACAGGTGAAATACCCATACGTTTTTTAAAAGCATGAGAAAAATGAGATTGACTTAGTCCACACACTTGAGACATTGAATATAGATTCCATGGTTTTGCGTAATCACGATTCAAGCACATTACAAGGCGGTCAATGCCTGATTCTTGAACAGGATTACTATGTTGTTCGTGAAAAAATCGGCAAATTAAAGAAAACATTTTTAAAATATCTGAGTTTACAATAGATTCAAATTCAGCCTTTTTTAACTGTAATTCCATAATAATCTCTTGAAAAAGCAGTTTTAATGTTAATTTCTCTCCGATAAATCCGGTATGGAGATTAAATCGTCTAATTAATGATTCGCATTCACTACCAGTGAAATGAATCCAGTAAATCTCGGGTTCGTCGGCAAAAAAATAAGAATAAACTTGTGGCTCACCTGGACGAAATAATAATATTTGACCGGCCAAAAGAGTTTGCCATTGATTTTTTAATAGGTAATGTCCACAGCCCTTAAAAATATATATTATTTGGTAGTCGATTCTTCCGATAGTACGTTTCTGAGAATAGTCTTTAGTTAAAAATTTCTGATATCCACAGCAGTTAACCATAATTTTACAATCATGATTTTCATAACCAATAGATCTTCGAGTATCTCTATAATGTCCGGAAATATTAATCATAGATTTATCATTCCTTTCAAAAATAATAAATACAGCAGAAATTTCCATATCGGATTCTTATTAACGACGTGATGTGTCATGGAAAAAGGATAAAATACTGTTTATAATGTAGCATATAAGATAAAAAATATAAAGAGTTTTTGCGAAAAACAGAAAGGGGGTAAACGGGAAGTGAGGAGAAATATCCCTAAACAGGTAGTCTTGATTATGACAGACACAACAAGAAAAGACATGGTTGGATGTTATGGGAATAAGGCCATGAAAACGCCGAACATGGATCGACTTGCGTTAGAAGGGCTCCGATTTGAACATGCATATACATGTCAGCCGGTTTGTGGCCCGGCAAGAAGTGCAATTTTTACTGGGATGTTTCCACATACCAATGGCATGGTAACCAATAGTGTAGCACTTGGAGCTAATGTAAAAACAGTGGGTCAACGTTTAAATGATTATAAGGTTCCATGTGGTTATGTCGGAAAATGGCATCTGGATGGAGGCGATTATTTTGGCTTAGGAACCTGTCCGGAGGGCTGGGATACACGCTATTGGTATGATATGCGATGCTACTTAGAAGAACTTTCTGAGCAGGATAGAGTAAAATCAAGAAATCCACAAACCTCATATGGAGATGACTTTGATGAGAATTTTACATATGCTCATCGGTGTAGCAATCGTGCGATTGAGTATCTAAATGAGAGGTCGGGGCAAAGCTTTTTTTTGACGGTTTCTTATGATGAACCGCATGGACCATCACTTTGCCCTAAACCATACAATACAATGTATACCGGATATCAATTCCCACATAATCCGAGCTTTCAGGATGATTTGAGCAAAAAGCCGCGTATGCAGCAGCTTTGGTCAGGGAATCTTCTCCATGCAGATGAAGCGACTGTGAATCATGCATCAGATGGTCTCGCGCTTTTCCTGGGGTGTAATTCTTTTGTGGATTATGAAATAGGCCGTGTATTGGATGCTATAGATCAGAAAGCTCCTGATGCTTTGGTTATTTTTACATCAGATCATGGGGATATGCTTGGCTCACATCGGCTCTTCTCAAAAAATGCAGCAGTATACGAAGAAGTAGTAGGTATTCCTTTATTGATTCGCGATGGGCGCAATCAATCTCATGCGGGATGTATCGTAGATGCACCGGCATCCCATATTGATTTAGCCCCAACGATTTTGGACTATTTTGGACTTCCGATACCTCCGTGCATGGAAGGAAAGAGCATGTTACCTCAAATTAGGGAACCACAGAAACGAATAAATGATGAAGTTTTTACAGAATTTACGCGTTATGAAGTGGATCATGATGGGTTCGGTGGACTTCAGATGATGCGCGGAATCGTTACAGATCGATACAAACTTGCACTTTATCTTCTTGATACAGATGAATTGTATGATACAGTGGAAGATCCACATGAAATTCATAATTTAATCGGGGAAGAACAGTATGTAAAAATCAGAAATGAACTCCACGATCATCTTTTGGAACATATGAATCAGACACGAGATCCGTATCGTGGTTATCAGTGGTCAGAGCGTTCATGGAGACAGGAGAAAAAAGCTTCATGGGAAAATGATGCTTGTACCCGCCAGAGACAAACGGATAAATATGAACCAAGACAACTGGATTATGATACAGGACTTCCTATGGAATCCTCAACCAGGAAAAAGAAGTTATAGGGAAAGGAGACGGGGGATTATGGAATCGAACACAATAGAACTTGAATTAAGAGTTCAGAAGAGAAAAAGAAAAGATAAGTTGGTGTTAAATGCGTGGTGCTGGCTTTTTATGGCTGCAGCGGTTATCTTTTATATTCTATTTCAGGGTTATCCGATTGTCTGCAGTATTGTGTATTCGTTGCTTGACTGGTCGGGATTAACACGGACAGCACGATTTGTGGGTTTGTCAAATTATAAGGAATTACTTACAGATAAGCTGTTTTGGAATGCTTTTTTAAATAGTATTCAATATACAGTAATGATTGTTCCGTTGGAATTGGCCGTATCGCTTATTCTTGCTTATTTGCTTAACGATGAGAAATTAAAGGGTCGTGGAGTTTACCGTACCATGTATTTTATTCCTGTTGTTACTACGGCATCTGTGGTTGGTATTATCATGATTTTTATTACGGGAGTGCAGGGACCGATTAATCACATTTTAATGAGCTTTCATCTTTTGAGGAAACCAATTAATTTTCTTGGAAATGCTGCTTGGGCAATGCCGTCGTTAGTGCTGATTTCGCTTTGGAAAGATTGCGGAACATACATGATTTATTGGCTTGCAGGTCTGCAGGGTATTTCAAAGGATGTATATGAAGCGGCGACAGTAGATGGAGCAAATCGGGTACAGATGTTTATTCATATTGTCCTTCCTTTGATTGCTCCGGTAGGGGGAGTGATAGCAACTTTATGTGTGATTAATTCTTTGAAGGTTTTCGATATTGTAAAAACAATGACAGAAGGTGGACCTTATTATGCAACGGATGTAATTGCGACTTATGTTTATCGTTCTGCATTTTCAAGTGAAATCGGGATGCCAAGGCTGGGATATGCCAGCGCTGCAGCACTTTTCTTCGGAGCAGTGGTAATCGTTGTGGGTGTGTTTTTGAATGGAGTCAAAGTACATCTGGGTAAGAAAAATTGATGATAAGGAGAGGTTATGGGTGCAGTAAAAAAAGGAATAAACCATTTGGTATTGCTGGCAATCGGGTTGGTTTGGGTCTATCCGTTTCTTTGGATGATTTCCGCATCATTTAAGGGTCAGAATGAGTTTTTTAATAATCGTTTAGGCTTGATTCCACAAACTCCGACATTGGATAATATTAAACGTATTTGGATAAAAGCTAATTTTGGCAGTTATTTTTTGAATACGGTAGTTGTGACGTGTTTTGCTGTAGTGTTGGTTCTGATTATTACCATGCTTGCCGGTTATGCAATGGGGCGTTATAAATTTGTGGGAAGAAACTTGATGATGGGAATTTTTGTGGGCAGTATTGCAATCCCGTTGGTCAGTACCATTATTCCCACATATGAAGTGGTAAAAGGAATGCATCTGATGGGAACCAAAACAGGTTTGGTTCTTGCACAGGCCGGTGGAGCGCATGTGATTTTCTTAATGCTGTTTACAAGCTTTTTTGCCTCTATTCCAATGGAATTGGAAGAAGCAGCTAAAATTGATGGATGCAGTTTCTTCAGAATTTTCTTTAATATTATGATGCCTTTGTGCAAACCGATTGCAACGACTGTAGTAATTATGGAGACGATTTGGACTTGGAATGCATTTATGCTTCCGTTGGTATTGACTTTAAACAATCCTGCTTCGAGAACACTGGCGGTTGGACTTTATGCATTTAAGGGCGAAAATACTGTGGATTGGACTGGAATTGCAGCGGGCGGTACGATTGCGGTTATTCCCGTTATCATTCTGTTCATCATCCTTCAACGCCATTTTGTGGAAGGAATTGCAGGTGCAGTAAAGAGTTGACAAAAGAAGAGTTTTAGATATTTAGGCTGAAAATGGTAGTAAAAATATATAAAACACTAACAAAATGTGAAAGGAGTAGAACATGAAGAAGAGATGGGGGCAATGCGCTTTAGCAGCACTATTGGCAGTAACGGTCACTACAGGCTGTGCAATGCCTGCAATTCAGACGGATGAGAAAAAAGAAAAATCATCAGTGTGTAATCCGGGGGCGGCAGGAGAAGTAGGTGATGAGGCAGTTTCAGCGAATCAGGACATAGATGGAAAAGTTACGATTCGCATTGTGGATTGGAGTGACGGATCTGCTCCGCAGAGAGAAGAATTTCATAAAAAGTATATGGAAGTTCATCCAGATATCAATATTGAGTATACACAGTTGACAGTGGATCAATTCAAGAATACGATTGTGACTATGATTAAATCTGGAGAAGGTCCTGATCTTTTCCCGATTCCGGTGGGAATGACTTTGGATACAGCACTTCAGGAGGATTGGTTTCAGCCGATTAATGATTATGTAACAGATGACTTTGCAGAAAAGTTTGATTCTAAATCGTTCAGTGAAGGTGTAACACATAAAGGAAATCAGTGGTATACGATTACGGAGCTTATGCCTACAATCCAGTGCCTGTTTTTCTATAATAAAGATGTGCTTAGCGCAGCGGGAGTAGATAAAATTCCGGAAACATATTCAGAATTTCGCGAAGCATGCAAAAAAATTACTGAATATGGAAATGGAAATATTTACGGTTTGATTGATGGTGGAAAACAGATAAACCGTTTGGATGTTTTGACCAGATCAATGGCAGCGGCGGCAGGTGGCAAGCTTGCAGCTACTCAGAAAGTATTGACGGATCAGGGAGTGGCACCATATGATACGGATGCAGTAAAAGGTGTAATGCAGTTATTTGCTCAGCTTGAAGATGACGGAAGCATTCATCCGGATACTGTAAATATCAGCGCACCGGAAGCGAGGGAACTGTTTGCGCAAGGACAGTCAGGATTCCTTTGCCAAGGAATGTGGTGCATTGCCCAATGGGGGATTAATGATCCGGATTTAAATTATGGAGTAATGGCTGTTCCAGTTCCTGATGGTGTGAAAGACACGTATGTCCAGCAGGGAGAGCTTTCACCGTGGATGGGACTTTATAGCCAGTCTAAACATCCTCAGGAAGCGGTGGATTATCTGATGGCTCTTTATAGTGAGGAGTTTGGATATCAGTCCAGTTGCGTAGAGGATGGTGTGTTTGTATCAGTTATTCCTGAAATTAATGAACAGTATATGACAAACGCTATTATGAAGGACTACTATACGATTGCAAATGCAACAGCAAAGATAGTGCCGACAATAGCAAAGAGAGATGAAAAGGCAAACGCATTTTATTCAGAAGTAAAAGATGTTCAGCCGGGCCTAGGGGCAATTATGCAGGGCGTGCTGAGTCGGAGCATTACAGATTATGATATTGCATTGCAGAAACTTGCGGAAGATACTACGACAGAGTGGAAGCGTGCGTGTGAAGCAGTGGGAATGGATTATAGAGGGTTGGAATTTGATAATTGGAATCCGAAAGAAGATTATACGGATGCTGATTATGAAGCATTAAAATAACAGATTGTGGCCTCCTCGATATTGCGGGGGCCATTTTGTAAAAGATTCCCCAATTTTTAAGAAAATCCTATGAAAAATATGAAAACAGGGAACTGAAATGAATACTGACAGAGACCTGGAAATGTAACTGACAGCAAGGACTACAAAGTTAAGGAAGGGGAAATTTATAGATGATTGTACCACGTTATTACGAAAACCTGAATATGCTCCACGACAATACAGAACCGGCGAGGGCCTATTACATTCCATCTTCGAATCGGCTGAAAGACCCGGCCGAACACAGGGAAGAGTCAGACCGGATGCAGCTGTTAAACGGGAACTGGAAGTTCCGGTATTTTGAAAGCATCTATCAGGTACAGGATGCTTTCTATCTGGAAGGCTATGATACCAGCAGTTTTGATGAGATTCCAGTCCCGGGAGTCTGGCAGATGTATGATTATGGCCGGCACCAGTACACAAACATACGCTATCCATTCCCATTTGATCCGCCATACATCCCACAGGATATCCCATGCGGAACCTATGTGCATGATTTTGAGTACCAGAAAGTGCGGAACGCGCCAAGGGTGTTTTTGAATTTTGAGGGCGTTGACAGTTGCTTTTATGTTTGGTTGAATGGTACATATGTGGGATACAGTCAGGTTGCCCATGCGACCAGCGAATTTGACGTGACTTCCTATCTGAAAGAAGGGAAAAACACGATTGCTGTGCTGGTGTTGAAATGGTGTGACGGGTCTTATCTGGAGGATCAGGATAAATTCCGTATGAGCGGCATCTTCCGGGACGTGTATCTTCTGAAGCGGCCGGAAAAAGCGGTAAGGGATTACCGTATTGCAACAAGGCTGGAAGGAGAACGTGCCTATATCACATTGGAGCTTTCATTTACCCAGCCGACAGAATTAGAGGTTTCGGTTGAGGACAGGTATGGCGCGGCCGTAGCAGAGGGAAACACTGCACAGAATGGAACGCTGGAACTGGAGATTGTAACGCCACATCTTTGGAATACAGAAGATCCTTATCTATATACTCTGATATTAAAAACAGATGATGAGGTGATTACGGATACGATTGGATTTCGCACGATTGGAATCAAAGACGGCATCCTTTACTTCAATGGGCAGAAGATTAAGCTGCGCGGGGTGAACCGCCATGATTCTGATCCGGAAACAGGATTTGTGATTAATATCGGGCAATACCGCAAAGATCTTGCGTTGATGAAACAGCACAACTTTAATGCAATCCGTTCGAGTCATTATCCGAATGCGCCACAGTTTTATCAGATGTGTGACCGGTATGGGTTCATGGTCATTGATGAGGCAGATATTGAGGCGCATGGGCCATTTATGCTTTACCGGAAGGAAGATACGGACTGGAACTGTTTTTCCAGATGGAATGAAAAAATTGCAGACAATCCGGCATGGGAAACATCAATTCTTGACCGAGTGCAACTCATGGTACAGAGGGATAAAAACCGTCCATGCATCATCATGTGGTCGATGGGAAATGAGAGTGCCTACGGCTGCTGCTTTGAAAAAGCGCTACATTGGACAAAAATCTTTGATCCTGACCGGATTACACAGTATGAGAGTGCCAGATACCGGAACTATGATGTGACATACAACTATGAAGACCTCGATCTTTACAGCCGGATGTACCCGGCGCTGGAAGAAATTGAAGGGTATCTGGAAAAAGACGGCGGTAAGCCGTTCCTTCTGGTGGAATATTGTCACAGTATGGGGAATGGTCCGGGGGATTTTGAAGATTACTTCCAGCTGATCCAGAAAGAGGACAAGATGTGCGGCGGCTTTGTTTGGGAATGGTGTGACCACGCAATCGCACACGGCAAAGCAGAAAATGGTAAGATGAAATACTTTTATGGTGGTGACCATGATGAAAGCATCCATGACGGAAATTTCTGTATGGATGGTCTGGTTTATCCGGACCGCACCCCTCATACCGGACTTCTGGAATATAAAAATGTGTACCGCCCGGCACGCATAGTTTCCTATAATCAGAAAACCGAAGAACTGGTTCTACATAATTATCTTGATTTTGATGACCTGAAGGATTTCGTGCAGCTTACCTATGAGGTTACCTGTGACGGGCTTTCTGTAGAGAAAGGGAAACTGCCGGCTTTTTCGGTTAAGCCCCACAGCGACGGAAGTGGAAAATTAGGTGTCAAAGTGCCATCTGCAGGCCGTACTTATTTAAGACTTACGTATTCCCTGATGAAAGAACTTCCATTGATTCCTGCAGGGCATGAACTGGGTTTTGATGAGATTCTGCTTGCCAATACAGACGGCAGGTGCCAGAAGGTAGTAGACTGGCTGGCGGTCGTGCAGGAATCCGGACGGATTGAGGTGCAGGAAACAGACACACAGGTTCTTTTGAAGGGGATGGAATTTGCCTATATTTTTGATAAGCGTACTGCGCTTCCGGTACAGGTGACATTTGCGGGAAAGGATTACTTTACGCATCCGGCTGAGCTCAATATCTGGCGTGCACCGACAGATAATGATATGTACCTGAAGCTGGAATGGAAGAAAGCACATTATGAGGAAGCCTATACACGGGCCTATGATATGTCGGTGCAACAGAATCACTATGGCGTACAGATCCAAGCACATGCATCTGTTGTAGCTCCGACGGTACAAAAACTCCTTGATGTGGAGATTTTCTGGAAAATTGATTATAAAGGCGGAATCCAGGCGGAACTTTCTGTAGTTAAGGACGCAGAGTTTCCGGATCTTCCAAGATTTGGTGTTCGTCTGTTCTTCGACCAAAAACTGGAGGAAGCAGCATGGTATGGAATGGGGCCGCAGGAAAGTTACCGCGATAAGCACAGAGGAACTTTCCATGGGCTGTTTCGTCAAAAGGTACGTAGCCTGCATGAAGACTATCTTTATCCACAGGAGAACGGAAGCCATTATGACTGTGATTTCGTGGAACTCTTCGGTGCAAAGTGTGGAATTGCTGTTGCATCAGAAGAACGTTTTTCGTTTAATGTTTCTGTTTATACGCAGGAAGAACTGGAGGCTGCTGCCCATAATTATGAACTGGTAGAATCTGACAGTACTGTTCTGTGTCTTGATTACGCATTAAATGGGATTGGCTCAAACAGCTGCGGTCCTGTAGTAAGGGATGCGTACCGGTTTAAAGAGAATCAGTTTACCTTCCGGTTTAAGCTGATGCCATTCAATCGGTAGGAAAGGATAGAGCAAGGTCTGTTTCCATGTGGGTTTATAAAGGTTGTAGACGTAGGCGGGAAGAAAACCGGAGCGCAGAAGCGGAGCTTATTCCCACTACACAGAAGATTCCGGACAGTTACACCCGTTTATCGGCCGCTGATAAAAATAGCTTATGGAAGATTGTGATGGAGAATGTAAAAATATATCGCTCGCTGAATAGAGAATTCAGTATGCATAGCTATCCGAAGCTGCCAATGAAAAGATAAAAAAGCCGCACCTGATTTTGTTACGGTATCTCGACGGATGTTCCCTCTTGTGATATACTATAAAAAGTATGCAATCATGAGAGGAGGCATTTTCATGGGCGGACAGGAGCCGAAAAAACCGAAAAAACATATTTGTGTTGGTCTGTTGGCCCATGTGGATGCGGGGAAAACCACGCTGTCCGAAGCGCTTTTATATCTTGCGGGAAGCATCCGCAGGCTTGGGAGGGTGGACAACCGGGACGCATTTCTGGATACCTATGCCCTGGAGCGGGCCAGGGGGATTACCATATTTTCCAAGCAGGCAAGGCTGACGTGGGAGGGGATTCCCGTCACCCTGTTAGACACGCCGGGCCATGTGGATTTTTCGGCTGAGATGGAGCGGACCCTTCAGGTACTGGATTATGCTGTCCTGGTCATCAGCGGCAGCGACGGGGTGCAGGGCCACACAGTGACCTTGTGGCGTCTGCTTGCAAAGTACAGGATTCCCACATTCCTGTTTATTAATAAGATGGACCAGGCCGGAACGGACCGCGATGCGCTGTTAAGTGAAATCAGGACCAGGCTGGATGATGCCTGTGTGGACTTTTCCCAAACAGGAACACAGGATTTCATGGAGCAGGTGGCCATGTGCGATGAGGCGGCGCTGGAACATTTCCTGGAGACCGGGGAGGTGGCGGAGGAGACAATCCGGCGGCTGATCAGCGGGCGCAGGCTGTTTCCCTGCTGCTTTGGCTCTGCCTTAAAGCTTGAGGGCGTGGAGGAACTGCTGGGAGGTATCATACGATATGGAACGGTCCCGGAGTATCCGCAAACCTTCGGGGCAAAGATATTCAAGATATCCAGGGACGACCAGGGGAACCGCCTGACCCATATGAAGATAACCGGAGGATGCCTGAAGGTGAAGTCCGTGCTCACGGGGCCGGAGACGGGCAGGACGGATGTTTCCGGTAACAAGGCCGGAGGGCATGCACCGTCCGGGGCCGGGAGCCAGGACGGGGCCTGCTGGGAGGAAAAGGTGAATCAGATCCGCATTTATTCCGGGGAAAAGTATGAGGCTGTTGCAGAGGCCTGGCCTGGAAGTATCTGTGCGGTAACCGGCCTGACGCGGACCTTTCCGGGCCAGGGGCTTGGGGCGGAGGCGGCTTCCATGGAGCCTGTGCTTGAACCGGTCCTTACCTATGAGGTAAAACTGCCGCCGGGCTGTGACAGGGCCGTGATGCTGCCGAAACTTAAGGAATTGGAGGAGGAGGACTCGCAGCTGAATGTGGTGTGGGACGGACACCTGGGTGAGATTCAGCTCCAGCTCATGGGCGAGGTGCAGATTGAGGTATTAAAAAGCCTGATAGCGGAGCGGTTTGGGGTCGAGGTGGAATTTGGGACAGGCAATATAGTCTATAAAGAGACTATTGCCGGGTCTGTAAAAGGCGTGGGGCATTTTGAACCCCTGCGTCATTATGCGGAGGTCCATCTGCTGCTGGAACCAGGGGAAAGGGGAAGCGGGCTTCAGTTTGCCGCCCGGTGCAGCGAGGATGTGCTGGACCGCAGCTGGCAGCGCCTGGTACTCACCCATCTGGAGGAAAAAGTCCATAAAGGCGTCCTGACCGGCTCACCCATTACCGATATGCAGATTACACTGGTGGCGGGCCGGGCCCACATAAAGCATACGGAGGGCGGGGATTTCCGCCAGGCAACCTACCGGGCGCTGAGGCAGGGGCTGATGGAAGCAGAGAGCATCCTGTTGGAGCCATGGTATGAATTCCGGCTGGAAATCCCGGACACCTCAATTGGACGGGCCATGACGGATATAGAAAAACGGTCCGGCACGTGCTCCATTGCCCAAAGCTCATCAGGGATGGCAGTGCTCACAGGAAGCGCGCCTGTGGCAGCCATGGGAGATTACCAGACAGAAGTGACCGCCTATACAAAAGGATGCGGAAAGCTTACATGTACCATGAAAGGGTATGAACCCTGCCATGATACAGAAGCGGTCATGGAACGCATTGGATATGACCCGGAACGGGACACGGATAATCCTACGGGGTCGGTGTTCTGCGCCCACGGCGCGGGTTTTGTGGTCGGCTGGGACCATGTGAAGGAGTATATGCATGTGGACAGCGGTATTTTAAAGGAACGGCTGGAACAGGGGCTGAATCAGGAAGACGGACCTGCCAAGACCATGCCGGAAGGCTCCCTCAAGGAGGAAATATGGCTGGGGACAGAAGAAATAGACGCCATATTAAACCGGACTTTTTATGCCAACAGCCGGGATAAGGCACGCCAGAAAACCGGGATACCGGGAAAGGGCGGCAGCCGCAGAAGCTTTAATCCCCCGGAGACACGCACCTACCGTGGGGCGGCAAAACAGGCGCCTCAGGAAGAATATCTCCTGGTGGACGGCTACAACATCATCTATGCGTGGGAGGAACTGAACGTCCTGGCAAAGGATAATATGGAGGGAGCCAGGGGACGGCTCATGGACCTGCTGTGCAATTACCAGGCCGTGAAAAAGTGCAGCCTGATTGTGGTATTTGATGCATACCGGGTGAAGGGACATGCAACCGAAATCCTGGATTACCATAACATCCATGTGGTATACACAAAAGAGGCGGAAACAGCCGATCAGTATATTGAGAAGTTTGCACATGAAAATGCCCGCCGTCATGATGTTTCCGTGGCCACCTCCGATGGGCTGGAACAGGTCATCATCCGCGGCCAGGGCTGCCGCCTGGTATCTGCAAGGGAACTATGGGAAGACCTGGAACGGGTAAAGGTCATGCTGCGGGAAGAATACCTGGACAAGCCCCAGCTGAAGCGGAACAGCCTGATTGACATGCTGCCTGAGGAGGCGGCAAAGGAGCTTGGACGGCTGAAGGAGTGATACGGGATATGACAGCCTTATTATTTGATGTGGACGACACCTTATATGACCAGCTTGAGCCTTTCCGGCTGGCCTGCGGGCAGGTGCTGGGAACGGATTTCAGGGCGGATTATGAACGCCTGTTTGTACGCAGCAGGTACTACAGCGAGCTTGTTTTCAACCAGTCCGAATCCGGCCGGATGACAATGGAGGATATGTATGTTTACCGGCTGGTCCATGCATTTGCCGACCTTGGCCTACATCTGGCCCCCCGGGACGCGCTCCGGCTCCAGCACGCATACGGGACGTACCAGGAAAGGATCAAACTTCTCCCCGGCATGGCGGGAATCCTGTCAGCGGCTCAGGCAGAAGGCGCCCTTCTGGGGCTTTTGACCAATGGCCCCTCCGTACACCAGCGGGATAAAATCCGCGTGTTGGGACTGGGACAGTGGATAGAGGAGAGCCATGTGTTCATCTCGGCTGAAATCGGGGCGGCAAAACCGGATATCCGCGCATTTAGGAAGGTGCAGGAAGCCCTGGGCCTGGATGCGGGGCACATATACTATATCGGGGATTCATTTGCCAATGACGTTGCCGGGGCCAAGAGGGCAGGCTGGAAGGCGGTCTGGTTGAACCGCAGGCATCATGCGGTCCCTGGCCGTGATGACCATCCGGACAGCCGTCTTGACGCAGGCAGCGGGATTACCCCTGATTTCACGGCCGCGGGGGCGGAGGAGCTGGCTGGGATTGTAAGGGGTATCCTTAAGGATTAGATGTTGTTATGATAAATGAATCCATAATGCAATGGGACCGCTGCTTATCAAAAGGCAGCGGTCCTTTTGGCATACATCCCAAAATCCCATACATGGCTATCCCCCCATCTACCCCTTCCCTGCCCCGGAGGCAATCTTATTCTCCGAACGCCATTCCCTTGGGGAGATGCCGTAGGTTTTCTTAAAGGCCCTGGAAAAATGAAGCTGGCTGGGATAACCCACGGCATTGCCTATGTCCTTTATGGTCAGCTCTGTCAGCTTCAGCAGTTCCGCGGCCTTGGTCATGCGGTAGCTGATTAAGAATTCCTGGGGGCTTTTGCCCACCGCGTCACGGAATATCTTGCCGAAATAGCTTCTGTTCAGATTACAGAAGGCAGCGATGTCCTCCACGGAAATATCATTCTGGAAATTCTGCTCTATAAAGGATGTGGCTTCACGGATATAAAAATCCTGAAGCTTCCCGCCGCGCATCATTCTCCTGGATGAGGAGGAGCGGGTGAGATAGTCCAGGAACAGGTACAGGTGCCCGATTAAGTGGAAGGGCGACTGGTCTGAATGGTTGGCGATGTAGAGCATCTCGTTCTTTAGTTCCAGGCTTAAATCCCTTGCATTGGAGTGGTAGACCGGATTGTCCATGGTAAGCCCGGCCAGCTCCAGGGCTTCTTTCACCCTGAGCCCGTCAAACTCCAGCCATGTGTATTCCCAGGGATGGTCCTTGTCCGCGCTGTAGGTGTTAACCTGCTTTGGGTGGATAAGGAACCCTTCCCCGCTTTTGATGTGATAGGTATTGGTCATGCCTTTGGAATCCGTGGACATCAGGGTCCCGGCGCCTGATATCACATAGTGGAACAGATAGTGGTTGCGCGCATAAGGGCCATAGGAATGCAGGGGTTCACACTGCTCCCAGCCATATTGGTATAAACCCAGGTCCACAAAACGTTCATTGGGGAAAATGGAAAACAGGACATTGCTCATGGGACTCCTCCTTTGGTATCATTACCAGCCTGTCATGCCGGAAACAGCCTGGATCCATATTGCTTATATTTCATTATATACCCAAATGCTTCCCTATATCAACCTATAAACACAAAAATAGCATTTGGGTATATAAGTGGCATTAACAGAACATTTACCCTGAGAAAACAACGTGATATCATAAGATTAACAGAAAGAAACAGGGAAATAAAGGCAACAAAATGGTTTATTTAAATTGAAAAACGCAGGTATAAGAGGGGGAACACTATGCACAAAACGTTAAAATGGTGTCTTGCATTCGGAGCAGCCTCACTGTTGGCCGCAGCCATGGTCACAGGGTGCCAGAGGGCAGGAAAAACAGGGGACGGGAAGGTGAAGCTGTCTTTCCAGATATGGGATACGGCCCAGAGGAACGGAATGGAGTCCGTGGCCAAAGCCTACATGGACCGGAATCCGGATGTGGTGATTGACGTCCAGGTGACCAGCTGGGATGAATACTGGACCAAATTGGATGCTGCGGCTGAATCCAACCAGCTGCCGGATATATTCTGGATGCATACCAACCAGATCCTTAAATATGCTGACTATGGAAAGCTGGCGGATGTGACAGACCTTTATGATCAGGAGGACCCGGATTACTACACAAAACATTTTTCAGAAATATCCCTGAACAATGCAAAGGGGTCGGACGGACGCATCTACGGGGTGCCAAAGGACAAGGATACGGTGTGCCTTGTATATAACAGGGAAATGTTTGACAATGCCGGCCTTGCCTATCCGGATGATTCCTGGACATGGGACGACCTGACAGAGGCGTCCGCGGCGGTTTATGATAAAACAGGGAAATACGGCTTCATGGCATATGCGGATGAGCAGCTGGGGTACTGGAATTTTGTGTACCAGGCAGGCGGCCATATCCTGAATGAGGATAAGACAAAAGCAGGTTTCATGGACCCGGCCACAAGGAAAGGAATGGAGTTTTACATTCATTTACAGAAAGAACCATGGTGCCCGGACCAGAAGTATTTTGCAGAAACCAATCCCGGAACCGCCTTCATATCCGGGCAGGGCGCCATGTACCTGGAAGGCAACTGGAACCTGATGTCCATGATGGAGAATAATAAGGACATGGAAGGAAAATGGGATGTGGCGGTGCTGCCCAAATGCCCGGACCCTTTAAACGGGGACGGCAGGGCAACCATTTCCAACGGCCTGTGTTATGCCACCGGGGCAAAGGGGAAGAAGCTGGAACATGCAAAGGATTTCCTGAAATTCGCCGGTTCTGAGGAGGGGCAGAGGGCCCAGGGGCTGTCAGGGGCAGCCATCCCGGCCTATGAAGGGCTGGAACACACCTGGGTACAGGCCTTCAGCCAGTTTGATTACAAGCTGGACGTACAGAAATGCGTGGATATGTTCCCCTATGGGGTACAGAGCGTGAACAATGCATCAAGACCCAACTGGAAGACGCAGATCAATGATGCCCTGCTTAAGATATACAGCGGCGAGGTAGACCTGGATGAGGGGCTTGCGGCCATGCAGAAGCTGGTAGATGAGGCAAAGGCGCCGTAATGGAAGGGGACATACCCTGACGCTGATTATGGAAACTCTCTAAAAATGGAGGAAGATATGGGAAAGAAACATATTTTGACAGATGACGCAAAATGGGGCTACCTGCTGGTTGCGCCCACCATCATAGGACTGATTGTATTAAATGTATATCCATTCATCCAGACACTGGTGCTGAGCTTTTCAACCACCCACCCCTTTGGGATTTATGAAGTCACGGGAATCCAGAATTATGAGCAGATGTTTGCAAGTAAGGAATTCTGGAAAGCAACATGGAACTCCATCTATTTCTGCATCCTGACCGTGCCTATTGGCGTGTTCCTGTCCCTGCTGGCAGCCGTGCTGCTGAATGCAAAGATTAAGGGGAAATCCGCCTTCCGGGCCATCTATTTCCTGCCCATGGTAGTTGCCCCGGCAGCCATCGCAATGGTGTGGAAATGGATTTTCAATGCGGAGTACGGCATCATCAACCAGATCATCGGAACAAAGGTGAGCTGGCTTACCACGCCTGGACTGGTGCTGCCTGCCTGCGCCGTGGTAGCCATATGGAGCGCCGTGGGGTATGATGCCATCCTGCTCCTGTCCGGAATCCAGAACATTTCCAAGAGCTATTATGAGGCGGCCAGCCTGGACGGGGCCACAAAGATACAGCAGTTTTTCAAGATTACCCTGCCAATGGTAAGCCCCACCTTGTTTGTGGTATTAATCATGCGGCTGATGGCCTCCATCAAGGTCTACGACCTGATTTACATGATGGTGGACCAGACCAATCCCGCCCTGACCAGCGCCCAGTCCCTGATGTATCTGTTCTACCGGGAATCCTTTGTGGCAGGGAACCGGGGATATGCTTCGGCCATCGTGATCTGGACCGTGGCATTAATCGGCATTATTACGGCCCTGCAGTTCTGGGGACAGAAAAAATGGGTTAACTATGAGGTTTAGGAGATAAATAAGGAGGAGATTCCATGAAATCATACCAAGAAAGCCGCAGGATTAATACCATACTCGTCTATGCCATGCTGGGGGCAGGGGCCGTGCTGATGATATTCCCCTTTTTGTGGATGCTTCTTACCAGCTTTAAATCAGCCGGTGAAAGCGTGCAGATACCGCCCACGATCCTGCCAAAGGAATGGCTTGCAGACAATTACGAGAAGGCATTAATCGCACTCCCTTTCATAAAACTGTATACCAACACCGTCCTTCTGATCCTTTTCAGGGTAATCTGCGCAGTGGCATTCTCATCCGCGGCCGGATTTGCATTTGCCAAGCTTAAGTTCAGGGGAAAGAACCTGCTGTTCTCACTGGTCATCATGCAGATGATGCTGCCGTCCCAGATATTCATCATTCCCCAGTACCAGATGCTGGCGAAAAAGGGGCTGACCAACAGCATATTTGCACTGGTATTCCCTGGACTGGTCAGCGCCTTCGGGACCTTTTTCCTGCGCCAGGCTTACATGGGGATTCCCGATGAACTGGGCGAAGCCGCCTACCTGGACGGATGCACCAAATGGCAGACCTTTACAAAGGTAATGATGCCCCTCACCAAGGCATCCATGGCAGCCCTGACCATTTTCACCGCAGTGTTTGCCTATGCAGACCTGATGTGGCCTCTGATTGCCAACACGGATATCAACATGATGACGCTGTCGGCCGGCCTTTCTACCCTAAGGGGCCAGTTCACCACCAACTATCCGGTCCTTATGGCAGGTTCCATGCTGGCCATGATACCTATGGTCATCCTGTACCTGGTGTTCCAGAAGCAGTTTATTGAGGGCATTGCCATGACAGGCGGAAAATAGACATATAAAAGGAGACAGACAATGGCAATCCTATATCAGGAAGAACAACGGCTATTTACCATACATACCATCCAATCGACCTACCAGATGAAGGTGGACCGGTTTGGGTACCTGCTGCATCTTTATTACGGGGACCGCTCAGAGGGGTCCATGGAATACCTCCTTACCTATGCGGACCGGGGGTTTTCAGGAAATCCCTATGAGGCCGGTGAGGACAGGACCTATTCCCTGGACGCCCTTCCGCAGGAATATCCGGTCCTTGGAACCGGGGATTACAGGAGCACGGCGTTACAGGTGAGACAGGCGGACGGTTCCATGAGCTGTGACCTGCGCTACTGCAGCCACGTCATAAAGCAGGGGAAATACAGCCTGCCGGGACTTCCGGCCATGTATCAGGCGGAAAACGGCGGCACGGGCAGGGATACGGCCGGGCAGGCTATGGACAGCGGCCGGGACATGGATTGCGAAACATTGGAAATCACCCTTGAGGACAGGGCCGGCGGGCTTGTGGTGACTTTATTATACGGGGTATTTCCGGTCTGGGATATCATAACCAGGGCAGTAAAGATTGAGAATACGGGAAATGGTCCCCTGGCGCTTGAAAAGGTGCAGAGCGCCTGCCTGGATTTCCTTTATGGGGACTATGACTGGATACAGTTTTACGGCAGGCATGCCATGGAGCGGAACTGGCAGCGGACAGAGGTATCCCACGGCGCCCATGTGATTGGAAGCAGGCGGGGAACCTCCAGCCACCAGTACAGCCCCTTTGTGATACTGGCTGAAAAGGATGCAACGGAGGATGCGGGGAAATGTTACGGCATGTCATTTGTCTACAGCGGCGCGTTCAAGGCAGAGGTGGAAAAGGACCAGTTCGGCCAGACCAGGATGCTGATGGGACTTCAGGATGAGATGTTCTCCTATGGATTGGACCCGGGAGATACCTTCTTTGGGCCGGAAGTCATCATGAGCTACAGCGGCAGCGGACTGTCCGCCCTGTCACGGCATTTCCACAAAGCCATCCGCCGCAATCTGTGCAGGGGAAAATACAAACTGGCCCCCAGACCGGTGCTGGTTAACAGCTGGGAAGCAGCTTATTTTGACTTTACAGGGGAAACCATATATGAGACAGCCAGACTGGCCGGGGAACTGGGAGTGGAGATGCTGGTGCTGGATGACGGCTGGTTTGGCAGACGGGACAGCGACAGGTCGGGACTTGGGGACTGGTCTGTCAATGAAGGAAAGCTGGGAGGTACGCTGAGGTCCCTGGTGGAGCGGGTTAACGGCCTGGGCCTGAAGTTCGGGATTTGGATTGAACCGGAGATGGTGTCCCTGGACAGCGATTTATACCGGGCCCATCCGGACTGGGCATTTACCATTCCCGGAAGGAAGCCGGTCATGAGCCGGAGCCAGCTGGTACTGGATTTCTCCAGGAAGGAAGTGGTGGATTATGTGTTTGACAGCATCTGCCGGGTATTTGACAGCGCCAATATTGAATATGTGAAATGGGATATGAACCGCAGCATTGCGGATGTGTACTCGGCGGTGCAGGAAGGGGACAGAGGAAAACTGCGCAGATGCGGGAATACACAGGATGGGGGGGACGTTCAGGCCAAAAGTACCATGAATCCGGGAAAAATCATGTATCACTACGTGCTGGGATTATATGATTTCCTGGAACGCCTTACAAAGCGGTATCCGGATATGCTGATTGAAGGATGCAGCGGCGGCGGCGGACGGTTTGACGCAGGCATGCTCTACTACACGCCCCAGATATGGTGCAGTGACAACACGGATGCCATTGACCGCATCCGCATCCAGTACGGCACGTCCTTTGGTTTTCCCGTATCATCCGTTGGTTCCCATGTATCCGCATGTCCCAACCATCAGACCGGAAGGCGGGGTTCCATGGAAACCCGCGGCGTGGTGGCAATGGCGGGCAGTTTTGGGTATGAACTGGATCCGGGCCAGCTGACAGCAAAGGAGAAGGCGTGCATCAGGAAACAGATTGAGGATTATCACCGGTATCAGGACATGATCCACAACGGCGATTACTACAGGCTGGGCAATCCGTTTAAGGAAACGCAGGCAGGGGCATGGATGTTTGTCAGTGAAGATAAGGGCGAGGCCCTGGTGAATGCGGTGACCCTTGAGACGCATGGCAACCCCCTTCCCGTGTACATACGGCTGAAAGGACTGGAACCTGGATGGAGTTACAGGGATGGGGCCACGGGCCGCGTATATCCGGGGGCCGCCCTTATGTCAGCCGGGCTTCCCGTGCCTTATATGGCAGATGAATACCAGGCATGGCAGGCGCATCTGGTAAAGGTCTGATTCCGGTATGACGACCAGCATGAATGTGGGAACAGGAGAATGGAAGATGGCTGTTAAAAATAGAGAGTATAAAACCGGGGAAGGAAAAGCCGGATTAAAAAACATTCCTTTCCAAAAACGTCTGGAGCCACATCTGGATGAACTAAAATGGCTTTATATGGAGCTTTACGACAATCAGCAGATGTTTGAAGGGCTTTGCAGCGGAATGGAGGAGTTCTGCCGGGCCCGCAGGGCCAGCCTTAAAAGGCTGGACACAAAGCGGGAGAAGAATCCGGGGTGGTTCAGGAAAAGCAGCATGCTTGGCATGATGATGTACACGGACCAGTTTGCAGGCACGTTAACAGGCGTGAAGGAGAAGCTGGACTACATAGAAAGCTGCAATGTCAATTATCTCCACCTGATGCCTTTGCTGGACACCCCCAGGGGCCGTTCAGACGGCGGTTATGCGGTATCGGATTTCAGGAAGGTAAGGGACGGCCTTGGGACCATGGACGATTTAAGGGCGCTGGCAGATGAGTGCCATAAGCGGGGAATCAGCCTGTGCCTGGATTTTGTGATGAACCATACTTCCGAGGAACATGAATGGGCAAAGCGGGCCAGGGCCGGTGAGAGGGAGTACAGGGACCGGTACTTTTTCTATGATTCCTATGATGTTCCAAGGCAATACGAACAAACCGTGCCCCAGGTATTCCCCGCCACTGCGCCGGGCAATTTCACCTATCTTCCGGAAGCAGGCAGCTATGTGATGACCAGCTTTTATCCCTACCAGTGGGATCTGAATTACAGGAATCCTGCGGTGTTTAACGAGATGATGTATAATTTCCTGTATCTGGCCAACTGCGGCATGGATGTCATACGGATAGATGCGGTGCCATATATCTGGAAAGAACTGGGAACAGACTGCCGGAACCTTCCCCAGGTCCACACCATTGTGCGCATGATGCGTATGATTGGGGAGATTGTGTGCCCCGGCGTACTGCTTCTGGGAGAAGTGGTCATGGAACCGGAAAAGGTGGCGCCGTACTTTGGTACGGTGGAAAAACCTGAGTGCCATATGCTTTACAATGTAACGACCATGGCCACCCTGTGGCATTCGGTTGCAGCCAGGGACGCCAGGCTCTTAAAACACCAGATGAAAGCCATCAGCAGGCTGCCGGACACCTGCTTATTCCTCAATTATCTCCGGTGCCATGATGATATTGGCTGGGGGTTAGATTATCCGCTTCTGGAATCCTGGGGCATGAAGCAGGTGCCCCATAAGAAATACCTCAATGACTTTTTTACGGGAAAGATACCGGAAAGCTTTAGCCGGGGCGAACTGTACAACGAAGATCCTGTTACAGGCGATGCGCGGTTCTGCGGAACAACGGCTTCCATGTGCGGAGTGGAAAGGGCTGGTTTTGAAATGGACGATGCAGGCATGGACCATGGGATTGGGCGTATCCTGTGCCTTCATGGATTCCTCTTTTTCCTGTCCGGGATACCTGTCCTTTACAGCGGGGATGAGATAGGGCAGGTAAATGATTACACGTACAAGGATAATCCTGAGAAAGCGGCTGATTCCCGCTATATCCACAGGGGAAGATTCCATTGGGAACTGACCGGCTGCATAAAAGACGGCGGTTCGGTGCAGGGCAGGATATTTTCCGGGTTAAAACAGATGGAGGAACTGCGCAGGGGCGAACCGCTTTTTGGCGCGGACGCCAGGTTTTCTGTCAGGGAAACATGGGATGACTCTGTGCTGTGCCTGGTGCGGGAACAGGAACAGGGAAAGCTGGTGGGTATATTTAATTTCCATGATTATGAAAGGATTGCGTGGATTGATGAAACAGATGGCATGTATCAGGATATGATGACCGGGGAAATGCTTCGGGCCTCTGCTGTAAGGGTGGACGGCCATGGATTCAGATGGTTAAAAAGAGCAGAGGCAGGGAGCTGATTGGAAGAAGGCTCCCTGCCTTCATTTCCGTTGTCTTTTCATGCGCTGTTTTCTTGTATTATTGCAGGTATGACGATATAATGAAAGGGTAGTTGTGTACATAAAACCAGACCGGAGATAAACCATAAACCAGAGGGGGAAGATTGTATGGAACGCTGTCCATGGTGCCTTTGCAATGAAAAAATGACCAGATACCACGATGAGGAGTGGGGCATCCCCCTCCATGACGATTACAGGCAATTTGAATTTCTCATGATGGAGGTCATGCAGTGCGGCCTGAACTGGAACATGATGATACAGAAACGGGAGATTTTCCGGCAGTGTTTTGACGGGTTTGACTATGATAAGGTGGCTGCTTACGGGGATGGGGACGTGGAGCGTATCCTTGCAGCAGAAGGGATGATCCGTTCCAGGCGAAAGGTGGAGGCCGTCATCCATAACGCCCGGCGTTTCCGGGAAATCAGGGAGGAATACGGTTCCTTCAGCCGGTATATATGGTCTTTTTCCAAGGGAAAGACAATCCTGTATGCGGGGCATCAGAAGGGCCGGATTCCGGCAAGCAACAAGCTGTCGGATGAGGTGAGCAGGGATTTAAAGAAGCGGGGATTCAAGTATATGGGTTCAATCACCGTGTACTCCCATCTGCAGGCCTGCGGGGTCATCAATGACCATGGGGAAGGCTGCTTCAGATACAAGGATATCATTGAGAATTACCCGACCGTCAGGAAGAGGGATGTGCGGCAGGAAGCATAGGATATTTAATTGCAAGATATGTATGGGGAAGGAGGAAGGGGATTCATGAAAATGCCTGAGGAAAGCATCCGTCCGGACATGTTTGCGCCCTGCGGAATGAACTGCATGGTCTGTTACAGGCACTGTTATCACAAGAAACCGTGCGCAGGCTGCCTGGAAGGGGACAGGGGAAAACCGGAACACTGCAGGGCCTGTAAAATAAAAGACTGTATCAAAGAAAAAGGATTATCTTACTGTTTCCAATGCCCTGAATATCCATGCACACAGATTAAGAATCTTGAGAGAAGCTATAACAGGCGGTACCAGGCAAGCCTTATGGAAAACAGCAGGCATGTTCAGGACCATGGCCTTGAATCCTTCATGGAAGAGCAGAAGAAAAGATATACGTGTAAGCGGTGCAAAGGCATTATTTCCCTTCACGACAGGGTATGCAGTGAATGCCAGGAGAAGATGGAGTAGGGCATGTTTGAAAATTCATTCCCGCCCTAAGGCCTGTAAGGGGAAAGTCCGGGGTAAATCAGAAGGCAATAAAAGGGAAGATAATGGGGGTACATAGGATGAAAGACATGACATTAAGTCCGGAAATGAAGGAAACCGTGCGCAAGGCGCAGATTGATGAGGAGACCGGGGCCATTCTTTATGGATATCTGGGGAGGAAACAGAAGGATGAAAAAAACAGGAAGGTGTTCAGCCAGATGTCCTCGGATGAAAAGGCCTCCGCCTGGCAGTTCTCTATGCTGTCAACGAATGGTAGATAGGAAAAGAACAGGGAAGGGGGACAAACCCTTAAAATAGCCGGATGAAATCCGCAGGTAAATGCCATATTAAACCCATATGGCTCTGCCTGCAGATGACTCCGGCTTTTTTGTGCTGTTTTAAGGGAAATGCAGGCAGCGGGAAGGAGCAGGACATATGAATTATGATGCGGTGGCCAAGGACATCCTGACCCTAGCAGGCGGTCCCGGGAATGTGGAGAATCTTACACACTGCTTTACCAGGCTTAGGTTAGAACTGTCGGACAGGACGAAAGCAGACAAAGAAAAGCTTGCACAGGTGGAGGGCGTGGTTTACGTGGTGGAACGGGGCGGACAGCTGCAGGTGGTGATTGGGACAAAAGTGGAATATGTCTATGAGGCGGTATGCAGGCAGATGGAGGCGGGGAAGACACCGGCAGGAAAGATATCAGCAGGAAAGACACCGGCCGCCAATAAGGACATCCAGGCAGGCGCCGGGCAGGGTACCTCTGTATGGAACCGCATCCTGATATCCATATCCGCCATGTTTACCCCAATGGTGCCTGCCGTCTATCTGGTATTTGGCCCGGTGGGCATTTACATTGGAAATGCAATCAATTACGTGTATACGGGCATGATGGCCTTAAGCCCGGCCCTATGCGGGGCTTTCATCGGCGGGATGTGGTGCGTGTTCGTCATATTCGGCGCCCACCGCGCCCTGGTCCCCATTGGGATTAATGATGTGGCGCGGTTAGGACGGCAGAACCTGCTGGCCTTTGCAGGGGCGGCTAACTTTTCCCAGGGCGGCGCTGCCCTGGGGGTGATGCTGAGGACAAAGGACAGGAACCTGAAAGCAATTGCCGCCTCCGCGTCCCTGACCGCCTGGGTGTGCGGGATTACGGAGCCTGCGATTTATGGCTGCAACTTACGGCTTAAGAAGCCCATGGTATACGCCGTTATCTGCGGTGCGGCGGGAGGGGCAGTCATGGGGATTGGCGGCGTGTATGGGGATGCATTTGCAAATAATGGCGTGCTTACGCTGGCAACCTATGGGGCGTTCGGAATGAGGAATTTCCTCTTCTATCTGCTGGGAATCAGCATTTCCTTTTTTGGGGCGGCATTGCTGACATGGGTGTTGGGATTTGAGGAATTGGATGAAGGGGAGAATAGAGGATGAGGACAATAGAGGATGAGGACAATGAAAAGGAGGATTCCATGAGTAAAAAAAGCGCGGATGGAACAGCAGGTTCCGTCAGACGTCCAACCCTATTCCCGGAACATTTCCTCTGGGGCGCATCCTCCTCCGCATTCCAGATAGAGGGCGGATGGGATGAGGGGAAGAAAGGCATGACCGTGGCGGATTACATATCCTGTGGTTGTATGGAAAATGGGGACGCCAGACTTACGCCCGGCTTCCAATACCTTAAGGGCATTGGCGCAGACCTCTTCGGAATGGTCGCAGGTAAATGGATGACCTTCACTCATCCATGCCCTTGCCATGTCCACGGTGGTGATGGCAGGCGCCTTTCCAAATCCCATCTTGCGCATGAAACCACGCTCTTTATAGATTTTACGTGCCTCAGCAAATGCCTTTTTAAGAAGTTCCTCATCAAACTCATAATGGTCCACAAACTTATAATCCTTATTTTCTGCCATGTAGTATGTACTCCTTTCTTTTTGGGTGCATAGTATTGACACATATCTTTTAACATATATTTTTCAACAGATGACTGGCGCGGTGCCTGTTCCGGACCAGGCGCACATGTGGTAAAAACAACGAATAAAAGCCGTTATATGAATAACGTTTTGTGCATATCGCCGTCATGTCTATAGTATAACAATGTGAAATTCATTTGAAAAGGGATTTAAGGCTTTTGTCAGGCCCTGTACCGTGACAGCTGTCTGCCATGTGAAAACAAAAATATCATGAGGAGGAAATTACCATGACCGAAAAGAAACTGTCAACCCTGGGGTATCTTATGGACAGGCTGGGCCTTTCCACGGCAGGCCTGGCGCGCAGGCTTCATGTGGATGCCAGTCTGGTCAGCAAATGGCGCAGCGGGAACCGCCGCCTGCATGTAAAGTCCGTGTATTTCGAGGATATCTGTGAGATGTTCCTAGAGCAGGACAGGGCAGCCCTGTGCGATGCCCTGCGTTCCCTGATTCCCCTGGAGGAGGCAAAGGCGCCCATGGATACGGCAATCCTCTTAAGGCGGGTCCTGACTGACCGTCATTTTACCGTACCCAGGGCATTTACCCTTAGGACAGAGGCGGTATGTACGGCGGAAATAGCTGTCTATACCAGCACGGAAGGAAGACGGCAGGCAATATCCGACCTCCTGGATGTGGCCGAGGCCATGGAGGAGCCTGGCGAGATGTTATATGTGGATTCTGAACAGAGCCGGTGGCTGCTGGAAGATACTGCCTATGCCAGGACCTGGGTCAGACGGATGCTTAAGCTCTTGGACCGGGGATTTACATTCCGGGCAGCATTGCACTTTTCCGTTTCCGTTGACAGGTTTGTATCATTTTTCCAGATGTGCAGCCCGCTTATATTCCATCGCAATGCGCATTGGTATTATCATCAGTATTATGATGAAAACATATACTGGTTTTCCTTTTTCATCCTGGAACATGCAATGAGTGTTACCAGGATGTCAATGGCCACGGACCAGACCTCCACCACGGTCTTTACGGATGCATATTCCATCCTACAGCACAGGAACGTGTTCCATATGGTGCTCACCAGCTGCCGCCCCATGTTCACGGAACTGACCATTGATATGGAACATGAGACAATCAGCGGCCTGGACTGCCTGGCCCGGGAAGGGGAAAAGCTTTTATCCTATCTCCCGGCGCCTGCATTCATGACAGTGGAAGAATCCCTGATGAATGATATCCTCCAGGAAAATGGGATATCAGGACTGGCCGCGCTGCGGTGCAGGCAGGTGAACCGGTTCCTTCGCCGGATGACGCAAGGGCAGCTGGAGGGGGGACATCCGGCAGCTGGGCGGGGGGAGGAAGGATGCCTGGCAGAAGGGCAGTTGGAGGGCGGGGTTTTGCCGACTCATCCGCCGGGAACAGGGGAGGAAATCATCCAGATCCTGCAGCTGGGTGAAATGAAACGCCGTATCCGGACACGTTTTGTAAGCACCAGCCTGTCACTTATCTGCGGCCGCCAGGTGGTTATTTCCCCGCTTCATTATGCCAGGGGGCTGGAGGAATTAGCCGGCCGTATGGAACAATTCCCTTCCTACCGTCTGTTTCTTGCGGACGGGACGGATGATATCTGCCTGCCGGACATAAACTGCTGGTGCCACGGCACTTCGTGGATGGTTCAGATGGATGCGCAGGGATTTAGGGTCTGCCGCGAGTCCACCCTGTCCGGCGCAGCCTATATCACCCTGGAACAGGGATGGCGCAGGGTCCCGCCTGCCTGCAAGGACAGGGATGCCGTGCTGTCTGTCCTTCGGTCATTGATTGGCTACATTAAGGATTGCTTTTTATAATGCATACTGTTATAATAAGTAGTAATCAATACTACATGTTAAAAACATGGAAAAGAAACCGGAGGACTTTTGTATGACCTACAAAATAATTGGAGACAGCTGTCTTGACCTGACAGACGAGTTAAAGAAGGATTCCAGATTCCAGATGATACCGCTTACACTGCAGGTGGGCACTGCCACCGTGGTGGATGATGAGACATTTGATCAGAAGAAATTCATAGATATGGTAAAGGCCTGCCCGGAATGCCCGAAGACAGCATGCCCTTCACCGGAGACATTTAAGGAAGCATATGAGGCAGCGGATGCAGAGGGCGTGTTTGTGATTACCCTGTCCGGACATCTGAGCGGCAGTTATAATTCAGCGGCGTTGGCCAAGAAGCTGTATGAGGAAGAGCAGGCGGAAAAAGGCGAACAGGCACAGAAAAAGCAGGTAGCTGTCATAGACTCCTTATCCGCGTCCTCAGGTGAACTTAATATCGGGCTGTTCATCCAAAGCCTTTGTGAAGCCGGGCTGGAATTCAGCCAGGTCCTTGAGAAAGCCCTTGGGTTCAGGGACAGGATGCATACCTATTTTGTCCTGGAGAGCCTGGATACACTGCGCAAGAACGGAAGGCTTTCAGGACTGCAGGCATTTTTCGCAACCGCACTTAATATCAAGCCGGTCATGGGCGCTGATTCAGGCGTCATCATCAAGCTGGACCAGGCCAGGGGAATCAATAAGGCGCTTCAGCGCATGTGTGATATCGCGGTAAAAGAGGCAGGCGATACAAAGGATAAGATGGCGGTGGTCTGCCATGTGAACAACGCGGAGCGGGCAGAGTATACAAGGGCAGAACTTATGAAGAGAGGGCAGTTTAAGGATGTGCTGATTACAACCGCAGCCGGGGTGGCCACTGTCTATGCCAATGACGGGGGAATCATCCTGGCAATTTAACGCAAGAGGTTTTGAATGGACAAAAGGAACATAATGCTGACAGCCGTGATTATCCTAGGAATCATGCTGGCAGGAATAACAGGATATCTTGTGTGGAGCACTGTACATGACAGATACGTGAAGGCAGAGGATATAGGCGCCTTTAAAGACAGCGCGCCGGATATGGGAGTACCCGGCGGATCAGGGCATGGGGGCCTGGCAGAGGGCAGGCCGGAAGATGGGGACAGCCTGCATGGAAACCGGGGCGGGAACGAACCCTGGGACAGCAGCGGGCCATGGAACCCTGCATCGGACGGACAGCCGGCAGATGCAGGGGACGGACAGGGGCCCGGAACGGCCGGGGATTCCCTGGAAAATGGTTTGGGAACAGCCGGGAGCGGGCAGGACATGGGCGATGAGGGCGCTGGTGCGGATGGGACAGATGATTCCACCATCCATTTTGTATTTGCCGGGGACATACTATTATCAGATCATGTGCTGGGCGCCTATAACAAGGCTGGGGATATAAGCGGTGTGGTGGATGGGACATTCCGTTCCGTCATTGACAGCAGCGATGTATTTATGGCTAATGAGGAATTTCCCTTCAGCAGCAGGGGGACGGCTGCTGCGGATAAGCAGTTTACGTTCCGTCTGCCACCTGAGAAGGTATCCATATTCCAGGAATTGGGAATTGATATCGTGACCCTTGCCAATAACCATGCCCTGGATTTTGGGACCGATGCCCTGTTGGATACATGCCATACATTGGACCAGGCCGGAATATACAGGGTAGGTGCAGGCGCCAACCTGGATGAGGCCAAAAGGCCGGTCATCATGGAAATAAAAGGAAAGAAAATTGGATTCCTGGGGGCATCCAGGGTAATCCCCGTGGGGTCGTGGAATGCAACTGCCAATGGTCCGGGCATGCTGACCACCTATGATCCGGCCCTTCTGCTGGAAGAGATAAGGAAAGCCAAAGAAAAATGTGATTTTGTTACCGTGTACGTGCATTGGGGAATCGAGCGGGATGAACGCCCCCAGGACTACCAGAGGACCATGGGAAAGCAGTATATCGATGCAGGAGCCGACATGGTAATCGGCAGCCACCCCCATGTGCTTCAGGGAATGGAATATTATAAAGGGAAGCCAATCATATACAGTCTTGGCAATTTCATATTTGGCAGCAGCATCCCCAGGACAGCGCTTCTTAAGGCTGACTGGGACGGCGTGACCCTTTCCCTTGAACTGGTGCCCGGCACTTCCTCAGGCGGATATACGCGCGCCATGACCGATGATGCAGAAAAGCAGGAGTTTTACCAGTACATGACCAGCATATCGTATGATGTGGCGGTGGATGAGGAGACAGGGACATTATCCGGAGAATAGTCCGGGAAGCAGCGTTCCCAGAGCAGTCCGGGGGTAGGAAGGCAGTCCTATCCCCGGACTGTTGTCTTGCATCCCGGTCCATTGCTTTCTGTCTCCGTAGGGTTGTTTTGTATGAAAGGAACGTTCGTTTGGTCCGTGATGTGTCCGGGCCTTTTTATTTTGTTCAGGTTTCCCAATCCACTTTCTGACACTATTCTTTCAATTTCATTAAATCCATAGACAGGATCCCTGCATAAGATTACAATGGAAAGGCTGGTCTAGGGTCTGTTTGAAAATTCATTCCCGCCATCTGCGCGCCCTACTGCGCGGCATATTTGGTCCCAATTCGGTCAACGTAGCCCGCTACGCCTCCCTCATCGGGACCAAATCTCCCACAAAGTGGGACGCACAGCTGACGGAAAGCAATTTTCAAACACACCCTAAAGCAGCATGAATTTTATGAATGTGAAACTTTTTGGCATCTAATTCCGTCTAATAAAGTAAAGTGATTAAATTACCCTGTACAGGAGATAAATATAGATGATTTACAACACAAAAAAAAGGGCAGATAAACATGTCGGTGCAAAATCCTTATATAAGAAAAGGCCTGCCGGCTTCAAAACCAGGAGGCGGCCAGGCAGGACACGCTGTGTCGGCATGGGCAGGGAAGGCTTCCATTCAACCCTGCGGTTTGGTGGAACCCTTGCCATTGTTCTGGTGGCAGTGTTCTGTATGGTGCAGTTGTTATATTATGGAAAAAATTTATATGCCGGTAACCGTGGCCTTGCCACATCCGGCTGGACAGCTGTGATTGGGGCAGGCAGGAACAAGGGGGAAGGAACTGGCGGAAACGGGGCTGCAGGGCCGGGTGGAAGCGGTGAGGACAGGAATGGCGGCCCTGACGGAGAAAAGGATATAAATCAGACAGATCCATATGGCGGTGGTTCAGACAGCACGTATGTAAAAAACGAAGGTCCGTCAGATGGCAGGGGCAATTCCCCGGAACAGGCAGAGCTCACAGGTCCTGGACAGAATCAGACCCTTCCGTCGGTTCCCGGCGTCCTCCAGGGAAACGCTGTTTCAGATGGCGCAGGGAAAGCCCTGGCACCGGACCCTAAGACCATTGAGCCGCTGGGAGGATTGGGCAGTGAAAGCGGGCCGGCCGTGGCCGCAGGCCCGCCGGCAGCCGCATCCTCGGCAGGAAGCGTTGATATGGCAGGAAAACTGTCATCCATTCCAGGGCCTGTGGATGGGACAAAACCCATGATTGCATTTACCTTTGACGACGGTCCTTTTACCAAGGTGGATCAGAGGATCCTGGATGTATTGGATACGTATGGAGGAAGGGCCACGTTCTTCATTGTGGGAAGCCGTGTCAATGATTATAAAGATACCCTGAAACGGATCCACGATTCCGGGTCCGAGATTGGTAATCATACATATAACCATAAAAACCTGGAAAATCTGGCTCCGGAGGAAGTCATTTCCCAGATTGAGATGACCAATGACGCAGTGGAGGCAGTGACCGGCTTTCGGCCCAAACTGGTCCGGGTGCCTTACGGCGCATTTAAGGGCCAGGTATCAGGGCTTGTATCCTATCCCATGATTCAGTGGAATATTGATACGGAAGACTGGTCCAGTAAGGATAAGGATGCCATTCTTTCCGCCTTGTTATCCCAGGCAAGGGATGGAAGCATCATACTGATGCATGACCTTTATCCCTCAACGGCGGAAGCATTTGAGGCCGCAATCCCCCAACTGGCTGCCCAGGGTTACCAGTTTGTAACGGTCAGCGAGATGTATGCTGCAAAAGGTATTCCCCTGGAAGCCGGGCAGGTATATTTTAATATTCATAAATAGGAAGTATATGGAAAACAGGAGGCCGCTGCAGGCCTCCTGTCCATTTTCAAACAAATCCTAGGCATCACCTATTCCTGTCCATCTAAAAAATGTTCCCCGTAACCATAATGTTCAACCACATAATCAATATCCTTGTCGCCCCTGCCGCTTAAGCATACCAGGATGGAGCCCTGCCTCATTTCCTTTGCCCTGCGCATGGCATAGGCAACGGCGTGGGAGCTTTCAATGGCCGGGATGATTCCTTCGTACCGGGATAATTTGAAAAATGCTTCCATGGCTTCCTCATCACTGACCGTCTCATATCTCACCCGTCCCAGGTCATGGAGGAATGCGTGCTCCGGTCCAACGGAGGGGTAATCCAGGCCGCTGGCAATGGAGTAAACCGGGGCAGGCTCGCCATTTTCATCTTTCAGCATGATGCTTTCAAAGCCGTGCATGATGCCTTTTTCGCCAAACTTCATGGAGGCTGCGTGGTCGCCCAGCTTTTCGCCTCTTCCCAGAGGCTCGATTCCGGTAATGTCAACCGGGTCGTCTAAAAATGGGATGAACATACCGATGGAATTGCTGCCTCCTCCCACGCAGGCGCATACTTCATCCGGTTGCATGCCTGTCATCTCGTAGAACTGGTCCCTGGCCTCATATCCCACAACTGACTGGAAATCCCGCACCATCAGTGGGAATGGATGGGGACCTAAGGCGGAACCGATGCAGTAGATGGAGTCCTTATAGTTTTTGGCATAAGATTCAAATGCCGAATCCACTGCTTCCTTTAAGGTTTTAAGGCCATGGGTGACCGGTACCACCTTTGCGCCCAGGATCCTCATCCTGGTAACATTGGGCGCCTGCTTTGCAATGTCCACCTCGCCCATGTGTATCTCGCATTCCAGGCCAAAGAAGGCGGCGGCCGTTGCCAGGGCCACGCCGTGCTGTCCGGCGCCGGTCTCTGCAATCAGACGCTTCTTGCCCATGAATTTGGCAAGAAGGCCCTCGCCCATACAGTGGTTCAGCTTGTGGGCGCCGGTGTGGTTAAGGTCCTCCCGCTTCAGGTAAATCTGGCAGTTCCCGATTTTCTTGGACAGCCGCTCGCAGTGGTAAACCGGTGTGGGCCTGCCCTGGAACTCCTTGCGTATCCTGCGCAGTTCATTGATGAATTGGGAAGAGTGGCAGATGGTCTGGTAGGCGTCTGCAATCTCCTCAAAAGCAGGGACCAGCTCATCGGTCAGGTAAGCGCCCCCATAAGGGCCAAAACGGCCGTCCTTATCGGGATAGTTCTTTAAATATGTCCTGTAATCCATATCTTTCTCCTTTAACGTATGGTGATGTTATCCATTATAACTTTATTTAGGGGACATTTCAATCGCATTTCAGCTTGAAAACAACTCCTGTCAGTAGTATCCTTTTATATATAAGCATAAACAGCCTTATTTCCGGCATGGTCAGCCAATCATGGCCGCCCGTCCGGATAGAGGCGTGTCTGACAATGGCTTTTAGCTGCATGCAAGGTCTGCAGGGCAGGATCAAAGGAGGTATATGCCATGAAAAAACTAGGGCTGGTGGGCGGAATGGGACCGGAATCCACTGTTCCCTATTACCGGGGGATCATCTATGGGGTGCGTGAGAGGATGGGCAGCAATGTACTGCCTTTTCTTTCCTTGGAAAGTGTGGATGTGTTTCACATCCAGAGGTTCTGCAATGAAGGGCGGTACGATGAACTGACCGGGTATCTGCTGGCAGCAGTCAGGAATCTGGCGGCGGCAGGGGCAGAGTTTGCCGCATTGTCTGCCAATACGCCGCATATTGTCTTTGACCAGTTAAAGCAGCAAACGCCCATTCCGCTGGTAAGTATTATTGAGGCTGCCTGCGAGGAAGCGGAAAGACGGGGACTGTCAAGACTGGGGCTGATGGGGACTATATTTACCATGAAAGGAAGCTTTTTTAAAAAGCCCTTTGAGGAAAAGGGAATCCAGGTCATAAGCCCCAGGGAAGAGGAGATGGCATATATCAATGAGAAGATATATACGGAGCTGGAATTTGCGGATGTCAGGGAAGGGACCCGGGAAGGGCTTGTGAGGATCATAAGAAGAATGGTGGAGGAAGATGGGATACAGGCCATCATCCTGGGCTGCACCGAACTGCCGCTGGCCCTGGATGACCGGATTTGCCCGGTGCCTTGCCTGGATACCATGAAGATACATGTGCAGGCGCTGGTGGAGGAGATAATCATTGGGTAGGAACCGGGAGACAGCCGGAATATAAATAAAGCCAGAGGATGGAGGCATTTATAATCACAGTCCCCGATTCAGGCAGAGGCCAGATAGAGGAAATACTGTCCGGGATAACGGGGGTTTAGGGGGACGGGATGTGAGGCAATGTTATAGGGATGGAAATAATGAGCTGTGCGTGCCTGAATATGCTAAAAACAGCAAAATTGAGGGAAGTAATAATCTCTCTTTTATCAATAAGGAGGTATCTATGAAAAGAATCATCCTGGCTGCATTATTAACAATCAGTATGAGTTTCACTGCATTTGCCGGACAGTGGCAAAAGGACGCCAATGGCTGGTGGTATCAATATTATGATGGCTCTTATCCATATGATGAATGGATTATAATACAATCCGAATGCTACTATTTTGATCATAATGGATATATGCTTTCTGACACAATAACCCCGGATGGATACCAGGTGGACGAGGATGGAAAATGTAATGCAGAGCCCAAAGTAATCAGTAATAATGGCATACGGTGCTGGAATGAAAACGCATCCATAGCGATTGAAGGCGAGCCGGTTCCTCTCTATGAAAGTGAATACCATCATGGTAAACTGTGTTATATTTTAGATGACAGTGTAGGCACATTCCACTTACCCAGTTCAAAATGTAATATTAATCCTGACGGTCATGAGATATGGCTTCGCGGCATAATATATCCAGATGGTCAAATCATGTCCTTGAAGGAGACTGTGGTTTATCCACTTGAATACGATAGGGAGTACAATATGGATTTTACCGGGGAAGGCTTATCTGCTTATGAGCTGTCACAATTTTGCAACAATCATGATGTTACCATTTGGATTGAAGTGGTGGATAAAGAAACTGAAATTCCTATGGGATATTGCAGTCAGAGGATTGTTCTTAGATACGCTTCTCCGGCAAGTATTCCGACAGGTGCTATTGGGTGAACCAGGCGCCGCCCTCAGTGCTAAAGCGTCTGTATCTCTGTATAGCAATAGGTGGGGAGTATCTTTCAAACTAAGAACAGTGTGCCTGGCTGATATAATATCCATACGCCATGCACACTGTTTTATTATTTTTAATTTAATTTGATAATTACCAATATCTATAGCCTGCGCGCAATCGCCTTTATAAAGTCCCCGCTGTTCAGCACCACCGGTTTGGGATTTGTGGTTATCAGGGCCAGGTCCTTGGTCATCTCACCTTCCTCAATGGTATCCAGGGTAGCCTTCTCCAGCCTGTCGGCAAATTCCATCAGTTCCTGGCTGCCGTCCAGCTCCCCGCGCTTGCGCAGGGCGCCTGTCCATGCGAAGATGGTGGCAACGGAGTTGGTGGAGGTCTCCTCGCCCTTTAAGTGCTTGTAGTAATGACGCTGCACGGTTCCGTGGGCAGCCTCATACTCAAAGTTGCCGTCCGGTGACACCAGGACAGAAGTCATCATGGCCAGGGAACCGAAGGCTGAGGAAATCATATCACTCATCACATCGCCGTCATAGTTCTTGCAGGCCCAGATATAACCTCCCTCGGACTTCATGACACGGGCAACCGCATCATCAATCAGGGTGTAGAAATAGGTGATTCCCGCATCCTCAAATTTCTTTGTGTATTCCGCATCAAAGATATCCTGGAAAATATCCTTGAAGGTATGGTCATACTTTTTGGAAATGGTATCCTTGGTGGCAAACCACAGGTCCTGTTTGGTATCAAGGGCATAGTTGAAGCAGCTTCTGGCAAAGCTTTCAATGGACTTGTTCACATTATGCATGCCCTGTACGATGCCCGGGCAGTTAAAGCTGTGTACCAGTTCACGGCTCTCTGTTCCATCCTCAGCCGTGTATACCAGTTCTACCTTTCCGGGTCCCGGAATCCTCATCTCAGATGCCTTATAGACATCGCCGTAAGCATGTCTTGCAATGGTGATGGGCTTTTTCCAGCATTTCACACAAGGTTCAATCCCCTTTACCACAATGGGGGCGCGGAACACGGTGCCGTCCAGGATGGCACGGATGGTGGCGTTTGGACTTTTCCACATTTCCTTCAGATGATATTCCTCCACACGGGCAGCATTGGGGGTGATGGTGGCGCACTTGACAGCCACACCGTACTTCTTGGTGGCGTTGGCGGAATCAATGGTTACCTGGTCATCGGTTTCATCCCTGTATTCCAGGCCCAGGTCGTAGTACTCTGTCTTCAGGTCTATGTATGGCAGAAGCAGGTTGTCCTTAATCATCTGCCAGAGAATCCTTGTCATCTCATCGCCATCCATCTCCACGATGGGGGTGGTCATCTTAATTTTGTCCATACTGTGTCCTCCTGATTTTTCGCATTATGTTATAGTATACGACGAATTGCTTTTCAACACAAGAGCTTCGTTCCCTAAAAATTGGGATTTATAAAGGAAAATGCTTACCCTGCCACGTATTCCTTTCCTTAAATCTCCGGTGAAGGCTGTTGAGGACCAGTCGCTTGTTCCTGCTCCACAAGGGAGAGAGCAGAAGCTTTTTGGGACCGTCCCCTGTAATCCGGTGAATGGTCATGTCAGGGGGAAGCAGTTCCACGCAGTCAATCACAAGGTCAAGGTATTCCTCCATGGCAAGTACCGGAAAGGGCGTATCACGGTAAATCCTGGCCAGGTCCGTGCCTTCCAGGATGTGGAGCAGCTGAAGCTTAATGCCGTCAGCTGTCAGTCCGCGGTTCCGGCCGCTGTCGGTTTTATCGCTGCCGTTCCGGCCGCTGCCATTCCAACTGCTATCGGTGCCGCCGCCACTGCCAGCCGTATAGCCGCCGCCCGTGTCCCTCATATTCCCCGCCAGATACCGCACCGTATCAAGCATCATTTCCCTGGTTTCCCCGGGAAGCCCCAGGATGACGTGGACTATGACCGTAATCCCGGCCTCCTTAAGCCGGCGAAGGGCGGATTCGTAGACAGGCAGGGTATAACCCCTGCGGATGAACCGGGCTGTGGACTCATGGATGGTCTGCAGGCCAAGCTCCACCCATACCGGTTTTATTTGATTAAGTTCCCTCAGCAGGTCCACCACGTCAGGCCCCAGGCAGTCCGGTCTGGTTGCAATGGACAGGGCCGCTGTGTCAGGGTGGAGGACAGCGTCCGTAAACACAGTCCTGAGATGGGAGAGAGGGGCATAGGTGTTGGTATAGGACTGGAAGTAGGCGATATAGGAGCCAGGGCCGGACATTTTCCTTTGTACCTGTAACTTGGCAGCCTCAATCTGTTCATGGACGGAATCCATCACAGGCGCTGCAAAGTCCCCGGAACCTCCTGCGCTGCAGAAGATACATCCGCCTCTGCCAAGGGTCCCGTCCCGGTTAGGGCAGGTCATGCCGCCGTTTAATGAAAGCTTGTATACTTTATGTCCGAATTGTTTTTTTAGCTCATAATCCAGGGAGTGATAAGGTTTGCCGTTCCAGTCCATACCAGGTGCACCGCCTTTTTGGTTTTCTCATTTTTGGATTATAGCAGGAAACCAGGGGCATTTCCATAAAAATTAATACAAAGCCATAAAATATCCTATTGTGGGCAAAGGCCATGCTGTGATAAACTAATCCCATACAGGGGTGGCATCCCCTGATTTTGTGTATGATAAAGGAGAGGTAAGGCATGAAGGTAAATGAGACCATTCAGATGATGGAAAGTGAAGGCGCTAAAACACTTCTGGCTAAATTATACGGAGAGGATGCCGTGGCAGGGAACGTGGCGCGGTATCAGGAACTGCTGAAAGGGTATGAAAAGGCCTTTGGGGACAGCGGTGACGTCCTTTTATTTTCCTCACCGGGACGCACGGAAATCAGCGGAAACCATACGGACCACAATCACGGCAAGGTGCTGGCGGGAAGCATTAACCTGGATTGCGTGGGCGTTGCCGCAAAGAACAGCTCCAGCCATGTACATATTGTAAGCGAGACTTATAACCAGGACTTTACCATTGACCTGAACCATCTGGAACCCAGTGAGAAAAAGGCAGGGACAGTGGACCTGGTAAAAGGCCTTTTAAAGGGGTTTGAGGAATCCGGATATTCGGTCGGAGGATTTAACGCATATATAACAAGCAATGTCATCAGTGCGGCAGGCGTCAGTTCATCCGCATCCTTTGAGATGCTTCTGTGCTCCATGCTGAATACATTTTTTAATGAGGGCCGTATGGATACCGTGGCTTATGCACATATTGGCAAATACTCCGAGAATAACTACTGGGACAAGGCTTCCGGCCTTTTGGACCAGATGGCCTGCGCGGTGGGCGGACTGATAACCATTGATTTTGTGGAACCAAGCGCGCCAGCAGTGGAGAAGATTGATTTTGACTTTGGTTCCCAGAACCACAGCCTGATCATCGTACAGACAGGAAAAGGCCATGCGGACCTGAGCGCGGATTATTCTTCTGTTCCGATTGAAATGAAGAAGGTGGCCCAGTTCTTTGGCAAGGAAGTGCTGTCACAGGTGACGGAGGAAGAGGTGATTGGCAACCTTTCAGAGGTGCGCCGGTTTGCCGGTGACCGTTCCGTGCTCCGCGCCCTGCATTTCTTTGAGGAGAACAAAAGGGTGGAAGCAGAGGTGTCTGCCTTAAAGGAGAACCGCTTTGGCGATTTCCTGGCCAATATCACGGCTTCCGGCAATTCCTCCTGGAAATGGCTCCAGAACTGCTTTACAAACAGCAATTATCAGGAACAGGGAATCACCGTGACCCTGGCCCTTACGGAACTGTTCATTGCCGAGAAACAGAAAGGCGCCTGCCGGGTCCACGGAGGCGGGTTCGCCGGTGTCATCATGGCCATGCTGCCCAATGAACTGGTGGATGAATACATCGGTTACATTGAAGGATGCACGGGCAAGGGAAGCGCATTCAGGATGGGCATCCGTCCTTACGGAGCCATCTGCGTCAATGAATACATAAAATAAAAGGCAGTCCTGTCCGCGGATTTTGTCGATGAAAGGGCGGTAAATATTGTAAAATCAAGTGGTCACCAGGGGGACATTGCGGTATAATGAGACTCAGGAATGATATAGGGAGGAGAATCGGTATGATAGGTAAGGAAACATTGGAACTCCTGAAAGAAGCATTGTCTGAGAGCAGTTATACGGTAGCTGTCTGCGGTTCCGGAATGCTGGAGGAAGGCGGTATCCTTGGACTTAAACAGGAGGGACGTGCCTGTGAGATTGAGCAGGAGTATGGGCAATCCCCGGAGGAACTGTTCCACATATCCTGTTTTTCCAGGAGACCGGAACTGTTCTATGATTTTTACAGGCGTGAGATATTGGAAAAGATACCAAGGATGACCCCGTCCGTGGAGGCGCTGACAGAGATGGAAAGGCGGGGGATGCTCCAGTGTATTGTGACCACCAGCATTTACGACCTGCCCAGGTCCGCTGAGACAAAGAATGTAATATACCTCCATGGGGGGATATATGAAAATACATGCACCCATTGCGGGAAGCATTATTCCATGGAATACATAAAGAATTCAAAGCACGTTCCCCTGTGTGGGGACTGCGGCCATATTGTCCGCCCCGGAACATTCCTGTACGGGGAAATGGTGGACAGCCAGATGGTAAGCCGCACCACACAGGAGATATCCAGGGCCGACGTACTCCTTGTACTGGGAACAAGCCTGCGCTCCGATGTATACAGTCATTATATCCGGTATTTCCAGGGAAAGAAGATGATTATCATCCACAGGTTGCCCAGGCCGCTGGATGAGAGGGCAGATATGGTGGTTTATGACCTTCCCCAGAATGTGTTGCCGTTGTTGGTGGGGGAAGGGAATTTATAATTTATAATTGGGACGAAACGCAACCGCTGCTTTTGGTGCATTCACGTAGCCAGGGGTGGGAGACGGGCGGGCACAGGAAGACGGTTCTGGGGATATGATTTGCTAACCCGGGCAGACACAGGTGTACACCCGTCGCCCACCCCTTTTTGCGCTAATGGAGGGGAAATAGTTGAAAGAAATTGATGCGAATAAAGATGCTTGGAGCAAAATATCGGAGGATCACTACCGACATTTCAAAGAAACATTTTCGGAGGGCATTGGTGAATTAAATTCGTACATAAAAGAAGAATTGGGTGATGTATCCGGAAAAAATATCATTCATTTACAATGTAATACCGGTGCCGATACCATTATCTTAGCAAAAACAGCAAAGAGTGTAACCGGGGTGGATTTTGTTCCGGAAAATATTTATTTTGCCAAAAAACTTGCGGTTGAACTGGGAATTGAAAATGCAGACTTTATTGAATCCGACATTATGGAACTAACCGGGAATCATAATGGGAAATATGATGTGGTATTCACCTCTGAGGGCGTATTGGGATGGCTCCCTGATTTGGACATATGGGCAGGCACAATTAGGAAACTGTTAAATGAAACAGGATATTTGTATGTGTTCGATTCCCACCCATTCTTCCTGTCCTTTGACGAGAGTCAGCTAGATAAAGAAATTTACGAGATTAAGTATCCATATTTTGGAAAATGTCCGGATGAAGACGATTCCATTGGTGGATACGCTTCCCAGGTTAAGCATGGGGTAAAATCATATTACTGGATGCATACCATATCAGATATAATCAATTCTTTGATAAAGGCAGGAATGCATATTGAGTTTTTTAATGAATTTACAGAGAATTACTTTGACTCAGGCAATATGCAGCCATCTGAAAAAAACGGATTGTACAGATATGGGTACAACACAGATAAATATCCAATGTCCTTTAGTTTAAAAGCATCTGTGTATCACGCAAAATGAACATGATCCGTGCTTGCCAAAGTACACTTATCCATCAGACCATATGGAATATCCGCCTTAGGGGGACAAGGAGCACGCGACTGATCCACGTATGTGAGGGAGGCAAAGAAATGCCCAGCACAAAACAATTTTCTATTTTTTTAGTCGGCATTATTAGCGCTGTCAGCTTGATAGCATGTCAAAAAGCCAATGCGAATCAATCAAATACATCAGATACCAAGGAAACACAAAAAACCGTTCTTGAAATGGAAATGGATGCAAATTACAGTAATTCAGATCCCTTTGAGAATGGACGCCTGTTTTGTGTGTCTGAGGATACAGAAGCTTTAGACACAGAGGTTTATTTTCAGATGGATGGCGAACGTGGTATTGTGGAAATAAAAGACAGAAATGCAGACGAAGTTTTATGGAGCAATACATGGGTTGAAAACGCCAGCGGTGATACCGTTACGGTTTCGCTCAATAATCTGCAAAAAGAGAAAGAGTACGTTGTACGGTTTACTGGAACCAAAATAAAACATGCTGTTGTAAAAGTTACTTTTGAAAGCGGATTGGTCCAAGAAAAATCAAGACCTTCAAAATAAGCTTCCCAATTTATCGGGCTGATTTAAGTGATGCGGAGGGAAAAGAGGAAAAACGTAGTGGGTGAGTGGAATGGGGATGGGGAGGATGGAGGCATCTACAGGGGCGTGCAGGTCTTAGCACCGGTTCCCGGAGACTTAGACCTGCTAGCCCCGCAGCCGTCTCCATCCTCCCCATCCCCATTCCACTCACGGACGGAACAACCTCACCCATCCTCCCCATCCCTTAAATCCACCCTCAATTCCTATGGAACGAATCCAGCAGCTGATTCTTAATATGCCACAGTTCATTAGACAGATCCACATGGACCGTATGGGGGTTGATCAGACGTTTGGACTCGTCCCAGAGCGTATCCAGTTCCTGTCTGCAGTAGGCTTGGATATCCATTACCTTGGGGGATTCATATACGCATTGGCCGTCCAGGAAGATGGGCACAAGCAGTTCCCTTAAGGTATAGCTGCCAGGGGACAGCATGGTCTTTTTCCAGGTCTCAATGGGGTCGAAGAGCAGCAGGGAGTTTTCCGTGTTAAACTCTTCGCCCACCAGACAGATTAAGTCGGCAATGATCTTGCCCGTGGCTTTATCGTAAATGCGCTGTATGGTCTTGTTGCAGGGGTTGGTGATTTTCTCTGCGTTTTCTGAAAGCTTAATCTTGGGGATGAACTGTCCGGTGGCCTTGTCCTTGACGGCTGCCAGCTTGTACACCCCGCCAAAGGACGGGCAGTCCTTGGCCGTGATCAGGTTGGTGCCCACGCCCCAGGAATTGATGGTTGCGCCCTGCATCTTCAGGGAGTTAATCAGGTTTTCATCCAGGTCATTGGAAGCAGAGATGACCGCATCCGGGAATCCGGCATCATCCAGCATTTTCTTTGCTTTTTTGGACAGGTAGGCCAGGTCGCCGCTGTCCAGGCGGATGCCGTAAAACGTAAGGGGGATACCGGCTTCGCGCATTTCCTTAAATACCTTGATGGCATTGGGGACACCGGAGTCCAGGGTATCATAGGTGTCTACCAGCAGGATGCATGCGGATGGGTACAGCTTGGCATAGGTGCGGAAGGCCGTAAGTTCATCCGGAAAACTCATGATCCAGCTGTGGGCATGTGTGCCCTTGACCGGGACATCGAACATCTTGCCGCAGAGCACATTGGAGGTGCCGATACAGCCCGCAATCATGGCAGCCCTTGCGCCGTACACGCCCGCGTCCGGCCCCTGTGCGCGGCGCAGTCCGAATTCCATGACGCCGTCGCCCTTGGCCGCATACACGATGCGTTCTGTCTTGGTGGCAATCAGGCTCTGGTGGTTGATGATATTGAGCAGGGCCGTCTCCACCAGCTGCGCCTGCATGATGGGTGCAATGACCTTGACCAGAGGTTCCCTTGGGAAGACGATGGTTCCCTCAGGAATCGCATAGATATCACCGGTAAAGCGGAAGTCGCGGAGATATTCCAGGAAGTCTTCCTCGAATATCCCCAGGCTTCCCAGGTACTCAATGTCGCTGCCGTCAAAACGCAGGTCCCTGATGTATTCAATCACCTGCTCCAGCCCGGCGCAGATGGCAAAGCCATTGCCGTGGGGATTGGTGCGGTAGAACATGTCAAAGATTACGGTCTCGTTGGCGTCCTTTTCTTTAAAATATCCCTGCATCATGGTCAGTTCATACAGGTCTGTCAGTAACGTAAGATTTCTCTGTTCCATATAGGTTCCTCCCTGGTGCGTGGCCGGGAGCTGTCCGCGGATATGCGGAATCGCTGTATTTTGACGGCTGCGCTTGTATGTTGCTAAGTAGTATAGCACAGATTTTACAAAAGGCAAAGGAAATGTTAAAAATATAACAATCCTTACCGGGATGCCGTCAGCCATCCCCGGCCTATTTGACGGTCAATACCCGCACCTTCATGCCGTCCTCCAGGGATTGGCTGCTTTGCAGGATTACTTCATTGCCCTGGGTAAGACCCTGGGTTATTTCCATGTAGGCGTTTTTCTTCCTGCCTTTGGTGACAGGCATTTTCGCGGCCTGATCCCCGGACACCACATATACATAATCCCCATTGTCATCACTAAAGATGCACTTAGAGGGAATGTATACGGAGGCGGAAGGTTCATTGACAGAGGCGCGGACATCTGCCATAAGGCCTGTGTAGTGCAGGCTGTCTTTATCATCCAGCCGGATTTTCACGGTATACATGCCTGTTTTGGCATCGCACACAGCAGAGATTTCAGAAATGCTGCCGCTGCAGGTCTTTCCGGCGGACTGGAGGCTGACATCCATGGGCATTCCCTCCGCCAGCTGGTCAATATCCGTGTCGGCCACCTGGATTTCCACCTTTTCCCCGCTGTCATCCATTACGGTTGCGCCTGTAAGCTGGGGGGACACGGTCTGGCCGGTTTCAACATTGATTTTGGTAATCATGCCCGCAATAGGAGAAGTGACCGTACAGTCGTCATATTTTTTCCTGGCAATGTCAAGGGCTGCTTTGGCGCTGTCCATCTGCGCCTTGGCTGAATCGTAATTGCCGTCCTGGCCGTTCCTGGCCGCCTGGAGCTTTGCCTCAGCTGAATCCATCCTGGATTTTGCAGTTTCTAGATCTACCTGGGAGATTGCATTGGCTGCATAAAGGGCCTGCATGCGGGCAAAGTTATTTTTGGCGTCCGTGTACTCTATTTCAGCGGGAGCCACGTTTGTATTCTGTTCGCTTGCTTTTTTTGCAATGTTAAATGCTGCCTGGGCAGCGTCATATCCGGCCTGGGCCTGCTGCAGGGAAAGGGCGGCATTGGTGTCATCCACCTGGAATATCACATCCCCTTTGTCCACATGCTGTCCTTCAGATGCATTGACTTCAGTTACCTTGCCGCTGGCTTCCGGCATGATGTCAATGGTGCTCAAGGCCTCAACGGTTCCCTGCCATACCATGGAGGACAGGTCCCTGCCTGATTTTGCAATGGCGGTTGTCACCTCGGTCTGGCTGCTGTTGCTGGAGCATCCGGTACTAAGGCTGGCGGCCAGCATAAGACAGGCTCCGATTCCTATTAATTTCTTCATTTTGATTCCTCCCGTTTTTCCTTATTTCAAATGTACCTTTACAGTTGCGTTCATTCCGAATACCAGGGGCAGGTCCTCCTTGTTTTCAATGGTGACCTTGATGGGAATCAGCTGTGTGACCTTGGTATAGGTCCCGCTGGTGGAAAAACTGGTGGTGTTGGTAAAATAAGTCTGGGTTGCAGGGTCGATTTCCGTTACCTGTCCCTTAAATGTCCTGTGGGGGTATGCATCCAGCCTGACATCCACTAACTGGCCCAGATGGATCTTCATGATATCCGTCTCCTCCACATTCACACCCACATACAGGTTGGAGGTGTCGGCCACCACTGCCAGGGGAGTGCCAGGGGACACGGTCTGGTTCACCGCGCCGTCATTTTTAACCACGGTCCCGGTTATGGGGGATGTGATATAAGGAAGCACTTCCTGCCGGCCAAGCACCTGGTCCTGTTCCACCAGGTCGCCGTTTTCCACATCCCAGGAAATCAGCTTCCCGCTGGTGACAGGCATGACGGAATAGAGCTTTGCCGTCACCTTGGCATTATCCGTGCTAAAATAATTCATATTTACGCTGAACATGTAATAACCGGTGCAGCATCCGATGATGACCACGGCAAAGAGCAGGGGATACAGGATTTTTTTAAGTTTAGCCTTCTTGCCGGCGGTTTCCCCGCCGTCTATCTTGTTCTGGATATTATCGTTCATTTCATTCACCTTTCATTTCCTTTCATAAGGCCTTGGGGGTTGGTTCCAGGACCCGTGGAACATGGCTAATTGTTCAGTGCGAACTGGCTTTGATATAGGTCGGCATAGAAGCCTTTCTTTTCCAGCAGCTCCTTGTGATTGCCCTGTTCAATGATATCGCCGTCCTTCATGACCAGGATTAAGTCAGCATCCCGGATAGTGGATAAGCGGTGGGCGATGACAAAGCTGGTCCTGTCCTGCATCAGGTTGTTCATGGCATTCTGGATCAGCACTTCGGTCCTGGTGTCAATGGAGCTGGTGGCCTCATCCAGGATAAGGATCCGTGGGTCTGCCAGTATGGTCCTGGCAATGGTTAAAAGCTGTTTCTGGCCCTGGGACAGGTTGCTGGCTTCTTCATTAATCATCATATGATAGCCGCCTGGCATGGAGCGGATGAATTCATCACAGTGGGCCGTCCTTGCGGCAGCCATGACTTCCTCGTCGGTTTTATCAAAATTCCCGTAGCGGATATTATCCATGATGCTGGCGCTGTAGAGCCAGGTCTCCTGGAGCACCATGCCAAACATGGAGCGCAGTCCGTTCCTGGTAAAATCCAGGATGTTGTGCCCGTCAATGAATATGCTGCCGCTGTTCAGTTCATAGAACCGCATAAGCAGCTTTACCACCGTTGTCTTGCCGGCGCCGGTAGGGCCGACGATGGCAATGGTCTGGCCGGCATGGATGACCGAGGAAAAGTCATGGATGATCAGCTTATCGGGCCGGTAGCCAAAATGCACATGGGAAAACTCCACATCCCCCCGCACCTGTTCCGGCTGTATGGGCGCGCTTGTCTCAGGCACCTCTTCCTGCTCATCCAGGAATTCAAACACACGCTCTGCCGCGGCAGCCGTGGACTGGAGTGTGTTGGAGATATTGGCAATCTGTGTGATGGGCTGGGTAAAGGAGCGCATGTATTGGATGAAGGCCTGGATATCGCCGATATCAATCACCTTTTTAACGGTCAGATACCCGCCCAGCAGACATACGGATACGTAACCCAGGTTGCTGACAAATGACATGATGGGCATCATCATGCCGGACAGGAACTGGGACTTCCACGCGGATTTGTAAAGCGCATCGTTTATTTCCGTGAATTTCTCAATGGCCTCGGCCTCGCCGTTAAAGACCTGGACCACATTATGGCCTCCGTATATTTCCTCAATGTGTCCGTTGAGCATTCCAAGGCTTTTCTGCTGGCCCTTGAAATAGCGCTGGGATTTTTTCACAACACCCATAATCAGGCCCATGGAAAGGGGGAGTACCATGACAGCCACCAGGGTCATCCGGATGCTGATGGATATCATCATGATCAGGACGCCCACCAGGGTCGCAACCGAGGTGATGATCTGCGTAAGGCTCTGGTTCAGGGTCTGGCTTACCGTATCCACGTCATTGGTGATGCGGGACAGTACCTCGCCGTGGGTCCTGGTGTCGTAGTAGCTTAAGGGCAGCCGGTTCATTTTCGCCGATATGTCCTTGCGGAACTGGTAGGTCACCTTCATGCTGACGCCTGACATGATATAGCTTTGCAGGTAGGAAAATACAGCCGATATCAGGTACAGGACCACCAGCAGCAGGAGACAGTTCCTTATGTAGCGGAAGTCGGTGAGAAGGCCGGTGCCCATCATCCAGGCCATCATGCCTTCAAACAGCTTGGTGGTGGCCTTGCCAAGGACCTTGGGCCCTATGATGGAGAACACGGAGGAACATGCGGCAAACAGGATGACGATGGCAACCTGGGCTTTATAAACCATCAGATACTGTAAAAGATGGAGCATGGTGCCCTTAAAATCCTTTGCCTTTTCACCGGCCGCGCGGATGCCCCGGCCGCCGCCCATAGGGGGAGTGGATGATTGTTTTTGTTCTGTCATTGCAATTCCTCCTCGCTGAGCTGGGACAGTGCAATCTCACGGTAGACCTTACAGTCTGCCATAAGTTCCCGGTGGGTTCCCCTGCCCACCATTTTCCCGTGGTCCAGTACAATGATCTGGTCCGCGTTCATGATGGTGCTGATCCGCTGGGCCACCAGGAACTGGGTCGTGCCGCCGGTTTCTTCCTTCAGGGCCTTCCTCAGCTTTGCATCCGTCTTAAAATCCAGGGCGGAAAAACTGTCGTCAAATATATTGATGGGCGCATTTTTTACCAAAGCCCTGGCAATGGAGAGCCTCTGCTTCTGGCCGCCGGACACATTGCCCCCGCCCTGGGCAATCAATGTGTCAAACAGGTCTGGTTTAGACTCGATGAATTCCATGGCCTGGGCGGTACGGGCAGAACGTTCAATCTGTTCCTCCCCGGCTGTCCGGTCACCGTAAGCCAGGTTGGAGCGGATGGTGCCTGAGAAGAGGACTCCTTTCTGGGGCACGAACCCCAGGTTCTGCCGCAGCTTGTGCAGGGGCCAGTCTTTGATGTTGACGCCGTCAATCAGGATTTCGCCCCCGGTTACATCATAGAAGCGGGGGAGCAGGTTGACCAGGGTGCTTTTGCCGCTGCCCGTGGCGCCGATAAAGGCGGTTATCTGTCCGGGAAGGGCGGTGAAGCTGATATCTGAGAGTACGTCCCCGTCCCCGCCGGGATAGCGGAAGGATACGTGGCGGTATTCCACCACGCCCCGTATTTTATCCGGGCATAAGGTTTGCCTTGCGTCGGTAATGCTGGATTTTGTCTGTAGGACCTCCACCACACGGTTGATGGATACAATGGCTCTTGGGATCATGATGAACATCATGGACATCATCAGGAAGGCCATGATGATCTGCATCACGTACTGCATGTAGGCCATCATGTCGCCCACCTCCATCTGGAAGCCGGATACCTGGTTGGATCCCACCCATACCACCAGCAGGGTTATGAGGTTCATGATAAGCATCATGGCAGGCATCATTCCTGACATGGTGCGGTTTACAAACAGGTTGGTTTTGGTCAGGTCACGGTTTACCGTGTCGAACCGGTTTTCCTCAAAGGTCTGGGTGTCAAAGGCCCTGACCACCAGCAGGCCCTCAAGGTTCTCACGGACCACCAGGTTCAAGCGGTCAATGAGCTTTTGCACCACCTGGAACTTGGGCATTACAAGGCTGAACATGGAGAACACCACCATAAACAGCAGGGCCACGGCCAGGGCGATGATCCATGACATGGATTTATCCTTTGCAAGGGCGTGGAGTATTCCACCCACAGCCATGATGGGCGCATAGAACACCATGCGTATCATCATGACAATCAGCATCTGTATCTGGGTGATGTCATTGGTGGTCCTGGTGATGAGGGAGGATGTGGAAAAACGGTCCAGTTCCGCATTTGAGAATCCTTCCACGGAAATAAATACGTCGCGGCGCAGGCCCCGGCAGACCCCGGCAGCGGCCCTGGCTCCTAAAAATCCCACCGTGACCGTGCAGGACGCGCTGATTAGGGCCACGCCCAGCATCTTAAAGCCGGTGCTTATGATATAGGAGGTGTTGCCTGTGGTAATGCCGTCATTTACAATATCGGACATCAGGTCCGGCAGCGCCAGGTCGCATGATGCCTGGCCAAAGAGGAGCACGATGGCCAGCAGTATGTACAGGACATATGGTTTGAAATATCGTAAAAGTACACTCAACTTATTCCTTCTTCCTGCCGCAGGCCCGGTCGGCCATGGCGGCTATGATATCGGCGCATCCTTCATATCCAAAGGAACTGGTGTTCAGGCAGATGTCGTGGTTCTCCATCCTGCCCCATTCCTTTTCAGCAAACATTTTATAATATTCTTTTCTCTGCTGGTCTTTGCGCCGGATATGGGCTTCGATGTTCTTTAAGGGGACATGGTCCGTATGGTGGATTCGCTGTATCCGTTCCTCCATGGAGGATGCATAGATGAAAATGTTCAGGGAGCCGCACACATCTTTTAAGACAGTGTCCGCACACCTTCCTATGAATATGGCGGGACCTTCCATGGCCAGCCGCCGTATGGTCCCGCTCACAGCCTCAAACTGCTGGTAAGGCTCAAACATCTGTCTGTAATCCTGTATGCTGCCCGCAAAGACCGCAATGTCATGGAGCAGGCTCCGGCTCCGTTTTTCATCCTTTTCCTTCAGGACCCCGGGATTGAGGCCGAACCGTTCCGCTGCCAGCAGCAGCAGCTCCCCGTCATAAAAGGGGATTCCTAGTTTATGGGACAGGATCCGTCCTACTTCCCGTCCGCCGCTTCCATATTGCCGTTCAATGGTAATGCAGCTGCGTCTCATGACTGTTCCTCCGTTCTCTTTTTCCTGCGTTCCAGAAGCTGGTGCATCTCGTCCTCCATGATATCGGCCAGCCTGCCCCAGAGTCCGATAAGCCGGGAGATATCTTCCGGGCCCATCCTCCGTACAATCTGTGATTTCAGGAAATCCATGTCCTGGGCCGTGCTGGTCAGGATATCCCTGCCCGCAGGCGTCAGGCATACAAAAATGTTGCGCCTGCTTCCGGTGTCAACTTTTCTTGTTATCAGTCCTTTTCCTTCCATGGTGTTCAGCAGGCGGGAAGCGGATGAGGGCACGATCCTCAGTCTGTCGGCCAGCTCCGATACATAGATTCCAATGGAACCGGGATGTTCCTTCACATACCGGTCGATCTGTTCCAATGCATAATATTCAGAATAAATCACCTGTTCGGATAAGATATTCAGCTTGATTTTCCTCATCCTCTGCATGATCTGCATCAATTCTGGCTGAAGTATCTTTTCATTGTGTTCATCTGACATGTTTTTTCCTCCTTTTGGGAAAATAGTTATCAATGTTAAATGTTTATAGTGTATAATATTATCGCGGTCAGTTGCATTTGTCAACAGTATATGATGGATTGTAACAAAATAATTACACGGCCCGTGCGGTTAAGGTTGACATTTTCCCAAGGCGTTATTATAATAAAGAAGTTAAATAATAAAAGCTGTGATGGAGACAGTAGGTCTGCAGGGAACGCCTCAGAGAGCCGGGGATGGTGGAAGCCCGGTGCAAGTAATGCAGGACTGAATATCACTCCGGAGCTGTCCGGCTGAGAAAAAGGGCATGGATTCCCAGGCATCCAAGGTGGTGCAGGGACCTGCTGCATGGTAAGCCGGGACGCAATTCCTGCGTTAAAGGGACTCATATGATGGTATGCAGTAATAGGTGGTTAAACGGAGCAGTTTTACGGCTTCCGTCCTGTTCGGGACGGAAGCCTTTTTATATGAATCCATATAATACAGCACATACCAGAGTATATAAAATTAGGAATGGAGGAATCCAAGGATGTATGACAAAGTCTCCACAGACCTTAAGTTTGTGGAAAGAGAAAAAGAAGTGGAAAAATTCTGGGAAGATGAGCACATCTTCGAGAAAAGCATCAAGATGCGCGAGGGCTGCAAGCCTTACGTGTTCTATGACGGACCGCCAACCGCCAATGGCAAGCCCCATATCGGCCACGTGGAAACCCGCGTCATCAAGGACATGATCCCAAGATACAGGGCCATGAAGGGCTACATGGTGCCCCGTAAGGCAGGATGGGATACCCACGGGCTTCCCGTGGAGCTGGAAGTCGAGAAGAAGCTGGGGCTGGACGGCAAGGACCAGATTGAACAGTACGGGCTGGAGCCGTTCATCCGGGAGTGTAAGGAAAGCGTCTGGAAATACAAGGGCATGTGGGAGGATTTCTCCAATACCGTCGGCTTCTGGGCTGATATGGACGACCCATATGTGACCTATGAGAACAATTTCATTGAATCCGAGTGGTGGGCGCTGAAGCAGATTTGGGACAAGGGCCTTTTATACAAGGGCTTTAAAGTGGTTCCCTACTGTCCGCGCTGCGGAACCCCCCTTTCCTCCCACGAGGTGGCCCAGGGCTATAAGGATGTAAAGGAACGCTCCGCCATCGCGCGGTTTAAGGTAAAGGACGAGGACGCCTATATCCTGGCATGGACCACCACGCCCTGGACCCTTCCAAGCAACCTGGCCCTCTGTGTGAACCCGGTGGAGGATTATGTGAAGGTAAGGACCGGGGACGGCTATACCTATTATATTGCACAGGCCCTGGCGGATACGGTGCTGGGCGGGGATTACGAAGTACTTGAGAACTACAAGGGCAGGGATCTGGAATATAAGGAATACGAGCCTCTGTACGGGTGCTCCGTGCCCCTTAGCGAGAAGCAGCATAAGAAAGCATACTATGTGGTGTGCGACACCTATGTAACCCTGACAGACGGTACGGGAATCGTACACATCGCCCCTGCATTCGGTGAAGACGATGCCAATGTGGGACGCAGATATGACCTTCCGTTTGTACAGCTGGTGGACGCAAAGGGTGATATGACAAGCGAGACACCATTTGCAGGCACCTTTGTCAAGGACGCGGATCCGCTGGTGCTAAAGGACCTGGAGTCCAGAGGGCTTCTGTTCTCAGCGCCTGCTTTTGAACACAGCTATCCCCATTGCTGGAGATGCGGCACACCGCTGATTTACTATGCAAGGGAATCCTGGTTCATTAAGATGACGGCTGTGAAGGAGGATTTGATCCGCAACAACAATACCATTAACTGGGTTCCTGACTCCATCGGCAAGGGCCGCTTCGGCGACTGGCTGGAGAATATCCAGGACTGGGGTATTTCCAGGAACCGGTATTGGGGCACGCCTCTTAATATCTGGGAGTGTGAGTGCGGACACCAGCACTCCATTGGAAGCATTGAAGAGTTAAAGGCCATGTCCGACAACTGTCCGGAGGACATCGAGCTTCACCGTCCGTATATAGATAATGTAAATATCAAGTGCCCCAAGTGCGGCAGGCTTATGAAGCGCGTGCCGGAAGTGATTGACTGCTGGTTTGACTCAGGCGCCATGCCATTTGCACAGCACCATTATCCATTTGAGAATAAGGAACTGTTTGAATCACAGTTCCCGGCGCAGTTCATTTCCGAGGCAGTGGACCAGACCCGCGGATGGTTCTATTCCCTGCTGGCTGAATCCACCCTGCTGTTTAACAAGGCGCCTTATGAAAATGTTGTTGTCATGGGCCTGGTGCTGGACGAGAACGGACAGAAGATGAGCAAGTCCAAGGGCAATGCAGTGGATCCCTTTGATACCCTGGCAGCCCATGGCGCGGATGCCATCCGCTGGTTCTTCTATACCTGCAGCGCGCCCTGGCTTCCCAAGAGATACCAGGACAAGGCCGTGACCGAAGGCCAGCGCAAGTTCATGGGAACCCTGTGGAATACCTATGCGTTCTGGGTGCTCTATGCCAATATTGATAATTTTGACGCCACCAAGCACACCCTGGAGTACGATAAGCTGCCGGTCATGGATAAATGGCTGCTTTCCAAGATGAATTCCATGGTTAAATGTGTGGATGACAACCTGATGAATTACCAGATTCCTGAGGCTGCAAGGTCACTGCAGGAATTTGTGGATGACATGAGCAACTGGTATGTGCGCAGGAGCCGCGAGCGTTTCTGGGCCAAGGGCATGGAGCAGGATAAGATTAATGCGTATATGACCCTGTATACCGCACTTGTGACGGCTGCCAAGGCAGCGGCACCCATGATCCCGTTCATGACAGAGCAGATTTACCAGAACATTGTCAGGAAGATTGACGCGGATGCGCCGGAAAGCATACATCTGTGCGACTTCCCTGAGGTGAAGGAAGCGTGGATTGACACCAGCCTGGAACAGGACATGGATGAGGTCTTAAAGGCCGTGGTCATGGGCCGTGCGGCAAGGAATGCAGCAAATATCAAGAACCGCCAGCCAATTGCCCAGATGTATATCAAGGCTGACCACGCCCTGTCCGAGTTCTATGTGAAGATCATTGAGGATGAGCTGAATGTGAAGAAGGTGGCCTTCTCTGACGATGTAAGGGCATTTACCTCCTATTCCTTTAAGCCGCAGCTTAAGACGGTGGGACCAAAGTACGGGAAACTCCTGGGACAGATCCGTCAGGCCCTTGGGGAGATTGACGGCAGCGCTGCCATGGATACGCTCAATGAAAGCGGCGCCCTGACCTTTGATTTCGGAGGACAGGAAGTGGTGCTGACCAGGGACGACCTGCTGATTGACGTATCGCAGAAGGACGGATATGTGACGGAGGAGGACAACTACCTGACCGTGGTGCTGGATACCAACCTGACACCGGAACTGGTTGAGGAGGGCTTTGTCCGTGAAATCATCAGCAAGATCCAGACCATGCGTAAGGAAGCCGGTTTTGAGGTCATGGACCACATTGCCGTTTACCAGGATGACAATGACAGGATCGCAGGGCTTCTGAAGGCCAATGCAGATGAGATTAAGGCCGAGGTAATGGCTGATACCATCTTCCTTGGAAGGATGGGCGGTTATGCCAAGGAGTGGAGCATCAACGGCGAAAAAGTCATGCTTGGTGTTGAAAAGACCATGAAATAATGTTAATATGGGAGGCGGGGTTAAAAACCCCGCCTATATGAGGATAGGGAGGATTGTGCCGATGAATAAAGGATTTGATAAAGTCACATTCAAGCGCAGCGTGATAGACAACGTGAAGAACATGTTCCGCCGTACCATTGACGAGGCTACGCCCCAGCAGGTATTCCAGGCGGTTTCTTATGCGGTAAAAGACGTTATCATCGATGAGTGGATAGCAACCCACAAAGAATATGAAAAGAAAGACACAAAGACAGTATACTACCTGTCCATGGAGTTCCTGATGGGCCGCGCCCTGGGCAACAACATCATCAACATATGCGCCCATGATGAGATTAGGGAAGTACTGGATGAACTGGGATTTGACCTGAACCTGATTGAGGACCAGGAACCGGACGCAGCCCTTGGCAACGGCGGCCTGGGACGTCTGGCAGCATGTTTCCTGGATTCCCTTGCAACCCTGGGATATCCTGCTTACGGCTGCGGCATCCGCTACCGTTACGGTATGTTTAAACAGAAAATCGAAAACGGCTACCAGATTGAGGTGCCGGATGAATGGCTTAAGGACGGCAATCCCTTTGAAATCCGCCGTCCGGAGTATGCGCAGGAAGTCAGGTTCGGCGGTTATGTGCGCATTGAGAATGTGAACGGCACCAACCACTTTGTGCAGGACGGTTATCAGACGGTCCGCGCCGTGCCTTATGACCTTCCAGTTATCGGTTACGGCAATAACGTGGTGAACACCCTGCGTATCTGGGATGCGGAACCGGTTAATACATTTAACCTGGATTCCTTTGACCGGGGCGATTACCAGAAGGCAGTGGAGCAGGAAAACCTTGCCAAGACCATCGTGGAAGTGCTGTATCCCAATGATAACCATTATGCGGGCAAGGAGCTGCGCCTGAAGCAGCAGTATTTCTTTATTTCCGCCAGCGTGCAGAGGGCCATCATAAAATATAAGGAAAAACATGATGATATCCGTAAGTTCCATGAGAAGGTGGCTTTCCAGCTGAATGATACCCATCCCACGGTTGCGATTCCTGAACTGATGCGTATCCTCTTGGATGAGGAGGGCCTGAACTGGGATGAGGCATGGGAGGTAACCACCAAGACATGTGCGTACACCAACCACACCATCATGTCCGAGGCCCTGGAGAAATGGCCCATCGAACTGTTCTCACGCCTGCTTCCAAGGATTTACCAGATAGTGGAGGAGATTAACCGCAGGTTCCAGAACCAGATTCAGTCCATGTATCCTGGCAACCAGGAGAAGCTGCGCAAGATGTCCATTATTTATGACGGACAGGTGAAGATGGCTTACATGGCCATTGCAGCCAGCTTTTCTGTCAACGGCGTGGCCAGGCTGCACACCGAGATCCTTAAGAACCAGGAATTAAAGGATTTCTACCAGATGATGCCGGAGAAGTTCAACAACAAGACCAACGGCATTACCCAGAGAAGGTTCCTGCTTCATGGAAATCCCCTGCTTGCTGACTGGGTGACCTCCAAAATCGGGGATGAGTGGATTACCAATCTTCCCCATATCAAGAAGCTGGAGATTTATGCGGACGATGAAAAGTGCCGGCAGGAGTTCATGAATATCAAGTACCAGAACAAGATCCGCCTGGCAAAATACATTAAGGAACACAACGGGATTGACGTGGATTCGCGTTCCATCTTTGACGTACAGGTAAAAAGGCTTCACGAATATAAGCGCCAGCTGATGAACATCCTGCATGTGATGTACCTGTATAACCAGTTAAAGGATAATCCAAACATGGATATGGTGCCCAGGACCTTTATCTTCGGCGCCAAGGCAGCGGCCGGTTATAAGCGCGCCAAGCTGACCATCAAGCTGATTAATTCCGTGGCGGATGTGATTAACAATGACAGGTCCATTGGCGGCAAGATTAAAGTGGTGTTCATTGAGGATTACAGGGTAAGCAACGCAGAGCTTATCTTTGCCGCGGCGGATGTGAGTGAGCAGATATCCACGGCCAGTAAGGAGGCTTCGGGTACTGGCAACATGAAGTTCATGCTTAACGGCGCCCTGACCCTTGGCACCATGGACGGAGCCAATGTGGAGATTGTTGAGGAGGTGGGCAGCGAATATGCCTTCATCTTCGGCATGTCATCTGATGAGGTCATTAATTATGAGAATAACGGCGGGTATTATCCAATGGATATCTTTAACAATGACCAGGAAATCCGCAGGGTGCTGATGCAGCTGATCAACGGCTACTATGCGCCGGATAACCCTGAGCTGTTTAGGGATATCTATAACTCCCTGCTGAATACCAAGAGCAGTGACCGCGCGGATACCTACTTCATCCTGAAGGATTTCCGTTCCTATGCGGAGGCCCATGCCAGGGTGGATCAGGCCTACAGGGATGAGAAGTGGTGGGCCAAGGCAGCCATCCTCAATGTGGCTAACAGCGGCAAGTTTACATCCGACAGGACCATTGAGGAGTATGTAAGGGATATCTGGCACCTGAAAAAGGTGACGGTTGAGATGTAAATAGTAAGTGTATGCTGCTGTTTCCATGCAGCAGCATGCACTGTGTATCCATGCTCCGGCAATCCTGAATCAGAAAAGGGGGCCGGGGCATTTTGAATAAAGGGAGGCAGAGCGGTTATGAAGATTCGGGACATACTGGCACAGGGGAACCCCACCCTGTCTTTTGAGGTTTTTCCTCCCAAGACAGAAGATAATTATCATACGGTGGAAAAGGCGGCAAAAGAGATTGCAAAGCTTAAGCCGGCTTTTATGAGTGTTACATACGGCGCAGGCGGAGGCACCAGCGATTATACGGTGGGCATTGCCTCGGATATCAAAGGGTACGGCGTGACGCCCCTGGCCCATCTGACCTGTGTGTCATCTACCAGGGAAAAGGTGCAGGGGGTCCTTAAGGAACTGAAGGGACATGGGATTGAGAATGTGCTGGCCCTAAGGGGGGATATCCCTGAAAACGGACAGACCCCCAGGGTTTACCACTATGCGTCCGAACTGATCCGGGAAATCAAACAGTCAGGGGATTTCTGCATCGGCGCTGCCTGTTATCCGGAAGGCCATGTGGAATCTGCCAACAAGTCGGTGGACATGGATTACCTGAAACAGAAGGTGGAGGCTGGCTGCGATTTCGTGACCACACAGATGTTTTTTGATAACAGCATCCTGTACAGCTATCTGTACCGCATCCGGGAAAAGGGGATTACGGTTCCCGTCATTGCGGGAATCATGCCTGTGACCAATGCAAAACAGATTAAACGTATCACACAGATGTCCGGCACGTATCTGCCGTCCAGGTTCATGTCCATCGTGGACCGGTTCGGGGATAATCCGGCTGCCATGAAGCAGGCGGGCATTGCCTATGCCACGGACCAGATCATCGACCTGATTGCCAACGGCGTGGGCGGAATCCATGTCTATTCCATGAACAAGCCGGATGTGGCCGGGAAAATCAAGGAGAACCTGTCGGAAATACTTGGAAATGGGTTCGTATGCGCGCCATAGCAAGGACACGCACGTGGAAATGGGCACGCATGTGCGCCATAGGAGGATTGGATGGAAACACGGGATATTGACAGGGGGGAAGTGCTGCGGTATCTGGGATATGGAAGGCATGAAGCGGACTGGCGGGTGATGGACCTGGTGGAACAGTGCATCGAAGAACTTGGCAGGGAAGCCAGCCCGCTGTATCTGTGCCGGGATTATCCCCTGGCCCTGGGGCAGGAAGGCCTGGTGGATGCGGGGGTTTTCATCACAAGAAGCAGGAATCTGGCTAAAAACCTGGCGGACTGCGGCCTGATCCTTGTATTTGCGGCCACCCTGGGCACGGGTGCGGATTATCTGATTGGAAAGTATAACCGTCTCCAGATGAGCAAGGCCGTTGTCATGCAGGCAGCTGCCGCTGCCATGATAGAGGAGTACTGCGACCAGGTCTGCGCCGGGCTGAAGGCGTATTATGAGGCGGACGGATGGTATCTGCGTCCAAGGTTCAGTCCGGGTTACGGAGACTTTCCGCTGGACTGCCAAAGCCGGCTGTTAGACTGTCTGGAGGCGGGCAAACGCATTGGCATCAAGCTGACGGACAGCCTTCTCATGATGCCGTCCAAGTCCGTCACGGCCGTGATGGGCGCCAGCAGGAAGCCTTACCGGTGTGATGTGAAGGGCTGCGAGGCCTGCGGGAAAAAGGACTGCGCCTACAGGCGGTAGGCCCTGTACCATGAAAGGGAAAAGGAGAGGAAAGAAAATGATTCGTTTTAACTGCGATTATAGTGAAGGCGCCCATGAGCGCATCCTGAAGAAACTGGTGGAGACAAACCTGGAACAGACACCTGGATACGGAGAGGACCACTATTGTGGGGAGGCGGCGTCCATTATCCGCAATCTCTGCAAAAGGGAAGATGCTGACGTACACTTCCTGGTGGGAGGGACCCAGGCCAACATGACGGTGATTGCATCTGCCCTCAGGCCCCATCAGGGCGTGGTGGGCGCTGTGTCCGCCCATATTAACGTCCATGAGACCGGCTCCATTGAGGCGGCCGGACACAAGGTCCTGGCCCTTGCGTCGGAGGACGGCAAGATAAGCGCCAGCCAGGTGGAGACGCTTTATCTGGAACACATCCATGACGAGAGCTTTGAGCACATGGTCCAGCCCAAGATGGTGTATATATCCAACCCCACGGAGCTGGGGACCATTTACACCAGGGCGGAGCTGGAAGCGCTTTACGGCGTGTGCCGCAGGTACGGGCTGTACCTGTTTGTGGACGGGGCGCGGCTGGCCTACGGGCTGATGGCCGAGGGCAATGACGTGGACCTGCCGGTCCTGGCTGCCAACTGTGATGTGTTTTATATCGGCGGCACCAAAGTGGGCGCCCTGTTCGGAGAGGCGGTGGTAATCCTGAATGAGGGACTGAAGCCGGATTTCCGCTATCATATCAAGCAAAGGGGCGGAATGCTGGCAAAGGGACGCCTCCTGGGAATCCAGTTCTCAGAACTCTTAAAGGACGGGCTGTATATGGAACTGGGCAGGCACGCGGACCGACTGGCCGGCAAAATCAGAAAGGCCTGTGAGGATAAGGGATACCCATTCCTGGTATACAATACCACCAACCAGGTATTCCCCATCATGCCGGACCAGGTGCTTAAGCAGTGGGAGGGCAGGTTCAGCTATACCCATCAGGGACGCGTGGATGACAGCCACACCGCCATCCGCCTCTGCACCAGCTGGATTACCAGCGAGGAGAATGTGGACATCCTGGTACGGGAAATATTAAATAGCTGACTTGTGAGGATTGACGATGAGAATATTAGAGGAAATGAAAGCGCGCCGCCTGTTCTGCGACGGCGGCATGGGCAGCCTGCTTCAGGCCCAGGGCCTTAAGGCAGGGGAACTGCCGGAGCTGTGGAACCTGACGCACCCTGAGGTGCTCAGGGACATCCACAGACAGTACCTGGCAGCCGGGGCTGATATCATGACCACCAATACATTTGGTGCCAACAGACTTAAGTACAGGGATAACCTGGAGGAAATCGTGGCAGCGGCAGTGGGCCATGCCAGGACAGCGGTGGAGGAAGCAGGACACGGATATGTGGCGCTGGACCTGGGGCCCACGGGAAAGCTGCTTAAACCGCTGGGCGATCTGGAGTTTGAGGCAGCGGTCAGTCTTTATAAAGAGGTGGTGGCCGCGGGGGCAGAGGCAGGCGCCGACCTCATCCTGATTGAGACCATGAGCGACAGCTACGAACTAAAGGCGGCTGTGCTGGCTGCAAAGGAAGCAGGCATAAGCCCGGCGGACAAAAGTCCCCTTCCTGTGTTTGCCACGGTCATATTTGATGAAAAGGGAAAGCTTCTGACCGGGGGTGACGTGGAGTCCACGGTGGCCCTGCTGGAGGGGCTGAGGGTGGATGTCCTTGGCATTAACTGCGGACTTGGCCCTGTGCAGATGAAGGAAATCCTGAAGGACATCATGAGGGTGACCTCCCTTCCCGTTCTGGTAAACCCCAATGCGGGCCTTCCCAGAAGTGAAGGAGGCAGGACGGTCTATGATATTGATGAGAAGCAGTTTGCCCTGGCCATGGAGGAAATCGCGGCCATGGGGGCTGCCGTGGTGGGCGGGTGCTGCGGCACCACCCCGGCCCATATACGGGAAACCGTAAAACGCTGCAGGGATATCCCGGTAAGCCTTCCAATGCCTAAGAAGCGCACCGTTATTTCATCCTATGCCCGGGCAGCGGTGATTGGCGGGAAAACCATGATCATCGGGGAACGCATCAACCCCACGGGCAAATCAAGGTTCAAACAGGCCCTGAGGGACCATGACCTGGAATACATCCTCAGGGAAGGCGTAAGCCAGCAGGACAATGGTGCGGATGTGCTGGACGTGAACGTGGGCCTGCCGGGGATTGACGAACCGTCCATGATGGAGGAAGTGGTGAAGGAGCTTCAGAGCATCACAGACCTGCCCCTTCAGATTGACACATCGGATATCGGGGCCATGGAGCGGGCCATGCGGGCATATAATGGAAAGCCCCTGATCAACTCGGTCAATGGCAAGGAAGAGGTCATGGGCCAGGTATTTCCCCTGGTGGCAAAGTACGGCGGCGTGGTGGTGGGCCTGTGCCTGGATGAAGGCGGGATTCCGGAGACAGCCGGAGGGCGGATTGAAGTGGGGCGCAAAATCATAGATACAGCCGCCTCCTATGGCATCGGGGCCGAGGATATCATACTGGACGGCCTCTGCATGACGGTAAGCGCCGACAGCAAAGGCGCCCTGACCACCCTGGAAACGGTCCGGCGCATCCGGGATGAGCTGGGAAGCAAATCCGTCCTGGGGGTTTCCAACATTTCCTTCGGACTGCCCCAACGGGAAATCATCAATGCCGCATTCTTCACCATGGCCATGGAGGCCGGCTTAAACGCAGCCATCATCAATCCTAACTCAGAGGCAATGATGCGGGCATTCTACAGCTTCAACGCCCTGATGGACAGGGATGCCCAGTGCAGCCGGTATATCGGCGTATACGGCGGCCAGTCCGCAGGCCTGGGGCAGACCATAGGAAAATCCAGGTCTGTTTCTGCCGGTGAGGGCACGGACAGTTCCCTGGCAACGGCCATTGAGCGGGGGCTTAAGGACGCGGCCCATCAGGCGGTCAGCACACTTTTGGAGGAAAAGGACCCCCTTGGAATCATCAATGAGCAGATGATCCCGGCCCTGGACCGGGTGGGAAAGGGATTTGAAAAGGGAACCATCTTCCTTCCGCAGCTTCTCATGAGCGCGGAAGCAGCAAAAGCAGCCTTCGAGGTCATCAAGGCAAAGATGGACGCAAAGGGCCAGGTACAGGAGAAAAAGGGAACGATCGTACTTGCAACGGTGAAAGGCGATATCCATGACATTGGCAAGAATATTGTGAAGGTGCTGCTGGAGAACTACGGATATGAAGTACTGGACCTGGGCAAGGACGTGCCGCCGGAGCGGATTGTGGATGAGACCGTAAGGCGGAAGGTGCGGCTTGTGGGGCTCAGCGCCCTGATGACAACCACGGTCCCAAGCATGGAGGAGACCATCCGCAGGCTGAGGACAGCCGCACCCTGGGCCAAGGTCATGGTCGGAGGGGCAGTCCTCACCGAAGAATACGCCAGGACCATTGACGCGGACATGTACTGCCGGGACGCAATGGCCTCTGTCAACTATGCGGAGGGTATTTTTGTAAAATAAGATTAAAATCTGGGCAGCTCGCATGATATGGCTACGCAGCGGGTTACGGATACGGAACCTGGGACGGATTCCTTTTCGGGAGGCATTTCCCGGAAGGACACCATGTTCTTGCCGTGATTCTTGGCGTAATACAGTTCATCGTCAGCTGCCTTTATCATGCCGTTATATGTCTCCATGGAGGAAGGGACCGCGCTGGAGACCCCCACGCTGATGGTGACATAGGGAGCCGTACGCCTGTCAGCGGACGGCAGTTTCAGGTCGGCCACGGACTGGCGGAGGCGGTCGGCCGCATGGAGGGCGTCCTCTGGCTTGATCCCATACAGAAGGATCTGGAATTCCTCGCCCCCGAAACGGCAGATCAGATCCCTGCCCTGGTGGATGCGGGATGCCAGGGCCGCGGCCACCTTTTTCAGGCATTCGTCCCCGGCCATATGGCCGAAGGTGTCGTTGTACTGCTTGAAATAGTCGATGTCCACCATGATGACGGCGATGGGCACATAGAGCTGGATGGCAGCGGGAATCAGCTGTTCCAGCCGGATGGAAAAACCGCTGCGGTTAAGGACCTGGGTTAGGGGATCATTGTCAGCCCGGTCCTGAAGATATATCTGTTCGTTCCAGGCTTCCTTTAAAAGCCTCAGGTTGTTTCCCGTGATGCGGCAGCGCATCTGTGACAGGAACAGGCTGGTAAAGCTGTATAGGAACATGTTGGAGTACATGGCCACAGGCGCTTTCTGGGCAACAAAAGAAGGAAGGGCCAGCGCTCCGGTGGTGACAACGGCTGCCAGGGCTTCCTTATACGTATAGATAGGGCCTGCCGCCAGGTAGATATAGAACATGAGCACGCTTTCCGCACTCATCCTGCTTTTCAGGCAGAAGTAGTTCATGCACAGGCAGAATACGCTGAACATGATGGTAAAGGAATAGGTGTGGCACTGGAGCAGCTTCCTGGTCCGTCCGCTGCGTTCCAGCCCCAGCAGATAATCGCAGTAGAATATATTAAACACCATGTATAGGAGGAATATCACGATGGCGAAGCTGGTGGGGGAGATAAGCCGTTTTTTAATGTCCACGGCCCAGTAGCTGATCAGGTTGGCCAGCTCCATAAGGATGAGCAGGATGGAAAAATTCAATGTCTGGCTTATGTTCATGGTCTGGACCGTATCGAATATCTCCTGCATATGGTTAAAGTGGTGGCCGGAGCTGAGAAATGGAAATGATGTACATACGTTTTTCTTGACGTTATTTAGCATAATGTAAAATCCCCTGTCATATAATAGTAACCGCCCGCAGCCTGCCTTGACATAGGGTCGGTTACATAATAGTAAAAATATATTCATACAGTGGGACAAATATAACTAAAAAATAATCGGATTTTGTCTCCTATTTTCTGGAAAATTCTCCAACGACTCCCTGACACAAGGAATCCTAATTGTGGTAATATAGTTTTGTAACAAAAAAGAAATATATTTGTAACAATTAGCAATAAGAAAGTGAGGACAAAACATGTTATCAATTTCAACAATGGCAGCAGCGGCCATGTTAGGCAATGTATGCGGCACCAATATGGCAAATATGAATCAGTACAACGCAGCGCTCTATGACAACTCTAACTGTACCCAGTCTGTCTGCTATCAGAATGGCGGCCAGGAGCTGGATACCATCTTAAGCCGGATGGGCGTAAGCACAGGCGGCTCACAGTGCGGCCTGAATCCGGGCTGTGCGGGCGGTAACTGCACAGGCAATACATGCCAGGGCAGCAGCTGCAGCACCGGGTCCTGCAACAACGGATTTTCCTACGGAATGGGCTTCTAAATCAGGCCATCCGTACATAACAGACATTCCTATATGATCATATTCCCTGAAAAAGCCCTGGAACCAAGTGTTCCGGGGCTTTTTGCGGGCGGAAGCGCAGGCAGTTTGGCAAAGCAGCAATAAGAAGGCATTTTCAGGCATAATATATACAGAAAATTAATTCCCATTTTGTATTCCATAGGGTACAATGGACCAGATAACGGAAAAGGAGCTTGAGAATGGATAGAGATAATCTGATAACGATATTAAAAGGAATGTGGATTGGCGGCACCATGACCGTGCCGGGTGTCAGCGGCGGTTCCATGGCAATGATACTGGGGGTGTATGACCGGCTGATCTCCTCGGTCAGCTCCTTTTTTAAGAATCCGGGAAAGAGCATGTCCTTCCTGGTGCGTTTCGTGCTGGGGGCAGGAGTGGGGATGGTGCTGTTTTCCAGGTTCATAAGCTTCCTGTTCACCACCAGGGCGGATGTGCCCCTCCGGTTTTTCTTCCTGGGGGCAGTGGCCGGAGGCGTGCCCATGATCTACAGGGAGGCTGGTATCAGGAAAATCAGCCTTGGCGCGGTTGCCTATCCTGTTATAGGGATTCTTGGGGTGGTCATCCTGGCCCTGCTTCCCACCGGGCTTTTTGCGCCGGACGGAAGCTTTGGCCCGGGCGCTGTCCTGATCCAGCTGGCAGGCGGCGTGATCATCGCGGTAGGACTGGTGCTGCCGGGAATCAGCGTGTCCCAGATGTTATATATGCTGGGAATCTATGAGGGCATCATAAAGAACATAAGCACCCTGAACATCCTGCCCCTGATTCCCCTGGGCGCAGGCGTGCTGGGCGGCATCTTCCTTACAACCAAGGTGCTGGAACGGCTGATGCAGCGCCATCCCCAGCCAACCTACCTCATCATCCTGGGATTTATGTTCGGTTCCCTTCCCGAACTGTTTCCGGGCGTGCCTCAGGGCATTGATATCGTGTATGGCGTGATTGCCGCGGCCCTGGGATTCGCGGCCCTGTATGTCATGGCCGGGAAGGAAGGTTAAATCTTAATCCGTCCTCTTATCGCCCCAGAAGAATATACCCACTGTGCCGGGACCTGTGTGGGAGCCAATCACGGTTCCTATTTCCGCCAGGAACGGTTTCTGGTCCAGATTGGGAAAGTTTTCCTCTATGAGGGATGCCACGGCCGCGGCATCCTCGGGGCAGGAGGAGTGGCAGATAAAACATCTGCCGGAATATCCGGTGCCGTCCAGCGCATGGACTTTCATCCGTTCGGCCAGTTCTTTTATTACCTTCTTCCTGCCCCGGAACTTGTCCCGGGGAATCAGCCTGCCCTCGTGATTGATGTTCATCAGCGGACATATGTTCAGCATGTTGCCGAAAAAGGCCGCTGAGGCCGATATCCTGCCGCCTCTTCTCAGGTGGCTTAAGTCGGTTGTGAAAAACCAGCCATGCAACTGTAATTTATGTTCCTTTATCCAGGAAACCAGTTCTTCATAATCAGCGCCGGCCTGCATCCTTTCCCAGGCAGTATCCAGTAAAAGACCGTATCCCACGGATGCTGTCAGGGAGTCGATGACCTCGATGCGGCGTTCAGGATAACGCTCCGACATCTCGTCCCTGGCAATGACAGCGGAATTATACGTACCGGATATGCCGGTGGACAGGGTCAGGTGGATGATGTCTTTCCCTTCTTTTAATATGGGCTCAAACATGGCCTCATACTGTTCCGGGTTCACCTGGGACGTGGTGGGCATGGCGCCGTCACGGATTCTTTGATAAAATTCCTCAAGTGAAATGGATCTGCCTAAATCATCATCGTATTCTTTATCTTCCATCCTGAAATGGAAGCAGGCATAGGGGATACCCCGTTCTGCCAGGTAGTGCCCGGGCATGTCTGCAGTGGAACAACAGGTTATTACATAAGGGTTACTCATAATGTGCTCCTTTAAGTTTGTAAACTGCTGGTGTATTTGTTATGGAAGAAGTATAGCATGGGGACGGATGGGTGTCAAATGCATGCCTTGCCTGGGGAACGGAATATAGGGGTACTGGTCAAACAGAGGGAATTGTGCTATGATGTACTTTGTGCTGAAAACCGGAGTATATGAATGGAAAGGGATGGAAACCATAATGTATAAATGCTGTATTTTTGATTTGGACGGTACACTTGTTAATTCAATCCATGCAATCCAGAGGTCCGTGGACCTGTCCCTGGAAAAATGGGGGATGAGGAAGATTACGGTGGATGAGTGCCGTGTGTTTGTGGGCGATGGATATAAGAAGCTGCTGGAGCGCGCCCTGGTGGCCTGCGGGGACAGCAGCCTTGTACATTATGAGGAGGCAGTGGCCCTGTATCCGGAGATATTCAAAGGATGCTGTATGTACCGCGTAAAGGCGTATGACGGAATCACTAAACTGCTGGATTTCCTGAAGGAGAACCATATAAAAACAGCGGTGCTGTCCAATAAGCCCCACCCAAGGACCCTTGACAATGTGGAGGGCGTATTTGGAAAAGGCAGGTTTGACCTGGTCTACGGGGAGCGTGAGGACAAGGGAATCAAGAAGAAACCGGCTCCGGACGGCGTGTGGGCACTGATGGAGGAACTGGGAGTGGGCCGGGAAGAGGTGCTGTATCTGGGCGATACCAATACGGACATGCGCACTGGCAGGAACGCCCAGGTGGATACGGTGGGCGTTACCTGGGGCTTCAGGGACAGGGAGGAGCTGGAGGCGTTTCACCCAAAACTGATAGCAGACCACCCTATGGATGTGGTGCGGTTCATAAAGGATGTGAATGGAATTGGATAAAGGAAAAAATACGAAATTAAAAAGGATGGCCTGGCTGATGGCGCTTCTTGTGACAGCCGGGACCATCCTTGGCGCATGGGGGTGCGGCGTCAGGCCAGGGCCTGGGAGCGGTATCCATGAGGATAAGGGCCAGGATGGCGTGGATGACCGTCTGTGCGTTGTCACCACGATTTTCCCCTATTATGATTTTGTGCGGCAGATTGCAGGGGACAGGGTGAAACTGAAGCTGGTTGTCCCGGCCGGAATGGACAGCCATTCCTTTGAGCCCACGCCCGCGGACATGATTGCCATGCAGGAGGCGGACGTGCTGGTGCTCAACGGCGGGGAGATGGAACACTGGGTCGGACAGGTGCTGGACTCATTGGATACAAGCCACATGAAGATACTTACCATGATGGACTATGTGGACGCGGTGGAGGAAGAGCATGTGGAAGGCATGGAGGATGCCCATGAACATGGGGAGGGTGCCCATGGACACGTGGAGGATGCCCATGAAGACGTGAAGGATGCCCGTGGATATGGGGAAGATACCCATGTTTATGAGGACCATGAAGGCGTGCCGGAACTGCATGCGTACGATGACAGGGATGGGCATGAGATGGATATTGAGTATGATGAGCATATCTGGACCTCCCCTGTGAACGCCCAGGCCATTGTGAAAATCATCAGCCAGACCCTGATGGAAGCCGCGCCCGCGGACAGCAGCCGTTTCAAGGCCAATGCAGACGCCTATATTGAGGAGCTTAAGGAACTGGACGGACGGTTCCGGCAGGTGGTGGCACAGGGAAGGAACCATATGATTGTGGTTGCGGACAAGTTCCCGTTCCGTTACTTTGCAGACGAGTACGGACTTGCTTACAGGGCCGCGTTTTCCGGCTGCAGCACGGATACGGAGCCAAGCGCCAAGACCATCGCCTACCTGATAGACAAGGTGAAGGAGGAACAGATCCATGGGGTGTATTACCTGGAGCTGTCCAGCCACCGCACGGCGGAAATCATCAGCGAGGAGACCGGGGCGGTTCCCCTGCTTCTCCATTCCTGCCACAATGTGACAAGGAAACAGTTTGACGAAGGGGTTACCTACCTTCAGCTGATGAACCAGAATGTGGAGAACCTTAGGAAGGGCCTTGAGTAGCATCAGGCCGTATTGAAAAAAGATGAGGTATATGATGACACCTTTAATTAAATGTGAACATGTTGATTTTGGATACGATAACCAGGACGCGGTGGTGGATGTGGACATGGAAGTCAACCCCGGCGATTACCTGTGTATCGTAGGTGAAAATGGTTCAGGCAAGAGCACGCTCATGAAAGGCCTTCTGGGCCTGTTAAAGCCCACGGCAGGGCGGCTTACGGTATCCGATGAGCTGAAGGGGTCGGGAATCGGCTATCTGCCCCAGCAGACAGCTGCCCAGAAGGATTTTCCGGCCACGGTGCTGGAGGTGGTGTTAAGCGGATGCCTCAGCAGGCGGGGATGGAGGCCCTTTTATTCCAGGGCGGAAAAGGAAATTGCCGGAACCAACATGGAGAAGCTGGGCATCACCCCCCTTAAGGATTTATGCTACCGTGAACTGTCAGGAGGCCAGCAGCAGAGGGTGCTGATCGCCAGGGCCCTGTGCGCCACCACACAGCTGCTGATCCTGGATGAGCCTATTACAGGTCTGGACCCAACGGCAATCCAGGAGTTCTATGCCATGCTCCGGCGGCTGAACCGGGAAGACGGGGTAGCCATCCTTATGGTTTCCCATGATTTGAGGAATGCGGTGGAGGAGGCCAACAAAATCCTCCATTTACAGAAGCGGGTCATGTTCTACGGACCTGCCCACGACTATATGAACAGCAAGGCGGCAGGCCATTTCTTCCATGAGAAGGAACAGGGCAGGTGCAAGCCCACGGCCGGCTGCCATGTCCCAAAGCTCCACATGCATACGGCTGACGGGAAGGAGGAGAGACAATGAGTATTATCAGGGAAATGTTATCATACCCCTTCCTTGTAAGGGCGCTTGTGGGCGGGATGCTGGTATCCCTGTGCGCCTCCCTCCTTGGGGTGAGCCTGGTGTTGAAACGGTATTCCATGATTGGGGACGGGTTATCCCATGTATCCTTTGGCGCGTTATCCGTTGCCCTTGCCATGGGCTGGTCCCCTCTTAAGATATCCATTCCGGTGGTGGTCCTGGCGGCATTTTTCCTGCTGAGGATTACGGAGAACAGCAGGATAAAAAGCGATGCTGCCATTGCCCTCATATCCGCCAGCGCACTGGCCATCGGTATCATAGTCACCTCCCTGACCACCGGGCTGACCACGGATGTGAGCAGCTATATGTTCGGCAGCATCCTGGCTATGAGCCGTGAGGACGTGGTGCTGTCCGCCGTACTGTCGGTGGTGGTGCTTATCCTGTTCCTGGTGTGCTACAATAAGATATTCGCAGTCACCTTTGACGAGAATTTCGCAAAGGCAACCGGGGTCAATGTGGGCTTCTACAATGTGGTGATTGCCGTGCTCACGGCAGTGACCATTGTGCTGGGTATGCGTATGATGGGCGCCATGCTGATTTCCAGCCTGATCATTTTCCCCTGTCTTTCCTCCATGCGTGTGTTTAAAAGCTTTGGAAGCGTGGTGGTGTCCTCGGGTATCTTGTCCGTCCTTTGCTTTATAATAGGAATGGCGGCCTCCTATCAGTTTTCAACGCCGGCCGGCGCCAGCGTTGTGGTGGTCAACCTTCTGGTATTCATCCTGTTCATGGCCTGGCAGTCCCTGGGGCGGCTCCGGAGTTAGGGCAGGAGGAGCCTGCCGGATGATATGATTTGCCCGGAATTTAGCCGATACCTGGCCGGATTGGGAATGTGCCCGGAATTTAGCCGGGAATTTAGCCGGACTGGTCATTTGACGGTAGACATACCGTGAAACAAGTGATACAATGCAGTTCGTGGGAAGGATATCCATAAAATTGCCCTATTCCGCAAAAGGGTTAAGTGAGGGGAACATGAAAGAGAAGCTGTATGATTTAAAACAGAAGCATTTAAAAAAACATATATCACAGACACAATTCATCGCATATGGATTCTTCCTGATCATCATGACAGGAACCCTGCTGCTGATGCTGCCGGTATCCAGCCGGGACGGACAGGTGGAGCCCTTCCTCAACTGCCTGTTTACCGCCACCAGCGCCACCTGCGTGACCGGGCTGGTGGTGGCGGACACCTGGACCCAGTGGAGCCTCTTTGGTCAGGTGCTTTTGCTGATTATGATCCAGTTGGGCGGCCTGGGCTTTATCAGTATCGGTATATTCCTCTCCATTGTGCTGCGGCGCAAGATCGGGTTAAAGGAACGGGGCCTTATGGAAGAGAGCGTCAACACGCTGCAGATTGGCGGCATGGTGAAGCTGGCCAAACGGATTATCATAGGCACTGCCATTTTTGAGGGAACAGGCGCCATCATATTGTCCCTCCGTTTTATTCCGCAGTACGGCCTGTTCCAAGGCACCTGGTATGGCATATTCCATTCCATATCCGCGTTCTGTAATGCGGGGTTTGACCTGATGGGACATACGGAGCAGTACAGTTCCCTGTGTTCCTATGCCGGGGACTGGGTGGTGATTGGGACCATATCCACCCTGATCATCATTGGCGGTATCGGATTCATTGTGTGGGACGACCTGTACAGGAAAAGATGGGATTTCCGTCATTACCTGCTCCACACCAAGATTGTGCTGGTTACCACGGCCGTGCTGCTGGCAGGTGGAACCATCCTGTTTTATCTGATGGAGCGGGATAACATCCTGGTGGGGATGAACGGTTCCCAGAAGTTCCTGGCCTGCTTTTTCAGCGCGGTAACGCCGAGGACGGCCGGATTCAACAATGTGGATACGGCGGCCCTGACGGACGGAAGCAAATTCCTCTCAGCCATCCTGATGTTCATTGGCGGCAGCCCCGGCTCCACGGCCGGGGGCATCAAGACCAGCACGCTGGCCGTACTGCTGCTATATGTCCATTCCAATATCCGCCAGACCTATGGCGTGGAGATATTCGGCAGGAGGCTTCAGGATGAATCCATCCGGCAGTCAGCCTGCATCCTGACCATTAACCTGAGCCTGATGCTTACGGCAACCATCCTGATCATGGTGTTCCAGAACCTGCCTATGTCGGATGTGTTTTTTGAGACATGCTCGGCCATCGGCACCTCCGGCATGAGTACGGGCGTGACCAGAAGCCTGAATTCACTTTCCAGGATTGTTATTATCATCCTGATGTACTGCGGGCGTATCGGCAGCCTGTCCTTTGCGCTTGCATTCACCAGGTCCAGCCGCAAGCCGCACGTACAGCTGCCGGCTGAGCGGATTACCATTGGATAGATGGGTTTAAGAAAAAAGAGAGGGGTATCTTATACATGAAATCAATTCTTGTAATCGGAATCGGAAGGTTCGGGCAGCATCTGTGTGAGAATCTGGCAAAGCATGACAACCAAATCATGGCAGTGGATATATCGGAAGAAAAGCTGGAGCCTATCCTTCCCTATGTGGTCAGCGCCAAGATTGGTGACTGTACCAATGAAGCTGTGCTGAAAAGCCTTGGGGTTGGGAATTTTGATATCTGCTTCATCTGCATTGGAAATAATTTCCAAAACAGTCTGGAGGTCACCAGCATGATTAAGGAGATGGGGGCCAGGTTCGTTGTCAGCAAGGCAAACCGCAACATCCATGCCCGGCTTCTGCTGAAGAACGGGGCGGACCAGGTGGTTTATCCTGACCGGGACGTGGCGGAAAAGGCAGCGGTTCGCTACAGCGGCAACAATGTATTTGATTATACGGAGCTGGCTGACGGCATTTCCATTTTTGAAATCCGTCCCCTGGATTCCTGGGTGGGGAAATCCATCAAGGACCTGAATATCCGCCGGGTATACGGCATTTCCATCATTGCCCTTAAAAACAAGGGCGGGCATATGAAGTTCATGCCGGGCGCGGATTATGTGGTAGAGCGGGATATCCACCTGATGGTAATCGGCAATCAGGAGGATGCGGAGAAAATTGTGAAGAAGCTGAGCTGAACCATGGAGGGAAAAGCCTGGGGCACACGCCGGACCTGGACACCTATCTAAGGTGCTGGACCAAAGGCGTGTGCCCCAGGCTTTCTGTTTGATAAATATTATACAGGAAATAAAGTGGAAGGGGCAAAACCTTATTGCTGGTATAAGGTTTTTTTGGTATAATTATTCCATATTTAGAGCGGATACAGGCATACGGTTATATAAAATACATAATATTCGGGAGGGGTGTGCTGTGAAAAAACTGTCAATCGGACAGATGGCAAGGCTGAACGGTGTGTCGGAACAGGCGCTGCGCCTTTATGATAAGGAGGGCCTGTTTTCACCCCTGCACCGCGATGCGGAGAATGGCTACCGGTATTATGATATACGCCAAAGCGCGCAGCTGGATATGATCCAGCGCATGAAGGCCCTGGGGATGTCCCTTAAGGATATCAAGAAACAGTTAAAACATTTTGACCCTGACATGCTAAAGGATATCCTGTACCGCAACCTGGATGAGATTGACAAACGGTCAAGGGAACTGATGTACCAGAGAAAGGCCATTGAGCGCACGCTGGAAAGTTACGAGTGGTATGAGAATGCGCCGCCGGACGGCACCATTGTGCTGGAGTATATTCCGGGGCGCCTGACCTATATGACGGACTCCGGTGTGAATTTCTATGATTATGGGATTGACGTGTACGAACAGATCCTGCGCGATTTGAAGAAGAACCTGATTGCCAACCAGCTGTCCCCCATATATTTCTACAATGCGGGAACCATCATGAAGAAGGAGTCACTGGTCAAAGGGGAGTTCTGTTCCACCCAGATATTCGTGCTGGTGGATAAGGGGTTTGTGAAGGAAAGCCTGATAACTCCCATACCGGCCAGCACCTACCTGTGCATTTACTGCAACAGTTTTGACAAGGAGAAGGAATATATCGGCCGCCTTCTGGAGGAAATCCGGGAAAAGCGCTACAGGATCACAGGCGATTATATCTGTGAGGTGGTGGCGGAGGTACCTATGGACATGCAGGAGAGGGGCATGTTCCTCCGGCTTCAGATACCCGTCTCCCTGCGGGGAAATGCATAAAAAAAGCCCTTGACTCCATACCTTGTATAAGCCTTATACTTATATCAGGAACCATCAATGTATAAAGCAAAGATACAGGAAAGGGGTTAAAAAACATGATGAATTGCGAAAAAATCCGTGTGGTACAGTATGGCTGTGGAAAGATGGGCAAATATATCCTGCGCTATCTGTATGAAAAAGGTGCTGAAATCGTAGGCGCGATTGATGTGAATCCTGCCGTGGTGGGAATGGACGTGGGAGAGTTTGCGGGTCTGGGATTTAAGATCGGCGTGACGATCCGCGATGATGCAGATGCTGTTTTAGATGAATGTGACGCAGATATTGCAGTGGTAACCCTGTTCAGTTTTATGGAGGATGTATATCCCCAATTTGAAAAGTGCGTATCCAGGGGAATCAATGTGGTGACTACCTGTGAGGAGGCAATCTATCCGTGGACCACGGCAAGCGCCATTACCAATAAGCTGGATAAGCTGGCAAAAGATAATAACTGCACCATCGTAGGCGCAGGCATGCAGGATATTTACTGGGTAAACATGATTGGCTGTGTGGCGGGAGGCGTACACCGCATTGACCGGATTGAGGGAGCCACCAGCTACAATGTGGAGGATTACGGACTGGCCCTGGCAGAAGCCCATGGGGTTGGACTTACACCTGAGGAATTTGAGGCAAAGATTGCCCATCCCGAGACACTGGAGCCGTGTTATGTGTGGAATTCCAACGAGGCCCTGTGCAATAAGATGGGCTGGACCATTAAGTCCCAGACACAGAAGTGCGTTCCATATTTCTATGATTCAGACTTGTATTCCGAAACCATGGGGTATACCATACCCAAGGGCAACTGCATCGGCATGAGCGCGGTGGTGACCACCGAGACCTTCCAGGGGCCGGTGATTGAAACCCAGTGTATCGGCAAGGTTTATGGGCCGGATGACGGTGACTTATGCGACTGGAAGATCATCGGTGAGCCGGATACCACCTTCTTTGTCAAGAAACCGGCAACTGTGGAGCATACATGTGCAACCATTGTGAACCGCATCCCGACCATCCTCAATGCGCCGGCCGGATACATTACGGTTGAGAAGCTGGATGACGTGGAATATCTTTCCTATCCAATGCACATGTATCTGGATTTCTGATGGCTGGACAGGGACAAAACCGTAAAATCATGATATTTGCCTGATCTGAAGGTGTGTATCATTGTGCAATGAGACAGGGCAGATGAAGCTTTGAGTAAGCTTTATCTGTCCTGTCCGTGTGTATGGAATGGTACGGGAATGGCTCGGGAAGGTTTTTAAGTGTCCCTGTCATCGGTCCTGGGCTGGCTGGCCAACGCCATTGGGATGATTTCTTCCATGATAAGCGCCGTAAGGCGGCTGCTGTCAGGGGACAGGGATGCCGTGGCTGCGATGACCACATCCTTTTCCGGCGAGCAGAATATGATGTTGCCGCCATCGCCCATGGCAGCGTAGCCGCCCCCAAACAGCCACCACAGATATCCGTAGTTATTGGGGGTCATGGCGGTTGATTCACCTACCCAGGTTTCGGGGACAATCCGTGCCTGGCCCCAGAGGCCATGGTTCAGGTACAGATATCCAAAGCGGGCCATATCGCGGGGGGTCAGGGTAAGCCCCCAGCCGCCGGCACTGTTTCCAGCCGGGTCAGATACCCAGCCTTTTACATATCTTCCCTGGAAAAAGCCCATGGGGTTTGCGGCTGTTATTTTATAATCCGGAAGGGTTTTCATGCCGATTGGTCCAAACAGGTACTGGTTGGCAAACTCCCTTGCAGACATTCCCGTGGTCCGGGTTATGATGGCAGACAGCAGATGCGCGCCGGCCGTGGAGTACCGGAACGTCCCTGGCCCCATGGGACCGCCCAACAGATCCAGGGCAAACCTGGCCCAGTCAGGACTCATGCACATTTCCTGAAACGGTTCATCATCACAGGCATAGGGCGCGGTCATGGTGAGCAGATGTTTTATGCGGATTTCACGCTTCCCAAGTTCATCAGGGCCAGGGTCATATTCAGGGAAAAATTCCAGTACGCCTTGATTGACGCTGTCTATGAATCCCTTGTCAAGTGCAATCCCAATCAGGGCAGACAGGATGCTTTTTGTGACAGACGCAACATGGACCGTATCATCGGGACCATAACCGTTATAATAATGTTCGTAGGCCAGATATCCATGGTGTACAATAACCAGTCCGCATAAATTCCAGTGCCGGCTGTCCAGGATTTGATTAAGCCCTGCAATCGTCTGCGCATCCATGTCCGGCCCTTCCGGGCCAAGGGTACGCCAGTTTTCCTTTGGCCAGTATTTGTTTTTCATTTTCAATCCTCCTGAGTCAATTATTTGATTGAATCTAAGAGGTGGCGCCATCTCATGGGTTTAGTATAGAGGAATCAATTTTTAATGTAAAGAAAATTTTTAAAATATGTGACGGGCGCTGGCGGGGAAAGATAAAGGCGCCTATGTCTTGACTTTATGTGGCTGATGTGCCAAAATAGTCAATTGACAGGTTATGATGATGCCCTGATCCGGAAAGATGGTACAGGGAGTCGGATATTCAGAAAGAAGGAAAGAGTAAAATGACGAAAATTGATATTATTTCCGGTTTTCTTGGTGCGGGGAAGACAACGTTCATCAAAAAGCTTTTGGAAGAGGCGATTGCCGGAGAACAGGTTGTACTGATTGAAAATGAATTTGGTGAGATTGGAATTGACGGAGGTTTCTTAAAGGATGCAGGCATTGAAATCCGCGAGATGAACTCCGGCTGTATCTGCTGTTCTCTGGTTGGGGATTTTGGCGCTTCCCTGGCAGAGGTCATCACTAAGTACAGACCGGAGCGTATTATCATTGAACCATCAGGCGTGGGCAAGCTGTCAGATGTGGTGAAGGCAGTGGTGGATGTATCCGCAGACATGGAAGTGGAGCTGAACAGTGCCGTGACCATTGTAGATGCTGCAAAGTGCAAGATGTATATGAAGAATTTCGGTGAGTTTTTCAATAACCAGATTGAAAATGCCGGCACCATTGTGCTCAGCCGTACCGATATCACAGATGCTGCAAAGGTGCAGAAGGATGTGGACATGCTCCGTGAGAAGAACCGTGATGCAGTCATCATAACAACACCGCTGGCAGAACTGTCCGGGGCGCAGCTGCTTGAAATCATTGAGAAGCATGACACCATGCTGGATGACCTTCTGGCAGAGGTGCGGGAAAGCCGCCAGCATCACGATGGGGAATGCCATGAGCATCATCACCATGAAGGGGAAGAGTGCCATGGGCACCACCACGATGGGGAAGAATGCCATGAGCACCACCACGATGGGGAAGAGTGCCACGGGCACCATCACCATGAAGGGGAAGAGTGCCATGGGCACCACCACGATGGGGAAGAGTGCCATGAGCACCATCACGATGGGGAAGAGTGCTATGAGCACCATCACGATGGGGAATGCCATGAGCACCACCATGACGGGGAGGAATGCCATGACCATCACCACGGCCATGGATGCTGCGGCCATGACCATGACCACCATCATGCAGATGAGGTATTCACAAGCTGGGGCATGGAGACAATCGTCCCGGTAACCCATGACCAGCTGGAGGATATACTGAAACGGCTGGCTCATACGGAGGAATTCGGCCAGGTATTAAGGGCAAAGGGCATGCTGCCCACAGAGAATCCAGGGGAATGGCTGTACTTTGATCTGGTGCCTGAGCAGTATGAAATCCGTGAAGGAAGGCCTGATTATACCGGCAAGGTGTGTGTAATCGGCGCAAGCCTTGAAGAAGAAGCATTAAACAGCGTATTTGGAAGAAGCTGAGGATAAGATTATGGCATATGAGATTGAAGACGATATCATGCCGTTGTTTTTAATCAACGGTTTCCTGGAAGCAGGTAAGACCCAGTTCCTGGATTTTACCATGCAGCAGGACTATTTTAAGGCTGACGGCAAGACCCTCCTGATTGTGTGTGAGGAAGGGGATACGGAATATGATGAGAAAAAGCTTAAGAAGAACCGGACGGCTGTGGTATATGTGGATTCATTTGACAAGCTGACGCCCCAGTATCTGAATGAACTGGAGGTGGTATACCGCCCGGAACGCGTCCTCATGGAATGGAACGGCATGTGGAACCAGGATGAACTCAAGCTGCCGGACGACTGGACCATATACCAGCAGATAACCATCATAGACGGCTCCACCTTTGACCTTTACGTGCAGAACATGAAGCCCCTTTTAGGCGCCATGCTGCGCGGGTCTGAGCTTGTCATCATGAACCGGTGCGACGGCATCCCGGATGAGAAGCTGACAGCCTACCGCCGCACCATCCGGGCCATGAGCCGGGACAGCGAGATTGTGCTGGAAGATAAAGACGGGGAGATTGAACAGGCCACCCTGGAGGAGGACCTTCCCTATGACCTCAGCGCAAATGTGATTGAAATCAAACCAGAGGATTATGGCATCTGGTATATTGACTGTATGGACCAGCCGGAACGCTACAAGGACAAAGTGGTGGAATTTACCGCCATGGTGTTAAAGTCCCCTAAATTCCCCAAGGGGCAGTTCGTGCCCGGCCGTATGGCCATGACCTGCTGTGAAGCCGATATGACCTTCCTTGGCTTTATGTGCAAATGGGAAGGCGCAGAAGAGTACAAGACAAAGCAGTGGGTCAAGGTCCGTGCCAAAATCGGGATTGAGTACCAGAAGGATTACCACGGCGAAGGACCTGTGCTGTATGCAGAGAACGTGGAGCGGGCAAAAGAGATAAAGGATGTTGTACAGTTTTAACCGGTATTGCTTAAGTCAGGATGAAGGGGCATGGATTCCATGCCCCTTTGGCGTACAGATATCAGGCACTGACCTTACTGCTATTTACCCAAGACCGTACGGATGCATCTGCCATCAGGTTGTTTTGTGATGGGAGGATTCTGAACGCCGGATTAAGGCATCCCGGTCCAGGATAAGATAGCCATATCCGTGTTTCTCCAATATTCCTTGTGCACAGAGCTGGTTTAAGAGCCGGAACATATGGCGGTAGCTCATTCCCACGGAACAGGAGACATCGGACAGGATATCACTGAACATGTTGTTGTGGGATGTCTGCAGGATATAAGCACAAAGCCGCTCCTCCCCGGAGTACAGGGAGGAGGACACAAAACTGGCTGAGCTTCGCAGCAGTTTAAGGGCCAGTTCATTTCCAACCTTGTTTAAAAATGCGGTGTTGGATTTAAGGGCCGCGCTATGGATGCTGAGGGATATGGTGATACATTCAAAATCCGTGATTGCGGCTATGGTGGTTGTGGCGGTCTTCAGTCCGGTCATAAGTTCCAGGTCACCAATGATGCCCTCGGATATATAATAGCAGAGGACCAGGTTCCTGCCATTGGGGGCAGTGGAGCATATTTTGGCTTTGCCGAACACAATGATGCCAAGCCAGGTAAGGGGCATCCCTTCCCGGAGAAGGATTTCCCCGGCCTTATAAGACACGGTGCAGCAGGATTCAGGATACATATCCCCAAGGCCATATTCCAATAGCTTTTCCCTGTGTTTATCTGACATGGGCAGTTGTTTCATCTCATCATCTCCTCTGTTTCCATTATAACAGGTAAAGTCCCAAAATAGTAGGACAAATGTCCTATGCCCTGTTGAGGGAATACCGTTATAATCAGTGTATGAATCAGGACTGGAGGTGGAAGGATGTATGAAATGCTGGCCCTATTGACGGGTTTGATATTATCTGTCATGGTTTCGGTGAATGGGAACCTGTCGGGATCATTCGGCGTATTCCGGGCATCTGTCATCATACATGTGGTGGGTATCCTGTTTGCGTTCCTGCTGTGTACCGTGAGAAGGGAAAACAGGAAGCTGTCAGGACACGCGCCAGCCTGGATTTATCTGGGCGGTGTCATTGGCGCATTTACCACTGTGTTTAATAATCTGGCTTTTGGTCATATAAGCATGACCAGCATTGTGGCATTAGGGCTTTTGGGGCAGACCCTCATGTCCCTTGTGATTGACTGGCTCGGGCTGTTTGGGATGAAGAGGTGTCCGTTCTGCAGATACAGCCTGGTGGGGCTGGCGTTTTCCCTGACAGGGATTTTTATCATGCTGGATGCCACGGTTGGTCAGGCAGCCTGCGCTGTCTTACTGTCCCTGGGCGCAGGTGTCACGGTAGTCCTGTCAAGGACGGTCAATGCACGGCTGTCCGGAAAAGTGGGCGCGCTTCCGGGATCATTGGTCAATCATATGGCAGGTCTTCCGGTTACAGTGGTATTCTGCGTGCTGGCCGGGGAAACCATGCTGCCGGTATCCGGCAGCGGGCTGGCCTCCCATCCCTGGATATACACAGGCGGTATGATGGGCGTCATTGTGGTACTGCTGTGTAACCTTACGGTTCCCAGGCTTCCGGCCTTCCGGCTTACCATGCTCACATTCGTGGGTCAGATATTTACCGGCGTTATCCTGGATGTGGCGGCAGGAAAGGGCAGGCTGGACCCATCATTTGCAGGCGGATTGGTCATCGCGGCAGGAATTGCTGTCAATATGGGGCTGGAGAAAATCTCCGCTGCCAGGAAAAACATGAACTGAATACCTGGATATGGAACAGGCGTACGCGGGCATCATTGGCGTATGCCTGTTTTTGTGCGGAAAAAAGAAATCAATAGAATTATTTCCATATCCGTTTAATTCCCCCTCACATTGTACTTCCATATGTATTCCGCTATGATAATTCCACTATGAAATGTGTCAAAAGAACAGAATTTTCAGAAAGGAATGTGTCAAAAATATGAACGGAGCAAAAATGCCAGACTGCTATAATGTGAATATAGAACAGAAAAACCACGGGAGGAGGTATATGTGACCAACAGACAGATGGATATCTTGTATTATCTTCATGAACAGGACGGATATGTGCCTGTTTCCGACATCTCCGGTGTAATTCAGGTATCTGTAAAGACAATACGCAATGAACTGATTGTGATACAGGAAACAGTAGAGCAGGAAAAACTGGGGAAGCTGGATAAAAAGCCCCATGAAGGCGTCCGTCTTCTGGTGGATGATGAAAACTGGGATAAACTGAAACGGCTTTTGGAAGAAGAGGATTCTGTAATGGGACAGCTGGATCTGAAAAGCCAGATTATATATTCCCTTTTGACCAGGGGGAGCCTGGGACTGGGGGAGATTCAGAAGGAGTTTTATGCAGGGCGCTCTTCGATAGAACGGTTGATGCCAAAACTGCAGGACTGGTTTTGCGGTTACGGCATTGTTCTGGAAAAGAAAAGGGGGAAGGGGTATCAGATAAGGTATGGTGAATACCAGTGGCGTATGGCCATGTGGAACCTGTTCCTGACGATGAAACGCAGAAGCAGGAAGGAACTGTTTGGTCTGGGGCAGGGGGCTGGGCAGTCAGGGGAGTATCTGCTTATAGAGGATTTCCTGAAAGGATTTGACACAAGCGGCATCAATAAGGGAATCTATTCGCTGGAAGAGCATTACGGTTTTTCTTTTGGCTACGAGGCACATATCCAGATGTTCTTCATTCTGTCCCTCAGCATTGCCAGGGCAAGGAAGCATAAGTCTGTAACCATGCCAAAAGCCCTTCCCTGTAAGGTATCCGGAGCTTTTTCAAGACGGATTAAGGGACGGCTCATTGAAATCCTTGAGCAAAGTTATCAAATAAAGCTGGAACCGTGCGAACAGGAATTCATGGAATTTGTCATCGATATCTCTGATATACAGAATTTCCAGGATATGGACCAGATGCTGGCATGCCAGGCAGACCATATGGAACTGTGTTATTTTACCATACGGCTGGTTTCCCTGGTAAGCGATATTGTAAATGTAAACTTAAGACAGGATATTTTCTTTTCCGAGAGCCTGTTCCTTCAGCTCAGATCCATGATTGCCAGGCTCCGGTACGGGGTAAAGACAGTGAATCCTCTTTTAAAGCAGGTAAAACAGAAATATCCCAATATATTTGCAGCCATTTATGCGGTTGGCGTTTATTTTGAAAAAGAACTGGGGCTGGAATTGAATGAACATGAAATGTGCAGCCTGGCATTACTTTTAGGCGGGGCCATTGAACGGAGCCTGTCAACCGTGACAGCCTGTGTGGTCTGCGATTATGGGATTGGTATATCACAGATTCTGCGGGAGCAGCTGGAACGGACAATCAGTGATATACAGATTGTGGATGTACTTTCCGCCAGAGACTTAAAGAAAGTAAACCGCGTGCCCTGTGACCTGATCATCACCACCCTTCAGCTGAAAAATCCTTATTTTGGAAGGGAAGTAGTGGTGGTAGACCATCTGATGACCCAGTATGATATCAGGAATGTGGAAATAAAGATGAAACAGGTAAGGCGGAGGAAGCTTAAGCTGAAGCAGCCCTGTAACCAGCTTAGTATCCAGAGAAACCTGTTTTATGAAGAGTTTGTGCATCTTCACATGGAAGTATCAGACAAAAATAAGCTGATTGGAATCCTCTGCAAGCAATTGACAGACGCAGGATATGTAACATCGGAGTTTGAGCGTTCCGTACTGGAACATGAGGTAACGGCGCCCACTGCATTAGGAAAAGGGGTGGCAATTCCCCACGGATATGCAAAGTTCGTCATACGGCCAACGGTTGCGGTGGCTGTCCTCAACCGTCCGGTCAGGTGGCAGGAGGACGAAACCGCAGATGTGGTATTCCTGCTGGCATTCAATCTGGACGAGGCAGCGGGGATGAAAGAAGAAACGATTAAATTTTACAGCGTGTTCCTGGACCTGTTTGATAATGAGGAGGAAGTAGAGGCAATCCGGCGCATGGATGACAGCCATCAGCTGGCAGTGCTCATGAATCAGAGGGTAAGGGATGCGGTGGACCGGGAAGAAGCTTAAAGAGAATGAAAAAAAGGAGAGGATGTGTAAGATGGTTTCATCTATGGCAATAGAAAATGTAATACAACGTTCCTGTATCAACCTACACATGAAGGGCAGGAATAAAAACGAAATCATTGAGGAAATGGCAGGTATGTTTGACAGGGCCGGGGTACTGTCATCCAGACAGATGTTCATACAGGCAGTCTATGAGCGGGAAAGCGAAGGACCTACAGGAATCGGCAGCCAGGTAGCCATTCCCCACGGTAAATCAGATGCAGTGATAAAGACCGCCATGGCAGTTGGAAGGGTGGGCCGGGGGGTGGATTGGGAGACCCTTGGGGAAGGAACGTCCAGGGCATTTGTCATGTTCGCGGTCAACAGTGCGGACAAATCAGAGTTGGTTTCATTATTGTCCCAGGTGGCAGTTGCACTATGTGACGATGAGGTAATAGAAACACTATTAACAACAGAGAGTGAGGATGAGATATTCACACTGTTTAACAGAAAGGGCGAAATGGAATGAAGATTGTCGGTGTGGCCGCTTGTACCGCGGGAATTGCCCATACCTATATGGCCAGGGAGAAATTAATCAAAGGCGCCAGGGCCAGGGGGCATGAGTGCAGATGTGAGACACAGGGAACCATAGGTACGGAGTATAAGCTGACAGAACAGGAGATAGCGGATGCGGACGTGGTAATCCTGGCAGTGGATGTGAAGATATCCGGTGAAGAGCGGTTTAAGGGGAAACCGGTCATCCGCGTAGGCACCGCGGCGGTGATTAAAAATGCAATCGGTTTTATCGAGAAGGTAGAAAAGGCATTGGAAAACAAAGGATAAAGGAGAGGATGAAAGTATGAAAGAACATGGCGTTATAGCATTGATTAAAAAGCATGTGTTGACAGCAATCGGTTATATGATTCCGTTGGTGGTTGCAGCCGGCCTTTGCATGGCACTTGGACAGTTCATTGACAGCGATGTGCGCAATTCCACATCAGGAATCGGATATTACCTTTACAAGGCAGGTGGCTTTGGTATGTCAGCCGTGGTGCCGGTCATTACCGCAGGAGTTGCCTATTCAATTGCCGACCGTCCAGGCATCGCGCCCGGACTGATCCTTGGATTTATCTGTACGGAAATCAAGGCTGGTTTTATTGGCGGTATTGTCGCCGGTTTCCTGGTCGGATATCTTGTGCTGGCGGTTAAGAAGTATGTGAAGCTTCCAAAGGCAATGCAGGGGCTCATGCCGGTGATGGTCATCCCTGTCCTTGTGACAGCCGTTGCTTCAGTCCTTATGTTTACCGTGGTAGGACAGCCATTTGCATGGCTTCAGGTGACACTGACCGAGGCAATCAGCAGCCTGCAGAGCGGTTCTAAGTTTGTATTCGGCGCAGTGTTAGGCGGCATGGCCTGCTTTGATTTCGGCGGGCCTGTTAACAAGACCATGTCCACCTTTGTAAATGGCCTTATGATTGACGGTATTCTGGAACCGGAGGCAGTTAAATTCGTAGGCTCCATGATTCCTCCCTTCGGCATTGCCATATCCTGTCTTCTGACCAGGAATAAATACACCAGGGCAGAGAAAGAGGCGTTGAAGGCGGCAGTTCCCATGGGGTTCTGCATGATTACCGAGGGCGTGATTCCCATCGCGGCCAGGGATCTTATCCGCGTGGTATTCTCCTGCGTATGCGGCTCCGCAGTAGCAGGCGGGCTGTCCATGGTCTGGGCCTGCGGTGCACCTGTTCCACATGGCGGGATGCTTTCCGTGCCGCTGTTTACCAACCCGGTAAAATTCTGCATTGCCCTGGCAATCGGAAGTGTGATAACAGGGGTCATCCTTTCCTTGATTAAGAAGCCGGTGACAGAAGAGGATGAGAGTTTTGAGGACCTGGGAAGTGCGGGAGAGACAGACGTAAGCAGTAACAGCGATGATATTAGGATAGAAACATTTTAAACAGAAACCACAAGAAAACGGAGGATGATGTAAATGCTGATAAATATGAAAGAAATGCTGGCAATAGCCAATAAGAACCACTTCGCCGTAGGCGCCTTTAACGCCACGGAAAGTTCCCTGTTCCGTTCCGTGGTAGAGGAAGCGGAAGCCCAGGATGCCCCTGCCATTGTGCAGGTGGCGCCGGGGGAATTTGAGTTTGCCACCAAAGAATTCTATACATATGTAAGGGAGCGTCTGGCAGGAAGCAGGGTCCCCTTCGTGCTTCATCTGGACCATGGCAAAAGCGTGGAGCAGTGCATGAAGGCAATTCAGGCAGGTTTTACATCGGTAATGCTGGATGGCTCCGAACTTCCCTATGAGGAGAATGTAAGCCTGACAAAGGAAATGTCAGGTCTGGCCCACATGGTGGATGTGTCGGTGGAAGGGGAGATTGGAACCATCGGCGTCATGAGCAATTCCGAAGAAGGCGGGGTGGAACATGTAACCTATACCAATCCTGAGGATGTGGTGGATTTTGTGACCAAGACGGGCGTTGACTGCCTGGCCATTGCCATCGGTACAGCCCATGGCATTTACCCAAAGGGGTTTGTGCCGAAACTCCAGCTGGAACTGCTGGAGAAGATTCAGGCAGTGTCCCCTGTGCCACTGGTCCTCCATGGAGGAAGCAACAACCCGGATGAGGAGATACGGGAAGCGTGCAGGATTGGAATCCGTAAGGTGAATATTTCCAGTGATTTCAAATATGCATTTTTCAAAAAGGTGAACCAGGTGATTGAGGAAACCGGAGGATTCATTCCGGCTAAGGTGCTGAATCCCGGCATCGAGGATGCGAAACAGGTGATACGTGAGAAAATGGAGCTGTTCGGCTCTCTTGGAAAAGCAGGATTATACAGATAGGAGAATACGGCAGATGATTAATTTTGAATTTTCCAATACAACGGAAATTGTGTTCGGTAAAGGCACGGAGAACCAGACAGGAGAAAAGGTAAGGAAATACAGTGACTGTGATAAGGCGCTTCTGGTCTATGGCTCGGACCGTATAAAAAGGAACGGCCTGTTTGACACGGTGTGCGGATCCTTGAAGGCCCAGGACATCCAGGTACTGGAACTGGGTGGTGTGAAACCTAATCCAAGGCTGGGACTGGTCCGGGAAGGGATTGAACTGTGCAGGAAAGAAAACATCCGGTTCATCCTGGCCGTTGGCGGCGGAAGCGCCATTGACACAGCCAAGGCCATTGGTGTAGGTGTTCCCTATGACGGCGATGTATGGGACTTTTATCTGGGGAAGGAGACTCCGAAGGAAACGCTGATGACAGCCGCTGTCTGCACCATTCCGGCAGCCGGAAGCGAGGCCAGCTTAAGTTCTGTGATTACCAATGAGGATGGCTGGTATAAAAAGAGCATTAACCTGGATTTAATCCGGCCGGTGTTTTCCATCATTAATCCGGAACTGACATTCAGTCTGCCGCCCTATCAGATTGGATGCGGTGTTGTGGATATGATGACCCATATCATGGAGCGGTATTTTACCAACACCACCCATGTGGATCTGACTGACAGGCTTTGTGAGGGGGCCTTGAGAAGCATCATTGCCAATGGGGTAAAGACGCTTGAGGAACCTGAGGATTACGATGCAAGGGCAGAGATTGTCTGGGCCGGGACACTGGCGCACAACGGTCTTCTTAACACTGGCCGCGTCCAGGACTGGGCTTCCCACAGGATTGCCCTTGAGATGAGCGGAAAATATGACATTGCCCATGGGGCCAGCCTGTCCATTGTGTATCCGGCATGGATGGAATATGTATACAGTCATGACAAAAAACGTTTCATACAGTTTGCGGTGCGTGTATGGGATGTGGACCTGGCTTATGGGGAAGAGGACGCCATCTGCATGGAGGGAATCAGAAGGATGAGGGAATTCTTCTGCAAACTGGGTATGCCGCTTACATTCGAGGATGCGGGACTGCCGGTGGATGCGTTTGAGGAGATGGCGGACAAGGCCACCTATGGGGACACCGTACCGGTGGGCAATTTTGTCAAAATAGGTAAAGCACAGATGATGGATATATACAGGTTATGTACCCCATCAGGAAAAAGTAAGTAAAAATATTGACAGAAGCATGAATATCTGTTATAGTTAATTACCGTAGGAAGCGAGAGGATGAAAGGCCGCGACGTGCCTGTATTACCTCTCGTTTTTTGTGTGAAAAGGATGTTCGTTTCGTGAAGGAACGCTCTTAATATTGCGGTGCATCACATGTCATATTTCCTGAGCAGGGGTGCGGGTATGGGGCTGTATAAGGTTATACGGCGCCACACCGGGAAATATGGTTCTGGCGGTAATGTGGGGGAAATGCACAAGGCGGCCTGTCTCATGCCCATGAGGGGAAGAGGCGGAGGAAGAAAGGACATAATCAGTTATATGGAGACAGTTAAGTTTGACGAGTTACAATTAGATGAAAGAATTATCCGTGCGATTACGGAAATGGGATTTGAGGAGGCTTCACCGATCCAGGCCCAGGCCATCCCGGTGGCCATGGAAGGCCGTGACATGATTGGCCAGGCCCAGACCGGTACAGGCAAGACAGCGGCCTTTGGAATCCCCCTTCTTCAGAAGGTGGATCCAAAGGTGAAAAAGCTTCAGGCCATCATACTGCTTCCCACAAGGGAGCTGGCAATCCAGGTGGCAGAGGAAATGCGCCGTCTGGCCAAATTCATGCATGGCACAAAGGTGCTTCCCATTTACGGAGGACAGGATATTGTAAAGCAGATACGTTCCTTAAAGGACGGCACACAGATTGTGGTGGGGACCCCGGGACGTGTGATGGACCATATGCGCCGCAAGACGGTAAAGATGGACCATGTGCACACCGTTGTGCTGGACGAAGCGGACGAGATGCTGAATATGGGATTTTTAGAGGATATGGAAACCATCTTAAGCCAGCTTCCCGAAGAGAGGCAGACCCTGATGTTTTCAGCAACCATGCCTCAGGCCATTGCGGATATTGCCAGGAAGTTCCAGGATAATCCCGTAACGGTCCGGGTCATCAAAAAGGAACTGACCGTTCCCAAGGTGACCCAGTATTATTATGAAGTGAAGCCAAAGAACAAGGTGGAGGTTATGTGCAGGCTGTTAGACATGTATGCCCCAAAGCTTTCCATTGTGTTCTGCAACACAAAGAGGCAGGTGGATGAACTGGTGCAGGCGCTTCAGGGCAGGGGATACTTTGCAGAAGGCCTTCACGGGGATTTGAAGCAGGTACAGCGTGACCGGGTCATGGGCAGCTTCCGCAACGGACGTACGGAAATCCTGGTGGCTACGGATGTGGCGGCCCGCGGCATTGACGTAGGCGATGTGGAAGCAGTATTTAACTACGATGTGCCCCAGGATGACGAGTACTATGTGCACAGGATCGGCCGTACCGGAAGGGCTGGCCGCGAAGGCAAGGCCTTCAGCCTGGTTGTGGGCAAGGAAGTGTATAAACTGCGCGACATCCAGCGCTACTGCAAGACCAAGATCCTTCCCCAGGCCATCCCATCCCTGAACGATATTACGGAAATTAAGGTGGAGAAGGTTCTGGACCAGGTGATGGATATACTGAATGACAATGACCTGACCAAGATGGTGAACATCATTGAGAAAAAGCTCATAGAAGAAGATTATACTTCCATGGACCTGGCTGCGGCTCTTCTCAAGATGAACATGGGCGATGAGAATGAAGATGTCATTGACTGTACAATGCCAACCCGTTCCCTGGATGACCTGGACAGCTTCGGAAGAGGCGCGGGCCGCGGGCGCGGACGTGAAAGAGGCGCTTCCTCTGCTTACGGACGGAGCCGCAGGGGCGCCACCGACAGGGCTGCTGTCGACTATGTCCTGGGCGAGGGAGATGAGAAGATGGCAAGGCTTTTCATCAACATCGGCAAGGCCCAGAGGGTCACGCCAGGAGATATCCTGGGCGCTGTTGCAGGGGAGTCAGGAATCCCCGGACGTATGGTTGGAAGCATTGACATGTACGACGGATACACATTTGTGGATGTACCCGGACAGTATGCGGATGAGGTGCTGAAGGCAATGTCACATGCCAAGATCAAAGGAAAGAACGTGCATGTGGAAAAGGCAAACAGTAATAGAAGATAGACCATGAGATAAAGGCGGGGCGCTGTGTGAAGTTACACGGCGCCTGCCTTGTTTGCTTTATGCAATTTCCAAACACATCCGGGCATGTCAGGGCTCAATGGAAGATAGGAGGTCATGCAGATGAAGGAAGGTTACGCGGACAACCGCTTTGCTTCATTATATTATAAGGAACTGGGGCAGGGAGTGCCCCTTGTGATGCTTCATGGAAATGGCGAGAGCCACCAGATATTCGGACGGCTGTCAGAACTTATGAGCAGGCACTACCGGGTCATCCTCATGGACAGCCGCGGGCATGGTGCTTCAAAACTAAAGGATACGGTGCGCGCCCAGGAGCTTACCACTTCCAGTATGGCAGATGACGTGGTACAGGTAATGGACGTCCTCCATGTGCCAAAGGCAGTAATCCTGGGCTTCAGCGACGGCGCCAACGTGGCCCTGGAGGCAGCCAGCCGCTATCCGGATAAGGTGCTGGCCGTGGTGGCTGTCAGCGGCAATGCGCTGCCAAGGGGCATGACGGCTGTTTCCTATGCCCAGGTCAAGGCCGGTTATGGGTTCTGGCGCGTGATGGAGAAGCTGTCCCTGCCTCAGGGAATGAAGGAACGGGCAGTATCAGGCCGCCAGTTAAATGGGCTGATGGCCAACTGGCCCCATCTCACGGCAGCAAAACTGTCCCTGATCCAGGCGCCGGTGCTGCTTCTTACCGGCCGCCGCGATATGATACGCCCCCGCCATTCCCTGTGGATGGGGGAGCAGATCCCGGATGCAAAGGTGGTGTTTGTCAAGGGGGCGGACCATTTTACGCTGCTGAAAAAGGAAAGGGCCTATGCGGGCCATATCGTCAGGTGGCTGCGGGAAAAGGGGCTGTAGGATAGGGGATATGCGTTCCGGTCCTTTTATCCGGCCTTATTTCCAGTTTTCACTTAAAAAGTCCACGATATCAGCTGCCTTTGGCGGACATCCGCCCAGGGTTTTTGTAAAGCAGGAGGTGCATTGGCCGATGCCGATGTGGCCTTCTTTTCCTTTGTAGCCCTGGCCGATGCAGATGGGGCCAAGGCCCTTTCTCAGGTATCCGCTGTCATTCAGACGGTCCAGGGCATAAATCAGGGAGCCGTAACAGGCGCTGCAGGCATCGGAGGGCATGGTGTAAGAAGCCAGGTTTTGAACCCGTCTGGTCATGGGGAACCTGCTGTCCGCCTCAGACGCCTGGTTTAAGTAAATCATGTTGGCATGGGCAACATCCGTGCTTCCCACGCCCAGGCGCTCCGCCAGGGTGATATAAGGAACATCCTCAGCGGAATAACCCATACAGCTGCACACAAATGCATCGCAGAGCACCGGGTCCTTCAGTCCAAGCACGCGGTTCATCACCACCGGATTGCCGCCTTCCTCAAAATCCAGGTCCCCGCAGATATTGTCCACCAGAATGAAGCCGCCTGGTACGATGGTGTTCAGATGGGCAATGGGCTTATGAAGGCCCAGGGTGTGGAAGCGGCGTTTTTCTGAATTGGGGATGATTCCTTTGTTGTTCTTAAGGGCGCAGGTAACCGTTGTCTGGCAGTGTCCCTTGAGGACCGGCATGTTAATCATATAGTCCACGGCAGCCGCCTTGTCACAGAGCTTGATCTTCATTCCGGCAGCGTCATATTCCTTCCATGTATCTTTTTGCAGGTCCTCAAAGGGAATGCCATAACGGCGGCAGACCCGGTCATATCCCGCTGCCCGAAAGGCCTCCCCGGTCCGGTCGCCCACCCAGGAACCTTCCATCACGGTGATATCCTTAAATCCATGCTCCTGAAGGTATTCAATGACCCCGGCCAGCAGTTCGCCGTGGGTGGTGGCCCCGCTGGACGGGTCCTTGGCCGTGACCAGGTTGGGCTTTAAGGCCACCTTCTTATCCCTGCTGCCGATATCCCCGGCCACATCAGCCTGTTCCAGCACCTTTTTTGCCATATTTTTATAATCCCTGCCGTGAATGATGATGATATCGTTTTTTTCCATATGTAAAGGTTCCTCCTGTTGTTTTTCTGTTTTAATACAGATGTTTTTTCCTATTATATATGTTAAATCCCATTTTGTGAATAGGCGGGACGTGATTGGGTGCATATGCTTTTAATATGTCTGTCCCGCATTGACGGATACACAAAAAAGGGTTATGATGTGGTGGAATGTAAAGGAAGGACAGGAGTGGGCTTGATGGTTAAGACAAATGTGATGAGGCTTTTGGATGCGGCAGGGATTGCCTATGGGACAGGAACCTATGAGGTGGATGAAAATGACCTGTCGGGCAGCCATGCAGCGGACCTTTTGGGAGTGGAGCATGACAGGATGTACAAAACCCTGGTACTGAAGGGCGGGAAAAAGGGATATTTTGTGTGTTGCATCCCTGTGGATGAGGAACTGGACCTTAAAAAGGCGGCCAGGGCGGCAGGGGAAAAGAAGGTGGAAATGATCCACGTCAAGGATATGCTGGCAGTGACCGGCTATATCAGGGGCGGCTGTTCCCCCATTGGGATGAAGAAGCATTACCCCATTTATATAGAAGAGATGGCACAGCTTCATGATACCGTCATGGTAAGCGCGGGTCAGCGGGGAATCCAGGTCACGCTGGAACCGGAAGCCCTGAGGGCATATGTGGAGGGGATATTTGTTTCCCTTGTTTAGGGAAGCGGATTGTATTATAATGGAATAAAACCAATGTTAAAGGAGAAGGGAACCTATGGACAGAAAAGAAATTTACAGCAGGGTAGACCACACATTATTGGGGCAGGATGCCACATGGAGCCAGATTAAGGAAATCTGCGACGACGCCATGGCCTATGGAACGGCCAGTGTATGCATACCGCCGTCCTATGTAAAGCGCGCAAAGGAATACGTGGGGGACAGGATGGCGGTATGCACGGTCATTGGTTTTCCCAATGGTTATAATACAACGGCGGTCAAGGTCTTTGAGACAAAGGATGCCATTGCCAACGGAGCGGATGAGATTGACATGGTCATCAACATCGGTGACTTAAAGGATAAGGCCTATGACCGCATAAAAGATGAAATCACCCAGCTGAAGGCTGCCTGCGGCGGCCATATCCTGAAGGTGATCATCGAGACCTGCCTCCTTACGGATGAGGAAAAGATTAAGATGTGTGAAATTGTCACCCAGGCCGGAGCGGATTTCATCAAGACATCCACCGGGTTTTCCAAGGCAGGGGCAACGTTCGCGGATATCAGACTCTTCTCCGGGCATATCGGGGAAGGCGTGCGCATGAAGGCTGCCGGAGGGATTAAGTCCTTTGAGGATGCGGAGGAATTCATCAGCCTGGGCGCGGATCGCCTGGGAACCAGCCGGATCGTCAAGCTGGCCAAGGCGGAAAGGGGGAGTGGGGATGGACAGGCAAAAGCTGATACAGACAGCTATTGACGGTCTGCCAAAATCCTATGCCCCTTATTCACATTTCCATGTCTCGGCAGCCCTGCTTTGCGGGGACGGCACGGTCTTTACAGGCAATAACATTGAGAATGCGTCCTATACGCCCAGCGTATGCGCTGAGCGGTGTGCGTTTTTTAAGGCGGTCAGCGAGGGCAGAAGGGATTTTACGGCAATCGCAGTCTGCGGCGGGCCGGACGGGGTGATAAAGGATTACTGTGCGCCCTGCGGCGTGTGCAGGCAGGTGATGAGGGAATTCTGCAATCCCTCCGCCTTCCGGATCCTTGTGGCAAAGAGCGCGGAGGATTACAGGGAATATACCCTGGAGCAGCTGCTGCCGGACAGTTTCGGACCAAATGACCTGGAGAAATGATGATCGGTGCTGTGAAAGGCGGTGGATACTGTGAGGATATATGATTTAATTGAGACCAAGAAGCGGGGCGGCGCCCTTACGGAAGAAGAGATTGCCTATATGGTCAGAGGCTTTGTGGATGGCCGGATTCCGGACTACCAGATGTCAGCCATGCTGATGGCAATTTATTTTCAGGGAATGAATGACCGGGAAATCACATATCTTACATTAGAGATGGCTCATTCCGGAGACATGGTGGACCTGTCGCCCATTGAGGGAATCAAGGTGGATAAGCACAGTACCGGCGGTGTGGGAGACAAGACGACGCTGGTTGTTGGCCCCATGGTGGCGTCCCTGGGCGTCAAGGTGGCCAAGATGAGCGGCCGTGGCCTGGGACACACGGGAGGGACCGTGGATAAGCTGGAGAGCATACCTGGATTTAAGACAGCCATTCCAAGGGAGGAATTCTTTGACATCGTGAATGGGAACGGTATTGCCGTGATTGGACAGTCCGGCAACATGGTGCCTGCGGATAAGAAACTGTATGCGCTCCGGGACGTGACAGCCACCGTGGACAGCATACCGCTGATTGCCTCCTCCATCATGAGCAAGAAGCTGGCTGCCGGAAGCGACAGCATCGTGCTGGATGTGAAGACGGGCAGCGGCGCATTCATGAAGACCCTGGATGAATCCATCTGCCTGGCAAAGAAGATGGTTTCCATTGGATGCATGGCAGGGCGCAGATGCTGCGCGCTGATTACCAATATGGATATCCCGCTGGGATACGCCATCGGCAATTCCCTGGAAATGACCGAGGCCATCCGCACCTTAAAGGGAGAGGGTCCTGAGGACCTGACCCGCGTATGCCTGGAACTGGCGGCCAATATGCTTCATTTGGCCGGCAGGGGAACCGTGAAGGAGTGCCGTAAGATGGCGGAGGAAACCATCCATGACGGCAGCGCCCTTAAGCGCCTGGCCTTAATGGTAAAGGCCCAGGGCGGCGATGAGAGCTTCATATGGAAGCCGGAGCAGTTTGGATCCCCTGCCTGTGCATATGAGGTCAAGGCGCCGGCACAAGGTTATATCTCCCATATGGACACAGAGGGCATCGGAACCGCCTCCGTGCTCTTAGGAGCCGGACGCAATACAAAAGAGGACCCCATTGATTATGGGGCCGGAATCGTCTTAAAGAAAAAATACGGCGAAAAGGTAATGCCCGGGGACGTCCTTGCGGTCCTTTACGCGGACAGCATGGAGCGGATACAGGCGGGCGCGGATAAATTCCTCTCATCCTGCACCATCAGCCAGGATGCGCCGGGGCCGGAAACCCTTATATATGCAAGAGTTTCTGAATATGAGGTGGAAAGGTTTGAGGGATTGGAAAAACTTCCATAAATGTTCAGAAAAATCAGCTTGAAAAACGCTGATGTTTGGGGTATAATAACACCAAGATAAATGATGAACGTCTGTAATAACCTGGAATGTTCGACACTCTTACCAATTTTGAACCTACATTAGACACAAGGGATTCCAATATTTTTAAACGGATGTCAGGCCTCCTTTGAGTGGAAGGCAGAAGTTTAAGTGAGGTTGCCCACCTAGCATTGCTAGGCGTCAATAAGTAAGAGACGGCATTTTGGGGTTACAGATGATAAAAGCAGCGGTGCACCCGCTGCTTTCATTCGTTTTACTCCCCATGATACAGGAGCGGATATATGAATATGAAGAATAGGATGATTGCATGGGTGGCCGGTGTTGTTTCCATTGTCATCATACTGATGGTAATCATAGTTGCCATGGAGCCGCCAAAGGACGGAATCACCAGGGCCCAGGCGTTTAAAGCAATGGCATTGGCAGTTACCACCAAGGAGGAATGTGCCAGCCGGGAAAAGGAGCGGGGAAGCTCTTATTTTTCAGCAAAGGAAAAGGACAACTGGTTTGTCAAATATATGGATTATCTCTACGATGAGGGATATCTGGATGAGGAGCTGACGCCGCCCACCCTTTCTGCTGCCCAGGGATACCTTACATATCAGGAAGCGGCCTTTATGGCCGGACAGGTTTCGGGCAGGCTTAAGCTGGAGGCCGGGGCCACCAGACATAATAAGGACAGGTCATTCCCTGAAGAGGACTGGTGGAAGCTCTATGAAGGAATCAGGGCCCAGACAGACCCGGACGGGGCTGTGAAGATGGTAGACGCAGTGCTTTACGGCACGCCCTCCAACCTGCCCCAGGCTGAGAGTTGGACTGCATATACAACCGAAGGCAATTTCGGGTTCCAGGGACTTGCCCTGGACGCGTATCTGGACTGTGAGATACGGTTCCTTGCCAGGGACGGCGAGATGATAGCCATGAGGGAACTGGTGTCAGAGGATGTGGTTTACGAGAACATATGGCTGGCTGAAACGGACGGCAGGAGCTTTAAGGCGTATCTGGGCACTGCTTACCGCGAATTTCCAGTCAGCGGGAAGCTGGGGGATGTTTCAGACATGGCAGGAAACCTGGCGGACCTTCACATGGAGGGCGGCAAGCTAAGGAAGATTACCATGAAGAAGGAACGCATCAGCGGCAAGGTGCTCTCGGTGACGGAAGACGCCATTGAGATTGAAGGATACGGTGAGATACCTGTTTCTGAGAATTTCCATGTATATAAGGTTTACGGGGATTTTAAGATATTAGGTATAAATGATATCCTGGTGGGGTATGACCTGCAGGAATTTGTGGCTGCGGACGGAAAGCTGTGTGCCGCGCTGCTGGAACGGGAATTTGACGCCAAGACCATACGTGTCCTGATCATGGATACCGGATTTAAGAACCTGTACCATCCATCGGTCAGCCTTGTGCTTAATTGTCCGGCAGAGATGGAATATGAGAACTCCAAAGGCAAGACGGAAAAGGAACGTCTGGAGGCAGGAACCGGGCTGACAATCCAGCCAGGGGATGACAGGCTTAAATACGGCCGTATCATCCTAAACCCGGATAACCCGGACGGGGTTACAATCACCTCCATTGAGCGCAGCCAGGGGACGCCGGTCTATACCGGGAAGATGGAGATTAAGGCATGCGATGAGGGACTGGTGCTGGTCAATGACCTGTATCTGGAAGATTACCTGACCAGGGTGGTGCCCAGTGAGATGCCGCCCTCCTATGAAAAAGAGGCATTAAAGGCCCAGGCCGTATGCGCCAGGACCTACGCATACAGACAGATCCAAGGCAATTCCTACAGCCAGTACGGCGCCCATGTGGATGACAGTACGAACTTCCAGGTATATAATAACACCCAGGCAGATGAAAAGACCACCCAGGCCGTCAAGGAGACATACGGCAGGATGCTTTTCTATGAGGATAAGCCGATTGACGCCTTTTATTTCTCCACCTCCTGCGGCCGCACCGCAGACGCAGGCGTGTGGGGCACGGACCCGCAGAAATACCCGTATCTCCAGCCAGTGGAAGTAAAGCCGGGAAGGCAGTCCCTGGACTTAGGGGATAATGATGATTTTGATTCCTTTATAAGAAGCAGGGATGTGACGGCCTATGACTCCTCCTATGCCATGTTCCGCTGGGAGACAGATATAAGCAGCGACATGGTATCTGCCCAGATAAACGGGGCCGGGACCGTTACGGATATGACCGTCACGGGGCGGGGAGCCGGCGGCATTGCCAGCGAACTGAGCGTGTCGGGAAGCGATGGCACAGTGACGGTCAAGGGGCAGGGCGCCATACGTTCTGCCCTGGGGAATCCGGCCCTTGTCATTAAGAAGCAGGACGGCAAGACCATGGAAGGCAGCGCGACCCTTCCAAGCGCCTTTATTTCCATAGAGAAGAGGACCGGGGAGGATGGAAAGCCATCCTTTCACATATATGGCGGCGGCTTCGGCCACGGCGTGGGCATGAGCCAGAACGGCGCCCAGGGAATGGCTAAGGAAGGAAAGGATTATGAATCCATCCTGAAGTTCTTTTACAGCGGGACGGAACTCCGGGAAATCGGCGGATAGGATTTGGTAGTGTTTGAAAATTGCTTCCGTCAGATGGCGGGAATGATTCTTTGGATACACCTTGGGATGGAAATGCAGTCCTCGAATGAAACGGGGCGGATGGCAGC
>ERZ1106969.109-NODE-109-length-96963-cov-5.498050_pt1 | contig 96963 bp, 94 predicted proteins | sample MGYA00403685_ERZ1106969 | MGnify/ENA primary metagenome ERZ1106969 (study PRJEB35170, sample SAMEA104062416) | human gut metagenome | biome: human gut; feature: human-associated habitat; material: faeces | place: Denmark | collected 2012-05-18 ...
ATGCATAGAATCTGACTTTATCATTATAATTCTTTTGAAATTGTGTGTCAATGTTGTTGCTGGCGCAATAGTGTCTCAAAATTGTCTCAATGTTGTTATACCATTCCCCACTTTTCTTAAAATAAGCTAAAATAGATTGATTTCAAAGGAGAAATATCCTGTTTTAAGAACACATACATCTGCTCCTCCACCTGCTTCTCAACCGCTAATTTTACTTCCAGATTTTTTAGCCTCGTTTTTGTACTTCCACACCATCTTGGCTTCTCAATCCGTATATGCACCACATAATTCAAATGTTCCAGCACATCGCCAGGCATCAGCTTATTCCCGTATTCTTCCAATATCCGCTTCAACGTTCTTCGGACCCCTTTCATAAGCCCCTCCACATGCGCGCCTCCCTCCTGTGTTATCTGGCTGTTCACATAACTTTTCCTTATGTCCCCCTTGATTGAGGAAAACGACAGGACAGCTTCTCCCGTAAACTGATTTCCCAATATATTCACATTCAGAATACTGCCGACCCCAAACAGCGAGTAATCCCTTTTCAAAAAATAACCAATACCGGACGGAACCCGAACCTTGCACCCATTCTCCTCATTCGCCAGGTATATAATATACGGGTTCAGCGCCGCCAGCTCAATCATTCTGCCCATAATTAAAAAATAATCCAATTCTTTGGCAGCAAACACCGTACAATCCGGTTTCCAGACAATTCTCGTTCCCGCAGCAACCGTGTGATTATGGTCCTCTGCGGTAAAAATGCCCTGCTCTGTTCGGATAAACTGTCTTTCATCCTGATACTCGAAAAACTCTCCCAACGCACTGGCAATCCCCATATCTCTGGTATAGCTGCTATTATTGGCTATCTGATAACTCTCACAGACAATCTCCACCACATTCTCTGCCCGCAGCCATACGGAAATCGTCTTTTCTGTGGCATCCTCTAACATGCTCTCCACCAATCCGTACAATAGCCGGTAAAGTCCATTTCCCTTTGTAGAACCGATATACATACCTGGACGTTTTCTAACGGATCTGTATAAATCTCCTGAAAACAGGATTTCCCCAATATCATGATAAACAGGAGGCTTGTAACTTACCATATACGCCTTGCCCAGTAGAAAGGAAAACATGGGTGTCTGCCCGACATACAGGATATCTCCCGTTTTACATACAATGGCAGCAACTACCACATATTTCATGCTCTTTACTTCCCTTGCCCTGAGCCTCTCTTCCGCATGATCATCAATCAGATATTCCTCCATTTCCCGGAAAATCCTTTGATCCCTGATTTCTTCTACCTCCAGGTGCGATAACACTTCTGTGCCAAACCGTTCTGCCAGCAGCATTTTCGTAGACTTTCCTTCCTGCCCAGGACTTATGCCGTAGGAATTTTCACGCTGCATTTTTACCCAGACGGACAGCAGCCGCACGAATTCCTCCCCAAAGTCACCTGTTTCCTTAATTTCATGCTTAACAAACGGCTCCCAGGAAACAGCGCCCGAATAGCCAGTAATCCTATGCCCTACTAAATCCAACTCTTGAGCCAGCTGATTAATATCCTTCAGCTGAAGCCGTATATTTTCAACGATTGCTAAATTATTTCCTGCCATACACGCTAACCCCTTTTCCGTATTCCCTGCAACAACTGTACCGGACTGGCAATAAAGCCAGCCCGTCAGTTATACTGTCAGCACTTTCGGTATATCAATCATCTCAGGCTACTGCTCCCGGAAGAAAAAAACAGCCTCCCTATTCATACAATTATAGGCTATAACAGCCTGTTTTTAAATACCTAAAGCCATATACCATATATAATTCCCTTTTTGTTGTCTTCTCTTTATCAGCTTGCTTTTTTCGCCATCGTCATCGCAACAGGAAAATAATCAATTCTATAACACAGGTTCGCTGTCTCGAAACAGGCATGATCCAGTGCAATTTCCACAATCCGCTTAACTCTGGCCGTATTTACCCTTCTGCCATTATAAAAATAGCAGGCAGGTTCTCCCACCTGGAGCGGAAATTCCAATATCCCTGAAATCAGTATGCTGCACTTCTCACAGATATTTGATACCATTTGACTCATACGATACCTCCTTGCCTTTGACTGTACCTTTTGTTTCTCAGATTGTCTTTCTTGATATTCATTTTACTTCCTCTGATGATATGTTCCAATTCGCCAGCTTTTCCTTACATCTAATTTTCTTAAATCTGTCTTCCCTCCTCTCTGAAACAAAAAAAAAGACACCTAAACGCACAATACATTTAAGTGTCTTTCTTATGGTCCCAACACAGGACCTGTTTATTAAGGCCATAGCCCAATTTTTAACTTCCAGAACAAACCGGAACAAAATACAACATATTCTTCAGAAGAATATTAAATCAATATCACCTCCAGATTAACACATCATATAGTGCATGTCAACTCAACCCAAGCGCTATATATGCTATTTTACAAACTTATGCACACAACGGATCAGCGTATGTACCTGCTCATAATAGAGATCTTCATCGAATCTTCCGCAAATCATGGAATGATTGATCAGCAGGGGACGATACATCTCTATTAGTTTCATTAATGCCTCTTTATCTCCCATCTTGGCAAGCTCCAGCACCCCTTCAAATTCAACCATGCCGCATCTCCTTTCTCAGCTTTTTTAGCGTATTGTAATAAGTATCAACCGCCTTCTTCATCGGAATATGGAGACGTGCCGCAATCTCCTCAAAACTCATTCCGTTAATAATACGCCAAAAAATCAGCCGTTTCCTTTCATCATCGAGTTTCATAAGCGCAGCCAATAACCGTTCATTTTCAATCAGACTGAGAAGCTGCTCCACATCTCCAAAGTCCTCGCATAGCCTGCTGACCTGTTCCTCTAAATGCCGGTAGTAGTCTCCCTGACCGGACTCTGCTTCTGCATAGGCTGAATCCTCAATCGGTATTTCTGCCTCCTGGATTTTGACATGCTTTTTAATATATTTAATCTTTGTGTTTCTCACTGCTGTTTTGAGATATGCACTAAACGAATCCTGCATAGAAAACTCTTCATTTTTGCCTTCCATATCATTTCCTCCATTTCAATTTTTTTCATCTGAAAATGGAGGTTCCTGGTGGGGAACGGCAGTGTGGTAATCGGCAGCCAACCGCATAAAGCGACAAATTTTGCAAAAAAAACACCGCCGGATATATAATCCAGCGGATGCTTGAATGGGTATGACCTATTAATGCATATGCTAATACGGAGAATAGTTCGTATATTATCGCATAAATGTGTAATAGCTTTTTCTTTCTTTTTTTAATACGGCTGCAATTTTATTTGATTTTTTTAAACCTTTCCCGGTAACCATACTTCCTCAATTCCTGCAGCCAAAAAACACGCCGAGGCGCAAGAATAGGCCGCATTTTTTTTATTAGCAACCATTCCTGGTCTCGACGTTATATGAATTAATATTTCACTAATAATTGAGGGTATTGGCTCGTTTTCATTTTCACCCTTTAAATATAGTATTAATCAGTGTGAACTATTACTCGTTACCGGAGGTGAACTATGGAAGGTTTTCTTGTACAACTTGGTACTATTATTAAGCAGGCAAGAATCAAAGAAGGGCTGACACAGGCACAACTTGCAGAAAAAGCTGATATTAGTACCCGTTATTTAATGGATATAGAAAATAAAAACGATATTCCCAGTCTAAAAGTCTTTATCGCTCTATTCCGGGCCTTACGTCTTTCAGTAGACTCATTTTTGTACCCGGACTCGAAAGAGACTGATCAACTGCATCGGATTCTGTCACAGTGTAATGATAAGCAAATTACAATCGTAACAGCCATGACCAAAACCATGCTGGAAGTGGATCTTTAACTATATTATACCAAAAGCTAAATTACAATTTCTGACTTTTCTCATGAGTTTTTCATGTTTTTTGACAAAAATCCGGACAAATGATTAGAAATCAAGTGTCCGGATTTATCTTATTTATGTAAATTGTGATTCTACCTTAACTCTGCAAAGTATATTCCACATATAACCTCACATAAGCTTCACTGCTTCAAACCCACACATGACATTATAGATGCCATTTGATTACATATCTGCCACGGTTGCTCAATTCCTCAATCATCTGGAACCGTTTGGAGGAGCAGACCACACACGGCTCAATTTTCCTGACAAGGTCATCGTCGGCCGTGATGATGATTACCTATTTATATCTTCTCAATCCGAATCCGGTATCTTTGGCGGTATCCGGCTTTTTGTTCCGTAGAAATGTTCTTATAGCGGTAGATGCTCATCAGAAGTCCCACAAGAATGGATGTGGTAAACACCGGTCCTTTGCCATAGGATAAAAAGGGCATTCCCGTATTGATAAGGCCCCTTCCCAGATTCAACATCACATAATGAAATATCTGAAGGAAAAACACGAGGCAGCAGCCGATTCCCAGCATCTGACCCAGCTGGTTTTTCATCCGGACGGTCATGTGGAATCCATGTACAAGGAAACCGATAGCCGCCAGCACGACCCCGGCGCCTGCCAGGAGTCCATAGCTGGAAATCAACTGGATGAGAATATAATCCGTGTGCAGGCTTCCCATTCTCCCATCCAGAGTTTTTACTGCCGGCCCTGCCCAAGTGCTCCACTGAAGAGTATCACGGATCACTCCCGGGATATAACCGCGACCAAGCGGATCAACCGCCGGATTCAACACGGCCTCCAGTCTGGCAATCTGATACGGCATGAAATTAATCACCCCGATTCCCACAAAAATCAAAGGCAGAAGTACCGCTGCCAGCCACAATCCGGCTAAGGCGGCTTTTCTATTCACCGCAAACCATCCTTTCCAGATGGCAATGGATGTCATAATCAGACAGATTACCGTAACATCCAAACAGGCCGGAATGGTGACCGCCATCAGGGACAGAATCATGGCGGCCATGTGGAACAGTCCGCATTTCACCAGAGCGGTAACGCCTCCATTTCTGTAGTGATACAAAATTCCGATGTAGACTGGCACATACAGATAAATGTAATTTCTGATATACAGGTGGCTTCCATTATATATTGGCCCAAACAGGACAGTGAGCAGGACAAAACCAGACAACAGCCCCCACAGCACAAGTCCATATTTTCCTATGACACTGTAGTCAACCAGACACACCGCTACCATAAGCAGAATTCCAATTTCGGTGTACACACACTGTCTGAAAAACATGGTGAGCTCCGCCTGCTGCCTGCCAAATGCATATTGGACCAGCAGACCGATAATACTTAAGACCGCAACAAATGCCACCAGCTTCCAATCCATGGCCGGTCGGTGAATCCGGTCCAGCTCCACACCGGCTGCCACCGGGTCTCCCATCTGGCGAACAGCCTCGGCGGTGGCTTCGGATTCTGTCATTCCGCTTTGCCGGTATGCCATGGCTTGATCTTTGATGTGGTCTTCCACCTCTTTTGCTACGGAATCTCTGACTTTCACGTAGCGGATCTGTGCTTTCAGGATCTCAAGATATTCATGCATTTCCAAAGTTCACACCTCCCATCACCTGACCTACCGCTTTGGTATATTCATCCCACTCTTTCTGTTTTCTGCCCAAAGTTTTCTGGCCTTCTTTTGTAATTTTGTAGTATTTTCTGGTCTTGCCGGCGGCTTCCCGCTCGTAGGATGTCAGCAGGTTCCCGGCTTCCATGGTGTGGAGCAGGGGATAAAGGGTGCCGGCTTTCAGTTCAAAGACGTGGTTGGATTTTGCCTCCAGTGTCTCAATCATCTCGTATCCATACATATCCTTTTCTGACAGGAGCTTTAATAGCAACATGCTGGTGTTTCCGGATATCAGGCTTTTGTCAACTGCCATGATTGTTGATCCTCCTTTTTCTGGTATGGTGTTATATCAACTCATTATATAGATTGTCGATATATAGATTGTCTATATAATAACTCTGTGCTGGAATCCTGTCAAGAAAAAAAGAGTTATCGGGAAATAGATAGTCTAAAACAGGGTAAAAGATGACTCACCTGAATTATCTTCTAACCTGAAATTTTTCTCAAAAAAAGAGAAAAGATGATTAACGCCAACCATCTCTTCTCCGTTACATGTTATAATGTGACTATGCAAAAACAAGATTACTATAACGAATTTTTTGAGTTAGGATAACAGAATATCAACTTTTGGATATCGTCAAGTTACTTTCGGAAACGAATAGTCAGAAATTACCCTTGTGATTAGCAGCTGCATAACCTTTATCCAGCCCAATCAGCCTATGCCGTCTATAACCTCCTCTTCAATCCGTCTGTAAACCGCATTAATATCGTCATTCTTCGCATCGTACTCCTCCGACTTAATAAATTCAACTTTATCATCCATCCCCCATAAGTCTTTATGAACAATATAACCACAGGATGGACAATAATTACTGTCTTCCGGAATGATGGCTTCACAGAGCGGACATCTCCGGTTCGGCCTGTAATTCACAAAAATCTTTGAAATCGTTTTGAGCTGTATCCCTATCTGGATGAAAAACATAATAATTACTGGATATTTCCTCTTCTGAAAAAAACAGATTCCAGCCATTACCGGGAGCCAAACCAGATTAAATATGCCGCAGTGCATTGCTTCATCATATATAACATCTATATTTCTTTTATTCATCGCTTACCTCCAAATCTATTTTAAGGATAAATTAAAACTCCAGTTACTTCCTCTATAGGAATAAAACCAATCATTCGGGAATCCCTTGAAAAATTGCGGTTATCCCCTAAAACATATAAACACTGAGGCGGTACAAGAAAGAAATCGCTGATATGCTCATATGGCTCTTTTATATACTCCTCTTCTAAAATCTCTCCATTTATCCGCAGCTCCCCATCAGATATTATAACCGTATCCCCTCCCACGGCTACGACCCTCTTGATAATCCGCCTGTGCAGTACCTCGGAATCAATCACTGCAATATCACCACGCTGTGGCAATCCCCCCATTCTCACAACTACCAAATCCCCCTGGGACAATGACGGTTCCATTGACTTTCCACTTACGACCGCCAGACGATAATATTGGCTAAGCCACAGGGCTGCCAATATGGCAAGCCCTATATTTATAATTACTGCATATTTCCGTATCGTTTTCATACGTCCTGCCCTACTTTCTCCTGAACATATGATTGGTACTCTTCAAAAGTGCAATCTCTTCCTCATCCATTTCATATCCTTCTTCTACTTCATGAACAGAAAAAGAACTGGCGTCTTCCTTTAAACCGGATCCTGTCGGCTTTCCTCTTTTATTATTTATGGGAGGCTCCTCGTAACTGGAAGCATCCCCCTCTTCATGGTAGGCCAGAACAGCCCTCGCCACATACCTGGCAATCTTCCTACCCTGGGAATTGAGAATTTGAGCCACCAGCCGGTGCCGGTCATCATCCGGATCAAAGCGGATTGTAAATCTATACTCATCTTTCTTTCCCATTCCTATCCCCCCAGACTAATACGCATGGTCTGCCAGATACAGCTTCTTATAACCCTTTGCATTCGCCAGCGAATCAGCAATGATGTGATACTCCCCGCGGTACCGAATCCACACTTCTTTTATTACATCAGTAAGAAGCATGGAACCTCCGCCCACAAAAATGGTTGTGATAGAATTAAAATCAATCCCAATCTCCCGAAATATCCCAAGGGTATTCACCACATACTCATAAACGACACTTTTAACCAGTTCTTTTATCTCTTCTGACAGCGGGGAACTGCCTTCCTGAATTACGAGGTCTATATCCGAATCTTCCAAAAGAATATCAAATTGTTTCCTCACCCTGTTTCGTATTTCATTGTACAATGGTATAATTCCTTTTTCCAAGGAATCAAATAGCTCTGTGTCCGGTTCTCCATAGCGGAGCAGTAAATAATCCAGTGTAAACCCGCCAATATCGACAATCAGCACCTTTGCCAACTGACGCAGCCGCATATCCTTAGAGTACATGATGGCAGCCGCATAAGCCTGAATGTAGGCTACGACATCACGATAGCAAATCAGATACTCTCTGCCGCCATACCGGAAAGAAACAGGTTCCTCGTCCCGCCGGAAATAGTTCTCATACTTCTCATACAGCCCTGAAAAGTCAGCCGGAGGAAGCCCCACAAGAAGTTCTATCCCGACCGGCCGGTTCGGTACCGGACGATAAATCCCCCGGTTCAGCCGGTCCTCTAACTCCATTGCCACCCCCATGAGTGTTAATATGTAATACCTTTCATCAAACGTCTTGTCCTTCATGTACGCAATCCGCCTGTTGGACGGAGTATAAAATTTTCCATTATACTCCAGGACTTTTGTATCCAGTTTTGGCGGCATGATATCCATTTCATTCAATCCGGACTGAAATACAAAATGTTCAGTCTTAATCTGCTTATTCCCTGTATCCACTGATATAACCATATAAATTCTCCTCTCTGCAATCCCTGTATTTTGCTTTAAACGTATACAATACGTCTGATTACAACTCTACTTTAATAAATCCGCCTGCTCTATGTGAACCGTATTTAAAAAAATATATAAATTATTTTTCCTCCTCTGTCCATGCCTCCTGGAAATGTTGCAGAAGCTCCCTGCTCTCGTCCTCATAGCCCCATAAAATGCCGCGTAAGGCCTTCAGCGCCTCGTTACGCCATCTAAAATAGGTTGCCCGGTTAATTCTCGGTATCTTGGGGAAATGTGGCTCTAAGTTGTCTAAAATCTCTGAAACATTTTCCGGCTTATAAGCAGACAAATAGGTATAGTAAATGACCCAGTAAAATTTTTCACCCTGGGGATGGTAGCGCCTCATCAGTTCCACTGACTCGTCAATGAGCCGCAGGAACTTATTGGAGCTGTTAATCGCCTCTACCCGTCCCCTTATATTTGCCGTATCATCATTCAGGTCAAGACCGGCTTCATAGATCTGGTTTAAAAATTCATCCACATCGGAACCGTATTCTGCCTGGAACCGTCTTTTCACCTGTCCGATTTTGACCTGCATACGCCAGTTGACGGAGCGGTAGATTTTCAACAGTGTGATAATATCGTGATATGCCTCGTTGTCCTTGCCTGTATCTTTCTTTGTAATTATTCCTGATTTTCCCATTTTTCCTCCTCTACGGCGTTGAAGATATTTGGGCATAAAAAAGGGATTGATGAAGTTTGAATTTTCATTATTCAAACACTCATCAATCCCTTATTTTAAGAGGGTTTCCACTGTAATCTTTTGCTAAAATTTTTACACCATTTGATTTTTTGATTTACACCAATTTTACACCATTTCGGGCTAAAAATATAAAAACTTATAAGAAGTTACAAGAAGTAAAAAAATGCCCCAAACCCGCATGAATACTACATTCTTGCGATATTTAGGGCATTTAACTTTCACTCCGAACAATTATTTCGCGTAATCCGTAACCCTGCTCTCGCGGATTACATTTACCTTAATCTGTCCCGGATACTCAAGCTCGTCCTCAATGCGCTTCGAAACATCCCTTGCCAGCAATACCATATCGTCATCGCTGATCTGTTCCGGAACAACCATGATACGAACCTCACGGCCTGCCTGAATAGCAAAAGATTTATCTACTCCCTTAAAGGAATTCGTTATATCTTCTAATTGTTTTAATCTGTTTGTATATGTCTCCAACGTCTCACGTCTTGCACCAGGTCTTGCAGCAGATATGGTATCGGCTGCCTGGACAATACAGGAGATAAGGTTGGTGGGTTCAACATCGCCATGATGGGACTCCACTGCGTTCAGCACGGTTGCAGATTCCTTATACTTCTTACACAGGTCTGCGCCAAGCTGTACATGGGTGCCTTCCATATCATGGTCAACGGATTTACCAATGTCATGTAATAAACCGGCACGTTTTGCTAAACGTACATCCACACCAAGTTCTGACGCCAGAAGCCCTGACAGCTGGGACACTTCAATGGAATGCTTCAGCGCATTCTGTCCATAGCTTGTCCTGAACTTCATCTTACCAAGTAACTTAACCAGTTCCGGATGAATTCCATGGATACCAACCTCGAGACAGGCGGCCTCGCCCTCTTCCCTCATGTTGTTCTCCACTTCTTTCTGTGCCTTCTCTACCATTTCCTCAATTCTGGCCGGATGAATCCGTCCGTCCACAATCAAACGCTCCAATGCAATTCTTGCAACTTCTCTACGTATTGGATCAAATCCGGATAAAACTACTGCTTCCGGGGTATCGTCGATAATCAGTTCCACACCAGTCAGTGTCTCAAGGGTACGGATATTGCGGCCCTCGCGGCCAATGATGCGGCCTTTCATCTCGTCATTTGGAAGCTGTACAACGGAAACCGTTGTCTCGGCAACATGATCTGCTGCACAGCGCTGGATGGCTGTAACAACCAAATCCCTTGCCTTCTTGTCAGCTTCTTCTCTTGCCTTGTTTTCAAGTTCCTTAATTAATTTAGCTGTGTCATGTTTTACATCTTCTTCAACAGATTTTAAAAGATATTCTTTTGCTTGTTCGGAGGTTAGACCGGATATCCGTTCCAGTTCCTGTATCCCCTGTTCATACTGGGCTTCCACTTCAGCTGTACGCTTACTGAGGACGTTCTCCCTTCTGACCAGGTCAGCCTCCTTCTTTTCCAGGGCATCTGCCTTTTTCTCAACGTTCTCTTCTTTACTTAATACACGTTTTTCATAACGTTGAAGTTCTGCTCTTCTTTCCTTGGTTTCCTTCTCTAATTCATTCTTCGTCTTTAAAGATTCTTCCTTGGCTTCCAGGAGAGCTTCTCGCTTCTTTGTCTCAGCGGTTTTTAATGCCTCATCTATTATTTCCCTTGATTTTTCTTCTGCACTTCCTACCTTACAGTCATACTGCTTACGCTCGTAGTTGCGTGCTGCAAACCAAGTAATAATAATAGCCACAATTATCACAGCGATAATTACTATAGGGACCATTATCTCTGACACAGGAGCACCTCCTTATTAAATTTTCATTGTACTAACTACAACGTATTAATTTTATACTTTTTTCAGAATTATGTCAAGTATCTTCCCCTTATTTTCGCTGCAATACAGTCAATATAGACAAAAGTTCATTCCTGCCATTCTTCCGTGTCCTCTGTGCCGATTTCCCGCATAACACGGTTGATTACATCGTAAGAATATCCTTTTCTTCCCAGAAATGCAGATAAACGGCCCTTTTCCTCATAGGAAATCCCAGTTTTTCCCTTCAATCGTTTGCGCAGAAGCTGCCTGGCATTTTCCATATCATCTACCTGGTTTTGGGAAAATGCCTCGCTTATCTCCTCCTGGGACACACCCTTTTGGGAGAGTTCATAGACCAGCTGCCTGCGGCTCTTCCTGTTTCCATAGGAGCGGACATAGCTTTCCGCATAGGCCCTGTCATTGATAAAACCATACTCCTTAAGGAAATTCATGGCATAATCCACTGCTTCCTCAGGATATCCGGCCTCCTTAAGCTTCTTCTTCATCCAGGCCTCTGTCTTGCCCGAGGACTTAAGCAGATATAGGGCGCGCTCCTTGGCCCGCCCTAACAGTACTTCAGTTAATATGCGCTGGTAAACATCTGCTTCCAGCTCTTTTCCCTCTTCAATCCCAAACCGCTCCACCTCACCCCTGTATAAAACAAAGGCAAAGCCTTCCTCAAGGAAGACTTTGCTTTTTCTCTTATCTACAGGGAGGATGGATGTGACCATCATGACAGCCTGGGAGCATCGGGTGTGTCAGCCCCCTCGGTCTTGGCTCCAGGCGCCTTGGATGCTTCTGCCCTGGTTCCCTTCTTTAATTCCTTTGCCTTGGTTTCCTCTGCTTCTGCTGTTTCTTCAGAGCCCGGCAGCTCATACCTTGTCCTTACCTTTGCCTCCACCTCTGCACACATCTCAGGGTTATCGGAAAGATACTGCTTGGAATTCTCCCGGCCCTGGCCAATCTTGGAACCATTATAAGCAAACCAGGCGCCGCTCTTCTCTATGATATTCTCCTTAACAGCCAAATCCAGGATATCCCCGACCTTGGAAATGCCCTTGCCAAACATGATATCGAATTCAGCTTCCTTAAACGGAGGCGCAATCTTATTCTTAACAACCTTGACCCGGACACGGTTGCCAATCACTTCGCCGCCCTGCTTCAGGGTCTCAATCCTGCGCACATCCAGACGCACGGAAGCATAGAACTTAAGGGCGCGTCCGCCGGTGGTGGTCTCGGGGTTGCCGAACATGACGCCCACCTTTTCACGCAGCTGGTTGATGAAAATCACAATACAGTTGGACTTGCTAATCACCGCTGTCAGTTTGCGCAGTGCCTGTGACATCAGCCTGGCCTGGAGTCCCACATGGGAATCCCCCATCTCGCCGTCAATCTCCGCCTTTGGGACCAGGGCCGCCACGGAGTCCACGATAACAATGTCAACCGCGCCTGAGCGCACCATGGTCTCGGTAATCTCCAGGGCCTGCTCTCCGTTATCCGGCTGCGATATGTACAGGTTATCGATATCCACGCCGATATTCTTGGCATACACGGGATCCAGGGCATGCTCTGCGTCGATGAAGCCTGCAATCCCGCCTCTCTTCTGGACCTCGGCCACCATGTGCAGTGCAACCGTGGTCTTACCGGAAGACTCCGGTCCATAGACCTCAATGATCCTGCCCTTGGGTACGCCGCCCAGGCCCAGCGCAATGTCCAGGCTGATGGAACCCGTGGGAATGGTCTCTATATTCATGTTGGCCCTGGAATCCCCCAGCTTCATCACGGACCCTTTGCCGTAAGCCTTCTCTATCTGTGTAAGGGCCGCATCCAGGGCCTTTAACTTCTCATCTTTATTCATATCTCTGTTGATTATATTACTCTTCTCTTCTCTGGCCATGTTATCCTCCGATTCGAACAAATGTTCCCTAACAGTTACAATCATAGTATAATTAAGCTAAAATGTCAACCACTATTTTTCCCGGTCCCCCCCTTTCCATCCCTTACTTTACTTGTGAATACCGGGCGAACCGCCCTTCACAGGTGCCTGTGCATGCACCCACTGACCGCGCATCCGGCGCAGACAAAGCCATCGCAGACAGAACGCCTGCGGAACAGGTTAAGGATAGCATAGAATGGCCTAAAATGCAAGGGGGAGCAGGCATTGGGGGGCCCGGCGGCCGGAATGGATTCCCTTCCCCTGCTTAGCGGTTGCCGGACAGGACACGGTAGACCCCCGGGACAACAGACTGAAGGCATTTTCTTAAAAGGCTGCTTATAATCACCATGAACAGGGGCATCAGCAGGAACATGGACAGGGCCGATGCAGGAACAGGGGGAAGGAGGATAGCACCTGCTTTATTGAAGAGCCTGACCCAGGCAAAGTGGATGGCATATAGGAAGAAGTTATGTTTCATCCAATCCCGGGCCATGGGAAGAGGGAGGCCTGACAGCAGGAACCAGACAGCGCACACGCCCCAGATGCGTTTGAGCACGGCTGACAGGGGCCTGGCGTAAAGAGGCGCCATGGGCCGGCTTAAGAAAAGGACCAGGGCCAGCAGCAGGACGGCTGCCCCCCAGCACAGGACGCGCCTCCCGCCCCTGGGGGGCAGGGACTCGGCAAACCTTCCCCAGCCGTCCCTGTGAAGGCTTATATAAGCAGCCCCGCAGGTGTAGAACAGTGCGTCCATATTAAGATGAGGGAAATCCCAGCCATGCCACAGCGCAAAGGCAATCACCCCAAGGGCCGCTGCCCCGGTCAGGGTGCGCTTCATGACAGGATAAACCACAGGAGCCAGGGCAATGAGGAGGATTAACTGATATAAATACCAGAATACGGGATTGTAGGCATAATTCACAAGGGCATCCACGGACTGCATGATGGTGACAGGCACCGGAGGCTTTCCTATAAGACCGGATATGGCGGGAATCCGGGTCGCGGCTACATATCCCGCATAATACAGGAAGTTCCAGATCAGATAGGGCACCAGGATACTCCTTATACGCGACTTCCATTTGGGGAGTAACCTGGACCAGTTAAACCTGCGGTAAAACAGGTAGGAGGACACCATGAAGAAACCCGGAACCGATATCTGCCCCAGCCCTTCTCCCAGAATCCACTCCAGCCTCTTAACCCCGGCCGCTGCCTGCATGGCTCCCAGGTATAGCTCCGCATTAAAAGAATGTACCCATACAACCAGAAGGCTGAACAGGAATGTAATCCAGTAAACCTGGTTATGAAACTGCTTTTCTTCCATATGATATATCCTCTCCCGCAGCAGAACCAAACACAACATGCACAGAAATCAAAAGGCCGCTTCCCGGAACGCTACTGTCCTCATTCAGGGAAACGGTCTTTCTTATACGGACACGGATTGCATGGCGCTCCATACCGCGCCCGGGGCGTGTCCTGACATCCGCCCCCGTATGCTTAGGGCGCGTCTGATAATTCATTCCCGCCATCCGCACACCCCTGGGCGTGTCTGAATGTCCGGGCAAGCCCCTGCCATCAGCTGCGGTACTGTGCCAGCAGTTTATTAATCCGCTTGGTAGGTGTCAGCAATTCGCTTAAAGATGCATCGTGATTTAAATTGTCAATGATAAGGGCAATGTACTTGCTCATGTCAACATCAATATAGTAAGGCCTCTCAAGCAGGGACGGCGTCTGGTAAACCAGGTTGGTTGTCAGGATCCTGTCGATAATGCCCTTTTCATAATACTCGTCAAACTTGTTAAGGCCGCCCGTGAACAGGCCGAAGGTGGAGCATACAAATACCTTTCTGGCTTTCCTGCGCTTTAACTCCTTAGCCACATCCAGCACGCTCTCGCCTGAGGATATCATATCGTCAATGATCAGCACATCCTTGCCTTCCACGCTGGCTCCCAGGAACTCATGGGCCACAATGGGATTGCGTCCATTGACAATCTGGGTGTAGTCGCGGCGCTTGTAGAACATGCCCATGTCAAGTCCCAGCATGTTGGCAAAATACACGGCGCGGCCTGTGCCGCCCTCATCCGGGCTGATGACCATCATATGGCTGCTGTCAATCTGAAGGTCTGTCTCGTTCTTCAGCAGATACTTAAGGAACTGGTAAATGGGCTGGACCGTCTCAAATCCCCTTAAGGGTATGGCGTTCTGTACCCTTGGGTCATGGGCATCAAATGTGATGATGTTCTCCACGCCCATGTTCACCAGCTCCTTAAGGGCCAGTGCACAGTCCAGGGACTCCCTGCCCGAGCGCTTATGCTGTCTGCTCTCATATAGGAAAGGCATGATTACGTTAATCCTGTGGGCCTTGCCGGCGGCTGCCGCAATCACACGCTTTAAATCCTGGAAATGGTCGTCCGGCGACATATGGTTGGTCATGCCGAACAGGGAATAGGTAAGGCTGTAATTGCAGACGTCAACCATGATATACAGGTCATCGCCCCTTACGGACTCAAGTATCAGCCCCTTTCCCTCGCCGGAGCCAAATCTTGGTGTAATGGCATTTAAAATATAAGAATCCCTCTGATATCCGGAAAATGCAATGGTGGATTTGTGCTCGCTCTCACGCTCACGCCTCCAGTCTACCAGATAGGCATTTACCTTGTCGCCTAATTCCGTGCAGCTTTTAAGGGGTATAAGACCCAGGGGGCCAACTGGAATTGTCTCAATGATTTTTTCCTCATATAACATGGTTTTTATCCTCCTGTTTTTGGCTGGCGGCCTCTTTGCCATAACCAGCATATACTTTTATACCATCATTCTCCATGATTCGTCAAGGGCATATCCTTCAGGAACCGCCATGTTCCACATTTATTTTTTTAACAGTCTGATATCTCCCCCATATAATGGAATCATCCTGTATCCGCTCATGATCCTGGACGTGACGCGGTCCGTATAGGAATCCCGCAGCCGGGCCGGTGAAAGATTGGTGGAGATAATGGTGGAGCGCTTCATGTTCATCCTCTCGTTAATGCAGTAGAACAGCTGGGAGGAGGTAAAACTGTTATTTAGTTCAGTGCCCAGGTCGTCAATGATCAGCAGATCGCAGTCCAGGATGAACCGGTACATATCCCGCATCTCCTCTGCGTTCTCATAATCAAACTTATTCCTGGAAAATATCTCGAACAGGTCGCTGGCCGTGAGATAGATGACCGAGTGGTAGGTATTCATCAGTTCCTTGGCAATACAGTTGGTTAAAAATGTCTTTCCAACCCCGGTGCTGCCTGTAAACAGCAGGTTCTCATGGTTTTTATCAAACTGCTTCACGAATTCCCTGCACTCCCTGACCACACGCCGCATATAATCCGCATTGGTCATGCCAATCTGGGGCAGTATCTCCTTATTGTCATAGTATTGGAAGGAAAGGGCTGAAAAATTCTCCTGCTCCAGTATATCCTCCAGATTGGACTGGTCATGGAGCAGCTTCATCTGCGCCTTCAGGAAACAGTGGCACTTCCTGCCCTCAATCAGGCCCGTATCCTGGCAGTCCGGGCACTTATACCAAAGTTCCAGGTAATTGTCCGGATATCCTGCCGCCCGGATGATAAGGGCCTTCTGCTCCCTCAGGTCCTGAAGGTCCTCCTTCAGCTTGTCAAGGGCGCCCGGATTCCCCTCCAGAAGCTTTCTGGCGCAGGCAACGGAACGGCCGGCAATCTCGGCTTCCAGTTCCTTTACCACCGGAAGCTTCCTGTATATCTCCTGGCGCCGTTCCTCCAGCTGGTGGTGGTCCTCAATCTGCTGTCTTCCATACGCCCTCATGATTGCGTCATACTGGGAATTGCTTAATGCCATTATCTGCCCTCCTTATACATCAGGGCTGCTGCCCCACCCATTCCTTAACCTGCTTTAACATCAGGGCGTCATAGTCCGTGTCCCTCTGTTCAAAATTATGGAACTGGTTAGGCGCCCCTTTCCTGGTACGGTTTCCCTGGCCGGACACGGCTGTGTCATACGTTTGAAGGCGCTTGTCCCTGGACCTGGCCGTATCCTCCTTGGCCGCCATCCGCCTGGTGTCCAGTTCCATGATATCCCCAAGGCCCCTGACCCCGGCTTCCTTCCAGTCCGTGAGTATCTTGTCCGCATACTGGAAGCTGGGGTTGTGGATGGCCGTGATGGTCCTGTTGCAGGCCTCCAACACCACATCCCGGCTAAAACCGTAGTCCTTAAACCATTTATCCATCAGCTTCTGTTCCGGCGCGGCCGGTTTCCTGCTGTTTATGCCAAATGCCTTCATCACCGCAAACGAATCCCTGTTGTAGGAAGCCGAATAATCCTTTGCCTCCTGGGCCGTACGGATTCCCTTCTCATGCCAGCTCCTGGCCACCGCCTCAATATAGCGCATGGACGTGTGGCCGTTCTGGACACAGTATTCCACCAGGTATTCCAGCACTTCCTCATTCATCCCCAAATCCTCATACAGATAAGCGAAAATCTGACAGTCCCTGGGGGTAAATACCTTGTTCAGGTACTTCTGGGCAATATAGAGGAGCTGTGAAAAGCCTTCATCCTGGGAAAGGCGGTTCACCTGTTCCGCAGAGTATACAGGCTTGTCCCTGTCCTCCCGGGACGTCTGGCCCTGTTCCCTCCGTCCCTGTCCCACCGTTCCCTGTGCATGGGCATCCTGGATTCCCGCGCCCTGCCCATGGGTTCCCCGGACTTCCGGGCCCTGTGCATAGGCTGCCTGGACTTCCGGGCCCTGTGTATAGGCTGCCTGGACTTCCGGGCCCTGTGCATAGCCTGCCTGGATTCCCGCGCCCTGCCCATGGATTCCCCGGACTTCCGGGCCCTGTGCATAGCCTGCCTGGATTCCCGTGCCCTGCCCATGGATTTCCCTGGACATGGCGCCATTGGTTCCATATCCCCCAAATCCCTGGTCATGGGCAGGCGGTTCGTGAACCTCCAGGGACCTGGATGCCTGGGTCCTGGACGGCTGTGGTCCGGCAGACGCATCCCTGGGCTGGGCCGGACCGCTGTCCTGCCGTCCCATGGCTGCGCAGGACGCAGGCGCTTCTTTCCTGGTTCCGGCAAGTATTCCCAACTTCTCCCAGTAAGCCAGGGCCCTGCGCACATCGGACTCCGTATGGTCCAGGGCATCCGCGATTCTTTCTATGGTGATATCCTCACCCTGATGGCGCAGCACGAACAGGTACACCTTAACATATTCCCCATTGGCCACGGCCATGTATTGATCAATGAATTCATGAGCCACCGCAGTGGACGGCACGCTCCATCTGTCCTTAAAATTCACACCCATCTCACCACTCCTTACATCAATCGGCCGGCAGACATGACTTCTCCGGCCGGGCGGCACATGTGTTACATTCCATATCATAACACATCCACATACAAAAGAAAATAGGCGCATTTTTACACAATACGACTTGTGGATAATGTGGATAATGTGGAAAAATAGTGGACATAATTATTCACGGGCATGCCCAAATCCCCTTTTTTCCGTATAAATCCAAGAAAATCGGAATTGATTGACATTTTTTTATGTTAATCAAAAAATCCACATAGCTTCTTTACATAAAATGTTGAAAACTATGTGGATAATGTGGATAACTACCGGCCTAACAGCTTTTCCCCTACTTTTACAATGTCTCCGGCACCCATAGTTATCAACACATCGCCGTTTATACAATTTTCTAAAATAAATGTCTCTATGTCATCAAAGGACGGGATATAGTGGGCTTTTGTCCCAAGCCGCTCAATCCGTTCTACAATATCCAGCGAGCTGACGCCCAGGGTATCGGTCTCCCTGGCAGCGTAGATGTCGGCAAGTATCACCTCATCCGCAGCCGACAGGGTCTGTGCGAACTGGTCCAGGAACGCCTTTGTCCTGGTGTAGGTGTGGGGCTGGAACACACACCACAGCTTCCTGTGCGGATAGTTCTTTGCAGCGGACAGGGTTGCCTTTATCTCCTGGGGATGGTGGGCATAGTCGTCAATAATGGTGACCCCGCCTATCTCCCCCTTTTTCTCAAACCTTCTGTCCGTGCCCGTGAATTTCTTAAGTCCTGCCATGACAGCGTCAAACCCGGCTCCCAGCTCCATGGCCACGGCAATGGCTGCCAGGGAATTATACACATTATGCTCCCCTGTCACGCCCAGGGCAATGCGGTTCACCACTTCCCCCTGTATGACCAGGTCATAGGAAGGCCTCCCAAACCCGTCATATGTGATATCCTTTGCCGTATACGTACTGGAACTGTCCTTTCCAAAGGTGACAACCCTGCATCCCAGTCCCTTTGTAATCTCCTCAACAGAATCAATGCCGCTGTTAATCACCAGCAGCCCCTTGGCGGGAAGCTTCTCTGCAAACAGCCGGAAGGAATGGCGGATATCCTGGATATCCTTAAAGAAATCCAGGTGGTCCTCCTCAATGTTCAGTATGACCTCCATGGTGGGATGGAATGACAGGAAGCTGTTGGTATATTCGCAGGCCTCCGTTACAAATAAATCCGGGCTCCCCACACGGATGTTGCCGCCAATGTCCTGAAGGATGCCGCCCACGGAAATGGTCGGGTCCAGATTCCCTGCCAGCAGGATATCCGTAATCATGGATGTGGTGGTGGTCTTGCCATGGGTGCCGGATACGGCCACTGCCTGCTTATAGTTGCGCATCATCTCCCCTAAAAGCTCTGCCCTGGAAAGCATGGGAATCCCCTTTTCCTTGACAGCCATGAACTCCGGGTTATCCTCATGGATGGCGGCTGTGTACACCACCACGTCAATGCCCGGTTCCTTTTCTATATTAGCCGCCCTCTGCCCATAGTATACCCTGGCGCCCCTGTCTGTCAGGTGGTCCGTAAGCCCTGTCTCATGGGAGTCAGAACCCGTAACGGTAAATCCTTCTTCCAGGAGGATTTCCGCCAGGCCGCTCATGCTGATGCCTCCAATCCCTATAAAATGAACATGTGACCGTTTTCCAAAATCTATCTGATACATAATCAATAATCCTTCCCTGTGCCCGTAGAGCTGTCCACAGCGCTGTCTGCACAAAAATATCTCTTCCTTATTATATCAAAAAAACACTGAAAAGCTATATAAAAAATGGAGAATTACCGCCCCCGCGGCAACTCTCCGTCATGTATCTTACTAAAATATATTATGTTCGTGGCGTGTCCGGGCTGTCCGGCCTCTGAATATCAGGTCCTTATACCTGTCCAGGGTTATCAGCAGTACATTTCCAAGGACACCGATGGCCAGTATCTCACCGACCCCAACCGTTCCCATGGCCACAAGGATTAAATCCTCAGAACCGTACGCGTACCGCAGCACCCATGGGATGATGACGGTATTGGCAAGGATGGGCGGGACGCACACAAACCATCTGTGCTTCCTCACATACCATGAACCGGCTGCCCCGATCAGCGTTGCCAGGCTTCCGAATACCACGTCCAGGGGCATGGCCCCGCAGAGCAGGTTGGAAAGCAGGCACCCCACAAACAGTCCCGGCACTGCCGCCGGCGTGAAGAAGGGCAGGATGCAAAGGGCCTCTGCAATCCTGAACTGGACCGGACCAAAGCTGATGGGCGCAAACAGGATGGTAAGCACCACATAGATGGCTGCAATCATGGCCCCCTGGGCCAGCACATACAGCCTGTTGTTTCTCTCTCTCATATTCTGTTCTCTCCTTTAGTTTTGTTTTAGGTGTGGAAGGTCTCGAACACACCGGTCGGTTGATGCAGACTGTCCCGAAAATGCTGACAGGCGCTGGGAATCTGCGACCTTATTGCAGGGGATAGTTTAGCATATTTTTAGAGAAAACGCAAGCCGTACCCCATTTTTACCCCATTTAGCATTTTTATATAGAAAATGGGCCAGAATCCCGGCCCTTAAAACGCTTTCGCTATCAGCTCCATTTCCTCCGCCCTGGTTGTCGGGAGTACATGGGAATATAAATCCATGGTCATTGACAAAGTGGAATGCCCCAGGATGGTCTTTAATGTCTGCGGCTTCATCCCGCTTTCTATAGCCCTTGTAGCAAATGTGTGCCTTAAGCAATGCGGCGTGAACCGTTCAAACACTATACCGTCTGTATTAACCCGTTTCACGATTCTGTCAATCTCATTTTGCAGCCGCTCCCTGCTGATAGGCGTACCATCCGGCAAATGAAAAATGTATCCGTCCATCCTCAGCACCTTTTCACCATAAAGCTGTTTCTGCCTGTCCAGAATGGCGAGCATATCCTTAGTAAGGGGAATATCCCTCCTGGATGTGGCTGTTTTGGGTGCATCCTCAAAGAATCCCCGGCCTGATGCATATTTAAGGGTTCTTTCTATATGCAGCAATCCGGCTGCCTTGTCTACGTCCGAAAGCTTTAATCCCCGTATTTCCCCACCTCTTAAGCCCGTTCTAATTGCCAGTGCAAAAAGATTGTATAGATAACTGCCTTTAGCATACTCCATGAAAATATCCTGTTCCTCCTTCGTAAATACCCGGCGCTGTCCCTTCGGCCTCCCTTTGGGTAGTGTTGCCAAAGGAACGGGGTTACGTTCTATCAGCCCATTCTTCATTGCCTGTTTAAAGCAGCCGTTAAGGATTGCCGAAACCACCTTAATGCTTGAAAGCGCCATTCCCTTCTTAACCAAGTTATTATATAGTTTCTGGATATGCTCTCCCCTAATATCCACCAATTTCTTTTTACCCAGGCTTTCCTTAATGTATATATTGAAATAGTCCGTATATGAAATGATAGTCCCGACCTTAACCTGATTCTCCTTATACTGTTCCATCCAGGTTTTAAACCATTCCTCAACCGTAATCTTTGAACTTGCCACAAACTCCCCATGCTCCAGCTTATACCGCAGTTCCGTCATTTTCCGTTTCAGTTCCGTTAATGTATCTGCATAAACTGAATATCGGTCAAATTCGTACTGTACCCGCCCCTCATACTTCCCATTGGCCCTCTGCCGGATTCCCGGCGGCAGAGGCTTCCCGTTCTTATCCACTGCCATGCAATCACATCCTTTCCATCCAGGGCCGGAGCGCTATTCCTGCCCCGGCCACTCCAGGCACTCCATCATGAATGCAACTCCATACTTAAATCCACTGATAAAGCCGTTCTCCTGGCTACAGCAGCTTACCTCCAGACAAATTTCCTCCAGTTCCTCAAAGTCCTCCCGGCCCCTTAAGGGATTCTTAATCCTCTCAATCTCCCTATGTAATGGTTCCTGGGCCGTTGCGGTCTGTGTCAGTTCCCCATAGAACAGCCCATATATTTCCTTTAATGCTCTAACCATAATCATCCTTCTTTCCAAATTTTCATTTCTAATCTTTTGTATGTTTTGAGGTAGGGCATTGGTGTCCAGGGGAAAGTTTCGTTACCCTCTGCCCCTCCGGGGGATGTAGTTACTACGTTTATGTATGTAACACCTACACCCCCAATCGCTCTTATGCTGGTTCAACAGCTTCATCATCCCGGACGTATCCACCCCCGGCCACTGCCTCCTTGTGGTTACTATGTTTTAAATGAGAATAACTACAGGTCATTTAAGATTTACGGTCACACACTGCGCTCCTTTTTCTCCTGTATAACAAAGTCACAAACAGTTCCAGCCATATAGACCATAAGTATCTTTACTCTAAAGGGAAAGTCTTCTGTATTTATTGCATGAATCCACTGTTTCTTAACCCACGGTAATCTATCCAGGCTATAACCTTCCAATTCCGCTATGATTCTGTCTATATAATCGGTATCAATAATCATTATTTATTAAAATTCTCCTTTTCCCAGGAGAATCGCAATCCGCTGCATGGCAACATTCTCCTTTACTTTTTGATTACAAAGGGATGATTCTGTGATATAATCAGAATATCCCTACTGCATTGGTGTGTGGTCGGGTATTGTTTTTTCAGCCCTGTGCGTTTGCCGACGCATGGGGTTATAAATACCCTGATTCTGTGTTACATTTTTGTTCGCTCTTGCCTTAGGTGGATATTTCTACACCTTAAGCAGTTTAAACCGTCATTCCTGGTTCTGTTCCTTGGATTTCAGATACAGAATTGATTCTGTGCAGTTCTTTCATTCTATTTGATAGTTCTGTTCGCTGCGCCTCAGTCAATTCCCTTTTCGCATCCTTTGACCTTACGGTTATAAACCTCTTTGGAAAGATGTACCGCTTGGCAACTACCTTGTCCTGGTATATCTCCCGCCTCCCCTCCTTGAATTGTTCCGGGTTCTGCTCCACCAGCTTATCCAGTTTACGCATCCAAACCGGGTCCGCCGTGTAAAGTTCCGCGGTATCCTCTGCCGCATTGAATCCGATAATGACCTCCTGCTCTGTCCTTGACAGACTATAATCTGCCATCCTGTAATCTCCTTTCCTGGTGTGTGGCCCCGGCAGAGGCTCTATGTAATTGCCGTTACTCCCCTCTGCAGGATGCTTTGTTTTCTCAGCCCTATGCGCTTACTGCACTGTGAATCTCATGGTCTGTGACTGGCCCATATATTTCTGGTAGAGTTTCGGATGGTCGGCGGCAAATGCCTTTGAATTAAACTTGTTGTTGATAACCGCCTTAAATCTGACTATCCAGTCCCCCACCTCTGTTTCTTCCTGGCCCCTGGCCTGCATCTCCTTCTTGATATCCTCCTGCAGGGCCTCCATTTGCTTTTCAATGGCCTTCTTTTGGGCCTCCAGGGTCTTAAGGTCATTGACCTTTTTAAGTAATGTTCTTTCTGACATAGTGTGTTCTCCTTTCATTGCATCCCCTACCAGTCTTGCGTGTCTATTGCTTGTGGCTCACAGGTACGATTGATAGGTTTGTGGGGGTTGTCTGCCCCGGCTGCTTTTACATTCTTGACTGAATATTTTGTTTATGCTACAATCTGGATAAGGATTGAGGTTTCCCGACGGCCTCCCGGCGTTGGTACTTCCTCGGTGGTTTGTTATCTTATCGTATTAAGTATGATTGCGGTCACAATCACTACTTTGATAAGAAGGAAAATGACTATTTCCATTGTTACCACCTCCTTATTCAGTTTTATAAGATTCAGATTAGGTAGTGGGCTTTTGCTTACTGCCTTTTCTTTATCTTATAACCATATTATAGTATATGTGTACACATATATCAATAGTAATACTAAACAAATATATGTGTACACATTTGTTAATTTTGTATGTGTACACATTGTCGATTTTATGCTATACTTTCTCTGTAAGGTGGAGAAGGTGACTGTATTTTTCAAGCCTTAATTACCCATAATTATGAAGGGTGGTGAATAAATGCCATTAACTGAAGCTCAGAAGAAAGCCAACATAAAATACCGTAAGGATAACGTTAAACGAATCCCACTTGATGTACAAAAGGAAAAGTATGAGGAAATCGCCTCTGCTGCTGCCTCTGCTGGTGAATCTGTCAATGGCTATATAAAGAAAGCAATTGACCAGCGCCTCGAATCTGACAACACTGCACAGGAAGGAGCGTAACCTATGCCATTACCAAAAGAAAGAATCTATACCATTGATGATATCTACAGTCTGCCAGATGGAGAACGGGCCGAACTTATTAACGGCCAAATTTATTACATGGCACCACCCAGCAGGAAACACCAGGAAATAGCTGGCGAACTCTTTACATCAATCAACAATTATATCCATTCTAATGGTGGCCCCTGTAAACCTTATATCGCTCCGTTTGCTGTCTATTTACATGAAAATGATAAAACCTATGTTGAACCTGATATCAGTGTCATTTGTGACCCAAACAAGCTAAATGACAAAGGCTGTAGCGGTGCGCCTGATTGGATTATTGAGATTGTTTCCCCCAGCAGCAAGCCTATGGACTATTACACTAAACTGACCCTGTATCGTGAAGCCGGGGTCCGTGAATACTGGATTGTAGACCCGTTACGGCAAATTATCCTTGTGTATGATATGGAGCATGGGGACAGCCCGGTCATACATTCATTTAATGATACAATCCCTGTAAGGATTTACCCTGGATTCTCCATTGATTTTAGCCAGCTTAACCTTTGATTCCACATTGCAGCAGGACCATACCGGAACTGCTGCTTTTCCTTTGCCCCTCTGCCTTCTTATGCTCGCAACGGAATTTTCCGCTGCCAAATGGCTGCCGGATTTTCGGCTGTGAAATTCATGGCTAAAAAACGTCATCGGGTTGCAGCCCTTTCACTCCTGGTTATATCCCTCTGCCCAGGCCTCTATAGTCACAGCCGAAAAACCAGCTCTACCGACGGCTGAATTTTCAGCTACGATATTTGGTACATCCCCTATTCGTTTCGTTTTGGATTTTCCAAATGCCACAGTGTTACCACTAAAAATCTTAGGTTTTATTAGGGTGCAGTGTTGTATTCCTATTCGTGTTTGTTTTGAAATGTTCCAAAAAATATGTAACACCCCCTTCGTCGGTTTTGTGATTCTTATACCTCATAAATCCCTGGAAACCAGAACCACCCTCTGCTCATGGCCTGTTTGCCGGTTTTCCATTATCACCCAACACCCATAATCCGAACGCTCGTTATTTTCTATCTGAACGTTCGCTTAAAAAGTCGTGCATCCGGCTCACACCTGTTAATTCAACGTTACCAATGATGTACTCCATATAGTAACGGAGTACTACAACGGAAACTCCCTAGTTTTCCCTAGCAATCGTGTTGTTTTGTATGCATTCGTTTCGTTTTGAAACCTTAGCAAATCTCAGCATTGTTAGCAAATGTTAGCGTTTGTTAACCTTGACACTTCTTAACATTCGTTGGTTTTGTTTGTTTTGGAAGAATCGTATTCGTGGTTTTGTAATCTTGTATATCTCAGTATTTATGTTTGTTTTGCAAAATCGCCCTTATTGATATAAAGGTTGGGTTTTGTAAGGTTTTTAGTAATACCATAGCCCGGTATGGCAGTGGAAGGGAACTCCAAAACCTTTTTAGGGACTCCGAAATCTCGGGATACATGCGCGCGTAACCATGTCCCGTTATCCCATTTTAGGGCCTCACAAATCCCAGTATCCTTACTATTTCCCGCTGTTCCCTCGCCGTTCACGGATTCAAACCTCTATTCCTGTTGTTCATTTCCTTTTAAGCCTCTGCCTGTTGCGATTTCGCAACTTCCTGCCTCACCCTCGCCAATAACTCCAGATGCATCCGGCGCCGCTCCTCCCAGTCCATCACATCCAGGGCCACCCGCTCCGTGCTGCTGGTCCAGGTACGGTTGAACTTCCCCGCTCCGTTCCCCACCAGGGCCATGCTGTAAATCCGCTCGTCCTCTGGTACGAATGGCCGCAGGCGTTTACTGTACCGGGGCTTTCGCAACTCCCGCAGGGCCTTGGCCTGTATCTGCCGTACTGCCTCCCCTGATGTACCGTATTCCCGGCCTATGGCTTCCATGGTCATGTTCTCCTGGAAGCGCATCCTGATTACTGCCGGCTGCTGCCCTGGGAGACTGTCCACACAATCCCACAACTCAGCCTTAAGCTGCTCCTGATGCATCCGTTCCACGGTATCCCCTTCCATATCCTCGGCAGAAGCCACCATATCCCCTATGGTTGTATCCTCCCCACCGTCAAGGCCCTTCACAGGGCTGTCTAGGCTTCCCAGGCGGACCATACAGGCACTTTCCCTTATATCCTCTATCTGTTCCAGGGTGAGGCCCATAAAGGCCGCTGCCTCCCTGTCTGATGGTTCCCGGCCATATTCCCGGTTAAAGGCATTGCAGAGGCGCTTATACCGCTGCACCTTCTCCAGGCAGTGGACAGGAAGTCTTAGGCAACTGCCGTTCATCTGAAGATATCGGCGTATCCGCTGCCGGATGTGGTATTCCGCATAGGTGAGGAACCTCACCCCCTGGGCCGGGTCGTACCCATCAATGGCAGGATACAGGGCAAGATATCCCTCCTGCTCCAGGTCCTCCAGTTCCCCGCTGTCCCGGTACTTCCAGGCCAGGACATGGATAAAGCGGCGCACCTGATTGTAAAGCTGCTCCATGTTCCCGGCCACATCCTCCCCGGTTTTAATCCTTATAACAAGCTGCTCATTTGATAATTCCTCGGGGTTCACTCGGGGTTCAACAGTGATTTCCCCTCTGTTCATCCTCTGTTCAACTATGGCTCCGCCTTGCTTCCTTCTTGCTTCACCCGTGGTTCCTCCGTAGTTCGCCCGTACTTCGTTTGACATTTGGCACACTCCTTTATATAATCAGATTATCAAGTGAAAAGAAGTGTGCCTCTGCCGGGCCTGTCCATCTGCCTATGGGCGGGCCTCTTTCTTTGCCATTTCCACATCTATGTATAGCGCCCTCATAGGATGCTTGCCGTAATCGCTGCCGTTAAATATGTTCTCCAGCTCGTCCATCTCAAAATCCCCCAGGACTTCCGATATACCACAGACCGTAAAGCCATGTTGCCTTAACTCTGACCGTATCCTGTCTACGATTTCAAAATTATCCTCCAGGCATTCCGGCGGCGTGATGGTCTGCATCGGCTTATGAAAGTGATTCCCGCGGCTATCGCAGTAGTCAACCATGAAATTCCTGGCCGTAATCGGTATCCCTATTGACTGGAATAATTTAGTTAATATCATGTGCCTTTCCCTCCCTTACGAACAGAAATTATCGCCATTGATTAACCGATTCATGGCTATACGCTTCTGGCGTTCCTGTTCCTGTTGGCGCTCCGCTTTCTGCCGCTCTTTTTCCTGCGCTTTTAATTCGCTGGCTTTTTTACGTTCCTGCCGGACTAATAATTTGGGCGCCAGGGCTGCCACAAACTCTTCTTCTGAACTGGTTAATAATTCCGCTGCTTCATCATCCCTTGTATATACTCCGTTAATAATCTCAATCTTCATTGTTCATTCTCCTTTTTTTGGTAATTTTGTTACAGGCGGAGATTTCGGCGGAGGAAAAGCGGAGGACACATTACAGTGAAAAATCCCTGTATTCATAAGCTTTTGAGCCACTTTTTTATCCGGCGGAGATTTTTTTCCAGTTCAGTGAACATTTTTAACACTATGTTTCTTATTCTACAGACTAACTATGTTGCATTTCATTATTTAAATATTCAGTGAAAAAAATCTCCGCTTCTCCACTTCTATTGATTTTACAGGGTTTTTGCCTCCGCTTTGGCCTTTAAAACCTCCGCTTTTGCTCCAAAACCTCCGCTTTTATTTTATGTCAACTAACTGAATGGTATTTTCCCTTGTGTGTACTCTTCCTGTGTAATGCCTTGAAATCCATCATCCTTCTGTTTAAGATTCCTGTATACCATTATCCCCCGTTTTCCCTCCATATTAGCCTTGTCTGCCGGGCATCCGTTGGCCTCCATCCTATCCCGGATGTTCTGCTTATTCACGTGGGCAAACTCATTCAAAACGCACCAGTTCATATATGCGCTGTCAAAGTCTGCCTTAAGCACCATATCCGCCCTGTCTCCTGTAATGATATAAAATTCTGACAGATAACGGAAAACGGTATCCAGCTTTTCATGGTAATCCTTTATGGCTTCCTCACAGGCAGAGGAATGGGTAATTTTAAAATTGTGGTCAATCAGCCTATGCAGCCCTTCCAGGAACCAATTAAAGATGGCGTTTCGCTCATTCAACATCTTATCCAGTAAGGCGCTGTCCCGGCGTTCCTGCTCTATCGTATTCGTGCAGGGCACCACACACAACCGTTCAAAGATATGACCGCCCTTATCATCCTGGAAACTAGGGAGATTGTTACAGGCTATGGCAATCCCCCCTGGGAATATATAATAGAACGGCTGTTTATTCTTTGGTTCTATCTTCACAGCGTCCCCGCCTGTAAGCTGCTTAAATACAGAGCTGTCCTTTATCTCGCTGCCTGTCTGGTCCCCTATGCTGATTAAGCGTTTCCCTATAATGCTCCCCAGGGTGAACTTGGAAGCCTCATTCATCTGCTGGATGGGGATGTTCGCAATCTTATCTGTCCCCAGCAGTTCACCCACAAGGTTAAGTATCTGCGTCTTACCGGAATTACCCAGGAGTGACCACAGCACCAGGGCCAGCTTTATCCGGTATACCTTCACATTGGAGAGGATAAGCCCCATATATTCCTGAATCACGGCCATCTTCTCCTGGTCCACCTTCCCTTCCCTGTCGCTGCACAGGTCATCCATATAGCGGTCAAACACTGGCCGGGCCGTGTCCTCCGGGTGGTACTCGCAATTAAGCTGCATCGTGCTCCGCAGCTTTGGCGTGTGCGGCTCCAGCTTCCTGGTTTCAAGGTTATACAGGCCATTCTTAAGATTTATATATTTCTCGTCTGTATCCAGTTCCCGGAACGTACATATATTGCTGTCCTTACATAAGAGAAGGTTGTACACATTATTAATCATGTTGTCGCTTGCCATCCCTACAGGGACATACCGCCGGATGAGGGATTTTACCTTGTTGCGGTTGCATTTGTTATATACCCCATTCTCATACAGGTAAAAATCATCCTTATCTTCCTCCGGCCTCCTGACTATCAGATAGGGCAGACCACGGCTGATGCTGTCGGCCAGTATGTCCCCGTTTATTTTCACCTTGGCCCGTGCTCCCTCCCCATCCGTATAGAGCCATGGAGCGCCCCGGTTCTCCGATGCTGCTATCAACTCGTCAAGTTCTTCCTTACTATGACCTTCCTTTGTAAGGTAATCTGTCACATCCCCCCTTTCAGCCATGGATGTGAGCGTCCATCGGATGGAATGGGCAAAATGCCTTAAATCCTTCACTATCTGGTCTTTCAACTTCATTCCCGGTTCATCATTATCGGGGAGAATCACCACCTTGGCCCCAGCGAAATAAACAGCATATTCCCTACGCCAATCGCTGGTGCTTCCAGCTGTAGTTGCGGTATACCCCAGCTTGTTCAGGGTATCGGCATCCTTCTCACCTTCCACAATGTATACCGGGTATCCTGCCTTGATGGCCCTTATCAGGGAAGGAAGATTGTATAATACTGCATGGTCAGTTTTCTTGTGGTACTTATATGTATCGTTCTTCCTGTCTATGGTGATGTACCGTATTTCCTTTCCTTCAAACCTTACCTTGGAATAAAGATAACGTCCCTCTGCCGTCTTATAATCGTATATGGCTTCTATCTTCCTGCCTTGCCCAAATTCCAGGCGTTCCTTCCACTGGGGCGGCCTGTAGTCTCCTAAATCCTGGTATGACAGGCCCACTTCCTCCAGGATGTCCTTTGTCTCACAGCCTGCATGACAGTGCAGCAGCAGTTTGCCTTTATCCTCCGATATGGTAAGGCTTGCCTTACTATCATAATGTACCGGGCATTTACATTGGTAAGAGGCCGGACCAATCTTCCTTGATACCTCAAAGTGTGTCAATAGTTCCTGTAATGTAATCATATATCGCCTGTGTCCTCCCACTGCCCCAATAACTCCCTGGCTGATTCCAATGCCCGCAGCGTATTCCTGCCCCTGTTCTCCAGCGTCTTTATGAACTCCTTGACCTCCCGGACGTTCCCAGGCAAGAAATACCCTCCGTCCTCCTGACAGGTGGAAAGTATGACGGCTCCGGCTGCCCTCTCCCTGGCAATCTCCTTTTGCAGTTCCCGGACTGTCTCAAGCCCTAAACGGCTACATAGCGCCTCTGCACTCATGGCATTTTCCTTGCCCTCAGGGAGGATATCAGCAACAACCATTCGTGGTTCCTTCCTATTTACAGGTTCCGCGGTTGCCGCCGCTCCCTGCACTGGTGTGTGGTCCTGATGTTCTTCTTTCAGCCCTGCACTGTTTCTTTTGACCATGGCTTATACCCCCGTGAGATTATTAAGGTACTGGTCAATCTTCACCTTGTCCCACAGGACACGCTTCCCTATCTTGACCTTTGCGCCGATTTCCTCCCCCAGCTTCATTGCATTGTTGCGCCCCAGGTTGGTATAGGCCCGCAGCTCCTCCGTGTCCATAAGGCGGCTTTCCCCGGCTACTGTGTTCATTGCTCGTGCTCTCATTGCTTTGACTCCTTTCTTGATTTAAGATGGTTTAATTACCTATAATTGGCTGACAGGAACATTATAGCAAACGCACGTTCTTGAAAAATGATGATGTTTTTATAGAAATTTAATAATTCGTGCCAATATAAGTATTTTCATGCACGTATAAGCACAAATATACCTATATTTGCATGTGGTGCAATTTTCTCTTAAAACTCTTCCTACAAATAAATTTATAATAAATTTTATAAACTTATCTTAAACTCTTGTGTGTATATTTGAATTTATGTTTATTTAACATTTTTCAAAAGGCTCTTGCTGACCATATTCCTACATGCTATAATAATCATAGCAATATAGGAAAGAAATATCTATATTGAATGCAGAAACATATTTTAGGCAAATATATCACGAAAGGAAAGTATATGGAATCCAAACCATTAAAAAAAGAATCTTTTATAGAGAATCTTTCCGAAATTACAAAAGGTATGAAACAAAAGGAAATTGCTTCTATCATGGGTTGCACAGAGGGTACAATGTCAAAGTATCTTAATCCAGATAAAAAGGATTTTCCGCCCGTTGATAAGCTGTATAACCTTAGCCAGCACTTTAATGTGTCCATAGATTGGTTGATTGGAGTTGAAAAGAGAAAAGAGACAGGACAAAATCTATCAGCAAAGGCTATTTGTGAAATGTTAATTTCTATATATAACTCTGTTCCTTTTGACTTTGTAGAAATACAAAAGACCGAAACCTGTGCTGATTACTTTGAAGATAGTTATGGAAACATTGATATTAAAAACATCCAAAATACATATTATGCCCTCTATTTTTCAAATTGGGGCGAGTTAGATCCTGATTTTCCATTTATGGATACTAATTATCGCAATAAACCCGGTGCTATCAATACGTTTTTACCACGTCTTATAAAAATAAGAGATATGTTAAAAGAAGGAAACTTAAACGATGAAATGTATAATAGACTTCTTGAAAGTTACCTTAATGACATTACAACTTGAAAAATCGAACAAAGAGCCAGGCGCATCCTCTCCGCTGCCTGGCTCTTTTCATACCCCATCCGTACCCCATTAATGATAAATCCCCATAACCAAAGATAACAAGAAGCGCCACTGAAATACTGATTCCCAGTACCCCATGGCGCACGATAAACCGCTATAAATAAGCGAAAAATGAAGTTTTGTTTTAGGTGTGGAAGGTCTCGAACACACCGTCTTTTATGTCATATTGACTGATAAAGTATAACACCGGATGCCATAATTATCAAGACTTATTTCTTACGCCATTTTGTCCGGCGGCCGGTTTGGGGATTGGCCGGTTTGAGGATTGGCCAGCATGGGGATTAGCCGGCCTGTATGTCCCTCTGTGTCAGATGCCCTATGGATATTTTCTATCTGAAAGATGTGCACAGGCTGATTACTTTATGCTATACTCACCATATGGACCGCAGTCTGCGCCCCATACACCCTGCATAGGAACGAGGTCACTTCCATGAGTACGATTGGTTACATCAATATATCCCTTGAATTATTTGGAGGCCTGCTCTCGCTGATATTCATCCTCTGCCTTTCCCTTGGCAGCCCCAAAAAAGAAGAGCTGGAGCATCTGTATATCCGCGTGCTTTCCATCAACACAGCCGTGCTGTTCTCCGATGCCGCGGCATGGCTTTTCAAAGGGCACCCGGATGGGTTCAGCTTCTGGATGGTACGGATAGCCAACTTCCTGGTTTTTACATTTGGATATATCCTGTTAGCTGTGTTTACGGATTATCTGGTCTGTTTCATATCCGCAAAGGGGATCGGGATATCCAGGGCCCCATCCCGTCTTATGTGGACACTGACCCTTGCAGCCATTGTCCTGGTAGTCATATCACAGTACAACCACATGTACTACCTGATTGACAGCCAGAACATCTACCGCCGCCAGCGCTGGTTCTGGATATCCCAGATGGCTGGCATTATCTGCATGCTTATCAACGGGACAATCCTGATACGTTACAGGAAGTATCTGTCAAAAAAAGAATTGACCGGACTGGCCGCCTACATAGTGCTGCCTGTCATGGCCATGCTGGTCCAGGCGTTCGTATACGGCATAGCAGTCCTCTATATTGCCACCACGGTTTCAGCCCTCTGCATCTACATCAGCATCCAGGTAGAACAGTCGCGCAAATTCAGCCAGGAAGAACTGGAACTGGAGAAAAGCCGTACAGCCATCATGCTGTCCCAAATCCACCCCCATTTTCTCTACAACTCCCTGTCCGTTATCAAGGGCCTGTGCCAGACCGACCCCGGGAAGGCAGAACTGGCCGTAGACCATTTCTCCGGCTTTTTAAGGGGAAACCTGGATTCCCTCACCGCCGGCTCCCCCATACCGTTCAGCCAGGAACTGTCCCATACACGGCATTATCTGGAACTGGAGCAGATGCGCTTTGGCAGCAGGCTGAACGTTATCTATGACGCGCCTGTCACGGACTTTTTAATCCCTCCACTTACCCTGCAGCCCATTGTGGAAAACGCGGTCCGCCACGGCATCGTCAAGCGCGAGGAAGGCGGGACACTGACCATCTCCACTGCCGGGACCAGCGAGGCCTGCACGGTTACCGTGACAGATGACGGAATCGGCTTTGACCCTTTAAAACCAATGCAGGACGGAAAAAAACACATAGGCATACAGAATGTCCAAAAACGCCTCCAGACCCAGTGCCATGCCATTCTGACCATACGGAGTGCCCCGGGATGCGGCACCGTTGCAGTTATTACCCTTCCCAGGAACACTGCTGGGAAATAACTTTACTTTCAAACATACTCCAGCAGAAAAGAGAGGATTGAAACCATGAAATTAGTGGCTGTTGATGATGAGCCCCTTGTACTGGATGTCCTGGTAAAAGCCATCCGCAAGGCGGAAGCAGGCTGTGAAGTCCAGGGTTTTGTGCGTTCCCGCGACGCCCTGGCCGCTGTCCAGGACGGCCTGCGGCCAGATGCGGCATTCTTAGATATCGAGATGGCAGGCATGAATGGTCTGGAACTGGCCATGAGGATACGCGCCATTTCCAACCACACAAAAATCATTTTTGTCACAGGATATCCCCAGTATGCGCTGGAGGCATATTCCATTCATGCCAGGGGATACCTGCTAAAGCCTCCCACTGCTGAGAATGTCCGCAGTGAACTGGACGAGTTAAAATGCCCTCCGCTCCATGTAAATGGCCGTATCCGTGCACAGACCTTTGGGAACTTTGAGATTTTTGTAGATGACAAGCCGCTTCACTTCAGCCTGTCCAAGACCAAGGAACTGCTGGCTTATCTTGTTGACCGCCGCGGGGCGGCCGTCAACACAGGCGAGCTGTGTGCAATACTGTGGGAACAGCGGCCGGACAGCCTCTCGGTAAGAAGCCATCTGCGTACCCTCATATCCGATTTAAGCCGTACCCTTTCCCTGGCCGGCACTGGGGACATACTGATTAAAAGACGCAACAGCTTTGCCGTTGACTGTGAAAAACTGGACTGTGACCTTTATGGCTTCCTGCGCCAGGAACCGGACGCCATCAACACATACATGGGCCAATATATGATGCAGTATACATGGGCTGAGATGACCCTAGGCGAACTGGAGCGTCAGAAATAGGATTTAATTTGCGGTTTCTTTGCGGTTTACCTGCTATAGTAAAAGGAGGATACCCAGCACTGCTTTGCCAAAAGGAGACCCCTATGAAATCCATACAGACAAAATTCATTACCCTGATATTAGGCTGTGTCCTGCTTTCCTCCCTGGTCATCGGAGGCGCGGGAATCATGAATGCCAATCAGGTTGTTGACAAGGATTCCGCCTATATCATGAATCTGATGTGCAGCGAAAAAGCCAATGAACTGAACGGGCTGTTTTCCTGTATTGAGCAGTCAGTCAATACAGTAGCGGTCTACGCCAACCGGGAACTGAGGGATGTCAAAAGGTTTAAGACCGACCCCGGATATGTCAGGGAATATACCGGACATATTCAGGACATTGCCATAAACGCCGCCAACAACACCCAGGGAGCGCTGGCTGTCTATGTGCGCTACAATCCAAAATTCACCTCCCCTACCTCAGGCCTTTTCTGGAGTAAAACAGCGCTGGACGGGCAATTCCAGGAACTGCCGCCAACAGACTTTTCCCGATACAGCCCTGACGATGTGGAGCATGTCGGCTGGTATTATCTTCCGGTCAAAGGCGGACAGGCCACCTGGATGGCTCCCTATATGAACAAAAATATCCAGGTTGAGATGATTTCCTATGTTGTTCCCCTGTACGCGGACAACACAACCATCGGCGTGGTGGGCATGGATATTGATTTCAACCTTATCAAGGATTCAGTGGATACGATACACGTTTATGACACCGGTTATGCCTTCCTGACGGATGAACAGGCCAATATTATGTACCACAGGGAAATACCGGCCAGGACTCCCATGGACAGCTTAGAAAGCAGCCTGCTCCCGGTTGCAGACAGACTGCGCAGCGGCGGTATCGGCAGCCAGCTGTTTTCCTATGAATGGCGGGGGCACAGGAAACAGATGGCCCTCTGCAGTCTGAAAAATGGGATGCGGCTGGCCATCACGGCGCCCTCCAGTGAGATAAACGCGGCCAAGAATACGCTGATACTGCAAAGCAGCATTGCCCTGATTGTCATATCCACCCTGGCCGTGATTCTCACCATCCTGATGACCCGGCGCCTGATAAAACCCCTTAAGGAATTAAACGAAGCAGCCAGGAAAATAGCCGAAGGCGACCTCTCTGTCTCCCTTTCCCACCAGACAAAGGACGAGGTGGGCATGCTGGCCGACAGTTTCCAGCAGACTGTCAGCCATCTGCAAAAATACATTAATTACATCAACGGCCTTGCTTACAGGGATGCCCTCACCGGGGTAAAGAATAAAACCGCCTATCAGGAAACAATTGCCAACCTGGAGGAAAGGACGAGGACCGGCCGGCCGGAATTTGCAATGATTGTATTCGACATCAATAACCTGAAAATAATCAACGACACCCTGGGCCATGACTTTGGCGACATACTGATCATTGATTCCTGTAAGCTGATCTGTAAGGTATTTAAGCGCAGTCCGGTCTACCGCATTGGCGGGGATGAATTTGTGGTGATTCTGGAAAATGATGACTTTAATAAATATGAAGAGCTTCTGGCCCGCTTCAAAACAGCGTTGGATGATTATAACAGACATGCCGGGCCTGACAGCAGGATATCCATTGCCAGAGGCATTGCTATCTATGAGGAAAATGTGGACCTGACGGTCAGCGACGTATTCAAGCGCGCGGATGATGCCATGTACCAGAATAAAATGCAGGTAAAAAAGCAGAAGGAAACCACAGACCGGAACGCATCAGGCAGTAAACCCTGCCATAAATCAGATGGCTGTCCAAACAGTTGTCCGGATGACAGTACGGATGGTAATCCAGATAACAGTCCAGATAACAGTCCAAACAGGGATACAGGGAATCGGTTAAAAACTTAAATATCCGGAATCATTTCCATTCCATTGTTCAGATGCATTGTCCAGGGTCCAAAAACAGGCAGACGGCGCAAATCCCCGTCTGCCTGTATCTTATTGCCTTATTATCCTATAACTTCCAAACAGACCCTAGTGCCCGCATGTGCCTCCATGCCCATGACAGCTGTGCTCCCCGCCTTCATGGTGATGGTTGCACATGGTATCCGGGTCATAATCCAGGCTGCCCTTTAAGAATGCATCCACAGCCCGATCTGCATTGCCGGCTGCTCCGGGATACAGTTTGATTCCCGCCTGGTCCAGGGCAATCCTGGCGCCCCCGCCGATTCCTCCGCAGATAAGCACTTCCACGTCCAGGTTCTTTAAAAATACGGCCAGGGCCTCATGACCGCTTCCTCCGGTCCCCACAACCTGTGATGACACTACCTTGCCATCCTCTGTCTCATAAAGCTTAAACGCTTCACAATGTCCAAAATGCTGGAATATCTCCTCATTCTCGTATGTTACAGCTATCTTCATTACAATCTCCTCCTGACTTGTTATTGCAGCGGCGTCTCTGGCACCTGCGCTTCCCGCAGTCCTTGCCGCAGCAGCTGCCTGCATCCGGGCACAGGCTGTAATTGCCGCCCCGTATGGCTAACTGCCGCCCATTGACCAGACAATCCGCCAGTTTCTTCCTGGCAGAATTATAAACCGCCTGGACCGTGGTCCTGGCCACTCCCATCTGCCCGGCACACTCCTCCTGGGTGCAGTCAAGCAGGTCAATGAGCCGTATTGTCTCATATTCCTCCAGTGTCAGTTCCACCCTTGTAGCCGCATCCTGGTCCAATGGACCGAATACTTCCACCATTGGCTGGGAGCAGACTCTTCTGGCTTTAAAGGGCCTTGCCATGCGCATTCTCCTTATCCGCTGCCGTTACCGCATTGTTTTTGACTTATGTCATTAACTATACAATCATTATTGACATATGTCAATATCTTTTTATGAATTTATGTACCTGACAAGATTGATTTACTGCCTCCCGCCCCTGTTCCCGGAAACAGGAAAAGCAGGGGCTGCGTACCCAAAACGCATTACCCCTGCCCCTAAAAATCCTCTATCCAAATCACACACAAGAAGGCACAAACACCTGTCCCCTGCCGCCAACCAGATGCCCCAGCCCCAGGCTGGTAACCATGGCCTGCTCAATCCCTTCCATCTGACAGGAATCCAGGTGCCCTATGTATTCCTTTAAACGGTTCCTGTCAATGGTGCGTATCTGCTCTGCCAGAACAGTAGAATCCTGCTTCAGCCCTCCCCGCATCCTCCGGATACACACATGGGTTGGGATGGCTGCCTTAGTGGAACGGCTGGTGATGGCTGCTACGATAACCGTAGGGCTATACTTATTCCCCACATCATTCTGGATTACCAGGACAGGACGGACGCCTCCCTGCTCAGACCCTACCACCGGTGACAGGTCTGCATAATATAAATCCCCTCTCAGGACATTCTGACTGATATTTTTATTCTCTCTATACATAACATTACCTCGCTCAATAAAAATGGTGTTTTCTACTGGAGAGTATCACCATTTTTGAGGTAACTAAACATCAGTCCTGCATAAGATAACCTTTTTTATCCAGCGCTTCCTCAATAAGATCCAGATTCCGTTCCCCAACCGCGGCAACGGTGTGGTAATGGCAGCCGCCTGTCAGGGCTTTTAACGGCTGGTCATGGGACTGTTCCATCTGCGCCACGAACTCAGACGCATCCAGACGGTTATTGATGATCAAATCCACGGTTATGTGCCCGTAAAGTCCATGTTCCACCGATACATCCAGAACCCTTCCCCCGTAATCCACAATGGTCTGCAGTTCATCCAGGGTATCCTCCGTGCCATGGTTCACCCGCAATACCCGCATATATTCCCTGCTGTCCTTGTCAGGGCTGTGAAGGATGTATCCTTTATAAGTTGACATGATTTCCTTATTATCCGCCCTTAAAAGAGCAATATCCTGTACAATCACCTGCCTGCTGACCCCCAGTTTCCCTGCCAGTTCGGTTCCCGATACAGGAGTTGTCCTGTTGTTCAGTATCTCCAGGATATTCATCCTGCGCATTTCGCCGTCCGTCATCCTTCTACTCCCTGCCTTCCTGTCTGCCTTCCGTGTTTGCGCATCTGCAGTATGCGCCGTGGATTCCGCGGCATGTGCTTCCGGCATGTGCTTCCGCCATATCCTCCGCAGCTTCCGCCATATCCTCCACCGTCAAAAAGCTCCCCTCATACCCCAGGCAGCTGCACAGCCTTGCCACATGGGGCTGTTCCAGTCTTGCCTCTCTCAAGGCGTCCATTTCATAGTACGTCTGGTCCTTTGGTCCGTCAGCCAGGACACGGCCATGGGCCATCACGATAATCCGTTCAAAATACGAGGCCGCAAAATCCATGTCGTGCAGGATAGCCAGGACCGTTTTCCCCTCCCGGGCCAGCTTCCTCACAATACTTCCCAGCCGTCTGCGCCCTTGTGCATCCTGCGCAATGGTGGGCTCATCCAGGATCAGCACCTGCGGTTCCATGGCAAGCACGGATGCGATGGCCACCATTTTCCTGTCCGCCAGATCCAGGTCATAGGGATTCTCGCCCTGCACCGCCGACAGTCCTACTATCTCCAATGCCTGGACCGCGCGCTTCCTGGAATCAGCCTTACCCATCCCCAGGTTTACCGGTCCCACCATGACCTCGTCCAGCACGCGGTTCTTAAATATCTGGTCATCCGGATTCTGGAACACGTACCCGACCCGGCCCGCCAGACCGGCCACGGTTTTACCGCCCATGTCCTCTCCCTGAAGCAGGATCCGTCCGCTGTCAGGTTTGAGAAGCCCTTTCAGCAGCTTGACAAGGGTGGTCTTTCCCGCGCCGTTCTGCCCTATGATGGCGGTTGGCCGCTGGTCCAGTTCCAGGTCCAGCGCCTTGATGACCGGTCGGTCTTTGGCGTAGGAAAATCCCAGGTCCTGTATGGAGAACATGGGGACGGGGCAAGGTATTCCTTTTATATTGCTTCCTGCATTGTCATCCCTTTTGACTGTGCGGCACAGCTTTCCCGGAAACCGTTCCCGCACCGCCTGGGTCTGATCCAGTGTCACAGGATAACAATCCCCGTATTTCACGGAAAATACCCTTGCCGCCTGTGTATACACAGGTGGTTCAATACCGAACGCCTCCAGGTCCTCCCTGGCAAATATATGCTCCGGGCTGTCATATGCAACCTGTTTTCCCTCATGCAGCAACAGCAGACGGCTGCAGTAAGCTGCCAGCTTTTCCATCTTGTGCTCCACCATGATGATGGTAATTCCCGACCCGGCCAGGCGGTCCACCACCCGGAACACTTCCTCGCTGCCCTGGGGATCCAGCTGGGAGGTAGGTTCGTCTAACACCAGTACTTCCGGCTCCATGGCCAGGATGCTGGCAATGGCCACCCTCTGAATCTGGCCGCCTGATAAATCGAATGGGTTGCGTTCCCTGTATGGGCTGATTTCCAGCAGTTCCAGGCTGCGCTCCACCCGCTTAAGGATTTCCTCCCTGGGCACGCCCAGGTTCTGCAGCCCGAATGCCACCTCTCCAAACACAGTGTCCCTTGCCCCGGAAAGCTGGTTAAAGGGATTCTGGAACACCAGTCCTACCTTCTTACAGAGTACGGATACAGGTGTACTGGAAGCTTCCATGCCGTCAATCATGACCTGCCCCCCGTATGCGCCGCCAAACATGCCTGGCACCAGTCCCATGAAGGCCTGGCACAAGGTGCTCTTCCCTGCTTTATTTTTACCCAGTATCCCGATGAACTCGCCTTTCTCCACATTAAACCCCAGCCCGTCAAGGGCCAGCTTCTCCGTACGGGGATACCTGTATTTCAGATTCCTAACCTCAATAAATGACATGGACTGCCCTCCATCCAACGGCGCATACAATGAAAAGGACCATGGCTGCCATGAAAAGCCTGTCCCCTCTTCCCATCTTCCCGTCCGTCAGGAACGTCTTTTTTTCTTTTGAATCAAATCCCCTGACCTCCAGGGCAATGGCCCTTTCCCTTGTATTAATCAGGGAACTGCTGACTACCGGCACAATCAGCGGAATGAAGGCCTTAGCCCTTACAAACAGGTTCCCCTCCATCTCCATCCCCCTGCTTCTCTGGGCGTCCATGATGGTGTTCATGGTCCCCATCATCTGGGGGATGATCTGGAATACGGAACTGATCATATATCCAAACCTGGGCGGAAATCCAATCTGCTCCAGGTCATCCACCAGTTCGGCCGGCTTGGTGGACAGCACAAACACGGAAAACGCCAGCAGCATGTTCAGTATGTTCAACCCGATACCCGCCGCGTACCAGATGCCTTCCCGGTAGAATTGGAGCGGCCCCAGGGCAAAGAGCACATTCTGGTTGGCCCGGTTGAACAGACCGTGGATTAGGAACACCGTTGCAATGATGGTAAAGGAAAATGCAATCAGCGGAAAGACCCTGGCTGCAATCTTCCCGCCGGCCAGAAGGCACAGGCTGACCCCGATGGATACCATGAACATCCATAGGGATCCTGCAATCAAAGGAACGCTGACCGCGGCCAGGATATAGGTTAGTTTTGCAAATGGATGGAGCCTTGTCAGGTATGTATCCTGCTCCACATAAAGGCTTATGTTCTTCATACCGGCACCCTTTCCCTCCTTATCCCATCCCTGCGGTCAGTCCAGCCTCTCCACCTTATTGTCCACATCATACATGGACGTAAGCTTGCCTGGCAGGCCCTTTACAATGGCGTATACCACAAGGATGGTAATCAGCTTGTCCGGCACATCCACCACCACTTCGTCCAGAAGCGATCCAAGGAATACCGGCATCCGGGATGCCTGGGACCATGCAAATACAGCATCCCCCCATACATTGCCCGTGGTTCCGCCCCAGAAAATGATGTTAAGGGGCGTGGAAATCACCACCGCGGTCAATCCTGCCACGCAGGCCGAAAGGATTGCCCCCGGCAGCTTTTCCATCTGTCCCAGCCGCGCCATGATTCCAACTGCCACGCCGATTCCAAGGCTGGTCAGGGCGTATACAAGCGTAATGGTATCCCCGGTGGTAAAGCCGTAAATCAGGTTATTGGCAGCGCCGCACACAGCGCCGATGATTGGCCCGCCAAGGACAGCGCCAATACAGGTTCCGATGGAATCCAGCCACAGCGGCAGCTTCAGCACGGATGCAAACAGCTTTCCAAGATAATTGATCCCGATACATGCCGGGATCAGGACAACACAGGCTGCGTTAAACTTTGTCTTAAATAAATGGTTCATACTCAATCCTCCCTGGTTTTATACTATCCAGAGGATTTTAACGCAAATGCACTGTCTTGTCAACTAAATGTCAGCTGACAAGACAGTATCCTTTACTAGGATCAGTCTATCCCTTCCCCATCCAGCTGTCCCCTCTTATCCGTGTAGCTGGTATGCAGCATCTTCTCAGCCAGTTCACTTAAGGGTTTTCCATAGAATTCACTGTACAGCGCCTTAATCTCCTGGTTTTCATGGCTCAGGCGTACCTTCATGGCGCTGTCCCTCTTATAAAGGCTGTCAATCCGCTTCTGCCGCAGTGCATCCCCTTCAAACTTCTTATCCTTGGGCTGTCCGCCTCCGCCGATGCATCCGCCCGGACAGGTCATGACCTCCACAAAATGATACTGCTTCTCCCCATCCTTCATACGCTCCAGGAACCGGCGCAGGCTGGCGGTTCCATATACCACTGCAACATTTACCGTCCTATCGCCCACCTGGAGGCTGGCCTCCTTTACTGCTTCCATCCCCCGTACAGGCTCTAACCGGTAAAGCACTGCGGGCGCCTTATCCCCGGTCATATACTCATAGGCCGTGCGCAGGGCCGCCTCCATCACCCCGCCCGTATTGCCGAAAATAACCCCGGCGCCCGAGCCCTGGCCCATGAGCCTGTCATAATCAGAATCCTCCAGGGCCGCAAAATCAATGCCCTTCATCCTGGCCCACTGGGCCAGTTCCCTGGTGGTGATTACATAGTCCATATCCCGCATGTCCTCAATACCAAGATACTGTCCGGCCGCATTCATTTCCTGCCTGCGGATTTCATACTTCTTGGCCGTACACGGGGTAACTGCCACGTTCACGATCCGCTTCGGGTCAATCCCCATTTTCCGTGCAAAATAAGTTTTAATGGTAGGTCCCTGCATACCGATCGGGCTCTTGGCCGAAGAGATATGGGAGAGCATTTCCGGATAATAGATTTCCGCAAACTTCACCCATGCAGGGCAGCAGCTGGTAAACTGGGGCAGCGGCCTGTTTCCCTCTGTAATACGTTCAATCAGCTCACTGGCCTCTTCCATGATGGTCAGGTCCGCAGCAAAGTTGGTATCCAGCACATAATCCGCGCCCAGCGCACGCAGCAGTGCCACCATCCTGCCCTGAACAAAGCTGCCGTCCTCCATGCCGAATTCTTCTCCCAGCGCAGCGCGCACAGAAGGTGAGGTAGATACAACCACCACCTTTTCCGGGTCCATGATCTCAGCAGCCACCATGCCGTATTCAGGCTGTTCCCGGATGCTCTCCACCGGACAGACATTGGCGCACTGCCCGCAGTTGATGCAGATGGCCCTGTCCCCTGTCCTTAACAGGTCATATGTCCCCAGGACACCGATGTAATCCCGGCACATGTCGCGGCATTGCCCGCACTTGATGCATCTGGATTCCTCCCTGAATATGGAAACATTCTCCTTGTCAATGGGTACCCTTACTTCCGGCGATAAATGTTTACTCATAGCTTTTACCTCACACTTTCTCTGTTGTATTATTGGTGGTAATTCCATATAATCCTAATATTAATAATAATTACTATTATTGTATTTGTCAATCACTTTTGCCGTCTTTTTACATCTGCGCCAAAAAAAGAGTGTCCGGGCCAGGCAACAAAAACAATTGCCAAGCCAGGACACTCCGATCCTATTGCAGCTCCCTGCAGATTTCCCTGTAAACATCCCCGTATATACTGCCTTTGTTCCATATAAAAGCAAAATCATGCTCCATCTGGAAATCCCTCAGATGCAGTTCCCGGATCCTGCCGTCCTCAATCCCCTCCTCCACTGCGGTCCTGTAAAGGAAGGTGACGCCCGCGTCCTTTTCCAGCAGCTGAAGGATTACATGCATGCTGCCGATTTCAGTCATATGGGAAAAATCCGTCAGACGGATATTCTTTATCTCCAGGTTCTTTTCCAGTATATCCCTTGTCCCTGACCCAGGCTCCCGAATCAGGAGATGCTCCCCCAAAAGATCCTTAAGCTGTTCCGGTTCCCGCTTAAACCGGTGGCAGGAAGCGCACACCGGGATGAACGGCTCGGTCCGGTACACCAGTGAATCATAGATACGCTCATCATAATACCCTTCCACCATGGCAAACTGGATATCCCCATTTGAAAGCTTATGGAGAAGCTCGTCCGTATTGCCGATGGACACCCGGATATCCGCGTCCGGATGCCGGTGTATGTAGGAAGCCAGGGGCGTGGATATGACCGATTCACCAATGGTCCTTGTTGTCCCAAACCGCAAGGTAGGCGCCTGTTCCGGCACACAGGAAAGAAGTTCCTTTAAATAGGCCTCATCATTCTTCAGCGTGGTGGCTGCCTGGAGCAGTCTTTCACCTGCAGGCGAAAGATGCACCTTCTTCCCCTCACTGACAAACAGCCTGACTCCGTAAAGCGTTTCCAGATACCGTATATGCTGCGAAACAGCCGGCTGGGTAATGTGCAGCTCCTCAGCTGCCTTGGTATAGTTCATATGCCTGCACACGGCAAGAAATGTGTAAACCCTGAAATCCAGCATGATCCAAATCCCCTTTATCCATCTATATTCCCAAACAAAAGCTTATACCCTATCATAACATAACTTTATCAAAATATAAATATATATAATTTTACTTTATGCTTTCCATAAGTTACCATGTATTCCAGGTTACACCAATCTATACTGATATTTTTAGGAGGAAAAAGGAATGATAGGTTTGAAACAAAAATGGAAGGGACTGGTCCTGTGCCTGGCCATCGCACTGCCGTCCTGGTTTTTAGGGAAAATATTCCCCACTGTGGGAGGCGCCGTGATTGCAATCCTTGCGGGCATGGTCCTCACAGGATTCATCCGGCACAAGGAACATCTGGAACCGGGAATCAAATTTACATCAAAGAAAATACTTCAATGGGCCGTCATACTTCTTGGATTTGGGATGAATCTGAGCGTTGTCCTGGAAACGGGCAAACAGTCCCTGCCAATCATAATCTCCACCATTACAACCTCCCTGATCATTGCATATGTCTTACATAAAGCCATGAATATACCATCTAAGATATCCACCCTGGTGGGCGTGGGTTCCTCCATCTGCGGGGGTTCCGCCATTGCGGCCACTGCCCCGGTCATTGACGCTGACGATGAGGAGGTTGCACAGGCAATTTCCGTTATCTTCTTCTTTAATGTGCTGGCGGCAATCCTGTTCCCGTCCTTTGGGAAAATGCTGGGATTCGACACCCTGTCCGGCAATGCCTTCGGCGTATTCGCAGGCACTGCCATCAACGATACCTCATCCGTAACAGCTGCCGCATCCACCTGGGACGGCATGTGGAACCTTGGCTCCGCCACCCTGGACAAAGCAGTTACCGTAAAGCTTACCAGGACCCTGGCCATCATCCCCATCACCCTGTTCCTGGCCTTCATCAGGACCAGGAACGAAGAAAAATACGACAGGGCCCAGGGACAGTCTGTAAGTTTCAAGGATATATTCCCATTTTTCATCCTTTACTTCATGGCTGCCTCCATCCTCACCACCATCGCCCTTAAGGCCGGTGTGCCCATGTCCTTTTTCCAGCCCATCAAGGAACTGAGCAAATTCTTCATTGTACTGGCCATGGCTGCCATCGGCCTCAACACCAACCTGGTAAAACTCATAAAGACCGGCGGAAAGCCGATCTTCATGGGCGCCTGCTGCTGGGCAGGCATCACAGCCGTGAGCCTGGTGCTCCAGAGCGTATTGGGAATCTGGTAAATATGTTCATGAATACTGCGCATGGCTGCGCCAGTAAGAATCATTATCCTTCATCTGGAGTTCGCGCTCAGTCTGCTGCAGCTGCGTCTCCAGCCTTTTTTTATCCTCCGGGCCGTCGGACCGGGCGAGCTTCTGTTCCAGTTCTTTTTTCTTTTCCCTCAGCTCCCTGATTTCCCTGTCCACCTTATCTGTGTTGGTTGTGCATTCTTCTGTTTTTTCTGACTTCTCAGGGGTAGCGGAAGCACGCCTTTCCTCCGCCCCCTCAAGGGAACCAGGAACACGCCTTTCCTTCGCCCCCTCAGGGGAACCGGAAACACGCCTTTCCTCCGCCCCCTCAGCAGAACCGGAAGCACGCCTTTCCTCCGCCCCCTCAGCAGAACCAGAAGCACGCCTTTCCTCCGCCCCCTTAGCAGCGCCGGAAGCACGCATTTCCTCCATTCTCCCTTCCGCCAGGAAGCCTCTGCTTGCATCCTGCCTGCCCGGGCCGTCAAACCGGATTCCCGGCTCCCCGTTCCCGTCAGCAGCAGGGCAATAGATGCCTGTCCTGGCAGGCGCATCCCCATGGACGTATACATCCCTGCGGACAGGCGGAATCCTGTTTTCCTGGCCACCCCCTTCATTTTTCCCCTTTGCCTTTTCCACCGCTTCCATCTGTCTGGCCCGGCCTGTTCCTATGTCCCCTGATCCGGCGGTCATGGAAAATGTATGCATGCCTGGCCTGATTCCCATGTCTGTTGTCATACCCATGCGTTTCTTCCTCCTGTCCCTGACAAAGCCTTCATCACCAGCGCCCTCCGGCGCCGGGACCTTCGCTGTATTTCACCCTGGATTGTAGTCCTCTCATTCCTGCATTTCAAGGCATTTGTCCTGAAATGCCATCTGGCCGTACTGAAATGTCCAGCAGCACATGAAGCCGGAACAGGGCGCCGGACGTTTCAAAGGTCATGGCCCCGCCGTATTTTTCCGCCACGGTTTTTATGTTTGAAAGCCCTGTACCCATGGCCGGACTGGCTTTGGGAATACAGGTATTCTCAAATTCAAGCAAATAAAAGCTGCCCTGCTGTTCTCCTGCCATACGGATTGACGTGGTCCCCTCCATCCCGGCGCAGGCCTGGATGGCGTTATCCAGCGCATTGGCAAAAATAACGCACCAGTCCAGGTCGCTGACACCGCAGGGCCGCGGCAGTACAAGGGAGGAATCCACCTCTGCCCCGCATACCCTGGCAAGTTCCAGCTTATCCCCCAGCAGGACATCCATCACAGGATTGCCTGTCTGGATTGGAAATGAAAGGCCCATGGACACTGCCTCCAGCTTCTGCAGGTACTCCCGCGCCCCTTCCGCCTGACCGCTTTTCAGGAGCCCATCCAATACGGACAGGTGGTTCTTTATGTCATGGCGGAAAGCCCTGGTCTGGCCATAGCGCATCCTGGCCTGTTCAACATAGGTCCTCTGTGCGTTTGTCTCCTGCTCCAGGGACGCCAGGGATGACCGGAGACGGAAGCCGTCACAGACGTGTTTATAGGCGTACAGGGTGCATACCAGGGCGGCCAGGCCAAGCATCTGCAAAACCAGAAGGGAAAACTGCTTCCCTATTTCCTTCGGAAAAGGCATGACCGTTGTATTCCCGTAATGGCTGCTGAATATGTAAAGCTCCACAGCAAAAAGGAATACCCCGGGCCAAAGCAGCATCCATATATACGGATCCAGGCCCTTATCCTGCATAGGGAACCATTTGGGGATAATCAGGTAACAGCCAAGACATAAGCCAAGGGACATCAGGAGCGTTGTCCAGGAAAACACATACCCCCAGAGGATTCCTGCCGGGACATAGGGCGCTGCCATGGAGGCCAGGGAATTCACGCACCCGCCTGCAAGCCAGGCAATATATACCGCCAGGATTGCCGTGACGCAGGCAGCCGGACAGGTGTTTCCCATAAGGCGGTTCACCCCATACAGTGAAAGAAGCCCTGCGCCAGCGGCCAGGAAGCCGGACGGCAGGAAGGCCCCGGCAGACAGCAGGAAAAGATACAGAGCAACGTGGCGCGCCTGCGGTCTTTTCCCTGTAATCCAGCCGGAAAAACACACCTGAAGGAACCCCTGGACAGCCATGTACGCACCGTTAAACCATAAGCTAAACCAATCCATCCTGACACCGCCTCCCTTTCATATGCATCAGAAGCGCCTGCTTAAGCTCACGTCCGCGCAGCCTGGATACAGGGATCTGGCTGCCGCCCCACAGGGCCGCAAGTCCTCCGCTGTATCCGCACACGTAATCCAGGTTCACGAGGTAGCTTCTGTGGCACCGGAAAAACCGGCTGTCCAGACGTTTTTCCAAATCCTCCAGTTTATCGTAGTAATCCATAACCATCCCACCCTTCTGGTGGATATAAACCTTCCGGCCAAGGACCTCACAGTAAATAATCTGTGTAAACGGGATTGCCTGACACAGATTCCCCTTTTGGACCACCAGACAGTTCCCCGGTTCCTGCACAAGGGCCGCAAGGGCACGCCCCATGGTACGTTTAAACCGGCTGTCCTCCAGTGGCTTTACAAGATAATCAAAGGCCCGGACCTCAAAAGCCTCAAACACTTCCTCCTTTAATACCGTGATGAAAATAAGCATCCCTCCGTAGCCCCGCGCCCGCATCAGCCGTGCCGCTTCCATGCCGTCCATGCCCTCCATCTGAATGTCCAGGAACAGTATGTCAAATGCCATGTCACTGCCAAGGATCTCCCCTCCGCCCCCAAAGCAGTGAAGCTGGCAGGGGATTTTTTTCTCCTCCATATATCCTGAAATCCGTGAAGCCATTTCTGCGCGCATAAATGGTTCGTCATCACAGACAGCGATTTTTATCATTTTCATCCCCCTGTTACCTTACGTACTCATCTTATCAGGATACTAAATTTCCGGAACAAATACAATGCTGGCAGTCCAAAATGACAGGATCCTGTAATGAAATGCAGCCGCTCACCGCCCCGAATACCCTTTTGTCATGGACATGCGCCCCTCTGCTGGCACGCAAAAAGAGGGCTGCGATATGCAGCCCCCCTTATCTGTCAGGACAACGCTTCCCATCAGGGCGTCATTCCCTGTCAGGCATCCTTCTCCGTCAGGCATCCTTTCCCGTCAGGCACCTTCTCTGTCAGGCACTCATCCCTGCCAGGCACCTTCTCTGTCAGGCATCCTTTCCCGTCAGGCACTCATCCCTGCTAGGCATCCTTCTCTGTCAGGCATTCTTCTCCGTCAGGCATCCTTTCCCGTCAGGCACTCATCCCTGCCAGGCATTCATCCCCGTCAGGCACTCATCCCTGCCAGGCATCCTTCTCCGTCAGGCACCTTATCCTGTCAGGCATTCTTCCCTTCCAAAGCATGGACCATATTCACCACAAACTCGTGGCATGGCACCGGTACGCCTACCTTTGCCGCGGCACGGACAACCGAACCGCTGATGGTATCCACCTCGCTCTTCCTGCCGTCCCTTAGGTCGGCACGGATGGAGGTACAGCCATTGGGTGACATCTCGGATGTCTTCCTTACCTTAGCCGCAATAGCTTCCTCGTCAGCTTCAAGCCCCATGGCGTGGGCAACCGCAACCGCCTCTTTTATCAGCCTGCGCGTCATTGCCCAGGCATGTTCATTGGACGCGATGTAGCCCATGTCCACCTGAAGGATGCCTGTCACTGCGCTTAAGGAAACATTGGTAAACAGCTTATTCCAGATTAACTGCTGGATATTGGCATGGATTTTCACATTGAATCCGCAACAGTCAAAGGCTTCCTTTAATTTTGGCAGGAAACCGTCCTTATCCTCAACCAGCATGCCCACATTGGTGTTTCCCTCACCGCCGCGTCTGATATGGCCCAGGCCAAGAACCGCGCCATTATCCTCAGTGGTCCCAATCACAATGTGGTCCTGGCCAACAAATTCACCCAGGATGTCTTCATGGCCGGAACCATTCTGAAGGGTCATCACATAGGTGTCCGGTCCAATCAGGCCCTTATTGCCGGAAAGGGCTGCACGTGAGAACAGGGACTTCACGAACAGGATGACCAGGTCCACAGGTTCAAGGCCTTCTGTGGATGTGACGGCCTGGGGATGATATATCACATCCTCACCGTTCTCCTGTATCTTAATGCCTTCTTTCCGGACATGCTCCACCACCTGAGCAGCCGTATCTACAAGATATACTTCATTGTTCTGTGACAGATGTCCGCCATAGATGGAACCCATGGCTCCGGCGCCGATTACAGCTATTCTCATATTCTTCACCTTCTATTATGCAGTAAATCCTGGCAGGCCCTCGATTGCATATGCGCGGACCGGCATGGAGTCAGCACCGATGAGCGGTAATGGGGTATAGGACATGAAGAAGGTATCGGTAGAAAGCTCCTCCAGGTTCTTTAATACTTCCAGGAATACAATGTCAACTTCCATCAGGATATCATGGAACGGCTTAACATCCTCGTTACAGTTCTCAATGGAAACGCCGTCGCCAAAGCCCACACATTTCACTTTGTGGTTGCGGAACCACCATGCGCTCTCGGCATTGATGAACAGACGCTTGTCATCCGGGCTGTTGGTAGCTGGTGTGAATGGAGGGAACTTCCAGTTGCTGTCCAGAATCACAATATCCCCTTCCTTGATGCGGTCCCCGCATGCACGGTCCAGATCGGCTGCGCCGATATGTGCATTGGGCTCCAGGAAATCAATGTTCACATAGATTGCACGTCCCATGAATGTGGTCAGTGGAAGGTCACCAACCGATTTCCCATCCTCAAAATGATGGTAAGGACACTCGCAGTGGGTTCCCAGATGTGTGGTCAGATCCAGCGCTGTGTGGAAATCCGGAATCGGGCCGCCTGTGTTGTAGCGGATCAGATGACATCTTCTGGACTCTGTTGCAGGATCCAGGACCTTTGTTAAATCAACCAGTCTCAAACCATTGCCTAATTCGTATACGCTCATTGCTTAATACCTCCTGTTATTGCGATTCGTTGTCGTTGAGTTCATTATACCAGTATACCGGTATACCGGTCAAGCACTTTTTCATTGACTTTAAAGAATATCTGGGGTATGATTATCCCAATATTCCATATGTCATTTTGTTGTTTCAGATACCTGTTTACAGAATCCATACCCATGGGCATGTTATTAGGAAGCCCAGGAACAAGAGTAAGGAGTTTTTTATGATGGTTGTCAAAAATTCACTGCAGTCCCAGGCTTACAATACACTGAAGGAGCAGATCCTCTCCAATATCCTGACACCGGGCACGCTCTATTCCGAAACAAGGATATCAAAGGAGCTGGGCATCTCGCGCACCCCCATGAGGGAAGCGCTCCAGTGCCTGTCCCAGGACGGCTATATCACTATCATTCCCAGCCGCGGCTTCATGATACGCCAGCTGAGCAGGGAATCCATGCGGGAATCCATACAGATACGCTGCGCCATAGAAGGGTTCTGTGTCCATCTGATTGCGTCCCAGCCATCGGAGAAACGCTGCCAGAAACTTTTAAAGGACATGGAGCGCTCTTTGGCCCGGCAGAAAAAAGCCCTGGATTCCCCCAATACACGCAATTCCTTTATTGAGGAGGACCACCGGTTCCATCTTCTGCTGGTCCACTATGCGGATAATGACGAATTCAGCCACCTGTTCCAGCGGCTGATGTACATGATCCACCTGACCACTGCCAACGCCCTGGCCATTGACGGCCGCGCCCAGGCCACCTATGATGAACACGAGGAGCTTTACAGAAGCCTGAAGGACGAGGACGGCGACAAGGCTTACCGGATCCTCATCGCACATCTGCTGATGCCCCTTAACATGGACCTGCTTTGATAGGATGGGCCTGCGGTGCCGGAACCGCCCCAACTAAATCCGAACACTCATCCATCCCCAAAAACAAAAATGCATCTTACACCAGTGCTCTTTGCCGGTGCAGGATGCATTTTACAGTTGCCAAAGGACGATTAATCCATTTTTACAACTACCTTCATATAATTGCCGGGATTTTTCTCAATATCCCTGATTGTCCCGGGCGCTTCCCCAAGTCCGATGGTCTTTGTGAGGATCCTGGCCACATCTACCTTTTTTGTGTAAATGAGCTGGATTGCCTCCTCAAATTCCCCGGCACTGGTGCGCGCGCCGCGGATGTCGATTTCCTTGCGTGTGATCAGGTCGGTTGGGATTGACGTCTCCTTTGGCGGCCACCCGGTAAGGGTAACCCTGCCAGCATGGCTTACCAGGTCAAGACTTAGACGGACAGCAGCATTGGCGCCGCTGCATTCCATTACCTGCTGCGCCATCACGCCTCCGGTAATCTCACGGACGCGCCCTTCCGGGTCCTCGCTGCTGGAATTGATGACATACTCAATCCCCAATTCCTTTGCAAAATCCAAACGTTCCTGCACCAGATCCAGCAGGATGGCATGGGCGCCGTAGGCCTGGGCAATCATGCCGGCCAGCAGACCAATCGGGCCAGCGCCGATGATGGCACAGTACTCCCCTGCCTTTAATCCGCCTCTGTGGATGCCATGGAGGGAAATGGTCAGGGGCTCAGCCATGGCTGCATCCGTCCAGTCCATATCCTCCGGCATTTTCACAAGCATGTCTGCCGGATGGCAGAAATACTCCGCCATGCCGCCGTCAATGTGCACGCCCAGAACCTTCAGGTCCGTACAGCAGTTGGTGCGCCCGATACTGCATGGGTAACATTTTCCACAGTAAAGATAAGGATCTACAATCACCTTATCCCCCGGCTTTAATCCTTTTGGGTTATCAGCCGGAACCTCCTCAAGGATGCCGGCCAGCTCATGGCCGATGATTCTTGGATAAGACACCAGCTTATTGGTGCCTCTGAAGGCGCCGATGTCACTGCCGCATATGCCTGCTGTCTTAATCCTTACCAGGGCCTGTCCGGGACCCGGCACCGGCTTTTCAAGTTCCACGCAGTCCACCTGTCTCGGCTCCTGCAGTTTAATTGCTTTCATTGCTGTTTCCTCCTTGCCGCGGGCATTGTCATCCACAGGGACCCGCGCTCCGCTATTACAGGGCTACTTTCACAACTACCTTCTTAACCGCACATGGCCCGCCTGCCTGGCATCTTGGCTTATGGGCATCCTCAGGCGCAACCACAATCAGGTCGCCCTCCTCCAGGAATACGCTTCCTGAAAACTCCGGCTCCTCATAAAAGATTAAGTCGCCGGCCTCGTTGCGCTCTTTTTCCACCAGGCCGTCGCGCTTGCACACGCCGAACTGCTCCCTGCCTGAAACCATGTACTGGATATCAAAATATTTCTCATGTGTCTCAAAGGAACCCTGGCTTGCAGGGAAGGTGGTATATTCCTGGACATTGGCAACCACGGTGTCCCCCATGATGGGATAGCTGCCCACGGCAAGGGACTGGATGTCGGTCTCAGCCAGCCACTTGTAGGCACAGGTGAATTTCTCTTCCAGGTAATTGTACTTCTCTGCAATACTTACATTTGAAAAAAACATGGTCATTACCTCCCTATGTAAAACCTCAGCGCTGTCCGCACTGTGTTATATTGGTATATGTATCTTATCTGCTTGCGATGTCTTCTGTCTCCAGGTTGCCTGCCGCAATGGCCTGGACCTGTTCCCATACCAGCTCATCCACATTCACACCGTCAGCCATACTCCTGGCGCGTGTGGAAACCGTGCGCTCGCCCGGACAGGTCACATGGCTGCCCTCGCGCTCCGGATGGCTTGCGTCTGCCGCCTTGACACGTCTGTTAAGCATGCCCTGGATTTCCTCCTTGGAGCCAAACATATATGGGTCAAATGCAATGAAGATCTGGCAGCAGCCAGTACAGCTGCCCTGGCCGGCCTCATCCATATCGGTTCCGCAGCTGCCGTTTGCCAGCAGGGCTGCTGCCAGGTCAAGGGCAATGGCCATGCCGCTTCCTTTCCAGTATCCGGTAGGGAGGATGCGCTTGCTTTCCTCAATGGCGCCCGGGTCGCTGGTCAGGTTGCCGTCCTTGTCAAATCCGCCCGGGAACGGAAGTTCCTTGCCGGCCAGACGGTAAACGCCCAGCTTGCCGTATGCATACTGGCTCATGGCCATGTCAAGCACAATGGGTCCGTCCTCTCTTGGGATGGCAATGCAGAACGGGTTGTTGCCAACGCCCGGCTCATCGCTTCCCCAAAGAGGCATGCAGCTCTCAGTGTTAATCCAGCTGATTCCCATGAATCCGGCTTCTGCCATACGCCATGCATAGGTGCCGCCCCTCATCCAATGGGTCGTGTTCTTAAGGGCCACGCAGCCGATGCCGTGTTCCTTGGCCAGTTCCATGGCACGGTCCGCACAGAACAGGGCGTTGGTAATCCCGATTCCAAGGTGGCCGTCGTAATTCTCCACCGCGCCCCTGGCTCCCACCAGCTCCGGCTTGCCATCCAGGTTAATCCAGCCTTTCTGCACATATTCCACAAAACGAGGGATACGGTTAAGTCCGTGGCTCTCAACACCGTCCGCGCTGGACTGGGTGTGGATGGTTGCACAGACCTCTGCCTGCTCTTCGCTTAACCCCACATTTAAAAATGCCTTCTTAACAGTTTCCTTAATTGTATCATAGGGGATACGTAAACTCATAGTCCTTCTCCTTTTTCCGCACATTAATTGCTCTTTTTACACATTACATACAATTCGGTTCATATCAATCCGTATCAGACCTCCGGCCCAAGCATCCGCCTGGCCGGCAGCCAACATCCGGCTTGCCTCAGCCGCCATCCGGCCCGCCTCAGCCGCCATCCGCCTGGCCTCAGCCGCCATCCGGCCCGCCTGCCTCCAGTTCCTCCACGGACGGACACGCCTTACGCCCTGCAAACTCCATCATTTCCTCATAAAGCCCGCTGGCTTCTTCCGGGGAATAACCATAGACCAGGAACACATCCATGACATAGGGGGCATAGGGGATGCCCGTTATCTCCCTTGCAAATGCCATGGCCGCGATCTCGCTTAAGGCAATGATGGTGGAATCATTGTGCAGGGGCCCAAGGGACCAGAGCCTGACTTTTTCGGTCTTGGTGTATATCTCATGCTTGTATTTTTCTTCCACATAATGGAAGAGTTCATGGGCCAGCAAAAGCTTGCTTATATTCAGGCTGTCCGTAAGCACATCCCTGATTTCCGGTCTTTCCAGGTACTTTTTTGCCTTTTTCACAGCATCCATGTAGATGCAGATGGTATCCGGCACCCGGTATTCGGCAAAAAGCACACGGTCCGTCTTTTCCGGGTAAGTGGGGTAGGATACCTTCATACCCATGGCCTTGGCAATGACCTCGGGGTCAGTGCTTTTATATTCCTCCATGACCTTTACCGCATATTCCCTGCCGCAGGCCATGGCGTGTTCCATCCAGTCCCTGCGCTGTCCGTCGTTGAATTTGCCGTTCAGGGGTTCCCGTGAGAACACATACCGGAACCATTCCACCGCGTCAATGGAAGCCAGGTCCCAAAGCATCCGGTCCAGTGGACGCAATGGAAAATGGGGACGCTCATAGCGCCTCGTCCCCTGTTTTCCAAACAGCCCGTCTGTTATGGGCTTTAAAGCTTTCTGAAACTCTTCCTTATTCATAGTAGGTTAAATCTCCGTCACTGATGCCACAATAATGATATCCTCATCCGGTTCCCTGTCTCCCAGATCCAGGTCCATCAAAAGGAAGATCTGCTCTAAATCAACCGCGCTGTAATCGCCCACGCGCGGGCCTACGCATACGAAGAAGTCGGGCCTGAGAACCGTATCCGTCTTGAACACAGCGCCGTCCTTCCACATCTGCTCAACCACTTCCTTGTACTCGCTGACCTTACACTTGGTTACCTGGCCGTTGGAGCACTGGACCTTGATAAAGCCCTTTTTATCAACGATACGCAGAGGCGTCTTGTCGCCGCGCGCGCCCTCGTATACATAGAACTTGTCGGTCTTCTCGGAAAGCTTGATCTGGCTGACCTTCGGGCCGAAATCCTGGGTTGCCAGTTCGCATGCTTCTGCCTCGTCGCATTCCTTTAACAGGTCCGTGGTCTTAACCTCAGTGGAGCCGGTTGCAATGGCAGTTACCTTACCGGTCTGGTTGTCAATCTCAATATGGACCTCAACCGTGTCAGGTGATGCGCCTGAACTTACAGCCATGTCGGCTGCTTCTTTCTTAAGCTCCCTGATATCGTCCTGGGATGGGTTGGGGATTACACGCTCTACCACGTCGCGCACCATGGAAAGGGCAACGCCGATGGATGAGATGACCTCTGCATTCTCGGGAATGCTGTACTGAAGCCCCATCTTTCCTGCGCAGTACGGCACAAGGGAAGCAGCACCGCCGCCGCAGCCCACCAGCTTCATGCTGTCATGGTCAAGCTGATACTTTTCTGCCAGGGCGTTGATGGTTGCGTTAACCTTTTCAAAGTCCTTATCCAGGATCTGGGTCGCCAGTTCCTCCACCGTGATGCCTAACTTATCAGCCACCGGCTGCATGGCCTTGCGGGCCGCGCCCGCATTGCCGTGTGCAAAGTACTGCTCTTCAATCAGTCCCAGTACATTGGCCGCGCATGTGTTGGTAAAGCAGATGCGCTTCCCGTTCTTTAAGCGGATGGTAACATAGTCGGCCGGGTCGCCTGGCTTGGGGCTTACCATCTCAATCTGCGGGTCCTCAATCTCCTCCTCAGGAGTAAAGCACGCATACTCACATCCTGCGATATGGGCGGAACGCGGTCCTACGTCCACAACCGCCTTGTCGTTGATACGCACCATGGATCCGCCTGCGCAGCCCAGGATACGCACATCCAGGGAACTGATATAGGTGTCATGTCCGCCGATCTGGGCATAGTCAACGCCCGGACGGCCATTCTTGATAACGCCGATGTTGGTGGTGGTACCGCCCACCTCAAAATAGATGGCGTTGGAAGCACGCAGGTACATAAGGGAACCCATGACCGAAGCAGCCGGTCCTGAAAGTGCTGTCAGGATTGGACGCTTACGCATCTCGCTGATTTCCATAACGCCGCCGTCGCCTCTCATGATCATCAGGGGAACGGTAACACCTGCCGCGCGTACGGATGACTCGGTTGCATTGGCAGTCATCATCATCTTTGGCAGGATGGAAGCATTGATTGCAGCGGTACGAGTACGGCGGGTAAGGCCGTACAGCTTTGTAATATCAGAAGCCATGGTAACTGGCACATTTTTCTTCTCCGCACAGTTATGGATCATCATTTCCTCATCCATACTGTCTACACCAAAGGCCATGGAGGCAACGATTACCTGTGAGCCCTGGTTCAGTAATTCATCAATATTCTGGTTGATTACATCTTCGGTCAGCATTTTCTTCTTGATGAAGGTGTTGTATACCTTAATCATCCTGCCTACCTTTTCATCCAGGACAATATCTTTAAGGGCAAGCTGGCGCTTTGCAAGGAATCCCTCCAGGCCGCCGCCTGCAACACCGACTACACCAACACTGGCCACATCGCCTTCAATAAAAGCGTTGGTAGCCTGGGTGGTAGAGTGGGCAACGAACACAACATCCTCAGGAGCAATGTTATTCTCGCGCATACAATTCTGAAAACTCTTCACAACACCGGCAGCAACGCCACTCTTGTCATCATGTGTAGTCTTAACCTGATTTTTACCTATTATTTCATGGGTTTCATTATCCATTGCCACGCACTTGGTGTAAGTCCCGCCTACGTCAATACCCATACGAACAGCCCTGCTAATACGCTCTGCCATAATTTTCATTCCTTTCACTCTACAATACATGCCCGCGATTCTTTTATCGGGGATTTCCATTCATAATCTAACGAAACATTTGTCAGGGGATGGCGGGCGCGCATGTCACGCGCCCGCTTATATAGAATAAACCTTTATATTTTAAGAGAGATCCACTGCTGTTAATTAGATGAACCAAGCAGCTCCAAGTCCGCCTAACAGGATAAATGCAGCCACATACTGGATTACACCTGTCAGATAAGCATTCGGGATTGACAGTTTCAGGAAGTCTCTGGATTCTACCTTGGTATAAGCAAGACCCCATGCAACCCATGACTGGGTGATACAGCTTCCAATATTAACGGTTATGGTCGGGATTGCAAATACAGCGTATAAGAACGGCACTGAGAAGGATGCAACATTAGAAAGCACACCCAGTGTAGCAGCACCGCAGCCAACCAGTGTCATAGGTCCGCGGAACAGGCCCATGAAAAGCAGTACGGCAAAAATCACACACACAGCCAGTTCACTCTTAGGCATTACATTTCCTAAAATCGCCTTGAAATAAGGAGATGCATAGGTTGCAACCTGGTTGAACATGGGCAGGGTAAGAAGGAAGCCTACCAACGGGGCAGTATCGACCACGCCGTCATAGTACAGCTTATTCACTAACTGACAGTTCTCTTTAAAGGTCCCTTTCATCCTGCCGCAAAGGAACAGGGCCAGGAAACCTGCAATGATGAATCCGCCGATAACGGAGAAATCCAGCCAAATTTTCAGTACAACCGGAACGATTGGGAGGATTAATGTATACATTGGCGCATTCTTCTGGTCAGGAGAGGAATTGCGGCTCTGGGCTGCCCAGGAATGTACTGTCTTTGACCTCTTAAGATAGATTGCAGCCAGTACGGTTGTTGCCACCAGCATGATGATCAGCGCCGCATAACCCCAGTGAGCTGCATACCATCCCAGTGTGAAGTCCGGCATCTCATCTGGAGTGATGTAGAATGCGCGGTACTGTGCAAAGTTAACAGGGTTCAGGTAGATACCTGCTGCAACAGAGCCCATGAAGGAGAACATTGCAATTGCCTTTGGTACGCCAAGGGACATTAAGATAGGAAGTACGATAACGCCGATAGCGATAACAGGGCCTGCGCCGGTCATGGCTGTGAAGATCAGTGCCGTAACGATGTTTAACAGTGCGATGGTAACCATTGGCTTGTCTCCGCCAAGCTCAACTGTCTTGCGGATCAGGGTGGACGCAATGCCTGTGTCCATCAGTACACGTCCGAACCACGCGCCCCAGCACACATTAACCAGGGTGGTGCCCCAGCCTTCAGGAGCGCTCTGGAAAATCTTGTTCAGAATGGAAACCAGCTTTGTATCCGTGCCCGCGCCGAACTGAAGTACGGGGTTGGATTCGATGAATGCCGGGCTGGCAAACAAGGTTCCAAACAAAGGCAGAACGGTCCAGATTACGGTGATAATCAGGAATCCGATCATCAGGTTGTGGCCTTTAATACAGTAATATGCCAGGCCGAAGAAAGAAAGTAACAAAATTATACCAATTATGTATTCCATGGTATTCCTCCTCATATCTTTTTTTATAATCCTACACTTGTGGAACTGTTCCGGAAACCTGTTATCAGGCTCCCCTCTCTCAAACTATCAGAATATCCTAAATCCATCCCCCTTCATCATGTAATTAAATATATTTCCATCCAGATTATGGAACCGGATTCCCGCCGGGCCTATCTGGAAAAGAACTGTGGGTAAATCCCCTGGAGCGTATCCGTGTTCCAGAGAACCGCATTAAAATGGTTGGAGCAGATAAGCGACGCCGCCTCAGCATCACCGCGCATGATATTGTCTAACAGCAGGCGCGTTTCCACCTGTGTGTGCTCCCAGCGTGTAAGGCTTGACATGTACACCTTGAAATTAAAGGTGCTGTACTGAAGGTAATTGACCCGCATCATGTCACAGTCCAGCGTCCTGAAATAATCCCAGATATGTTCCTTGCCGCAGAAGGTGGACAGGAGATACCGCATGTGCCGGTCCGCTGCCAGCAGTTCCAGCACATCACTGTCGCCCTTTACCTCTTTCTGCTTTTCCAGGCTTTCTTCCAGCAGGGCCTTCTGCTCCGGCGTCAGCCCCTGCCTGCAGACCTCCTCAATCACGGCCTGCTCCAGCACGATATGCGTATGTACGGACTGTTTGATTCTCTCAGGGTCAATCATGGTGACCACGGTCCCCCGTTGGGGATAGACCACGATATAACCCTCTTCTGTCAGACGGGCCAGGGCGTCCCTTACCAGTGCGCGGCTTACGCTCATCTGGGAGGAAAGGGAATTCTCGCTGAGCATCTCCCCTGGTTCGATGACCAGGCTCAATATCTGATTGCGTAAAAAGGAATAAATGTCATTCCTGGAATCAATTTTCGCTACCTTATCAATGACCTCGGGCATCTCCCCATCCCCTTTCTGTCTGCCCTGACTTCTCCCCGCCGGGTGTCTGCCAAGATTGCATACAAGTTGTTTTTTCTTTTGCATACCAGTTCTGGCTAAAATTGCATATCAGTTGCTCTTTTCCGCCTCTCCATTGATTGTATCAATTTCAAGACATATACAAGATATCATATTTATCCAATGAACGCAACTGTTTTTTTATCATTTTCCACATGTTTATTGTTAAAATTTTGTTTACCAGTTGCTTTTTTCACAAATAATGATAAGATAATAGTAGAAATTACAAAGCCACAAATTGCATACAAGTTTACAACTGGAATTTTTTTACATTTAGATCTTCCGCTTTTATTAAGGAAGAAAGGGCAAATACATACTTATCAGACAGGACCTTCTATGTTATAATTTGATTTACTGCAGCATTTTGACCGGATATTTTACAGAAAACAAGAAAGGTGATTGCCATGTCACTACTACCCTTTGATGCCAATAACCGAATGATTGCAAGGCGCCCCACGGAAGACGCGCGCCAGTACGCGTACCGCGTAATAAAGAATTGTATATTAGAACTGTTCCTTCCGCCGGGGCAGAAGATGAACGAGGCAGACCTGGCTTCTTCTTTAAATGTAAGCCGCACCCCGGTACACGATACATTTACCAGGCTCTCCCGGGAAAAGCTGGTGGATGTAATCCCGCAGAGGGGGGCCTTTGTGTCCAGGATTGACTCAGAGCGGATTGAACATGCCATATGGCTCCACACCCGGCTGGGCACGTCCATGCTCCACACCATCTTTATCAAGAATGTGAAGAAAAGCGACCTGGAGGTGCTGTACTACCACCTCCGCCAGCTGGATGACTACCTGTACCAGGGCAATTTAAACCAGGCGCCCAAGCTGCTGACGGATTATTACCACCAGCTCTACATCCTGGCCGGGGACATGGACCTTGTATGGGAATCCCTGCAGAAGGTGGACATGGACCTGCAAAGGCTTTTATACCTGGCCACCAGCAGTTCTGCCATGGTGGAGGGGTTCCTGTGTGAGCTGACCAACCTGACCGATGCCCTGGCTGACCGCAACAATGACCAGGCCTGCCTGATTTACAGCCACCACATGTCAAGGATGCTTTTACTTGTCCCGCCGTTAAAGCAGCACAACCCGGAATATTTCATCTGCGGCAGCACGGACGCCGCATCCTGATAAAAGGATTGGATTGAAACGAATAAGGAGGATATATCTATGGAGAATTACCAGAACCTGTTTTCCCTGGACAACAAGACCGCCCTGATCACAGGCGGGACCGGAGGGCTGGGCAGCGCCATTGCCCTGGGCTTTTTACAGCAGGGCGCTGATGTGGCTGTGTGCGGAGGCCATCCGGAAAAAGCAGCCGGTCTGGCGGATTATGCGGCCCAGGCCGGCAGGAAGTTCCTTTCCCTGCGCTGTGACATCCAAAAACAGGCTGATATTGACCGGATGCTGGATGAGATTGAGGAGCAGTTCGGCACACTGGACATACTTGTGAACAGCGCGGGAATGAACCGCCTGCTGCCTGCCGAGGATTATGGCGAGGAAGCATTTGACCAGGTCATGGGCCTGAATGTCAAAGGCCTCCACCTGGTAACAAAGGCAGTGGGCAAACGCTTCATGATTCCCAGGAACTATGGCAGGATCCTGAACCTGTCCTCGGTAAAGAGCTTTATCGGTACAACGGAAAACTACATTGCATACTGTGCCAGCAAAGGTGCGGTGAACATGTACACCAAGCAGCTGGCCTGCGAATGGGGCAAATACAGGATTACCTGCAATGCAATTGCCCCCACCTTTGTCCGCACCCCCATCAATTCCTTCCAGTTAGACGACCCTGCATTCTATAAGAAGCTGACAGACCGTATCCCCCTTGGCCGCATCGGACAGGAAAAGGATATTGCGGCCGCCGCCATCTACCTGTGCAGCGATGCGGCTGATTTTATAAACGGCCAGGTACTGGCCGTGGACGGCGGGCTTACATCCATGCAGTGACCATGGACATGCCCGGTTCCCATAACCATTAATAAGTCAGGAGGCACCCTATGATATTTGGAAATGTTAACAATGAATTCTTTGACCAGCAGACAGCAATCCTTCCCGCTCCCCTTAAGAGCGCCCTCTGTTTTCTAAAGGAAACAGACCTGGCAGCCCATGAGCCGGGCAGGTTTGAGATTGAACTTGGAGGCGTTCCCATGGTCCTCCAGGTCCTGGACCTGACCACGTCCCCCCGCCAGACCCTGCGTCCCGAAATCCACCGCAGAAACATCGATGTCCAGTTCCTGGCCGCCGGAGGGCCTGAGCGGGCCGGATACTATAATGACGACAAAACCAGCGTGGTGGACGAGGACCTTTTAGACACCCCAAGGGATATCCTGTTCTATAAAGATAACCAGGACGCGCCCGAGGGCACCATCGAGATGGTTCCCGGCACCTATGCGGTGTATTTTCCATGGGATGTGCACATTCCTGCCATCCAGACCGGGGATGTGCCGGCAGCCATCCGCAAGATTGTAATCAAGGTGCCCATGGACGCCTGTCTCGGCACAGGGAAGGACTGAGGACCTGATTATGGAGATGAAACGCCATCTGGAAACCCTGGCCCAAAAAGATCCGGACCTGCGCCGCCAGGCGCTGGCAGATGTCCTGGACGCAGAAGGCCTGTCATACTGCCTTCAGGAGGACGGGCCAAACTTCAAGAACCCCCGCGGCACGGTGAATTATATCCTGGATCCCTGGCAGGACGCGCCCAGCCTCCTGTTCTGCGCCCACTATGACGCTGTCCCAGGAAGCTTTGGCGCCAACGATAACGCCGCCGCCCTCTGCATCCTCATTGACCTTGCAAAGGACCTGAAGGAAAAGGGACACCCTGCGCGCTTCGCCTTTTTTGACGGCGAGGAAACCGGCTGTTCCGGAAGCAGGCTTTATGTGTCCTGTCTGGACAGCCAGGACCACCGCAGGCAGGACCTTACCGGGGTCGTGAACCTGGACGTATGCGGGTTCGGCGATACCATTGCCATCTGCGGCAAGGGCAATGAAAACAAACCGGTCTTCCGCCCTTTCTGCCAAAAGCTCCTTTTGGACAGGTACAATGCCCAGGTATTAAAATACCTGCCGAAAAGTGACGAGGCATCCTTTGCTGGCAGCCGCATCCCGGCCCTCAGCCTCTGCGCCATCCCCCGCTGGGACATCCAGTACCTGAAGGCCATGGCCACCTACGGAGACGGCTTCCTAGGCCGTCCCCCGGAATTTGACATGATGATGGGACAGATGGAAGTATCCACCACCATGCACGGCGGCTACCGGGACCATCCGGATTACGTGGAATCCGAGGCCATGAGCCAGATATATGGATATCTTAGCGAGGCCGTGGCAGCGCCTCCGGCCGGCCGGAAAAAGCTGTTCGGATTACTGTAAGCACGGAAGATAAGATAAAATCCTCCCAAACAAAAAAAGAGCTGATAACCACGGACATTGATTGTCATAGAGCCCCATCCAGTCAGACACCGTACTGGATGGGGTACTAGGTTACCGGCTCTATTTTTTGTATCTTCCCGCTTACACCAAGGGCCTCCCTGCCTTCCCCAATGCCCGCAGCGTACTGTCATGAAGGATTTCCTTGGAATACTTATCCTGGGACACATAACAGGAGTAGAAGATATCGGTCATCAAAAGGATGGGGAACTGGGGGGAGATGACGTTGCCGTGGTTCAGATGGATAAGGGAGGGAAGGAGCATGACCTCATCACAGAACGAGTCAAATTCCGGCTTGTTCTTGGCTGTAAGCAGCACGGTCCTTGCCTTTTTTTCATGGGCCTCCTGGAGCAGGAAGGTCACATCCTCCGTATCCCCGCTGATACTGACGCCGAACACAAGGCTCCTCTCATTCAGGAACACGCCCCTCATACGGATCATATCCCCATAATCCATGGACGTGATATCCACGCCAATCCTCATGAACCGGAGCTCCATCTCCCTGGCAGCCAGGCCTGAACTTCCCATGCCGCAGACAAACACGCGGGCAGCCTTTGACATGGAACGGCAGATGCGCTCCACCTGTTTTTCGTCTACCAGGTTGTAAGTCTTATTGAGCAGTTCCTGATAGGTGTTAAGGACGGTCCTTGTATTGCCTGTCATGGACTCCTGCTTGACCACGAAGTTTTCCCCGTACTGGTAAATGAACTCACGGTAACCTTTAAAACCGCACTTCTTGGCAAAGCGGGACAGGGAGGCCTCTGACACAAACAGCTTCCCGGCCACTGCCTTGGCTGAGAAGTCCATTTCCTCCCTGTTATAAATAAAGAAATCCGCAATGCTGCGTTCCACCGTGGTAAAATTGTCATAGTTGGACTCAATCACCGGTATGACTGATTTCAGATATTCCATGGCTTCATCCCTGTCTCTCTTTGAAATGATAATAGGCGCCCCTCATTCCGGCGTCATTGCCGTGTCTGGCAAAGGCCAGGGTGGTCTTTTCACGGATACCGGACACCAGGTATTTTGTGATGGCAGCCTCAATCCTGGGCCTTAGGTACTCTTCCTGGGCCATGATCCCGCCTCCCAGTACAACTACCTGTGGATTCATCACATAACAGATATTGGCAATCCCTTTTCCAAGCACGTCACACATGCCGTCAATGGCCTGGACGCAGACAGCATTGCCCTGCTTTGCCAGTTCAAAGATACGCAGGCCGTTCCACTGCTGTTCCGGTTCCCCAAACCCTGCGGCCACCTGTTTTGTCAGGATGCTGGCAGCGCCCAGGGTCTGGAAGTCGCTGCCGTCCATATGCATATACCCAACCTCGCAGGCGCTGTTGCTATATCCATGGTACACCCTTCCGTCAATGAGGATACAGCCCCCAATCCCGGTTCCCACGGTCAGGCACAGCGCCGACCTGCTGCCGGCCGCTGCCCCGGATGTGGCCTCTGCCAAGCCTGCACAGTTCACATCATTCTCCACTTCACATGGAAGGCCGAACTCAGCCTCCATCCTGGCCTTGATTTTCGTGCCCGCATAATCCGGAATCAGGGGGGCTGCATAGAATATCTCCCCCTTCTCCACATCCACCATGCCGGCCGTGGACACGCAGATCCCATCTGCTTTCCAGACCTTTAAGTATTCCCTGACAATCCCGGCCACCTTTTTCAACAGGCATGGACCGCCCTTTGATGCCTCGGTGGGCGTCTTGTCCTTGGCCAGGAACAGTTCCGTTTCATCCATGATGCCATGTTTAATTTCGGTGCCGCCGATATCGATACATATATACTGTTTCATTCTGACGCTTCTCCTTCCATCCCCGGTACCCTTATGACCGCTGCCTGCCGAAAATGGCAGACCCGCTGTCGGACCGCTGCCTGCCGCAAAAGGCAAACCCGTCCTCTGACCGTGGTTTGCCTTTTCCGATGCTTAAATTCCCACCTTAAAGATGGCTTTCCTGATTTTCTCCGGCCCGTCCACAGCCACGGCTGTGCGGTGTCCGTCATTTGGATAGCAGATAAGGAAATCCCCGGGCCTCAGCACCACATGGCTGTTGGCCTCCCCCTCAAGAGGAAGGAAATCATCCTTTTCCACAAATTCCTTCTGCTCCATGTTCTCTATAAAGTTTAAATCAATCTGTTCCTGTCCGTCAAGCATTAAATGGACATCCAGATACTTTCTGTGGGCTTCCCAGAACCGGTTCTCCGGCAATGTGGTTTCATATTCAACTATATTGACAAAGAAACGTTCCCCGTCAATGGGATGGCTTCCCTTTTCATAGCCGGCCAGTTCATGGCTGGCCGCATATACAAAGAATTCCTTTAGGTCTTCAGGAAGGAACCCGTAGGCTGCCTCCTGCCTGATATTTCCAAAAATCATATGCTTCCCTCACATTCCATCCAAAGGCGCGGATGGCAGGATGGACCATACTGTCCGTGCAGTTCCCGCGCCCCTGGACTTAAGCCGGTTGATTAGTTGTGGTAAATCGTGGAGTCAGCCACGGGTTTGGAGTCATCCCCATCCATTTTCCTGGTAATGATGCTGACCGGGATTCCAACCACCAGCGAGATGGCAATGGAAATGATGGAATAGGACCAGATGGATACCGCACCGGCCGGCGCCATGTATTTAATGCATACCATGGTGATGGCTGCCACAAAGAATGCCACGTAAGCGCCCTTTGCATTGGCTATCTTTGTGAATGTGCCAAGGGCAAAGGTACCGCCCAGCACGCCCAGCACCAGACCCATGAATCCGTTGAACCACTCGTATGCGGATTTGATTTCACCGTTTGCCAGTACCATGGAAACGCCGATGGCCACGATGCCCACGCCCAGGGATACATACTGTGCAATCTTAGTCTGGAGGGCGAAGCTCATTTCCTTCTTGGAGAGACGCTCCTGGATATCCAGGGTCCAGCTGGTTGCCACGGAGTTAAGACCTGTGGACAGTGTGGACTGGGAAGCCGCGTAAATGGCTGCAAGGAGGATGCCCGTGATACCTACCGGAAGCTGGTATGCAATGTAGGAAGCGAAAATCTGGTCCTGCTGCGCTGCCGGCGGAAGGGCATTCTGGCTATAGAACACATACAGTCCTGTACCGATTAAATAGAATACGGTTGCGATGAAGATGGACAGTGCGCCGTTGGTCAGCATCATCTTATTCAGTTTCTTCATATCAGTAGTGGTGGTGAAACGCTGTACAATATCCTGGCTGGATACATAGGAAGAACATGTATTCAGACCGGCTCCCACAATCAGCAGGAAAACGCTGTCTTTTAATATATTTGGATTGAAAATGGGCTGGTCCGCGGCCAGGAACTTCCCCTGTCCCATGGTGGAGAAAATAGCCCCGAAACCGCCGTCAATCCCGTGTGCAAGATAGAGAAGGGCAAAGGTAACGCCCACAAGAAGCACGCTGCCCTGGATGAAATCAGTCCAAAGCACGGATTTGAGGCCGCCTGTATAGGAGTAAATGATTGCAATCACACCCATGGCGATAATCAGTATATTTACATTGATTCCTGTAAGGTTGGATAATACCATGGACGGCAGGTACATGATGATGGACATACGCCCTACCTGGTATACGATAAACATAACAGCGCCGAGAACGCGCAGGCCCTTGCTTCCGAAACGGATTTCAAGGTAGTGGTAAGCTGTGTCGATGTCCAGCTTGCTGTAGATGGGCAGGAAAAACCTGATAGTGATGGGGATTGCCACAATCATACCTAACTGTGCAAACCACATAATCCATGTTCCCGCATATGAATTCCCTGCCAGGGACAGGAACGATATCGGGCTTAATAAGGTGGCGAAGATGGAAACCGATGTAACCCACCATGGGATTGTTCCATCTCCCTTGAAAAACTCCTTTCCCTTCATCTCCTTTTTGGAGAAGTAGAGACCGGCAAATAATACTGCCCCAAGATATACAATAAGAATGATCAAATCAATTGTTGTGAATCCCTGCATTGTCAAACTCCCTTTCTTTCATACATACCATTGACTTCCTGCGCGCCCTCCGTCCCTCCCGGAAGGCGCCGGATAAATCAGTTCCCTCTGTCAGATTCCCTTTCGCGGATATCTATTGCGGATATCCACTGCAGATTTTGCTGCGGATATTCCTAACAGGCATTTAGCAGCAGAATCCTGCAACTGCTTCTTTTACCATGCGCGCTGCTTCCTGTGCAATGGGCAGGTCCGCCTCTTCCAGCTGGGGAAGCGGCTCCCTTACGCCCCCAAGGTCCAGGTTCTCGTTGATGCGGAGCATTTCCTTGATGACGCCGTACATATTGCCGCGGCAGGAACACATTTTGTAAATGATGTCGTTGGCAGCGTACTGGACTTTCTTTGCTTCCTCCAGCTTTCCTGCGTTTACCAGCTCATCCATCTTTAAGAACAGCTCAGGCATCACGCCGTAGGTGCCGCCGATTCCGGCTTCCGCTCCAATGACACGTCCGCTGATGAACTGCTCGTCCGGGCCGTTAAAGATAATGTAGCCGTCTCCCGCCGCGGCCTTGAACATCTGGATGTCCTGTACCGGCATGGAAGAGTTCTTTACGCCGATGACCCTTGGGTTCCTGCGCATTTGTGCAAACAGTCCCTGGGTCAGCGCAACGCCGGCCAGCTGTGGGATGTTATAGATGATGAAGTCTGTGTTTGGGGCTGCTGCGCTCATGGCGTTCCAGTAAGCCGCAATGGCATGCTCCGGGAGGTGGAAATAAATGGGAGGAATGGCTGCGATGGCATCCACGCCCAGGCTCTCCGCATGTTTTGCCAGTTCCACACTGTCTTTTGTGTTATTGCAGGCCACATGTGCGATGACGGTCAGCTTTCCTTTTGCAGCTGCCATGACATTTTCCAGGGTAATCTTGCGGTCCTCCACGCTCTGGTAGATGCACTCGCCGGAGGATCCGCCCACATACACGCCCTTAACGCCTTTCCTGATATGATATTCAGTCAGCGCCCTTACACGCTCCGGGCTTACATTGCCCTCCTCATCGTAACATGCGTAAAATGCAGGAATGATACCTTTGTACTTTTCTAAATTTGCCATGATTGTTCTCCTTCTCCCTTTGGGGGGTTGCTTTGTTTATATTAATATGGGATCTGTTTCCTTGTCTGTCTCCCGGACCGGACGGCTTTGCAGCCTTATCTGCCCCAGATGCGCCTGAAAACCGCGTTCTGTCAGATGTACGTCCTACTTAAGCGCCTCTGCAAATGATTTCGTAATCAGCTGGGGCCTTGTGATGATGGAGCCCACAACCACGCTGAACGCTCCCAGTTCAATGACCCGCCTTGCCTTTTCCGGCGTGTTGATGTTGCCTTCTGCTATTACCCGGTGTCTTGCCTTTGCCACTATCTGGCGGATGATGGCGAAGTCGTCTGCTTCTATTTTAAGTCCCCTGCTCTGTTCCGTGTATCCCACCAGCGTGGTGCCTATGAAATCGAATCCAAGTTCATCTGCGTGAAGCGCTTCCTCCACCGTGGAACAATCCGCCATAAGAAGCTGGTCCGGATATGCGGCCCTGATTTCCCTGTAAAACCCATCCAGCGTCTTCCCGCCCGGTTTTAAATCAACGGTGGCGTCCAGGGCAATGATTTCAGGTTTTACCTCCATCAGTTCCTCGATTTCTTTCATGGTCGGCGTGATGTATACCTTGCTGTCCTCATAATCCCGTTTTACAATCCCGATGATTGGCAGGTCCACCTGGGCCTGTATCTCGGCGATGTCCTCTTTGGTGTTGGCACGGATGCCGGCAGCGCCTCCCTCCTTTGCGGCCAGGGCCATCCTTCCCATGATGAAGGAAGAGTGGAGCGGTTCGTGCGGCAGTGCCTGGCAGGAAACAATCAATTTTCCTTTCAGGTTTTCCACTTTGTCATTCATGTCTGTTTCCTCCTTGTAACAATCACTTGGTTATGTCTCATGTCCTTGTAGCCTTAGTATAACAGGTTTGTTTTTATTTTCAATAGCTTATGCATGTTCTGAAAGTTCTTTCACAATCTTTGATTTCCCCCTGCCTTTTCGCACAATTTTATGGATTAGTATTTGTATAATATGCACAATTATCCGAAGGTTGTTTCTCTTAAAGTACAAAGGTTCATTGATACGCCGGCAAAGAGGATTGAAATAGGGCAGAAAAATAGCTAAAAGTCCGGACAGGGCGGTCTTCCCGCCCGTTCCGGACTCTTAGCTGATATTTATAAATTCTTTTTTAATCTTTATTTTACTGTGCAGAACAAGGACTTCTCCATGGTCTCTTCGGTCAGTTCCTGGCCAATACCCGGCTTATCCGGAACAGAGAAATACCCGTTCTCAGGCTGGTAATTGTACTTGCACATGTCAATATTTTCCTGGATCAGCGCTGCCTGATGGTGTTCATGGATGACAAAGTTAGGAATCACCGCCTCCAGCTGCAGGGCCGCTGCCGTGGAAATCGGGCTGCCGCAGATGTGGATCTGTACGCCGATATCATAGGTGTGGGCCATGTCACAGATCTTCTTGCCCTCTGTCAGGCCGCCTGTGTTGCACAGGTCTGGCTGGATGATGCTGAGGGAGCGGTCCTCGTAGAAGGGACGGTAGCCCCATCTGGAGTAAATCCTCTCACCGGATGCCATGGGGATCCTGACATTGTTTGCAATTTCCCTGAATAAGGAAGGATTCAGGGGCTGGGTTGGCTCTTCATAATAGAAGCATCTGTATTTTTCCAGTTCGCGTCCCAGCTGGATGGCCGTATTGGTGTCGGTAAGGGAGTGAAGTTCAATGATGATGTCAAGTCCGGGCCCGCCTGCTTCACGGATTGCTGCCACGCGGTCAACCGCCGCCTTCATCTGGTCATATTCCAGAAGGCCATAGTTACTCCACTCCATCCAGTTGCCCTTCATATTGAAGCCAACCGGGTCTACCTTTACCGCGGTATATCCTTCTGCCATGGCTTTCCTTGCAGCACTTGCATAGTCCTCCGGCGTCACCATGGGCGCACAGATCGGGCCCCAGTCAAACTGGATCTGGCTGGCATAGGCACGGAGCTTATCGTTGGTCTTGCCTCCGAGAAGCTGGTATACAGGAACGTTAAGGGCCTTTCCACGGATATCCCAGAGGGCGATATCAATGGCGCTGATGGCTGAAAATACAATGGTCCCTCCGCCCATGCCCCAGAATGTATCCCGGTGCAGCTTATTCCATATCTGCTCATTGTTCATAGGGTTCATTCCAATGATGGCCTGGGCATAATCTTTTAACAGTCCCAGGGCTGCGTCGCTGCCGCTGCTGTAGCATACGCCTGCCTCGCCAAAGCCCGAAATCCCTTCATCCGTGTTGATCCGGCAGATGGATGCCTTCCAATATGTACCTGCCACGCTGGGCTTTCCGCTGGTCACCTGGTAAAGGTCTACGCTGGTAATCTTCATGATAAAATCCTCCTCATAATTAATTTTTATAGTTATATATTGGTTATATGGTTGCCATATCAGTCGTCCCAGACAGACGATTCAATGTGTACGTAAGGGCTCTTGCTGCGTATAAACCCAAAAGCAAAGCAGCCGCCGATAATGATCAGGTTGGCAATGGTAATAAGCGGTGTCAGTGTAAGGCAGGAGTTGATGAACACACATGTATAGGCAATGACGCTGATGGTAACCATCACATAATACAGTCTGTCGGGCATATGGAGCCTGGATTTCTTCCATGCCTCAGGGTACCGCTTCGGAAGCTGGTAATATGCAAATGCATACAGGAATGACAGGGACGAGTTAATCAGCATGATGTTGTTTGTAATGGTGGTGACGCTGAAGTTCAGCAGCAGCGGTATCAGCCCAATCAGATACACAATGGTAAGTATCCTGTAATAGGACCCTCTCTTATTCTTCTTGGCCAGGGACCTGGGCAGCCACCCGTCGGTACATGCCTGCGCAATGGGCACACAGTTGTATGCCAGGGAAGAATTCATGGTTGTCATCAGCGCCATGATCGGTCCGCCTACCATGAATACCACAAACAGGATCGGGGACAGAGCGGTCCGTGCCACAAGGGTAAGGGGCTGGTTCTCCACCATCTCCAGGGGAAGGATGCCTCCGGCAACAATGGCAACGCCGCAGTAAAGGATGACCAGGGTCGGCACTGACATCAGGATGGCCCAGGGTATATCCCGCTTTGCATTATGGGCATCCCGGCCGTAGTTCATGGTTAATGAGTATCCGTTGGTGGAGTATACGAACAGGAAGATTGCTGCAATGAAGCCCTTGCCCCCATGTTTGATGAAATCCGGGGAGGAAATCTGCAGGACAGGCGTATCCAGTTTCGTCATGCCCACGATGATAAACATCAAAAGCGCGGCAATCAGCATCCAGGTCATTACCTTCTGAGCCTTTGCCATGATGTCCACGCCGCCCAGGTTAATCACATAAAACAGGGTCAGGAATACGATTCCCACAATACGCGGATTCAGCTGGGGCCACAGGGAATTGGCATACACGCCCAGGGAAACCCCGAACAGGGAAATGCTCATGGTCTGCCACAGGAAGGCCACTGCGTACATCCCTGCCGCCTTCTCATTGGCAAGACCCGCCAGCATGGAGTAATACCCTCCTCCCAGCCTCAATGTGGACGTCACCCACACCACCGGCATAATCATCAGGAACCCCCATATGATGGCTGCCCCATATGCAAGCCAGGCAGAGTATCCTGTCAGCGCCATGGCCGGACCCACAAGGGTGATGACTCCTGCCCCGATTACCTGTCCGATGGACAGGGCGTACAGCTCCGGCTTCTTAAGGATACCTGGCGGGGGCGCTGGAACGTATGTAACTTTGCTGCTTTCCTTCTGCATAACGAATCCTCCTTTTATGAATTTCCTATCTATCTATTCACTTGTTCGCTAGGTTGATAATACATCAATTCACTTAATAATTCAATAAGTTTTGTATATTATTTTATTTTTCATCATTATGAACGAATCCAATTGTGACATATACACAAAAAAGGTATTGTGCCAGGAATACAGTTCCTTTGCACAATACCTTTTCTTCACCATGTCTTTTATTGTCATGTATATCTGCTTCTCACTCGTCCAGCGCAGGTATCAGCTGGATCTTAAGCATTCTCTCCCGCGCCCTCTTTAGCGCCTCCATATCTCCATTGCAGATGCCGCTGATGATTTCCATGTGCTCATCCTCACGCTTCCCGCTCTTTTCCTCCCATAGGATTTCCTTGCGGATCCGGCTCTCCAGCAGTTCACGTATGTGGCTGACGATTGCCTTTTTTGTCATCAGGTAAATATCAATATAAAGATCGTTGTGGCTCATGCGGATGACCTGATGGTGGAATTCAAAATCCGCCTCAGCCAGTTCATCCATTAACCGTTCATTGTCCACATCCTCTTTTAGCTGGGAGCGTTTTTCTTCATACTGTTCGTAACACTGTCTCAGTTCCTCCCGCTCCTCCTCAGTGGAACTGGACACCGCAATCCGCATGGCCTCGCCTTCCAGCAGGTTCCTTAATTCCCGCACATCATTCAGGTGCTTCTCATCCATATAGATATCAGCTATCTCATTCATATAAGGAGCCATGGAGAACTTCCTGACATAGGTGCCGTCCCCTACCCTGGTCTCTAAAAGCCCCAGCGTGTTCAGCTTCTGCAGCGCCATACGGACACTCAGCCGGTTCACGCCAAAGGTATCCGCCAGGTCCCCTTCTGAGGGAAGCTTATCCCCCGGCTCCCATGTATGGTTCAGGATGTTATCCTTCAAGGCTTCGCTTACCTGGTCAACCACCGATACTTTCTTTATCTTCATACTTTCCCTTTCCGTACATCAGGGCATGCAGATTATGCCCTTAACCTATATTTATACAATATATGGTCTATTCATCTGCTCGATAGATATACATATATTTACATTATATGGCACAGGGGAAAATATTACAAGGGGTTCCTTAAAACCGCTTAATCTTCTTGGAAGGCGTCTTCTCAAACTCCGTCTCCCTCACGATCAGGCTGTAAATCCGCTTATACACAGGCATATCCTGGTTGAACCCATCCACCAGTTCCTGAAGCTTTCCCTGAATGTCCTTCACATGTTTTTTCTTTGCATACTCATAATCAGGGAAGATTTCCGCCTCAATCACCTTGTCCTTTTCCCGCACCAGGATTTCCTTTACCAGTGCGGAACGGCTCAGCTGGTTCTCCAGTTCCTCCGGCGACACATTCTCGCCGTTGGCAAGGATGATCAGGTTCTTCCTGCGTCCCGTGATGTAGACGAAATCATCTTCATCCACGTACCCCAGGTCCCCGGTCTTCAGCCATCCGTCCTCCAGGGTTTCGGCGGTCTGCTCCGGCATCTTATAATACCCTTGCATCACGCTGGAACCCCTGACCCAGATTTCCTCATCCACCACCTTGGCCTCACAGTTGGGAAGCAGCTTGCCCACCGACCCCTTTTTGTTCTCCCACTCCAGGTTGGTGCTGATGACAGGAGAACACTCCGTCATGCCATACCCCTGAAGGATGGTGATGCCATACTCCTTGAACTTATCCACATAATCCGGGTCCAGGTAAGCGCCGCCGCTGCATATGATCCTCAGGTTCCCGCCAAACGCGGCCTTTGCCACCATTTTCTTGGGGATAAGGCTGCCGGCATCCTTGAGCTTGCCGTAAATGGATTCAATCACAAGGGGGACCAGCAGCACGATTTCCGGCTTGAACAGCTTCATGTTCCTCTGCACATGCATGATGGAATCATTGATACAGATTACAAGGCCGATGTGAAGCCCCTTGATGATGTCCATGGTCAGGCAGTACACATGGTTAATGGGCAGCAGTGTCATGGAAATGGTCCCGGCCGGAATCTTCATATCCAGGCACACTGCATTGTCCACCAGGTTCCTGTGGCTCAGCATGACCCCCTTGCTCTTGCCGGTGGTTCCTGACGTGAAGAGGATGGTGGCCAGCTGGCCGCCGTCCAGTTCCTTCTCATACTCCCCTGCGTGCAGGGCCGTGAGCATGGACAGGGACTGTACCCCATCCGCGGCTTCCTCTGCCTGCATGGAGAGAATGTACCGGACAGACGGACATTTTTCCTTCACGGCCTCCGCCACATCCCTGCGGATTTCATCAAAGACAAGCATTTCCACGTCTGCCCGCTCCAGCAGTTCACACACAGCGTCCGCGGGAAGCTGGGCGTCAATGGGCACTGCCACGCTGCCGCTGCCAACAATCCCAAAGTAGCTCACGATCCACTGGTAGGTGGTGGTCCCTATAAGGGCAATGTGCTTTCCCTCCATGCCCATGGATTCCACCATACGGCTTACGGCCATGGAATCCCGGTCCACATCCAGGTATGTCCTGTCCACGATTTCCTTTTTCACTTTATAGCGGAATGCTGTCTGGCTCCCATAGGCCTCTGCCCCATGGCGTATAATATCCCTCAATGTCCTTACCGGCATAGTTTCCTTCCTCTCTGGCCCTTAAGCCCTGCTCCCTTTCATCAGACCTTCATCAGTCCTTATATCAGTCCTGAAGCGACCGGATGTATTCCACTGCATCCTTTACGGTTTTTACATTGACCACTTCACGCTCTTCCACTTCCACATCAAATTTCTCCTCGATTTCACCCACCATGCTCATGAAGTCATAGGAGTTAAACCCAAGGTCCTCGATGAACCGGGACTCCTCTTTGATATCAGACGGGTTCACATCCACATACTCACATATTAATTCCTTCAGTTCCTCAAACATTGCCGATCCTCCTTAATCTATTGTTAAACCATTTCCATAATTTCGCCTACCGTGCGCTCCGGGTCTTCCACCCCGCGGAATATGATCCTGCACAGGTAGTAATAGATATACTCCAGTTTTTCCGGCGTCACCACGCCGGTCTGATACTCAAACCCAAAGTCCAGTCCATTATCCATGGTCCGGTGGCTCACGGTCAGGTACAGGGTATGGGCCGCCACCCCGTTGGAATAGCGGGCTGTCTTATATTTGATATCGCCCAGCTTATCAAGGCCCGGACCATCGTATTTCATGGCCAGGGGCTGGTAGGTCAGGCTCAGGGGTTCGTAGGTCTGCCCGTCCTTCAGCTTATAATAGTCATGGCGGAAGTTAAAATACTCGGACGGACTGTAGCTAGCATGGCGGAAATACTGGTTCTGGGCATCCCTTATCTTAAACAGCCCTTCCATGAAGGTATCATCCTTTGGCACAATGGTCCTAAAGGGGAAACAGTGGATCCTGCTTCCGCCGCACCGCTTTTCCAGCAAGGTGGCCCGCCTTGCAATGGTGGTGGTGACGGAAATGTCGTCCTCGTCATTTTCCTTCTGAAGGAACGTCCTGAGCCCCATCAGCAGAAGGCAGGTCATGGAAATGCCCTTTTCCTCGCAGAAATCCAAAAGGCGTTTGGACGGCTCCCCCTCCAGATGGAAATTGGTGATGTTGGCCTCCACGTTGTCCGAGGTGTTGGTGGCTGCGCGCAGCTTTTTATTCCGGCTGGCCCTGCGTTCCTTCCGGAGCTTTTCCGGCCCATAGATATCTGCAAAGATGGGTTCGGATGAAGCAATCAGGCTTTCAAAGAATTCCCTGTCCCTCTGGCTGGCCTTGCTGCCCGCCTCATAGGCCAGGTCTTTTTCCAGCTGTTTGATGTAGGAGGACATTTCCTTTGGATAATTAACCTCTTCATACAGCCTGCTGCAGTAGAGTTCAATCACATCCTTAAAGAACACAATCAGGGCCTGGGCGTCCATGGTCATGTGGTCCACGCAGATATAAAGCCCCTGGTACCCGTCCGGCATTTTAATCATCACAATGTGATGCATGGGGGAATCATAGCGCTCAAACGGTACCTCGGTCCACTCCCGCAGCTTTTTCTGTGCGTCTTCCTCCCGCCAGCCCGTGAAGTCAAAGTGCTCAATCTCCTTTGTCTCCTCCTTCACCACATACTGGTAAATATTCCCATCCCTGTCCCTGGCAAACCTGAGGCGCATGGAGTCGCAGCGCGCAATGGCTTCCTTTATGCATTCCCTGAGCACATCCCAGTCCAGATTGCTCTCAATGGTAAGGCTGGACCCTATGTTTAACACCTGCTTTTTGGGACAGTACTTAAGACAGTAAAAATGCAGCTTCTGGGCAGCCGTCAGCGGGTATACCTTGTAGCCTTTCCTGGTCTTCATCTCTCTATTCCCCTTTCTCATCCCGGGAGTCCGGGCCTTCCTGCCTGTCTCCCAGCGGTTCAGCGCCGCGCTCAAGTACCGGTTCAATGGCATGGCCAAGCGCTGGTTCAATGGTATGTTCAATCACCGGTTCAATGGTACGCCCAATCAGTGCGGTTACCGCATCCTCATAGCTCTTTGTATCTTTATAGTAGGCTTCTGCATGGGATGCCCCGCTTATGACCAGCAGTTCCTTCCCGGAAGCACATGCGCCGTAAAGCTGGTACACCATGGAACATGGCACAAAAGTGTCCGCGTCCCCGTGTATGAACAGGATGGGGATCCTGGCCTTCTTCAGCTCATCCCTGGCATTGCACTCATTCAGCCCGTACCCTGCTTCCCGCCTTGCCATGCAGTCCGCAATCTGCAGGATGGGAAAAGAAGGCATATGGTACATGGATTTAAGCACAAAGCTGAACACCTCCCAGGCAGAGGTGAAGCCGCAGTCGGAAACAGCTGCCTTTACCTGCGGCGGAAGCAAAAGACCGGTAGTCATAAGCACCGTGGCCCCTCCCATGGAAATGCCGTGAAGCATGACCTGGCAGTCCTGTCCCAGACGTTCAATCACATACCCGATCCAAAGCCTTGCGTCCATCCGGTCCAGGCATCCGAATCCGATATAGGTGCCCCCGCTCTTACCATGGGCCCTTTCATCCACCACCATCAGGTTGAACCCCTGCTCCAGATAGAACTTTGCAATGGAGGAAAAATCATTCAGCCCTTCGCTGGTGTATCCATGGAAACAGACCACGGCCCGGTCCGAACCCGGGCACGGGAAGAACGTGCCGTGAAGCCTCAGGCCGTCGTCTGAGGTAATGTACACGTCCTCCTGGGGCTTTCCCGACAGCCATTCCTTGCTGGCCCTGATGGCCGGGATATAGGCATCCCAGTCCGTGCCCGCCATTTTCCGGGTCCGCTCACGCTTTGCATTGCCGCGCATGACCGTCCTGCAAAAAAAGTATCTGGCAATCCCGTATTCCCCAGCCGCGCCTGCGGCGGCCAGGCCGAATAATAATCCAAACTTACCCATATGTACTCCTCCTCATATCAGTCCCGGGTCACACGTATCTTTGCCCCGGCCTCTTCCCGCGCCAGTCCCGGGTCACACAAACTTCTGGAGTTTCAGCGCCTTTTCCAGGCTTCCCTCCACCTTAAGCTTTCCTGTGGTGAATGCAAAAACAGGGTCCAATTTTCCTGCTGCCAGCTTTAACAATGTGTCCGCAGAGCAGATGAAAATTGCATCCCTGTCATAGTATTCGTAAGGCTCCACATAAAGCCTGCCGTCCTTTGCTTCCGCATAAAAGATGCCTTCGCCTTGTCCTGTGATGTTAAACTGAAACGCCAGATGCTCATCCACCTTGCTCACATCAGCCTTCATGAATATTTCCTTTACGGTTTGAAATACTGTCTCGAATGTCATGATTGTCTCCTTTATCTGATTGCAGGGTCCGGCTGGAAAACAGGTTCCTGTATCAGGATTCCAGGCCCATGCCCCTTCTTTTTTCGACCAGCGGTCGAATCAACATTAAATTAACCATAACACTTTTTCGACCGCCAGTCAAGTATGGCTTTTTCCATTGGCATCTGTTATACTGGGAAGTATTCTAAAGAGAAAACCGAGGTTTTTTTATGCAAAACAATAACAAACGGGAACGGATCCTGGACGCCATGCAGGAACTGATGCGCACCGCCAGTGCCCAGGCCATTTCCGTCAGCGATATTGCCCAAAAAGCAGGAATCGGGAAAGGAAGTATTTATTACTATTTTCCCTCTAAAAATAATATCATCGACGCTGTCATCGAGCGCTCCTATTCCCGGGTGCTGGACGCTGGCAGGGAGCTGGCCGCCTCCTCACACATGGATGCGTTTAAGAAAATGGAGATTATTTACAATGCCTGTCTGGACTCTTCCACGGAACTGCGGCGCCAGGAAGCCATCGGCACCTTTAATGAACAGCAGGAAAGCGCATTCATCCACCAGAAGTTTGCCCGCATCATCATCACCAAGCTCAAGCCCATACTGACCGATATCATACGCCAGGGCATGGACGAGGGCTCCATCCAGTGCCAGTACCCGGAAGAGACGGCCCAGATCGTACTCACCGTGCTGACCATAACCCTGGACAACCACCTGGTTCCGGCCGGGCCTGAGCAGATTGGACGGGTCCTGACCGCATTTACGCAGATGCAGGAAAAGAGCATGGGCATGCCGGCGGATACCCTGCAGTTCCTTATGCGGAAAAATGAAGCGGAGGCAGCCCGCCCCATGAAAGAGACTGACAACCGATAAAAGGGGACTGGTATGGATGAGATACAGCTGATTCATGAACTTTCGGGAAGATTAAGGCCGGGTGGACATAAACCGGATTCCAGGCACATCAGGTACCTGATATACAAAGACAGCTTTCTGGACAGCGTGTACCCGGATACGCCTGCCTATTATATTTACAGCGGAAACCTGGATTCCTCAGACCGGCCGGACGGGAATGGCATACGGCTTCTGATTGTGGAGGATGAGTCACTGGATTATGTAGTTGCAGAAGAATGCCAAGGCATATGGGAAGGCGGTGTAATCCGTGAAGGTATCCGGGAATGCTGGTTTGATACCTTCTGGCCGCACTTACATTGGATTCATGAAACTGTCTGGTATCGGTTTTATCTGTGCAATATCCTATACGCAGAAGATAATCCAGGAAAAAGGGCATTCAGCGGTTCGGTCCGTTATGAAGGCGCCTTTAACCGCTGCGGCTGCATGGAAGACCCACATGGATGCGTGACCATACATTTCCATATTGATTACATCAGAAAGCTTCTCCGCGAAGAGGGCTCCATGGTACTGAAAGGTGAATTCAAGGATGGAAAACTGCTAGAGGGCAGCTATAAAGGGCCTTTCTGGGGCTTTAGCAGCCTTATGGATAAGAATGCCGTTTACACGGGCACATTTAAGGATAATGTAATCGAAGGAATGGGAGTCCTCCATTACAACTTAGGCGGGGGATATACGGTACAGGACCGTATGGAGTGTACCTACCATGGGCATATGGTATCCGGGAAAAAGCAGGATGACAATAGCTCTGAAGAAATTCACGATACGGATTACGGCACAATCCTCACAATTGAGGGATGCCGTTATGCTGAAAACATGCTGACCGGTTTCAGGAAAGCATACGTGGTAAATGAAAATGCCAGCGTGGTTGGATTTGAACCCTGGCTTGATGCATGTAGGGCTGCAGAATTCCGTAAAATGGAGGACGGAGAAAGGGAACATATCATACCGGATGACATCCAGGATATCTGGGGCATCGGGGCATTGGCCATAAATGTCAATGGCAGGTCCTATCTTTACAAAAATTATGGTTTGGATAAGCTTGATGGGAATTTCCGGTACCAGCAGGGACGATTCATCTTAAACGGTACCTTCATGGTGCTGGACGAAACAGAACATAGCCTTTATTTAGAGCAGTGGCGGGGAGGTTACTGTGTTGGCGCTTCCGCCAGATGCAGCGGCACAGTTAACGCGGAATCCAAAGAAGCCCATTCCCTCTTTCTCAGTTTCCTGGACAGCCAAAAGGAATATTGGCAGACATCCGCCCTTTCCCTCCCCGCGGATAACGGGACCTCTTGGGGACCGTCCTGGGTCCTGCACTCCCTCATAGGGTTGATTGCATTCCTGATAAAAGAAAAGGCCGCGCCCGGACAGCTGAACAGAAAAAAATACCGTCAGATTCAAAGAGAGCTTGATTATGCGGTGAATCATATAAAAGGGATTCATAAAGAAATCCAACTGTTCCGGCATCACTCCAGGGAATGGGACAGCCAAGCCAGGGACACCGGGAATTTTATGGGAGGCAAAAAGGGGGAGATTTATCTGGAATACATGGAGCAGGCGTCTTTTCATGACTTCATACATTTCATGTTAGATGAATACCGGGAGTGCGATGATATCTTCCGTTCCCTGACCCGCCAGTTTCTCCGGGAACGGGACTTTTTTGAGAACTGCATCCATATCTCGGTTGATGATTTGGAACGCAGCTGGGAGGACTATCATGAGGACTATGGCCATTTTAGCGCGTTCCATGATTTACACCGCAATGACCTTATGAAACACAGGGACAGCCTTACATCAGAGCTTAAACAGGTGGAGGCTTCATTTGAAAGGATGCTGGCCGGGATCAGCGACAAATTAGTCCGGATGCAAACCTTTTACTCCTGCGGTTAAGCCGCAGGATACGTCAAAAATATACTCTTTTTTCACATTTTCACTACCCTTTTTCCCCAATCTGACTTATAATATCATATGGCATGACGGCCTGGTAAAATTATCCAGGCCTTTCTATGATTTGCGCCCTTTCATCCATCTTGCAAACAGATCCGGGCGCGGAGAGGATAATCAGGAATTATGAAAGAATCACAAAAGAAGGCCCTTATCCAGGTACTCCTTTGCATACGCAACACAGCCGTCGGCCTTTTGGGCATCATTGGATGGCTTCTCCACACCCTGCTGGCAGTCCTTACCGTGGGACTTTTAAGCGCCGCCCTGGTGTGTATCCTTATCTATGCAAAGGTCAAACCACAGCTGGATGAATGCCGTGAGCTTGCATATGACAAGCTGGCCCAGATGGAGAGGACGGATTTCTCCATGCTCTCTGATACGGTCATTTACGACAAGGACGGCAGGCAGGTGGGACTCATCAATGCCGGGCACTACCAGTATGTGGACATTTCCCATATCAGCATGAATATCCAAAATGCATATATTGCTCAGGAGGACAGGCGCTTTAAGAGCCACACAGGCGTGGACTGGATTGCCACCTTGCGCGCAGGGCTGGCCCTTATAAAGCACAACGGGCAGGTGACCCAGGGCGGAAGCACCATCACCCAGCAGGTAATCAAGAACACCTACCTGACCCAGGAACAGACCTTTACCCGAAAGATTGTGGAAATCCTGCTGGCCCCTGAGATTGAGAAGAAATACTCCAAAGCAGATATCATGGAGTTCTACTGCAATACCAATTTCTATGGCCACCAGTGTTACGGCGTGGAAGCTGCCAGCCGGTATTATTTCGGCAAGCATGCAGCTGACCTGCGTGTGGACGAAGCCGCTGTCCTGGTTGGAATCAGCAACAGTCCCTCTGCCTATGACCCGGTATCCCATCCAAAGGCATCCCTTGAAAAACGCAATGACGTATTAAAAAGCATGCATGAGATCGGCGGACTGTCCGATGATGAATACAGCGCAGCCATAGAACGGCCCCTTACGGTGGTAAAACAGGAATCCGAGGGAACGGACGAGAACTACCAGAGCAGCTACGCCATCCACTGCGCCGCCCTTGAGCTTATGAAGCTGGACAACTTTGACTTTCAGTACACCTTTCAGGATAAAGACAGCTACACCGAATATATGGACCGTTACAAGACCGTATATACAGAGAAGTCCGACCTGATACGCGCAGGCGGTTTTAAGATATACACCTCCCTTGACAGCAATCTTCAGGAAATGCTCCAGGCTGATATTGACCAAGGCCTTGCCTCCTACACTGAGCTTCAGGAAAACGGCAAGTACGCGCTTCAGGGAGCCGGCGTCATCGTGGACAACCGTTCCAATTACGTGGTTGCCATCGTGGGCGGCCGCGGCAGCGAAGACCAGTTCAACCGGGCCTACCTAAGCGCCAGGCAGCCAGGAAGCACCATCAAGCCCCTGATTGACTACGGCCCTGCCTTTGACACCGGGGAGTACTATCCCACCCGTATGGTAAATGACCACAAATGGGAGGACGGTCCCTCCAACAGCGGCGAACATTACTACGGCAATGTGACTGTCCGGGAAGCCTTAAACCGCAGCCTGAACACCGTTGCATGGCAGATTCTTGAAGACATCGGGGTCAACTATGGCCTGAATTACCTTGGGGAAATGGAATTCCAGAAGCTGACCTATGTGGACAACGGGGTGCCCTCCTTAAGCATCGGCGGCTTTACCAACGGGGTCCGGGTTGTGGACATGGCCAAGGGATACAGCACCCTGGCCAACAACGGCATATACAATGACCGCACCTGTATCACCAAAATACTCCACGAACATGACGGCGAGATTACCAAGGACATGAAGGCCTCCACCAAGCAGATATACCGCGACGACTCAGCATTCATGCTGACCGATATCCTCAAAGGGACGCTTACAGCCCCTTACGGCACCGGACGCGGTCTGGAACTGGACGGCGGCATGCCTGCCGCAGGCAAGACAGGGACCACCAACAGCAGTAAGGATACGTGGTTCTGCGGTTATACGCGCTACTATACCGCCGCTGTCTGGGTTGGTTATGATATACCAAGGAATATGCCGGGCATCTACGGCGCCACCTATGCCGGGAAAATATGGAAGAATATAATGAACCAGATCCACACAGGACTGGAGCCATGGGACTGGGAACAGCCCCAGTCAGTGGAACGCCGGGCAGACCCCAAAAACGGCATTGAGGATTATTTCAGCACCACGGCTGAGATGCGGGCCCAGCAGAGCCTGCACGACAAGGAGCAGAAAAAGCTCACCGATGAACTGGAAGCAGACGTGGCAGACTTCACCACCCGGGAAATCAGCACGGTAGAAGATACATATGCGGTCAAGAGCCAGTATCAGGCCATCACCTCTAGGCTCCCCCTGCTGGATGACGGGGATTTAAGGGCGCGTCTGCTGGATCAGGTGGAAAACAGATACGACTACTTTGAAGGAATCATGGGACAGATGTCAGACACCATTGCCCTTTATGAAAAGCAGAAAGCCATCGATGCGGCCAAGGCACAGGAAAAGGCCATGAAGGACGCGGAAGAACAGCGCAGGCAGGCTGAGAAGGACACCAGGAAAAACGAGTTCCTCCAGGCGCTGCAGACAGTGGAGGCCCTGGAATACCAGCAGCCCAATGCCCAGGCACTGGTCCAGGATGCCATTGCAAAGCTGCCCCTGGTGGCCGGGGACCCGCAGCAGCAGGCCCTGGCGGACCGGCTCCAGAACGCCATCAGCCGGATCAGCACCCTGCCTACCCAGGATGAGTGGACTGCGTCCCAGGCCGCGAAGCAGGCCGCTGAGGAACAGGCCCAACAGGAAGCGCAGCAGCAGGCCCAAATCCAGCAGAACCAGCTCCGCTCCACCCTGGATAGGGAAAAATTTAAATGGAACAATCTGGAATACTACGGACCGGGAGGGAGGCCAGAAAATGACAAATAAAAAAAACAGTATTTTGAAAATAGCCTCCCGCCCAAGGCGGCTAAAGGACAGAAGCGGCGATATGGAAGAAAGCAGGGACAAAGGGTTGAATGAAGGTTACGCCATGCCGCCCCGCACCTGGTTCTTCACCTTCATGTGCATGAACATCCCTGTTGCAGGCTGGATTTACCTGTTACGGCTGGCCTTTGGAAAAAAGGACAACCAGCTCCGTGATTTTGCCAGGGCTTATCTGCTGTACAAGCTGGTATTCCTGATCATCAGCCTTATTTTACTGGGAATCTTAGTCTATATAGGGTTGGATATTGTTGATAAAGTACTGGCTTATATGGAAATGCTGTAATTAAGAAGTGAGATAAAATGAAGCGTACAACGCATTAAAACACCCCCTGTTATATCCCATCCGGGCCGGCGGGCCTGGCGGATATGCAGGGGGTGAACTCTATTTCCCATGTCCGGAACAGCTTAATTTCCCAATTTCATCCATTCCTCCCTGCGCCAAACTTCCTCTCCCCTATCCCGGATAACCCTTCGCCTGCCTCCATCTGATACACCAAATGCCTTCTCATGTGCATCCCCGCCGCTGACATATATCTCATTGCCATCCCATTCCAGGTCTGTCAATTCCCGCCCGTACCTGATTACGTGCTCTGTATCAAGGCCGCAGAAATCACCTGCACCCCAGAAGGGATTCCCATCCAGTGTTTTTGCTGTCCACACCTGGTATTGATAATCCGGCTCCACATCCTTAGGATGTCTGGAGGCCATAAGGCGCTCCATTTGAAAATTATATACCATTTACATCTTCCTCCTACACTACCTCCACACAGAACAGACGCTCCCCTCCATCCGCAAACGCGGCCCGCGCACTTCGGAAACAATACATCTCCATGGGCACGGTGTCCCCGTTACAGACAAACCCGGCATCCTCCGGCCTGCCTAACCGTTTTCCCAGGATACGGAGCATTTTCATCTTTCCATGTTTTCCGTATCCACTGTCCATAATAATGCCCATATGGCTTTTCATGATCAGGAAGGAACTGCTGCCCTTGACATCCGGGCGGAACACCCACTCTGAATCAAAGTCTGTTTTTACCAGATTAAAATCATCATAATAGTAATACCACAGATTATCCTGTTCATCCACATTCATGGCATAGCAGTCCGCGATGAAATGCTTTGTATTCTCCCATACCTTCTGTCCATCCCGGTTCCAGACCACAAGCCCCTTATCCCCCAGCGGCTTATCCCATCCGAAATTCCCAAACACTCCCTCGTCAAAATAGCCGGTGACAATCCTGCCGTCTCCCAGCACCATGCAGTCCTGGATTCCATCCCCAAAACATGTGACGGACAGGATCTTGCCATGGCGGGTCAGGAACACCGCATTCTGGTCCGGTATCCCATTTTTATACATCATGGACCTGGCGCCCAGCAAAAGGATATCATCCCCAATGGGCTGTATGAAATGGAAATTCATTTTCCGCACACCGAATTCCAGAACCTCCTCCCCCAGAAGGCTTCCATCCTGCCAGTCAATAAACAGGCACAGCGCGCGGTACTCCGTGTTGGCCTGGGTATCCACGAACATGCCCTGGATGCGTTCCGGCACCCGGGCTGAAAAAAGCAGGTATAGGGCGTCGTCATACCCGATCTGCATGTTCACCATGGTGTATGGTTCCAGTCCGTACCTGCGGATGATACTGCTTAGATTGATGCATTCCTTAACCGGTATCCTTTTCATTTCCATTCCTCCTGCCCGCCTGATCCATTTCCCTGCACATCCTTTCACCCCATTATACCGCCAAACCCCGGCCGGGACCAGGGCCTGTTTGGAAATCCGGCCAGTAACCATAGTGACAGGCCGGATGGAGCACTGGCAAAACCGCCGGGAATATAAAAACCAGGGCGTCCCCGGGGCATGATGACCAGCCCCGTGAACCGCCCTGTACTTATATACCCTGTTTATTATCATGGAATGATTTCCGCACATTCCTGGGCCTCAATGGCAACCTTCATGGTATCAAATATATGCTCCTGGGTGATGGCGTGTTCGGTCCGGTCCAGGCAGTCCCTGATCAGCTGTCCGAAAAATACGAATCCCACCTTTCCGGTTACCTGTTCCCTGTGCTCCCCTTGCCGGTCCACCCAGATGACATGGTCGCCTTCCGGGGAAGTTCCGGGGTCAATGTATTTGCGTATCTCAATGCTCCCCTCCGTACCCATGATGAACACGCGTCCGTCCCCCCAGGCCCCAAGCCCATCCGGCGTGAACCAGTCCACCCGGAACCAGCAGGTGGCCCCGTTATCAGCCAGGAGGGAGGCTTCACCAAAATCATAAAAGTCCTTTTTATCCCTGTTCCCATAATTGGCAACCGCACTGTGAAGGACCCTGGCGGTTTTGGCGCCGCAGTAGGTCAGGAACTGCTCTATCTGATGGCTTCCCAGGTCCGTGATGATCCCGCCGTTCTCCTGTTTCTCAAAAAACCAGTCCGGACGGACCGGGCGGTTCAGACGGTGGGGTGCAAGGATGGTTACCTGAAGCACCCGCCCAACCGCTCCCTGCCTGATCAGCTGCTCTGCAAAGACCGCGCCTTCCACGTGGATGCGCTCCCCATAATATACCACATATTTCCTTCCCGTGTCCCTGCATGCCTGGGCCGCCCGCCCTATCTCCTCCATGGTCAGCATCCCCGGCTTATCCACAAAGTAATCCTTATTGTGCCCCAGCACCCGGATTCCCAGGCTGCACCGCCTGGAAGGGCGGATGGCGCTGGCAATCATCTGGATGTTCCCGTCCTTAAGTATCTCTTCCTCACCCGATGCCATGACAGCCTGGGGATACCGTTTCATGAACTCCAGACATTTATCCGGGTCCGGGTCCCAAACACTGGCCAGCTGGGCCCCTGCTTCCAACAGCCCGTTGCAGATTGCATATATATGTCCATGATCTAATCCGATTACACCAAACCGGAACTCCCCCGGTGCGCACACCTTCTCAACAATTCCCTGTGATACGGGCGCATAATTCATTCCGTCTGATTTCTGCATCCTGCTTTCCATGTTTACAGCGTACCGCCTACCTTTATTCCCGTGTCAGCATAATTTTCAACGCTTTTTTTCTTTTCATTGAACCTGGTTGCCTTCCCAAGAAGCCCTTCCCGGGTATAGAAAGGATCTTTTGCACTCATGGGCAGCTGAACCCTGGTTCCTGTAAATGCAGACTGGTATACAGCTGATATGAATTCCACGGTCTTGCGGCCCTCGGTTCCGCTTATCAACGGGTCTGTCCCTGTTTCTATGGCATGGAGCATGTTCTCAATCTGTCCGCAGTGCTCTGTGTAGCGCAGGGCTTCCCCGCTGTCAAACGCCGTTTCAAGGGCCTGTCTTGCATCCTCGTCATCCTCCGGATATCCGTTTGGCATCTGCCTGCTGACACTGACCTTGTGCGGAATCTCAATGGAACCTCTTTCACCGTCAATAATGATCTTCTGCTCCTCCCCGTGATGAAGAAGGGAGGCAACCATAAATCCCACGGCACCGTTCTTAAAACGCAGGGTGCTCAGGGATACATCCTCCACCTCGCTGTTATGGTGGTTCTGGTTGGCAACCATGGCGGATATCTCCTGAAGATCCCCCATAAGCCACAAGAACAGGTCAATGTGATGGACCGCATGGATGAAGGTGCATCCGCCGCCCTCCTTTTCCCAGGTCCCGCGCCACCACAGGTCATAATAATTATCGCCCCTCCACCAAAGGGAATCCGCCTGGGCAAAATACAGCTGTCCCAGGACACCGCTCTCAAGCATCTGCTTTGTTTTCATGATGTCAGGCTTGAATCGGTTCTGGGCCACCACTGACAGCTTTGCCCCGCCTTCCTCCGCGGCCCTGATCATGCGGTCGCATTCCTCCAGGGACGGAGCCATGGGCTTCTCACACAGCACATGTTTTCCCGCCTTCAGGAAATCCACTGCAACGCCGCAGTGGGCAGCCGGAGGCAGGCAGACGGATACCAGGTCCACATCCTCCCTGTCCAGCAGTTCTTTATAATCCGCCACCACGTCACAGTCCAGCCCGTATTTCTGTTTCTTTGCCTCTGCCTTGTCCGTATATATGTCTGCCAGCGCCACAATGCGGCAGCGTCCGGCCAGCTCCTTATATGCTTCTATATGTACATTGGCGATATCGCCCGCACCTAATATTGCTACTCCAACCATACTTACACCTGCTTTCTGTCTTGTCTGTTCCTTCAGGCCCAAAGCGTGTCTGAAAGTTCAATCCTGCGTCCTTCCCTGGCCGAACAGTACGCACCGTAGATGATCCGCACCGTGTCATATGCCAATGAAAAGCCGGACTCAGGTTCACCCTTCCTGCCTGCTGCACACAACAGGAAATCCCTCAGTTCCCCCACATATCCCCTTGCCATGTCCTCGCACAGGAAAATGCTCTGCCAGCCCTTTTTTGTCTCCACCTTTTCCGTAAAATACTGGCCGGACAATTTCTCATCCTCCACATGATACGTGGTCATCTGGTCACTTGGCGCAATCCTGCACTGATACACGCCTCCGGTGGTATATACCTGGATTTCATTGCGCACCCCGCCAAGGATCATGTCCCCGGCCGTTATGAGGGCCTTTGTCCCGTCCTCAAAGGTAAGGATTACATTGGCCAGGTCCTCCACATCCTTTGGCCTGGCCTGGATGTTCTTACGTTCCTCCTCATTCAGGGTGGGCACGATGTATCCCATATCCGCCGTCACGCCCACTGCTTTTGCACCCTTTCCATTCTCCAGCTGTTTCAGATACAGAAGGGCGGACAGCGGATGGCAGCCCTGACGGATCAGGGAGCCGCCTCCGTTCATGCTCCACAGGGCGGCATGCCCTGCATGGGAACCGCTGTGGGACTCCTCCCCTCTCATGAACAGGATGTGTTCGCCGGCCGCCCGGATAAGGGAAGCGCTTTTCTGCACCGCCGGGGCGTATATGAAATTCTCAGCGTAAAAGAACTTCCTGCCGCTTCGTTCCACCACGCGGCGCAGCTGTTCCAGCTGTTCCATGACCTTTTTAGCCATGTCCGGTTCAGCGCTGTCCCCAAACCACCCGGTCAGCGGTTTCTCACAGATAACATGGCAGCCAGCCCCCATTGCAGATCCTATCATGGGCGCGTGAAGGCTTGGAGGGCTGCATATGTCCACCACATCCGGCCGTTCTTTCCGTATCATCTCTTCCATACACCGGTACACGGACGGTATGCCGTATTCCCTTGCAAAATCCCCTGCCCGCTCCGATGGGGATGCCACTGCCGCCACCCATGGTTCAATCCCATAAATCTGTTTATATGCCTCCATGTGGAGGGCGGCGGCAAACCCGCTTCCCACAAGGCCGATCTTAACCCTGTCCATTGGCCTTCCTCTTCTTAAACCGGTCAAATACATGGAACTGTGAAAGAATCAGCACCACAATCACAATGAGGAAAATAACACTGATCGGCCGCTGGAACATGGGCAGGAAGCTGCCTTCGCTGATTGTCAGCGCCCTCCTTAAGTTGGAATCCGTCATGCTTCCCAGGATGACGCCTAACAGGAAGGGCGCTGCCGGGAACTCTGCCGCGGAAAGGAAGAATCCGATGATGCCGAATACGAACATAACCTTCACATCAAACATGATGTGGTTGATGACAAAGGAACCGACCACGCACAGCACATAGATGACAGGCATGAGGATTTCCTTTTTAACGCCCAGGATCTTAACGGAAAACTTGGACACGATCTGCGCCAGCACCCACATGGCCAATGCCGCCAGAAACAGGTCCACGCATATCTGGTACAGGAATTCCGGACTCTCATTCATAAGGAGAGGGCCGGGGCGGTATCCATGCATCATGAACGCAGCCAGAAGCACGGCGGCCGGAGCGCTTCCCGGAACCGCAAGGGACAGGATGGGGATAATGGCGCCGCCGATACATGCATTGTTCCCGGCCTCCGCGGAAACCACCCCCGCGGTCTCGCCGTCGCCAAAGGTCTCCGGATGTTTGCTGGTGGATTTAGATGCCCAATAGCTGAGCCACCCGCCCACGTCCTCGCCCACGCCCGGGATGATTCCCACCCCCACGCCGATAAAGGCGGAGCGGATCAGTTCAACCGCGTGGTTCTTCAATACGCCGAATCCCTCTTTCAGCTTAAACGGCGAGAACTCCAGTACATGTGTCTCCGTCTTTTTAAATGCCTTAATGATTTCAGGAAATCCGAACAGTCCAATCATGATGGGAATAAGGGCAAGGCCTGCCATGATGTTTACATTGCCATATGAAAATCTTGGATACGCGTCCAGCTGGTCCAGCCCCACCTGTGCAACCATCAGCCCGATCACGCCGGATATCCAGCCCTTGACCGCATTGCCGTTGCTTGTCAGGTTGCCGCAGATGATGACTCCGAACAGGCTCAGCAGGAAGAATTCCCAGCTTCCAAACTGCAGGGACACCTTGGTCAGAAGCGGTGTCAGGGTCAGGACACAGATAACACTGATCAGTGTACCGATGCAGGAAGCAGTGGTTGCCAGGAAAATCGCCAGGCCGCCTTTGCCCCTGTTGGCCAGCGGGAATCCATCCAGCGCCGTTGCGGCGCTTGCAGGCGTGCCGGGAATATTTAACAGTACGGCAGCCTGGCAGCCGCCTGAAATGGCCCCCACGTACACGCCGATCAGAGAGATGATGGCGCTGGTGGATGAAAGTCTGTAGGTCAGTCCGGTCAGTAATGCTACTGCCATGGTGGCGCTCAGTCCTGGGAGCATTCCCATGATCAGTCCGGCAAATGTGGAAAGGAGCAGGACCCCCATGTTCATCGGTGTCAGCACAGCCCCGAACGCCTGCGCCAGATATTGTAAAGCCATAATCTTTCCCCTCCTTTATGGTAGTGGCACTCTGAAGCATACCTGGAACAGGAAGATAACCAGTCCGGTAACCAGAACCGAGATGACCACGATTTTAACAATGGAGCCCGCCTCCAGGAAGTACATCAGAAGAAGCATGAACAAAAAAGTTGCAAGCCAGAAAGGAAGCATTCCCAGAAGCACGAACGTGTACAGTCCCATCAGTACCACTCCCACCAGCATACGCATGGTGCCCCGGTCTGCCTTTACCTCACCGGACCAGGCTTTAAGCTCTGCGGCCCTGGCCTGCAGACCGCCCTCTTTCAGGCTCCCTGTAAACAGGACAATGGATAAAACCAGCAGTATGGTTCCCAGCATCAGCGGGATCAGGGCCGGTGAAAGATACAGCAGCTTTCCTGACTTTGTATATATGTTATATCCTTCAAAAAGCACGTACAGCGACAAACTAAATATCACGGCCGATGAAATAAAATCCTTCATTTTGTTGTTATTTTCCAAGATATCACCTCTCCCCATCAATCCGGAAGCGGAGGGTCCGTGTTCCAACCGCTCCGCTTCTTCTTAAGGCCTAACGGCTTATACCGAATTCTTCCGGTGAAATAGCCGCAACGCCGCAGTCATACAGTGTCCAGGTCACGGTAGAGGCCAGCTTGTCAACATAAGCCGCTGCTTCCTGTCTGCCCATACCGTTTACAATAAATCCTTTGGTCTCGCAGAATTTAAGGAAATCCTCGCTCTTTAGCGCCTCGTCAAAGGCCTTGTCCAATGCTTCCAGCACATAGTCCGGCTCACCCTTTGGAACAGCAATACCAGTGGTCTCTCCCATGGGCAGCTTTGACTCAAGGCTTGGAACAAACTGTAAAATAGATGGGATCACAGTACCGTTTTCCAGGGTGATATCTTCCGCCGTAAAGTTGGCAAGCGCCCTCATGTCTCCTGAAATAAACATATCCTGCATCTCAACCAGCAGCTGGCTGGTGAAATCAACCTCGCCTGCAAGGGCTGCCGTGATTGCCTTTCCGCCGCCCTCATAAGGAACATGCTTATATGTAAGTCCTGTCTCCGCGCAAAGCACCTCGATGCCAAGATGTCCGCCGGAACCCATGCCGCCGGTTCCGTCCGTGATGGAATCCGGGTTGGCCTTCATTGCATCCAGAAGCTCCTGTGCTGTCTGGTAGGGTGAGTCCTTGCGTACGGCCAGCACATTCGGTGTAAATGTAGCCAGATAGAAGTCCCAGTCCTTCTGTGTTGTTTCAGTATATCCCAGAACCGGCATGGCCGTAAGGGCCAGCATGCCGTTTGCCAGGATGTTATACCCGTCCTTTTCAGCCTTCTGTACGGTTAAGGAACCAACGGAACCACCGGATCCAGGCGTATTGGTAACCACGATGTTTGTCCCCATGCTCTTGCCCATGGCGTCAGCCAGCGCGCGCCCTGTCAGGTCCGTGGAACCGCCCGGATTCCACGGTACGACCATATTGATGTCACGTGACGGATATTTATCCGTCTTATTACCTGTCTGCTGGTAGATGACCCCTGCTGCCAATGCAACCACTACGATTCCCGCTACTGCCATAAGAGACTTTTTGTTTTTCATTTCTTTCCTCCTTAAATATTAAGAAACTTATTTTATACGGAACCTTCCCTTTGGGAACGGCCTGTATTCCTGTAAGCAAACGATTGCCTATGCGCTATATGATAACAGCCTGCCTGGCACTTACCAGTATGCCCGCCTCCTTTCAGGCTTTTCTTAACAACTTTTTATCGGCAAACGTTTGCCTATTGCTCAGAAAGAATCGCCTGCCGATTACAACCGGCAAACGGAATCCCCTTCTTTTAATGTTGCTTCCTGCACCCTCTGATAAGGTGCGATGGGCTGGTCATTGTTAATGATGTCAAACAGCATCTCGGCCGCCATGATTCCCATCCCCGTACCGTTAAGGTCCACACAGGTATAATGGTTATTACCGGTCTGTACCCAGTCCGGCGCGCCTATAATCAGCACGGACAGATCCTCTCCCACCCGGATTCCCTTCCTGGACAGGAAGTCCACTCCGCCCCGGGCCTGTATGTTGTAGGCGTAGAGCACTGCCGTGATCTCAGGATGCTCTGCCAGCGCCCTGGCGGTCAGTTCCTCGCCGCTTTCCTCTGTAAATTCACCGTTATATACAATCTGGTCCTCACCCGTGACCCCATAGGCCTCAAGAATGGTACGGTATGCCTGTTCCCTTCGCTCCAGACCGCCGAAATCAGCCTTCCATCCAATGAATGCAATGCGGCGGTGGCCGTTCTTTAACAGATGCTCTGCAGCCATATAGGTACTCTCATAGTTCTGGGCCGAAACCAGGAAATAGTCCTCATTGATATTCAGCAGACGGTCAACCACAACCATGGGCACGCCAATCTTGCGTATCTGCCGTGTATTCTTCCCCCCGTCCCTGCTGGGGGTGATGATATATCCATCCACGCGCTGGGCCTGCATCCTCCTGATAATCTCCAGTTCACGCTGGGGATCGTCGAATGTATTGCAGATGGAAAGGATATATCCGTAGCGGTCAGCCACCCTCTCCACCCCCAGCACCAGTTCCGTAAACATCTGGTTGGCAAACTGCGGGACCAGGACAGCTATTATCTTGCGCTTCTTGCCCTTAAGGCTGCTGGCCGCGCTGCTCTTGACATAATTCAGCTCTTTGGCCGCTGCCTCAACCCTGCGCCTCATGTCCTCGCTTACATAGCGCTTTGTCGAACCATTCAGGATATAGGATACCGTTGCCGCTGTCGTTCCCGCCCTCTCCGCCACATCCTTGAGCGTGGCATATTGTCCTTCCATAAAGTACCCTCTTTCATTACCATCGGATATCGGCAAACGTTTGCTTGTGATAAAATTATCATACCATAGTTCATTGGGACCGTCAATACCTACATTTTGTCCAATTATAAACAGCGGGATCTGTCCATATCGCACAAGGAAGGGCCTGGCTCACATTCCCTGTGAAGCAGGCCCTTCTTTGTGTCTGTATTTGAATCATGGTTCCACATGATTCCCTATAACCCATGCAAACCCATAATCATCCTTTATAAGCCTTATGATTGCCGGACAGCCGACAGCTGTGCCAGCTGCGCCTTCAATGCGGCAATCTCCGTTTCATAGGACTGAAGCATCCTGTCTTTTTCTTCCAGTATCCGGTCCTTTTCCTCCAATATCCGTTTCTGCTCATTCACAATGCGCTGTACCATGCTGCGGTCCATCATGGATTCTATGATGTCCCTCAGCTCATCCACGGTCTCCCCGGGCGTCTTGCCCTCCTCGTCAATGGTGATGTCTGCATACTTCTCATAATAGGGCACCCTTTCATTGTAAAGGTCACGCAGGGTAAATCCTGGTTTTAAGGCCACGCCGCGGTCCACCACGTTGCCGATGCGTTTTTCCATCTCCTCGTAACTCATCTTAAGATAAACCACTTCGCTGATTTCCTTCAGATGGTTCATGGCCGCCTCGCCGTATATCACGCTGCCTCCCGGCGCGATGACGGAAAGCTGCACATCCAGTCCCGCATTGACGCGCTCCTCCACCTTCAGGAACCCGTCCATGCCTTCCCCGGCAATGATTTCCTTCAGCAGCCTTCCTTCCTTTTCCTGTATCACAATATCCACATCCACAAAGGAAAATCCCAGCCTCTTGGCCAGCAGCACGCCCACGGTGCTCTTGCCGGATGAAGGCATTCCAATCATGGTAATATTCGGTTTCACTGTCGTATCCTCCTGGTCTGTCGTCTTCCTGAAATACTTTAATCCAAACTATCCCTTTTTAGGGCCGTTCCTTTTCGGATGCCTGGGTTTAGTGTTTTTTCCATCCGGTACGCCGGGGCGTCTCTTCTTAATGTTCTTCTTCACCGAATATCCGAAGCTGCCCAGCTTTTTCCCCAGTTCAAAATACTCGCCGTGGGAATAGCATACAAGGCCGGAGGCGTTCAGGTTGAACCTGCCCCTGTCATCCATGTACTGGTTGTCAATGGTCACGCCCACCACCTCTGCAATGAACATATCGTGGCTTCCCAGTTCCTTTACTTCCTTCACCTTGCACTCAATATTAACCGGGCTTTCCTCAATCCCCGGCGCTTTCACATAACGGGATTCCTGGACCGTAAGCCGCGTCTCAGCAAACTTATCCACATCACGGCCCGACTTGACGCCGCAGTAATCCGTTGCCCGCACCAGCCTTTTATTCACCAGGTTTATGACAAACTCCCCTGTATCCCTGATGATATCATGGGAATGTCTCTCTTTTCTCACGGAAATGGACACCTGCGCCGGATCGGAACAAATGGTGCCCGCCCATGCCACCGTGATGATATTGGGCGTCTCCCCGGGACGTGCGCAGCTGACCATGACCGCGGGCACGGGATACAGCATATTGCCCGGCTTCCAGTATTCTTTTGACATATTTTCCCCCTAATCCTGTTCCGCCAGCATCAGCTCCGGAATCAACTGTTTTTTACGTGATACCACCCCCGGCAGGCTCAGGACCGGCTCTTCCTGGTCCTTTGCTTCCTCCGGATCCAGATGGAACGCCTTGGCCGCCAGCTGGACCGCTCCCTGTCCCTGGCATATGAGGTCCGTGGACTCGGTCAGTATATTGGTCAGCATGAAGAAGGTCATGTCCAGGCCGCTTCCCTCATGGGCCTTTTCCATGAAGGCAGTCATCCTGCCCCTCAGGTGCTGCAGCTCCTCGCCGTTCAGGGATGTGATCTGCCCCACGCCGATCAGCACCTTGCCGGCTGTAAAGCGCTTGAAATCCTGATAGAAGATTTCCTCATCCGACTTGTCCTTCAGGTCGCTGCCTGCCCCGAACATCTCCATTGCGTATTTCTCAATGTCCAGTCCCGCCATCTTGGCCAGGGCCCTGGCCGCCGTCTCATCCACGGACGTGCAGGTGGGCGAGCGGAACAGCAGGGTATCGGACACAATGGCGCTGCACAGCAGTCCGGCAATGGTCTTATCAATCTTAACCCCGGCCTCCTGGTACATCTGATAAATAATCGTGGCCGTGCAGCCCAGGGGCTGGTTGCGGAAAAATACAGGCGACATGGTCTGGACCGTGCCCAGCCTGTGGTGGTCAATGATTTCCTGGATTTCCGCGCTCTCAATGCCTGCCACTGCCTGGTTCTTCTCATTGTGGTCCACCAGGATCACCTGTTTGCCCCTTGCGCCCAGCAGGTTCCGGCGTGAAATCATTCCCAGGTATCTTCCCTCCTTGTCAAGGATCGGGAAGTCCCTGTGCCTCTTGCTGGCCATGACCTCACGGATTTCATCCGTATAGTCATCGCTGTTAAATGTAATCAGGTGCTCCCTTGTCATGAAGTAGCTGATGGGCATGCTCTGGTTAATCAGACGGGCAGCCGTATACGTGTCATAGGTTGTGGCTATCACGGTGCAGCCCCTGTCCTGGGCAATCTTCTTGATGGTCATGGACACCCCTGCCCCTTCGCACACAATGATGCAGGCAGCCCCCATCTCGATGGCGCACAGCTGTGACTCATACCGGTTGCCCAGGATGACCAGGTCGTGGGGTTCAATGTAAAACTCCATCAGGTCCGGATTGGCCGCTGCGATCAGGACCTTTCCCTTGTCAAAGTAAACATCCGCATCCCCTACCAGCAGGTCTGCCTCCAGGGTCTCGATGATATTGGAATACTGTGTATTGGCCTTGGACAAAATGCTGCTGTCATAGATATTCATGTATGTCTTTGTAATATCGCCCACCGTTATCAGGCCTTCCAGGGTCCCATCCGGCCTTACGGACGGAATGGTCACAACATTATTCTCCTGCATGATCTTCCATGCCTTTTTCAGGGAAATATTGTCCGCCACACCTTTGGTCTTGCGGATCTCGATATCCTTGACCTGGGTCCTCACATCCTCCACCAGCTTCGGCTCCTCAAGCCCAAAGTAGTTAAGCACGAACTGTGTCTCCCCGTTTACATGCCCGGCCCTTGCCGGGACATACTCATTCCCTGTCAGGGCGCGCTTCAGATTGGCATAACAGATAGCCGAGCAGATGGAGTCCGTATCCGGATTCCTGTGCCCGATTACCATTGTCTTTCTTTTTAATTCCTGTTCCATTCTCTCTCCCTCAATTCTCTGCAGCCCCGGCTGCCCGTGGTATGGCCAAAGGCAGTCCATGGCAATCTATGGTGATCTGTAATCTTTCATAATCTGTTTACATTGGATTCACATTTCGTTCATATTTATTTTTTATACTAATTTCATAAGAACTTGATATGTTCAAACAGGTTTAATGGTAAAATTGCACATAGATTTTTCATAATTGCCCCGGTTGTTGTTTGACCGGGGTCTCCTCATGTCATGGGTTGCCATACGGCATGGCTTCCCCTCATGTTCACGATTCTTCCCGCCATTTCAGTATATCAAACCAGATTTCTTTTTTCAACCAGAATATGGGCCGGGCGTACGACAAACGCATGAATGATTCTTTTTCACCAGCCTAAGCATATTGGAATTTTT
>ERZ1106969.112-NODE-112-length-95505-cov-56.187313_pt1 | contig 95505 bp, 76 predicted proteins | sample MGYA00403685_ERZ1106969 | MGnify/ENA primary metagenome ERZ1106969 (study PRJEB35170, sample SAMEA104062416) | human gut metagenome | biome: human gut; feature: human-associated habitat; material: faeces | place: Denmark | collected 2012-05-18 ...
GTAGAGCAGAGGACTGAAAATCCTCGTGTCACTGGTTCGATTCCGGTTCTAGGCATGCTTAAAGATATCTGTCAGATGGCAGGTATCTTTTTTTTGTTATGCTGGCATAGAAAATGAGTGCAAATGTGTTATACTAACTTAAATAATATATACTAACTTAAATAATAAAAATGAAACAACAAAATTAACAGTTGTATTTATATAGTAGAAACGTAATATGAATGATACATTAAATTTAATTTATCCTATAATAAGATAAATTTATGTGATAAGGGAATTTATATAAAGATGGAAAAAAATTTACAGAATGAATTAACGAAAATAGAAAATGAAAGTATAAAAGTAGAAAATACAAACAGTAAAGATACAAAAAGAGAAGATATATTGGCACAGGTAGAAAAATATTCAAAAGCTGATTATGTGCCGATGCATATGCCGGGAACCAAGAGAAATGGGGAACTGCTGCAAATGGATAATCCATATGCAATAGATATTACAGAAATAGACGGATTTGATAATATGCATCATGCAGAGAGTGTGATAAAGGATGCATTTCAGGCGGCTGCCAATCTTTTTAAGTCAGAAGAAACTCTTTATCTTGTAAATGGAAGCAGTGCTGGTATTTTGTCAGCAATATGCGGGGCTACGAGAAAAGGTGACAAAGTTTTAGTTGCGAGGAACAGCCATTGCTCAGTATATAATGCCATTTTATTAAATGAACTTGAACCGGTATATATTGTGCCTGAATGTGATAAGAAAACCGGAATATATAGCGGAATAAAACCGGAACAGATTGAAGCAGAACTTAACAAAAAAGAAAATGAGCAGATAAAAGCAGTAATAATAACTTCACCGACATATGAAGGAAATGTATCTGATATAGCGAAGATAGCAAAGATTGTTCATGAAAGAAAAATCCCACTTATAGTTGACGAAGCGCATGGTTCACATTTTGGATTTCATGAAGCATTTCCACAGACAGCGGTAGAATGTGGCGCTGACCTGGTTATAAACAGTATTCACAAAACACTTCCATCACTTACACAGACTGCATTGCTTCATATAAATGGGCAGATAGTTGACAGAAACAGAGTGAGAAGATATTGGAATATGTACCAGACAACAAGTCCGTCATATTTGTTAATGGGAGCGATTGACAGGTGTGTAAATTTATTAAATAATAAAGGAGATATGTTGTTTGCTGAATATGTGGCTAATCTTAAAGCTTTAAGAGAAAGATTAAGTAAGTTAAAGAATATACATTTGTTGGACAGCGACGACATTTCCAAGATAGTGCTTGTGTGCGATAACGGAAAAATGTTATATGACACTTTGTTAAAGAAATATCATATACAGTTTGAGATGGCATCATTAAGATACTGTATAGCAATGACTTCTGTTGCTGACAAGAAGGAATATTATGAAAGATTTGCAACTGCGCTGGAGGAATATGACAGTAATTATGAAAGAGCAGAAGTGAATAATACTTCAGACAATCCGGAAGAGTACATGGGCAAACAGGAATCGTACACAGACAGAAAGAAAGAGTACACAGACAATCCAGAAAAGTACACGGATAGACATGGGAAGTATAGCAAATCTGAGGATATAAATGAGTATGACTTTGATATTTGTACAGATATAGATGTGAGAATGAGTCCGGCAGAGGCAATAGACAAGATGGATAATTGCGGTGCAGATTTGTTGCAGCTGGATAAGGCAGAGGGGAAAATAAGTGCCTCGATGGTACTTGTGTATCCACCCGGAATTCCGGTTGTTAATTACGGAGAAGTAATCACGGAAAATGTTATTGATATAATTAGAAAATCATCTGAAAATCACCTTGAAATAATAGGTATGGAACAAGGAGAGAAAATATTATGCCAGAGATAGCATTTATTATGGGAAAAAGCGCTTCGGGCAAAGATAAAATTTACAAGCGTCTGCTTGAGAATGAAACTCTTTCACTTAAAAGTGTCGTTATGTATACAACCAGGCCAATGAGAGCGGGCGAAGAAAATGGTGTTGAGTATTTTTTTGTGAGCAATGAAGAAGCAGAGAAAATGCAGCAGGACAAGAAGATAGTTGAAATGCGTGTATACAATACAATTTATGGCGAGTGGAAGTATTTTACTGCTGATGATGGACAGATTGAGATTGGAAGCGGAAACAAGTATCTGGTTATCGGTACACTTGAGGCATATGATAAATTCTGCGAATTCTATGGAAAGGAACATTTGCTGCCGATATATATAGAGGTGGACGATGGAATAAGGCTTGAGAGGGCACTTCACAGGGAACAGAAGCAGACAGAACCGAAGTATTCGGAGATGTGCAGGAGATTTCTTGCTGATGAAAAGGATTTTTCGGAGGAAAATATAAGGAAATCGGGCATCTGTGAGAGGTATAGCAATAATGGGGAGCTCGACGAGTGCATACAGAATATTGCAGATGTAATAAAAGATAGATTAAAATAGAAAAGTAATTTGAATATAGAAAGATAATATATAAAAAGTAATTTACATATGGAAAGATAATATATAAAAAGTAATTCACATATGGAAAGATAATTTATATAAAAAAGTAATTCACATATAGAAAGATAATTTATATATAAAAAAGTAATTCACATATAGAAAGATAATTTATATATAAAAAAAGTAATTCGTATATAGAAAAATAATTCACACAAAAAGGTAGTTCGCATACAGGAGGGAGGCGGTTATTATGGATATTAAAGTAAATGATATATCTATGGCGAGAGCAGTTGAGTCGGTAAAGAGTACAGAACCTAAAGATGACAGCTTTAAGTTTACGCTTATAAGCAATATTGAAGAGAAGGATCTTCAGCAGAAATTAAGCAGCATGATGCAGGAGATTACCGACCAGGGCGAGAAGATAGCCAAACATATGGATATTAAGGATATGAAAAGATACAGAGAGCTGGTTAAAGGCTTTCTGAATGAAGTTGTTAATAGATCGCATCAGTTTTCAAGAGAGAACTTCCTGGACAGGCGTGGAAGACACAGGGTGTATGGAATTGTTAAACTTGTTGATAAAAATCTGGATGATTTGGCAAGTGAACTGGTGAAAGATGAGAAGGATCATCTTGAAATAGTTGGAAGAATTGATGATATTAGAGGATTGTTGCTGGACATAACCACATAAATGCTGTTATTATTAAGGTGTTATATTTATATGATATATTTATAGAAGGTAACACAGCCGGAGAATGAGGAGTATTATGAGTAGTTTTTCTGATATTTATGGATATGATACAATTAAAGAACATTTGCAGGCATCAATAGCTATGGACAAGGTGTCTCATGCATATATAATTAATGGTGGACTCGGAGCAGGAAAGAAGCTTATTGCGAAGATATTTGCAAAGACGTTGCAGTGCGAGAATGTCAACAGTGAAAATATCAACAGTGAGAATGTCAATAGTGAAAATATCAATAGTGAGAATGTCAACAGTGGTAAAGCTGGTAATGATTTAAATGCAGCTGACATTAACCCATGCAATAAATGTCATTCATGTATACAGGCAGATTCAGATAACCAGCCTGATATAATATGGATAAGGCACGAAAAGCCGGCAAGTATCGGCGTTGATGATATAAGGGAACAGCTTATTAACGATATGCAGATTAAGCCTTACAGCAGCAGATATAAAATATATATCGTAGATGAAGCTGAGAAGCTTACTGTTCAGGCGCAGAATGCTTTATTAAAGACGATAGAAGAGCCACCTGCATACGGAATTGTTATTTTGCTTACAACTAATGCAGATATATTTTTACAGACAATACTTTCAAGATGTGTAGTGCTGGATTTGAAGCCACTTAGCGATGAGCTGGTTGATAAGTATCTCAAGAATAATTATGATACAACTGATTATGAGCGCAAGTTTGCAGTCAGCTTTTCACAGGGAAAGATAGGCAGGGCTGTTACAATTATTGAATCCAAAGAATTTGCACAGCTCAGGGAAGAGGTTATGCATGTTGTAAAATATGCAAAGGAAATGTCTACAGCAGAAATAATGTCGGCAGTTAAAAATATTGCAAATTATAAGCTCACAATAGATGATTATCTCGACCTTATGGCTATGTGGTACAGGGATGTATTGTTATTTAAGAGCACTAATGATACTAATTTTATAATATTTAAGGATCAGATGTCTTTGATAAAGAGCCAGTCGGTAACAATGTCTTATGAGGGAATTGAGGATATACTTAATTCTATAGATAAGGTTAAGATACGTCTCAAGGCAAATGTTAATTTTGACCTTGTTATAGAGCTGCTTATAATGGCATTGAAAGAGAATTCATAGGAAATTGTTATAGATTGTAACTACACAGATTACAGATATATAAGATTATAAGTATGCGTATTATTGATTGCAGATATATAGGAGATTATAGATGATTAAGGTTATAGGAGTAAGATTCAGACAGGCGGGTAAAATATATTTCTTTGCACCCGGCAAATATGAAGTAGAAGAAGGACAGCATGTTATCGTTGAGACAGCAAGAGGCGTTGAATATGGAAATGTTGTTCTTGGCATAAGAGAGGTCGAGGATGAAAAGGTTATCCAGCCACTCAAGGCAGTTATAAGAGTTGCAACACCTGAGGATGATGCAAAGGAACAGAAGAACAGACAGAAGGAAAAGGAAGCATTTGATATCTGTCTTGAAAAGATTAAGAAGCATAATCTTGATATGAAGCTTATAAAAGCTGAATATACATTTGATAATAATAAGGTTTTATTCTATTTTACAGCTGATGGAAGAATTGATTTCAGAGAGCTTGTTAAGGATCTGGCTGCTGTATTTAAGACAAGAATTGAATTAAGACAGATTGGTGTACGAGATGAGGCAAAGATTATGGGCGGAATAGGTGCATGCGGAAGACCTTTGTGCTGTGCAACATATATGCCTGATTTTATTCCTGTGTCAATCAAGATGGCAAAGGAGCAGAATTTATCTCTTAATCCTACTAAGATTTCAGGAGTATGCGGACGTCTTATGTGCTGTCTTAAGAATGAAGAAGAGACATATGAGGACCTTAACAGCCATTTACCATTTGTAGGTGATACGGTTACAACACCTGATAAGTTAAAGGGCGAAGTAAACAGCGTTAATGTGTTAAGACAGAGAGTTAAGGTTATAGTTACTTTGGATAATGATGAAAAGGAAGTAAGGGAATATCCCGTTTCAGAACTTAGATTCAAGCCAAGAAAGAGAAATGACAAAGTGCAGATTAACGATAATGAGTTGAAGGCACTTGAGGAATTAGAACGTAAAGAAGGAAATGCACATATAAATGACGATTAATATGGCAGGTTATATAAATAATACGTGTATTACAGAAAACACAGATAATACGGATATTAATGATAACGATAAAGTTGATATTGCCGGTAATATAGGTAATGCAGGTACAGATACGAAACATTTTGTCAGGGATAATGAGCGTGTGGATGATTTGATGAGGGACGGTCTTAAGCTTATCCAGAGACCGGATATATTCTGCTTTGGAATAGATGCGGTGCTTCTTTCTACATATGCGAAGGCAAATAAGGGCGAGACTGTTCTTGATATGTGCACGGGAAATGCAGTAATTCCTATACTTATGCAGTCAAAGAATCCTCAAACCTGTTATCAGGCAATGGAAATTCAGGATATAAGTGTTGAGCTTGCAAGAAGAAATGTTGCATACAATAATCTGAATGATAAGATTAATATAATTCAGGGTGATATAAAAGAAGCTTCAAAGATATGTGGGGGAGCTTCTTTTAATGTTGTTACCTGTAATCCGCCGTATATGAACGAAAATCATGGAATTGTCAATCCTGAAAGTGCTAAAGCTATAGCAAGACATGAGCTGATGTGCAGTCTTTCGGATGTTTTGCGTGAGGCATCAAAATGTCTTAAGGTAAAGGGACGTTTATATATGGTTCATAGACCACACAGGCTTGTTGACATTTTTAATGAAATGAGAGAATATCATCTTGAGCCTAAAAGAATTAGACTTGTTTATCCATATATAAATAAACCGGCAAATATGGTGCTTATAGAAGCCGTAAAATGTGGTAAATCACAGCTTATAGTCGAAGAACCGTTAATAGTTTATAACAGCGATGGCTCTTACACAAAAGAGTTGGAGGCAATGTATGAGTAATGTAGATAATACTGATATATCAAGAGGAATGTTGTATCTTTGTGCTACTCCGATTGGAAATCTGGAGGACATAACATTTCGCGTTTTAAGGGTGCTTAAAGAGGTTGATGTTATAGCGGCTGAGGATACGAGAAACAGTATCAAGCTTCTTAATCATTTTGAGATTAAGACACCAATGACAAGTTATCACGAATTTAATAAATACGATAAAGCAAAAGTGCTTGTTGATAAGATGCTTAAAGGAGAAAATGTGGCAGTTATAACAGATGCCGGAACTCCGGGAATATCAGACCCCGGGGAAGAGCTTGTAAAACAGGCGTTGGAGGCAGGAATTAAGGTGACTTCACTTCCCGGACCTGCTGCATGTATTACGGCACTTACAATGTCAGGGCTGCCAACAAGAAGATTTGCATTTGAAGCATTTTTACCTGCGGATAAGAATGAAAGAAAAGAAATTTTGTCCGAGCTTGAAAATGAAACTCGTACTATGATTATATATGAAGCTCCACACAGGCTTTTAAGGACTTTGAATGAATTAAAGGAAAGGCTCGGAAGCGACAGAAGAATTGCTATCTGCAAGGAGCTTACCAAAAGATACGAGGATAATTTCAGTACAACTCTTGGGGAGGCGTGTGCACATTACGAGGTAAATGAACCTAAGGGTGAGCATGTTCTGGTTGTTGAGGGCAAGAGCAGGGAAGCAATAAAAGAAGAAGAAATCAAGCAATGGGACAATATAAGTGTTAAAGAACATGTGGATATGTACATTGCACAGGGAATGGATAAGAAAGAGGCAATGAAGGCCGCCGCCAAGGACAGGGGCGTGTCAAAAAGAGATATATATAATGCGTTGATTTAATATAAAAAAGCGCTGATATTATAAAAGTGTGTATATGATATAAAAAGTGTTGATATAATAAAATTATTGATATGATAAAAACCGGAAGACAGCTGTATATCAGCTATTTTCCGGTTTTTGTAATATATGCGAGCGGATTATATTTCGGATTGATTTGTAGAGGTAAGGCTTGAGTTCTTCAATTCCAACAGGTTCGCTGTAAAGTATTGCGCTGTAGCAGGTTGAACTTACAAGCTCGACTATAAGGAACAGCATTATTTCAGGTTCATTGAACTCAATTTCAGTTTCATCTTCAATCATCTGATAAAATACGTCTTTAAAATTAATATCATTGGTTGATATATTGGTTGTAAGAGCTTCCTTAAAAATTCCCCAGCTTAAATTCTTGGATATAAAAGTGAGCAATGACTGGTTGTTATTAAGCTCCGTTATTATATAGTCTGCAATAAATACTATTTTGTCCTCAAATGGAAGAGTAGTATTTTCTTTTTTACAATGTTCGTCAAGTGCAGTCTTGGCATTCTTAAACAGCTTGCTTGACTCATGGGAAACAAGCTTGTTTCTTATATCATATTTATCCTTAAAGTACAGGTAAAAAGTACCTTTTGCAATACCGGCCTTTTCTGAAATCTCGGCAATAGAGGTCTTAGATACACCTTTTGTCGTAAAAAGATTAAAGGCGGTATTAAGTAAGGATGTTAATTTTTGTTGTTTGTTATTCTCTAACTTTCCCATGATAATCCTCGTTTCCAGGTGACATTGTGTAAAAATGTGTCTGATTAAATGCAGCTGATTTAATAATGTAATAATGCACCTGATATAAAAATGCGTCTAAAGCAGCAATACATTGCTGAGGTATTGATATTATATATCACATAGACAAGCTTATATATTAAGATATTAAAAAAGTTTGAAGATTTCAAGGGTTATTTCTAAAAAAAGTATAAAATAATGACTTTTAGTCATTTTGTTATTGACTGATGGTCATTTTATGCTATAATGACAATCGTCAAAGAAATAAATGACCAAGAGTCATAATCTTTAAGCAAAGGAGATTGCAATACAATGGAAAAGTTTGGAAGAGTTATTGTAAAACTTAGAATTCCGATTCTTATCATTAGTTTTTTGTTGCTGATTCCTTCTGCACTGGGATATTTTAATACAAGAGTTAATTACGATATCATGTATTATCTCCCAAGTGATATTGAAACTATGCAGGGACAGGACATTTTGCTTGATGATTTCGGAAAAGGCGCTTATGCGATGGTTGTCGTTGATGGAATGAACAGTAAAAATGTTTCATCACTGGCAAAGAAGATCGAAGATGTCGATCATGTTGAGAGTGTTATCTCATACAGCGGAATCGTTGGAGATGATATTCCTTCAGAACTGCTTCCTGATAAATATCGTTCAATATTTGAAAATGAAGATTCAGGTGCTGTTCTTATGGCAGTATTCTTTGATGGTACAACATCAAGTGATGACACAATGGATGCCATCATGAAAGTAAGAGAAGTTACAGACCATCAGTGTTATATCGCTGGTATGTCAGCAGTAGTTACAGATACTAAGAACATGGCAGAAAAGGAAACTCCTTTATATGTACTTGTTGCAGTAGTACTTGTTTGTATCGTACTTGCAATATTTATGGATTCCTTCCTTGTACCAGTATTCTTTATGATTAGTATTGGTATGGCGATTGTATATAACCTTGGTTCCAATTACTTCCTTGGAGAGGTTTCTTACATAACAAAAGCGCTAGCTGCGGTACTTCAGTTAGGTGTTACATTGGATTATTCAATATTCTTATGGCACAGCTATAAGGAAATGAAAGAGCAGTATCCAGAGGATCATAAGGAAGCTATGGCACATGCCATTGGTAATACACTTGTTTCAGTAGTAGGTTCATCAATAACAACAGTAGCCGGATTTATAGCATTATGTTTCATGAGCTTTACACTTGGTCTTGACCTTGGTGTAGTTATGGCAAAGGGTGTTGTATTTGGTGTGTTAGGATGTGTAACAATCCTTCCATCATTAATACTTACATTTGACAGGGCACTTGAAAAGACAATGCATAAAGAGATAATGCCAAGCTTTAATAAGCTTGCAAGATTTGTTGTAAATCATGCATGGATATTTATTATAGTATTTGTTCTTTTATTAGCACCTGCAATTTACGGATATAACAATACAAAGGTTTATTACAACCTTTCAGATACACTTCCTGATAATCTTGACTGCTCAAAGGCAAATAAGATGCTGGAGGAAAATTTTGCAGATACCAACTCTGTATACATGATACTCGCAAACAGTAATTTACCAAAAGACGAAGCGGTAAATATGCTGGAAGAAATTAAAGAAGTTGACGGAATATCATTTGCATTGGGACTTGATGATGCATTAAAATCAGGTATTCCACAGGAGCTTCTCCCAGATTCTTTAGTTTCTAAATTAAAGGGTGATGATTATCAGATAATGATGGTATCAACTGATTACAAAGTTGCTTCAGATGAAGTAAATAATCAGATTACAGAAGTAAATGATATTGTAAAGAAGTATGATTCTTCTGCAATGGTAATTGGTGAAGCTCCTTGTACAAAGGATCTTATAACAATTACAGATAAGGACTTTAAGGTAGTAAGTGCAATATCAATTGTAGCTATCTTCTTTATCATCTTCTTCGTATTAAGATCAATATCATTACCGGTTGTACTTGTTGCAGCTATTGAATTTGCGATATTCATTAACATGGGTATTCCTTATTATACAGGAACACAGATACCATTTATCGCATCAGTAGTTATCGGAACTATACAGCTTGGTGCAACTGTCGATTATGCGATACTTATGACAACAAGATATAAGAAAGAAAGAGCAGCAGGCTGCACTAAGAAGGAAGCTATCACAACAGCACTTGAGACATCAATTCCTTCAATTATAGTAAGTGCTCTTGGTTTCTTTGCAGCAACATTTGGTGTTGGATGCATAGCATCAGTAGATATGATTGCTTCACTTTGTACACTGATGGCAAGAGGTGCGATAATCAGTATGTTTGTGGTTATATTTATACTTCCATCATTGTTCGTATTATTTGATAAGATAATAATTCACACAAGTCTTGGATTTAAGCCTAAAAAAGAAGCTTAATGGTTAATTGGGAAAGGCAAGGTATTAATTATGATAAAGAAAAAGTTATTTAAATATGTTTCAGTATTTATGTGCGCAACAATGATTACAGTAGCTATGGCAGGCTGCACTAATACATCATCTAATAATACAAATGAAACAACTGTAACATCAGAATATGCAGCTAATTCAACAGAAGCACTTATCAGCGAAGAGCTTAATAAGCAGCTTAATACAACTAATACATTAAAGACAAATACAAGAAATGAAACAGTTTATGTATTTGATGATGCAAATGGTAAGCAGGATCATATAATCGTAAATGAAAAGGTTACAGATGCTTCAGGAAACACAACATCTACACAGGAAAATTCTTCAAAAGAAGCTCCTGTTACAATAAAGGTTACATACTATCTTGACGGAAGTGAGATATCAGCAGATAAGCTCGCAGGCAAGAGTGGTAAGGTTAAGATAAGATTTGACTATACTAACAACGAAAAGAAGACAATAAAAGTAAACGGAACAAATAAGGAAGCATATGTACCATTTACAATGATTTCTGGAATGATACTTGATTCAGAGAAGTTCTCAAATGTAGAAGTTACAAATGGACAGATTACACAGGTTGGTGACAACTACATGGTAATGGGACTTTCAATGCCGGGACTTAAGGATACATTAAATCTTAAGTTTAATGATGAGCAGCTTGATATGGATATTCCTGAATATTTTGAAGTATCAGCAGATGTTAAGGATTTTGAACTTGATATGACAATGTCAGCAGCAACATCAAACATTTTATCTGATGTGGATATAGATAAACTTACAATAGATGATTTAAAGAGCCAGCTTAATACATTACAGAGTGCAGCAGACCAGCTTACAGAAGGTACAGGTACTCTTCAGGATGGTACACAGACTTTAGCAGACAGTATTCCAGCTCTTACAAGCGGAGTTAATCAGTTAAATGATGGTGCAAGCCAGCTTAAAAGTGGTATCTATGCATATACAGACGGAGCAGCAGCGCTCGCAGCAGGAAGCGGTACATTAAATGATGGTATCAAGACATATACAGATGGTGTTACAGCACTTGCAACAGGAAGCGCTTCATTAGATGCAGGTCTTAAAACATACACAGGTTATGTATCACAGCTTGCAGCAGGTTCATTGACTCTTAGCAATGGTACCAAAGATTTATATTCAAAGCTTTATGATAAAGAAAATGGTATGGTTACACAGCTTGGAGGACTCGCAAAGTTATATAAGGCTAACTCATATGATAAAGATGGTGGAACAACTGTACTTGAACAGGCACAGGCTCTTGAAGCAGGAGCAAAGAAATATGGCAGAACAGGTATTACAATAGGTGCAGACCTTGCAGAACTTGCTGCAATTACTGATTCAAAAGAAATAAACAGTAAAATAGAAAGTCTGTATTCTAAGTATCTTACAGCTTATACAACATATGTAGCAACTGGTATGGATACAACTGGTCAGGTTCCTGATGTTAAATCAGGTATTGGTGCATTATATACTAACCAGATTGGCTTATTAATCAAGGCAGCAGCTAATGTAGGTGCATCAGAGGCTCTTACACAGGTTGCAGGTCAGCTTTCAGCTAATGAAGCTTCCATAAAGGCACTTGAGGCAGGGGCAGAGCAGATGAATGCGGGTCTTACAAGTCTTAGTGCTCAGAATGATACTCTTACAGGTGGCGCAGGCCAGATAAATGCAGGCTTAGGACAGTTAAGCGATAACAACAGCAGCTTAGTAAGTGGCGCAGGTCAGATAAATGCAGGACTTGAACAGCTTAATGCTAATAACACAGCATTAAGAAGTGGTATTGCACAGCTTGCAGATGGTACAGCAACACTTAGTTCTTCAGCAGTAACTCTTGCAGATGGTGTAGAACAGCTTAATGCCGGAGCTATTACATTAAAGGATGGAATGGCTGAATTTAATGAGACAGGTATTAAGAAGATTACAAGTCTTGTAGGTCAGGATGCCGATAATGCAATAGAGACACTTAAACAGGTAGTTAAGTTAGGTAAAGATTATCAGTCATTTACAGGAAAATCTGATGGTAAGGAAGGTAAAGTAACATTTATCTACAAGACCAGCGGAATTACAAAGTAGACAGCTTCTAAACTTTTCCAATAAATAAACAGCAGAGCCGGCGGGTAAAACCGTCGGCTTTTGCTGTTTATAAATGTGTATAAAGATGATATAATAAATTTAATTTAGGCAAGGAGAAGCTGTGGCAGAGCAGTTGTAAGCAGGGGTATGAATGTGATTTTGTGTGATGATGATAATGATTTCATCAGGGAGGAAAAGGCCTGTATAGTAGGTGTCATGAACAGGTTATGGCCGGATATTGTGGTAGAAGTGGATCAATGTAATACTGGTGATGAATTAATACAAAAATGTTCAAAGAATAAGTATGACATAATTTTTCTTGATATAGAGATAAAAGATGAAAATGGATTTGAAATTGCCAGAATTCTATATGATATGGGGATAGAAAGAAAAGTTGTGTTTGTAAGCAGCCATGATAATCTTGTATACAATTCCTTTGTCTGCCATCCTGTCGGATTTGTGAGAAAAGCATATCTTGAAGATGAAGTGGAATCAATAATTGATATAGTGATGCAGGATATGTTAAAGGATACAAGGCTGATAGAAATAAAAGGTGCAAAAGTAACACAGGTAGTTTCATTAGACGAGACAGTCAAAGTAGAGTCATATAGACATAATCTTATATTTACAATGTTCACAAAAAGCATTGAGGTGAGGGGAACAATAGGTAATTATGAGAAGCAGCTTTCAGAAAATGGTTTTGTCAATGCAGACAGGGGATGTATGGTGAATCTGCGTTATGTTAAGGCATTGAATAAGGACAATCTGGAATTACAGAATGGATTAATGGTACATGTAACCAGAAAGAGACTGAAAGAAGTAAGAGAACAATTAACGGAATACAGGGGTAGAAATAGATGGCTAGGTATATGATGATTGCATGCAGCAACCTGGCACAGGTATTTATTTTAATGATAATGCTGGATGTCTGCAGAAATACATATATAAAGAAAGATACAGATGAAAATAAAAAAGAAATAATAATAAAAGGCGTAATAAAACTAATATGTTTTGGAATTATGTATTGTGTTATCGTGCTGGTACATTACCATTTATTATGTTTAAGAAGTGTGATGAATTACCCGTCAGCAGTTGTAATGCTGGCAGTGTTTGCATTGTTTAACTATTATTCACAGCAGATAGACAGGAAAAAGTATATTCTTTTATTAAAGCTTATGGAACTTTTTGGAAGCATAGGGATAGTGGCAGCAGGTTTATTCGGTAATTGGAGAATATTTGTGACAATCCTTTGTGCTGCGATGCTTTTGATAACAGGCATATATATTATGATAATTGTGGATAAAAGAAACTTCAGGTTTTATGAAAATGATGTGAAGAATTTTGATGGGGAACATTACAATTATCAGGTGGTAATTATAAATTATGTGTTATTCTTTGTGGTATATGTACTACTTGCCATGGGATTTAATAGCAATAATGTAATACCCGGAGCACAGCCACAGGGTGTTATAAGTGATTATGAAATAGTATTTATTGCAGCATATGCATGTGCTGCCTTTGTATGCATGGGAATTCAGATAACAACTGAGAATTACGAGAAAAGCTTAAAGAACAATCTTGAAGAACTTTCAAATAACAAAGACATAAATGTTCATAAAGAAATCAGGGAATTATATGATAAAACCGCAGTAATGAGGCATGATATCAAGCATATGCTTGAGGTTATCAGTGCATATTTGTCAGAAAAAGAATATAGAAAAGCAGAGGATTATATAGTAGAAATAACAGGAAAATGTGAAAAAAGCAAAATACAGAATTATTCTAATAATATTATTTTAAATTACATATTAAATAATAAAAGAAATGTATGCCAGAAAAATAACATAGATTTTAAATGTGTATGCATAGGTGACATTAATGGTATAGAAGACGAGGATATATGTCTGCTTATGGGAAATCTGCTGGATAATGCAATAGAGGCAGCAGTTAAGTGCGATAAAGGAAAAGTCAGTGTTGATATATGCGAGGGGGCGCAGATAGAGATAAGGATAAGTAATTCTATAAAAGAAACTGTATTGAAAGATAATCCGGAGTTAAAAACAACCAAAAAAGATAACAGAAATCATGGATATGGAACGCAAAGCATAAAGTTTATAGTTAAGAAATATCAGGGTGAAATACAATACTATGAATATAAAAATAATATGATTTGTGATATAAAAATGCTTAGTAAATATGATGTGACTTATTAAAAAAATTGGACAAAAACACTCAAATTTTGAAAAAAACATACCATTCGTGCCAAAAATACCCCAAAAAACGACAGTTTGTGCCAAAACTGGAAAAATTATAGAAAATTATTTTTTGATATTTTATAATATGGTTATCAGGTCAGAGTGAATAAATGAGCTGAGGGTAAGGGGTGATAGATGATAGGCATAAATTGTATCTGCCTTTAAAGATTATGCAATATGGAGGGAGGGGAGAGTTTAGATTGCACACCCCAAAATACATAAAATAATAGGAGGATATTATTATGAAATTTTTTAAAAAATTAATGGCAATTATGCTTGTAGCAGGGGTAATGGTCTGCGGTAATGGTATGGTTAGTGCAAAGGCAGAGGAAAATATGAGAGAAAGTGACATAGAAAGCAGAATGGTTGATCCTTATTATGATGTGTCAGAAAGCAAAGCTTTCTTTGTTGGTAATACTAGAGTAGATTCTTTCTTTTATATTAGAGATAATAAGGGTGGTGTTGAATATGCAGCCGCTGATTATTGTGATTTTTATATGGAGGGGTATGTTCAGACCGTTTGGGGGGGATAAATTTGATCTTCCTCATACAAGAAGTGAAACAAGAAGTACAGAGTTTTCAGCATATGATTATGTCGTATGCCAGCCTGTTTATTATTTAATAGTAGAGGATGCGACCATATGTGCATTGGGAGATACCGATTATGAAAAATCATATTCTGCAGAATTGCAGTATATAGGGGATTTCTATTTTAATTGGAAATAAGAATAGAATAATTGGTTGTGTGAAAAGTAAGTATGATAGCTTATTTTTCACACAGCTAAAAATGAAGTAATAAAGATAAGTTTGTTCATAATATAAGTATTGTGGTTAGCAGGGAGTATGGTGATATAATGATTAGAAAGAAAATAATTGTTATATTTTTAACAATAACATTAGTGTGTGGTATTTTTTCGGGTTGTCGGAGAGATAATAAAGATTTTGATACGGGTAACGTAAGTTCAGATGCTCAGAATGGCTGGAATATATTTAACCATCCTGTTACAAGAGGAGAAGGTGGCTATTATTTTCTGATAAGCCAGTCATCACAAATTGCAAAGGATAAAGTTGAAAAATCTGAACGTGGGAAATCATATATGTTAATAATGTTTATGCAAGATGATGGAAATTCGGTAGTAGTGTGTAGCAGACCTGAGTGTAAACATAATAGTGAAGAATGCCCGGCATGTCTTTCATTAACAAGTGATAGTAGTAGTGAAATACCATCAATAACAGGATATGATAGAGATAAAATATATTATCATAATGGCAAAATTTATGTTATATACAATGATGATGTGGCTGGATATGCATATCTGGAAGAGGTTGCACCTAATGGAGCATATAGAACACGTTTATTTGAGATTGGAAATTCTGCAAAAGGATATTGCCTGACATTTAATAATCAGGATGTATTTATTTATAAAAGAGAAGGCTCAACCAGTGGATATGAAGAAACTGAAGCAACAATAAGGCGCAGAAGTCTTGATGGAAAAGAAGACGAGGTTATATATTCCTACAAGGGAATGGGGGCAATGTTATTTGCGGTTAAAAACTATGGTGATAAGCTGTATTTTCTAGAAGAATTATATGCCAGGGAAAAAGATGAAAATGGAAGACAAAAGTCAATAAGTTTTCAGAGGAAAGGTTTGTTTGCATATGATTATCAGAGTAAAACGGTGGAAAACGTTATTGATGCTGCGATAACAGATTATACATTTGATACGGACAACAATACACTCTATTATTATGTTAATAATGATGGAATGTATAAAAAAACATTTAACGATGGTAAAACCCAGAAAATATATAATATGGAAAAAGATATTAATAGTGTTGCACAGATATCATTTTTAAGTGGAAATATTTATTTGGTTAATTGTCTTATGGGAGGCTTTACAGGAATTCCACAAAAGCCAACTTTAATAGTATTTGATAAAGATGGGAAAGAACAAAATAGGATAACAATGTCACAAATGAATTCAGAAATTTTTTTTGGAGATAATGATAAGATATTTTTGCAACAAACGGATATAAGAGACGGAGGATATAATATATATTATATAGATATTAAGGACGGAAAAACGGATTTATCAATGGTAAAGATTAAGTAGGGCAGAGGGACTTATGGGAGAAATCAAGAGAATACTTAACTGGCGTTTTTTGATATTTTATATTGTGCTGCTGCTTGTTAATGCAGGAGTAACGGTGTATCAGCAGGTAGGAAGCAGTTCATATTCACAGTTGAGGCAGAATATTGAAAATGAAAAACAACAGATAGAGGAATATAAGAATAATCCACCGGAAAAACTGACCAGAAAGGTAATGGAAGAGTATGGGGAGCTGGCTACACATGCGGAGTATATTAATAACTATAACTCAGATGTGTTAAAGGTAATCAGTAATGCAGAGACACTGAAGAAGTTTGTAATATTTTCTGACCCGGAGTCTTTTGAATACAACAATATTATTAAGACCGGGAATGATTATAAGAAAATAGTAGATGTGCATCCGGTACTTGCATATGATAAGGCAACAGAAAAATATCTTGATAATAAAAGCGCATTTTTTATAGCATTTATTGTAATAGTAATAGTCGTACATTCATTGTTTTACGGAAGAGATAATGGTATGTGGCAGCTTGAGCATAGTGCAAAGAAGAGACTGAAGCTACAGATTGTAAGACAGGCTATTCTTTTAGCGTTGACCTTTATTACATATGCATTATTGGCGTTAACCTCATTTATAAGCATTGAACTTATATACAAGGGAACTGACACACTTAAGCTTCCAATACAGAATATAGAGGCATTTTCAGGATTTACCGGATGCTTCTCGCAGTTGGAATATATTTTGTATGAGGGATTATTTAATATATTTATTTTGTATTGCATAGCGTGTGCCATGTGGTTTTTGTATACAATATTTAGAAAAAGAACTTACAGCATTGTGATAATTCTTATAACTGTCTGTGTCGAATTTGTTTTGTATACATTTATAGGAATACATAGCAGGCTTGCGGTTTTAAGGAATATCAATATCGTGCGGATTATTGATATTAATAAGGTTTTAAGGACTTATTCCAATCATGGGTATGGAAGGCTGGTTGTTTCGGATGTTACGATAATATTTGTTATGTTTACATTGCTTCTAGTTGTTTTTCTGGCAGCAGGTATTCCATTGGGAGCAGCTATGAAGCCGGTTGGTAGCAGGAAAATATCGTTAAAGGTGTTGAATTTTGCATCTGTTAAAATACAGTCGCTGCTTAGCAGGAGTCCTGTGTGGATTAAGGAAATATATAAAATTTTGTTTACATGCAGAGGAGTGGTTGTAGCAGCTTTAGGTATCTTTATGGCGGTATTCTTCATACAGAATTCTGTTATAACATTTTCTGAATCATTCAGAAAAAATGATGCGGTATATGAGGAAAGGGGTGGAGCAGATTATAGCGGATTGTCGAAGGAAATGGATGAGGCAGAGGAAAACTATCTTAAAGCGATGGAAGAATTCAGGGCAGCTTATGAAAAATATGTTAATGAAGAAATTACACTTCAGGAGTATTCAAGCTATAATTCAATGCTTACCCTGGCAAAAGACGAGAACGCAAAATGGTCAGAGTTCAGGAGTAAAAGGGCATATCTTGAGAGCATCAAGGAAGAATATGACATTGACGGTTATATGATGTCAGACAGGGGATATGAAAGCATTATAGGAAGATTTTCTAAGTTAAGAGAGTTTATGCTTCTGATTATAGCATTGGTCTGTGTTGTGGTTATTACATTTGAATACCGGAGAATGGAAAGCAATACAGGAATGGACAAAATGCTGGGTGCATCGGTAAACGGACGGCAATGGCTTACAATCAGACGTTTTCTTACAGGATTGCTTCTTACAGCGCTGTTGTGCCTGATAGTATACGGAACGGATATTTTTGTACTTTACAGAAGCTACGGTTTTGTGTATTCTGAGGCACCGGTGATGAGCCTTACATTTATGAAAGGGTGCAGATACAGAGTCAGTATAGCTGCATATATTACAATGTTCTTTGGCATAAGGATTGCGGCAATTATGGCTGGTTACTGCATTTCATTTGCGGCAGGGCAGATATATGAGAAAAGCAGAAAATAAATATATTATTAAGGAGGCGGTAATTATGGCAAAAGAAAGAAATTATAAGTAAGTCGGGGATGTTGTAAAGTGGGGGATGTTAAGCAGACTGCCTGTAGTTATTGTGGGAATTGCGAGCGTGATATTATTCCTGGTTGTGGTTATTATGAATATATGCCTGCATGTTGGAGGGACTAAGATAAGAGCAGGGTATACAAGTAATTCCCAATTCTGCAAGTATGTTGATAAGGCTAAAACCGGAGGATATGGTTATGATGGCTATGAAGCTGTGATTAAAGATGAGGTTACAGATGAAAAACAGGTAAGAACGATAGATAAACGTATATCGGATGATATATATATCCATGTATCTTACAGCAACAGTGACTATCAGAAAGCGAAAGCAGAGCTTGACGATAATTTCAGCAAAGCATTTGACGAGCTGGATGCCAAGAGAATAGTGATTACGGTATCAGTAGACACACCTTCGTATTATGCGGTTAAGAGAAATGAGTATGCCGATATGTATTATTTCCCAGGCAGCGGTCAGAATTATTTAAAGCTTAAGCTTGCAAATTCCACAGCATCGTATCTTGTAATTATCCTTATTTCTGCTGTATTAAATGCGGCATGGATAAAACCTATACTTACCGATATAAGGAATTATAAGAGTGTGCATTAAGTTAAAACTTAAAGCTATATGGTGATATATTTAAAGCTATATAATGACATATATAATAAAATAACAGATAATGCTAAAGGCAGCAGGTCATGACTGATATGTGTCCGGTATTCCGGTGATATATCAATAACCTGCTGCCTTTTTAAAAAGCATTTTATTAATCAAATAATATGTGTCTGTATTTATTAAGAGCGAGTAATAAAAGCATACCGAGTATTCCACATACAATGATTTCCCCTGCACCAACAGTTACAAAGAACATAGCAAATATTCCTTCGCTGCCGTAAGCATATTTAAGTACAAATGGTACTATTATAGTGTTGGCAAGAATTGGAGGAATAGGGGCTGCCCACTTATATTTTCTTAAAAGATATGTGCCTACTGCACCGATAAGTGTTGCAATGCTTCCAAATACGATATCCCAGATGATAGCGCCACCAAGAAGGTTGGCAATTATACATCCTAAGAATAATCCCGGAATAGCTGCCGGTGTAAAATAAGGGAGTATAGTAAGGGCTTCTGCAATTCTGAACTGAATTGGTCCGAAACTCCAATAATTAAACACCTGTACTAAAACTACATAAAGTGCCGCAATTACTGCGCCTTGTGTGATGTATTTCACACTTCTGTTACCTTTTTTCATATTCATTTGTCTCCTTTAGTTTTGTTTTACGAGTGGAAGGTCTCGAACACTCGAATAAAGCTGTCCTTAAAAGACAGCTTTGTTAGTTTAGCATGGTGAATAAAAAAATGCAATATTATTGATTATCACTTTTGTGCTTTTTGATAATCTCTTCGTATCTTTTCTGGGAAGCAATTTCTTCCGGAGTAAGTTCAGGCTCTACATCTTCCATGTTGTTTAACTGGTCAAGCAAACCTGCTAAATCGTCTTCATTAATTAAATTCTGTGACATAATATCCTCATTTCTGAGCGACTTTGTCGCGAAGCTGCGATGAGAAATTCGCGTAGGCGATTTCTCATCTGCAATCATAGCTATTTGCTTTCGCTCAGAAACAAATAGCTGTGCGAAAAATATGCTATCAAGCATATTTTTCACACTATTCTCCCTTCTGCAATAAACTTACTGAAAGCTTTTAAAGAAGCTGCTAAGCTTAGATATTGCTCCTGTCAGGGCGACAGCTTCATCATCTGTTAACTCAGCGGTAATATGGTTAATCATTTCATCATGAAAATTCTTATGATGATTATATGCAGCAATTCCTTTATCTGTGAGGGATGCATAGACTATACGTCTGTCTTTCTCACCTCTTGTACGGACAATGTACCCTTTCTTTACAAGACCATTGATACCAACTGTGAGGGTTCCCATAGTAACTCCAAGGTGCTTGGAAATTATGGTCATAGTACGAGGTTCACTTATTCCGACTGCCTCGATTATATGCATATCATTAACTGATATATCCTTAAATTCATCAGTAATAAGTGCCTTTTCCTCAATGTTAAGAATATCATTAAAAAGGTCTACAAGTATTGAATTCAATGAATTATAAATGTCTGCTTTCACTCACATCACCTCAGCTTATTGTTATATTAATTATATACTAAGTATAGGTAATACGCAACAAAATTAAGATGTCATATGATATATGAATAACATGTCAGACAATTTCAATAAAATGTTGGAAAATATTGACAGAAATATAGTGGTAGTATATAATTAAAAGTGCAAAAAACAACGCGTACGGGATTTTAAATTTGATTTTGAGTAGAATAAAGGAATACTAATGAAATATAAGATAAGTGAACTAGCTAAGTTGTTAGATGTATCTACTAATACTATCAGAAGATATGAGAAAAAAGGCTATTTTAAGGCGGTACCGGATAATAAAAGTGGATACAAGTATTATGAAGATGATAGTGTTTTCAATGTTATAAATGCCAAACTATTAAGAAAGTATGGATTTTCACACGGAGAAATAGATATTATGAATGATTATAATCTTGATGAAAATATACATTGCTTTGAAGAAAAAATGAAAGAGTTAGATGAGAAGCTTGCATATTACACATATGTGAGACATAGAATGAAGGATGACCTTGTACTTATGCGAAAGATACAAAGCAAAAAAGAGGTATATGAGGCTGAGTGTATTGGGATGGTATATGTTCTGTATAGTGATGGCAAAAAGCTTCTTATGGAACCTGAAAGATTGCAGAAGATAAAAGAATTCCTGTATGATTCACCAGAGGTACAGAGAGTTTACTTTATATCCAAAGAGGACTTTGATAATAACAGATTAATATTAAAAAGAGGCTGGGCAATAAAAGATATGCATATGGAAAAATATCATATGACAGAAAATGATTACACAGTCAGATATAAAGCACACAGGTCAGTTATGCAGATAGTAAAGGTTCCGTTAAAAACAAGTGAGCTTGAAACATTCAGTAATGATGAAATAAAGAATATGCTTCTTAAGGAACATCTTGAGTATATCAATAATAATAATCTGGAAATAGCCGGTGATATAATAGCGGTTGTTATAACTAAAGTTAAAGAGGAAGGAAAGGAGGTAGTATATTTTCTTGTGAGTGTCCCTGTAGATAAATGTTCGGGGGGGACAGATAACGAAATTTAAATATATTATAAGTATAGTGGACGTAGCTGACAAAGACAGGTATTGTCATCTTGATAAATTAAGAATTAAGAGATTTTATGATGTAAGTGCCCCAGATATAAAAGGTGTTTCTGCATAAAAAATACTTTTATATCTGGGATACTTATATCATTTTGTATATATTTATTATATTTTATAACTTTTTATAGTATTACAACGATGACATATATTGACCAAAATTAACAAAAAATATTGACTGTGACATACTGTCATACTTTATAATTGCCAAAAAGGTGTATATAAGAGGAAAATGCCTTGAAATTATAAAGGAGGTCAATTATGAAGAGCAAAACAAAGAAAATGTTGCAGAGAATAAGTAGTTTTATATGTGTACTTGCTATGGTTGTGGCTAATATAGCAACACTTATCACACCAGCAGTCAAAGCTTATGCAACATCAGACAGCAGTAATACTGTCTGGATTGTGGGAGATTCAACGGTATCATCATTTAATGATGCATATTATTATCCAAGATATGGATGGGGAACTCAGATTGGGGAATATCTTGATGGTACATATGATGTTAAGAATCTTGCACTTTCAGGTAGGAGTTCTGTAAGTTTTACTAAAGAGGACAATTACACTACTTTAGTAAATGGAATGAAAAGCGGGGATTATTTGTTAGTTGGATTTGGACATAATGATGAAAAGGCGGGAGATGGTCTTTTTTCAAGTGGAAGTGGAGATTATAAAACTCCGGGAACATTTGGATATTCATTGTATGAGAATTATATAAAGCCAGCTAATGAAAAGGGTGTTAAAGTAATTCTTTGTACACCTATAGTAAGAAGAACTACAGAAACTTCATTTTCTGATAGTCAGCTTCATAAAACAGAAAATGGAGATTATGCACAGGCAATAAGAGATTTAAGTGCTAATATTAGGAGTAATTTAGGGCTTGATGTACCTGTTGTAGATATGACATCTAAGACACAGGCTTTATATGAAAGTTTAGGAGCATCGGAGACACTTTATCTTCATGCATGGACATCGGACAAAGAGACATCAGTGGATAATACACATACTAATATATATGGTGGCATGTATAATGCCTGGATGATTACACAGGAGATAAAAGCACAGAATATTGCGGGAATTGCTGGACATATTAAGACTACGTCGGCTCCGGTAAAAACTGAAGTGCTTAAATCTAATCCTGATTATGTGCCGGTAACATATACTCCGGTTGCAGATGATGAAAAGAGTTCAGTGTGGGAGAATGCCGGAATATGGAGAGGTACTGTATTTGGAAAAGGTATAACACCTGATACAGGTAAGTTTACACTTAATGGTTCATCTGATGGAACAAGTATTAATATGGCAGTTAAAAATAAGGGTAAAATATCATCATCAGAAGATGATATTGCCATGTATTTTTATAAAGTGCCATCAGGCAGCAGTTTTACACTTAGTGCTACAGTAAAGGTTAATTCAATCAATGCAGCGGGTGCTACCAATCCTAATCAGATATCTTTTGGTCTTATGGCAAGAGATGATATATATCTTGATGAAAACATGATAACAGCAGTGAGTTCAGATTATGTAGCAGCGGCGCCTTATGGTATTAATGCAGATAAATCATCAACTACATGTTGTTTTGCTAAGAAGAGTAATAAAATTATAAATGGTTCACCTTTTACAAGTGGAGAAGAAGTAAAAGAAGGTGGAACATATGATTTAAAGATTGAATCAACAGGTGATGGATATGCTTGTTCGATAGGAGATCAAAGAATAGTAAGTGGATTTGATTTCCAGTTAACACAGGTCGATCCTGATAATATATATGTTGGTATGTTCGCAGCAAGAGATGTGGATGTATCATTTTCTGATATTAAGCTTGTAGTTGATGGTGAGACTATATGTGGTTCAGATAAAGTATATTTAACAGAAGATTTTAATGTAAGTCCTGGTACGGTATACAAGGATTCTTATGTTAAGAATGGTGCAATGTCTGATGAAGATTTACAGCTTACATCAGGTGGTGCAGTAAAAGTATCTGCTGCTAATTATAATGATACAAGCTATGGTATTCTTATTCCAAAGGATGCAACAATGGATATCAATATACCTGCAGGTGCAGGAGCTAAGATTACATTCCAGGGTTCAGCACAATATTCCGGAGATGGTCATATTACAGCATCATCCACAGATGTGAATGGAAAGTTCGATGTAGAAGATGGAATATACAGTAACAGACCAACAGGAGTTGATGACAGAGGTAATATCTCAATAGTATATTCAGGTAAAGAAAAGGCTACACTAACATTAGCCTTCGATGCTAATACATTTTTAGATAATCTTTCTATTGAGTTATTGGAAGAACCTAAATATTTAACAGAAAATTATTCATTTGATCCGGGTACATTAACCGGGTATTCTCAGAATGGTGTTTTAAATAAAGCGGATTTGAAGCTTGGAACAGATGGAGAGATAAAAGTTTCTGCAACAGCTCAATATCATGGTACAATGTATGGATTATGTCTTCCAGCGGGGACATGTTTAAATATCAATGTTCCTAGAGGTGCTGTTATAAAATATAAGGGTTCAACATTTTCAACAGCGGGAGGAACAATTTCAGCAGTCTCAACAGATGAGGCAGGAAGCTTTGATCAGACATTATATAGTGCAATACCAGTTACAGATCGTGGCGAGGTTACTATTGATTATACAGGCAACGAAGAAGCAACATTGACATTAACATTTAATGCTATGACATATTTTGGAGAATTCAGTGTTGAAATTAAGGAGCCATTTATTGACCCAAGTCAGAAAAGAATTGATGTCTGGGATTTTGGTGCGAAAGAAGAAGATACAGCTAAATACAATAACAATATTACAGCAGCAATATGGAATGCCGCCGATATTGTTGGAAACAATGTAACTTACAAAGATAAAGTATATAATGGTATTTTTAAAGAAAATTCAAGTTATTCATTTGGGGATTTGAAAATTAATTATATATTGTATGATAGATTATATACAACTAATCCAGATATATTATGTAAATATGATAACTCATCTTCATATGGATATACATCTATACCATATGCTGATGGTTATACATCACAGGGCTTATGGTATTGTAATGGCAGTGGTGGTGCCACCAGACGTTATTTTGAACTTGCTAATGTAAAAGTAGGAGATACTGTTAAAGTTTATATGGGGTCAAGTGGTGACCCATCAACAGTTTATTTTACATCAGGCTCGCAGACAGATAGTCAGGAGATAGCAAAGGGCGGCAACATTCTTACATTTGTTGCCAATAATAATGGAACATATAAGGTATATGAAAAAGGTGATAAGAGTTCTGCTAAACCAATGTACAGCCGGGTAGTTCGTATTCCGGGTGTAACAGTTACAGGTACAGTAAATGCTGGTAATTATGAACTTTCAGATGAATATGCAGTAGTATTTACTGATATTGATACAGATGAAAAATATGCAGCAACAGTTAATAAGAATGATAATACATACAGTGTTAATCTCCCAGTAGATAAGAGCTTTTCAGCGACTTTAGTCGGTGCCGGTGCTTTTGGATTTACTGCGGAAAGCAAAAATGTTTCTGTAACAACAGATGATTTATTCACAGGAAAAACAAACGACTTAGTTGTTGAAGAAAAGACAACATATAAGTTTACGGGTAATATTACAGGGTTTAACGAGGATAATAATAATAAGGCTGAAAATATCAAAGTTAAAATGGTATGCCTTAAAGATTCTACAGTAGAACCTGTTTCATTAGAGATTAATAAAGATGATTACACATTTAGTGCAGACCTTTTACCTGGTATTGAATATACAGCACAGTTAAGCGGTGTTAATGATTATGAAATTGTATCGGGTGCGGTAGTAAACGATAATGCTGCACATCAAAGTGATATTACACTTGCTAAAAAGAGCGTATACAAAGCTACAGGTAGTTTTAAGAATCTTGGCAGTGATGGTAATGTAACTGCTCTTGTTTTAGAAAATATTGAAGATGGTTACACTTATACAGCGACAGTAAAAGATGGTGGATATGAAGTTTCACTTAGAAATGGTTCATATCTTGCAAAAGCAACAGTTACAGACTACAAGATGGAAACACATGTAGTTGTAGAAGGAAAAGATGTTTCAAAAGACCTTTTATTTATTTCAACTAAGGCAAAAGAACCTCTTACAAGAGTTTCTGATATTTATGTTGGTTATGAAGGTAAGGAAAACAACTATTCTACAGTTAAAGAAGCAGTAGAAGTCTGCAAACTCATGAATCCTACAAGTGAGGCTGAGAGAATTACAGTTCATATTGCTCCGGGTACATACAGAGAACAGGTTATAATAACAACACCATATATTTCATTTGTAAATGACACACCGGATAAGGATGTTATTATTACATGGTATTATGGTATTGGATATTTATATTACAGTGTTGATGAGGCTGGATTTTATAATGAATCAAATGCTTTTGACAAGTTCTCAAAACTCCTTCCTACAAGATGGGGATGTACTGTTCAGATAAAGAGTACAGCACATGATTTCAGAGCATCCGGAATTACATTTGAATCTTCATTTAACAGATACATTACTGATGAGGAAATAGAAGATGGTGTTACAGTTGACACTTCTATGGAAAAGAACAATACTACGACTGTAAGACAGTACGGTGTGGATGTTATGGCAAAGTCTGCTACAGAAAGAGCAGCAGCTATGGCTGTAGAATCTAACCAGACAGAATTTTATAATTGTAAATTCCTCTCTAGTCAGGATACATTATATACAAATCAGGGAAATAAGATATATTTTAAAAACTGCGTAATCGAAGGTGAAACTGATTATATCTTTGGTGGCGGTAATGTTATATTTGATGGATGTCAGCTTGCATGGTGTGGTTATTCATCAGGTGCAACAGGTGGATATATCACAGCCCAGAAGTCAGATATTACAAGTGAATTATATTTATTCAGAAATTGTTCAGTAGTATCAGGTGATTTGGTAAAACAGGGAAAGACAAGTGTTGCAGCAGGATATCTTGGAAGACCTTGGGGTGGAGCTAATGCTCAGGTTGCATTCCTTAATACAAAGCTTGAATCAGATAATATGATTGTTTCAAGTGGCTGGGGCGAAATGAGTAATACAAAGCCACAGAATGCCAAATTCAAAGAATATAACACAACATATATGGATGGAACTAAGGTAGACCTGACAGGCAGAACAAATCCTGAAATTACAGAAACAGAAGCAGCTACATATACAACAGACAGCATGTTTGGTGACTGGAAGCCTGCCTGCTATGTAGAAGAAGACAGCAATGTTGAAATTAAGGGTCAGGTTTCAGTAACAGATAATGGTGACCTTAATACACCATATCCCGGACATACACTTACAGTTCATTACTCACTCGGTGAAGCTAATGATGCAAATGATAATTCAACAATTCAGTGGTATATTGTTGATAATGGAAGTGAAGAATTAGTAAAATCTTCAAATGCAGTAACAGATAAAACATTTAAGATTCCGGCAAATGCAGTTGGAAAGAAGATAAAGGTAAAAGTTACACCTGTAACTTTAAGCGGTAAAACCGGAACTCCTGCTGAATATACAGTAGAAGAAACAGTAAGAGAAGGATATGAAGATCCATCAGCCGGTACAGGAGATATTGAACTTGGAGATGGTATCAACATTTTTCTTGCAGGTGATTCAACAGTAAGAGATTACTCAGCCTCAGGCATGAATTCATCAGGTAAAACTCGTGATGAGGGTGCATGGGGAGAATTCTTACAGATGTTCTTTGATTCATCAAAGGTTAAGATTCAAAACTATGCAAATGGTGGAAGAAGCGCGAGAACATTTATTAATGAAGGAACTTTAGATAAGATTGCTGATAATATTAAAGAGGGAGATTACTTATTTGTTCAGTTTGGTCACAATGATTCATGGAATAATGGTGGTTACCCTGACAGATATGTTCCATTAGGCACAGCAGTTAATGGAGTATATCCTGTAATAGAAGGTGTAAAGGATAGCAATGGTCAGTATCCAAATGGTGGTTCAGGAACTTACAAATGGTTCTTAAAGCAGTATATTGATGTTGCTAAGTCTAAGGGTGCTATTCCTGTACTTGTAACACCTGTATCAAGAACTAATTTTGATTCATCAGGAAATATTACGCCACATCATGATGATAAGGATACTAAAAATAATGCATATGTTGAGGCTGTAAAGCAGCTTGCAGATGAAGAAGATGTACTTCTTATTGATGCATTTGAAATGACAAAATCAATGTACGAGGCTGCATATAAGGCGGATACAGACGCAGCTAATAAGGTATCACCGGTTGTCAATGCTGCAATGTACTATGATACAGCTAATAGTAAGGCTGATAAGACTCATAGTAATAAACTTGGTGGATTTATTACAGCGGAATTATTTGTGAAAGAAATCCAGAGACAGAATTTAAATATTGCATCAGCAGTTACTATTCCAAGTAAGACGGCTGGTATAGATTCTAACAGCAATCAGGTATTCTTTATAGATAAGGATAGTAAGTTTACAGCTTATGTCAGAGATGATTCTAATAAGTATAAAACAGTATCTGATTACTGGACAAAGCTTGGTAATGATTATATTAGTAATATCAAACAGGCAATGAGTTCAGAAGAAGATAAACCTGAGTCTGTTAATGTGACGTGGGCATTTGCACAGAGAGGTACTCAGTCTGATAAGTTATCAGTTGATAGTTCATTATTTACAACGGAACATAAGCTTACATTCACTACAGATACAGCAGGAAAGCTTGCCAATACAGGACAAACAGGTGCAGCCTTCTATTATGCAAGGATTAAGTCAACAGAGTCTAATGGAACATTAAGAGCTACGTTCCATGTATCAAAGGCTGCGTCAAAGCTTGATAATCAGGCAGGTATGGGTATTATGGTTATGGACAGCCTTGCAGGTGATGATGTTAAGAATACATCTGCTGACTACCTTAATCAGGCGGAGATAAGTGCTCTATTAAAGAATGAATCTACAGGTACAAGAATACCAGGAATGCGTACTTACTTAGGAAATACAGATTTAACAGGTAAGACTAATGCAAGTGGTACATGTGATGTTACTAATTACTTTGATGCCAATGCAACAGTTGCAGATGTAGGTAATGTTACAAGTCTTTACTATAACTTTGAGATGGTTAAGGATTGTAATGGATATACATTTAACTGGTATAATGATGACTGGAGTGAAATAAAGGGTACATATACACTTTATAATCCATCTAAGCTTCTTAAGCAGGATAAGGATTATGTATATGTAGGCTTCTATGCAACAAGAGCCGGTAAAGTAGAAGTTACTAATATAAGTACAGAATTCCATAAGCCTACAAAAGAAGAGCTTGCAGCAGTTGATACAACAAAGTGGGTTGATTATGATACAGCAAATATTAAAACATTTAATGGAACAAGTACAGCAGATGAAGATTATACATATCGTTTCACAAGTAATGTTACAGGTAAGCTCACAGTCAAAGATGATAAGGGTAACACTTATATAAGTGACAAGGATATTACATCAGGTGAAACAGTTAAATTTAATATATCAGAGCATAATGTTAAGTTAGCAGATGGTGATACAATATTTACAACAACGGTTACACCGGCAGAGAACTCATTTGACTTTGATACTATGCAGAAGAAATATGATGACAGATTATTATTATTAGATTACTCACCAATAGTTGTTAAGGATACAGTAACAAAGGCAGCTTTAAATGCAGAAGATGGAGTTGTATATGTTGGACCTGCCGGAACTTCTGATGGTGATGGAACTAAGAATAATCCATATGACTTACAGACAGCACTTAAGTTTGCTAAGGCAGGACAGACAATTATAATGCTTGATGGTACTTATGAGGCAAAGAGTGTAATAGAAATTCCTTTCAGTGTATTTGGAACGGAAGATAATATGATTACACTTAAAGCAGAGAATACAGGTAAAGCAATAATTGATGGTTCTAATATAGTAAGTTCTTCTAAAGAGTCAGTACTCTTTGTAAAGGGAAGCTACTGGCATTTATATGGAATAAATGTTACTAATGCAGCAGATGGTTATAAGGGAGTTCACATATCAGGTAACCATAACGTTGTAGAAATGTGTGAAATGTATGATAATGGTTCAACAGGTCTTCAGATTAGTTATTCGGGCGGAGAGCCAAAAGAATGGTGGCCGGCATACAATACAATCCTTAATTGTACATCTTATTATAACTGTGATTCAGCACAAAATGATGCAGATGGATTTGCAGCTAAGTTATCAGTAGGTGAAGGTAATGTATTTGACGGATGCGTTTCATATAACAATGCAGATGATGGATATGACCTTTATGCTAAAGAAAAAGCTGGATATGGTCCTATAGAGGCAGTTGTTATAAAGAATAGTTTAGCTTATAATAACGGAACTTTAAAGGACGGCTCATTCTCAAAGGCAAGTGCTAATGGTTTCAAGCTTGGAGGCGAAGGTCTTACAGGAAAGCATCAGCTTATTAACTGTGTATCATGGAACAATGGCGGAAGCGGTATTATGAGTAACAATGGACCTGACTGTCAGGTATATAATTGTATATCTGTAGATAATGGTTTATTCTCAAGAACAGGCGGTACAGCGGATAGAAATAACTATCAGCTTACTCCTAAGAATGGTGATAAGTATACTGGAAAGACAGCATATATAATCAAGAACAGTTTAGGCTTCTATACTGAAGCAATAACAGACTTTGGAACAATGGCGGCTGATAAGTTTACTTTAGTAGGTGGTCAGAGTGAAGATGAAATCTATACTGAAAATAATTATTTCAGCATTGATAAGAGTACGTTAAAGGCTGTTAATTCAAAAGGTAAGGAAGTTACTAAGGATTGGTTTAAGAGTGTAGATTATGCCAATATAACACCAACAAGAAATACTGATGGTTCTATAGATATGCATGGCCTGTTTGAATTAACAGATAATGCTCCAGAAGGAATAGGTGCTGTTATATCTAAGACTGAAGATAATATATGCAAAGAACATAAATGGGATGCTGGAGTTGTGACAAAAGAGGCGACCTGTACAGAAGCAGGAGAAATTACATACACATGTGAAGTGTGCAAGGAAACAAAGACAGAGGTAATAGCAGCAAAAGGCCATACATACAGCACAGAGTGGACAGTAGATAAAGAAGCAACCTGTACAGAAGCAGGAAGCAAGTCACATCATTGTACAGTATGTGATGCTAAGAGTGATGAAACAGAAATCAAGGCAACAGGTCATAAGTGGAATGCTGGAGTTGTGACAAAAGAGGCAACCTGTACAGAAGCAGGAGAAATTACATACACATGTGAAGTGTGCAAGGAAACAAAGACAGAGGTAATAGCAGCAAAAGGCCATACATACAGCACAGAGTGGACAGTAGATAAAGAAGCAACCTGTACAGAAGCAGGAAGCAAGTCACATCATTGTACAGTATGTGGTGACAAGGCAGATATAACAGAAATTCCAAAAACTGAGGAAAAAGAGCCGGATGACAGCAAGACACAGGTAGATGTCAGCGTAGACAAGGGCGAAAGTACTCCTTATATAGAATTAACTGGTACTAAGGATGAAATCATTGACAGTATATTTACAGATGAAGAAAAGAAAAATGCAAATGGTAAGAATGTACAAGTTATATTATCAGTTGCCAATGTAAATGATAATGTAACAGATAATGATAGAAAGCTTATAGATAGTGTTCTTACATCATCACAGAAAACAGGAATTATCCTTGATATTACTCTTAATGTGAAGGTTAATAATGAGCGTAAACAGGTGTATGAAACTAATAAGAAAATAACTATCAGTACGGAATTACCAGATAATCTTATTAATAGAAATATATCTGTTGATAGAAAGTACAACGTTATAAGAATACATAATGACAAAACAGATATTCTTAATGCGGAATATGATGCAGTTACTAATAAGCTTACATTTGTAACTGATAAGTTCTCTACATATGTAATTGTATATGAGGATACAGTTAAGGATACAACTGATGAAACAAAGCCGGTAACAGGAGAAATAACAAAGCCAGACCAGAATGGTAATACAGCAGATTTAACTGAAAATACAAATGTTACAGAGAGTGTAACAGATGTAAGTAGAGAAACATCTGCAAATACAGGTGATACAGCAGTTCCTATGGGATTGTTAATACTTATATTATTATTAAGTGGTGTATGTATTGTTAGTACATTCTTAAAAAGAAGAAAGTATATGTAAGTAAAATGTAAAAAATTTAATCGTGGAATCAGATATAAAATCTGGTTCTGCGATTTTTTATATGCTAACAACACAGTAGTTAAAGACTGAAAGCTTCTAACACAAACGTGATACGCATAAAAATGTCCACAAAAAATAAAAATCCAATAATACAAAATATTCCTAATAATTAATTGACATATCAAAATAGATGTACTATCATCCAAATGGATGTAGGTACAACTAATTTGCTGTGTATATTTATTATGTATGCACTAATGATAGCTACACAGAGTTGTAAGTGTAAAAAGTTAGAAGAAAGGAAGTTTAGCAATGGACGACTCAGAAAGAAAAATAACCAAGATTGCAAGAGAAGTAAGCAAGTTCACTGTTCAGACTATGAGGGAAGAAGGTATTGGAACAGCAGAGTTTGACTTTATACATCTTGTAAGACACAATCCAGGCATAACACAGGCTAAGGTAAGAGATAAGCTGAAGATTGACAAAGGTGCAGCGGCACGAAGGGCATCAAGTCTTGAGACTAAAGGTTATCTTATCAGAAAGCCTAATCCGGATGATAAAAGAAGTCAGCTGTTATATGCTACAGATAAGGCAGAGAATCTTAAGAATTCCAAAGCACATATAGAAGGAGTATTTTATGAGTGGTTGTTAGTAGAACTTCCAGAAGATGAGAAACAGGCATTCTTAAAGATACTTGATACACTATACTTGAAGTCAAAGCTTGAACGCCGTTCTGGTTTTACTAATGTATCAAGATTAATCGAAGAAGAATCAGACTAAATCTATCAAGTGTATGTTGCTTAGAAAGCATCTAACTTGTTATTACAATTTAAAAAATAAATAAAAATTGTACCTGGAGATGATACTAATGAAAGAAAAAAGTGTATCTGAAAAAAATACAGTAGATTATCAAACTTGTATTAATACAGATAATATAAATAAAGAAAATAAAAAAAACGCAAACAAGAAATTTGCAGCCGACAGAATACTATCATATTTTAAAGAAGAGTGGAAGGTACTGCTTATAATAACAGTTTCAGGTCTTATATATAACTTTGGACTTTTGTTTGGCCCTTGGTTTGAGGGTAAGATGACAGGATGTCTTATAGATATATTAAGCCAAAATGCTGTATACAAGGATATGTTTATACTTGTAGTGTCATATATTGTATCTATTGCAGTTGTTCAGATATCAAGATATATAAAGCGTTTCTATGTGAGAAGATTTGCGAATAATGTCAACAGAAGAATGAAGAAGATATTGTATGGGACGCTTGTGTTAAAGAGCAAGACAGAACTTGAAAGTGAAGGTATGGGCGATATTATGACAAAGGCAATCCTTGATGTTGATGATTGTGCTGAGGGCATGAGAAAGTTCACAACAGAGGTGTTTGATACAGGAGTAGCACTGGCTGCATATGCAGGAATGCTGCTTGTATATGATGTAAGGCTGGCACTCATTGCAATGATATTTCTACCGATATCTTATCTGCTTGCAGAAAAGATGAAGATTATCGTACAGAGAACAGGTGCAGAATATAAAAGACAGTCAGGAATATTAAGCAATGCCACACTAGACAGAGCTTCTAATGCCATAACTTACAGGGTATACGGAAGGGAAGAGGACAGAAGAATTGCATACGAAGATAATCTTTCATCATATGAGAAAGCTGCTATCATGACAAATATATGGAATTCTTTAATGACACCCTTATACAGGATTATATCAATGACAGGTATAATATTTATATTATATTTCGGCAGTAAAAATGTACTTGGAACGGGGTGGAAAAGCTGGGATATCGCGGCATTTACGACATTCCTTGCCTGTTTTATAAAGTTATCGGATAAGTCTTCAAAGGCGGCAAAGCTGTTTAATGCAGTTCATAAGTCACAGGTTTCGTGGAAACGTATTAAACCGCTTATGGTTATTCAGGATAAAGATACAGATTGTAAAAATCAGACATCAGGAAAGCTTGAAGTAAAAAACTTAAGTTTTACATATCCAGATGGAAAAACTGTATATAATGATATTTCCTTTACTGCAGAGCCGGGGGAGATTATAGGCGTTACGGGTCCGGTTGCCTGCGGTAAGTCAACATTTGGAAAGACCTTCCTTTGCGAATGTCCATATAAGGGAAGTATTAAGTATAATGGAAATGAATTAAGCAGTGTTGCTGATAATGTAAGGTCGGGAATAATAAGTTATCTTGGACACGACACAGAGCTTTTTAATGACTCTATTAAGAATAACGTGCTTCTTGGTGATGATTGCAATGTATCAGAATACCTCAAGGACGTATGTATCGATAAAGAAGTTGCACAGATGGAAAATGGAGTTGACACACTTATTGGTAATGGTGGTGTAAGACTGTCAGGTGGACAGGCACAAAGAATAGCACTTGCCAGAACGCTTTGTCATAAGAAGCCGGTACTTGTGCTTGATGATCCATTTTCAGCACTGGATATAAGCACTGAGAAAAAGATATATAACAACCTTTGTGATATAGCAAAGAATAATATTGTAATTATTATGACACATCGTCTGTATATGTTCCCTAAGATGGATAAGGTTATATGGATGGATAATGGAAAGGCAATAGTTGGAACACACGAAGAGATTATGTTACAGTGTCCGCAGTACAGGAAGTTGTATGAAAATGTCAGCACACAGATGAGGTAGACGTGGCTGAACATACAGAAAAAGGTACATTACAAAATAAAAATACCAACGAAAATAAGAAAAAGGAGTTGGATAATATTGAGTAGTAATAATGTAAACAGCACAGAAGCCAATAATTATAATATTAATAACGTTGATAATAAGAAAATGAATAACAAGAATTCATACAACGTAGTTTCAATAATATTACATACTATAATAAAGAGAAAATGGCTTTCTCTTGGAATTATAATTTCAGTATGTGGTGCGGTTATAACGGCTCTTTATCCACCACTTGTACTTGGAAAAATAGTAGATACCCTCACAACAGGAAGTCAGGTGCCTGTATATTTAGTGTTTGTTTATATGGCATTTACAGTTATTGCAGGTCTTATGGAAGCCACAAGAGAAGGGCTTCTTACAGTATTTGGGCAGAAGATAACACATGCACTTAGAAGTGGACTTATGGAGCATTTTGTAAGACTTTCTACTGACTCACTTAATAAGCAGGAGCCAGGTGCTGTTGTATCAAGGTTTGTAGGTGATGTTGATACAGTTGAGAACCTTTTCACATCGGGAATTGTAAGTATGTTTGCAGATGCCTGTAAGATAATAAGTATTCTTGTAGTTATCTGGTTCAGAAACAAAGGACTTGCAACAGTGCTTATAGTGCTTCTTCCATTTCTATTCTGGTTTACAAGACATATACAGAAGAATATGCTTGATGCCCAGTTGAAAAACAGACGTGCGGTAAGCCGTGCTTCAGGACACGTTCCGGAAACACTTCACAATATCCGTACAATCCATAATCTTGGCAAGGAAAAGTATATGGAGAAAAGATATGATGAATATATAAGTGACAGCTACAAAGCTATGGAAAAGACCAACTTCTACGATGCCATATACTCACCGGTTATCCTTATATTAAATGCAGTTGTAGTAGCGGTAGTTATGCTATTTTCAGCCTCAGGCAATGCCAAGGTACTTACACTTTTTGGTATGTCAGCAGGTACAGCGGTAGCAGTTATAAACTACATATCACAGATATTCTCACCTGTTGAAAGTCTTGGTATGGAAATACAGACGATACAGTCAGCGATTGCAGGCGTAAGAAGAATAAATGAATTCTTTGAACTTCCAGTACTTGAGGATGTTAAAGATAATGCGGAAATAAAGAGTACATCAGCAAATGATACACCATATGTCCAGTTCAATAATGTAACTTTTGGATATGAAGCTGACCACATTGTAATAGATGATAAGACATTTGTTGTAAACAGAGGTGAACAGGTTACACTGTCAGGCAGGACGGGCGCAGGTAAGAGTACAATATTCAAGCTGCTTTTAGGTCTGTATAAGCCGCAGAAAGGTTCTATCCTTATAAATGATATGAATTCAGCTTCAATACCGGATAACAGAAAGAGAAAAATATTCGGTTATGTTGAGCAGTCATTCCATATGGTTCCGGGAACTATTAAGGACCAGATTACGCTTTACGACAAGTCGATATCTGACGAAGCTGTTATCAAAGCAGCGAAGCTTACAGGACTTCACGATACGATTATGAGCTTTGAAAATGGATATGATACACAGTGTACACAGGAGGTATTCTCACAGGGACAGTGGCAGTTATTATCTATAGCAAGAGCGACCGTTGCCAATCCAGAGCTGCTTTTACTTGATGAGATAACAGCCAATCTTGATGCTAACACAGAAAGAACAGTTCTTACAGCACTTAAAAATGTATCTGAGAACAGGACTGTTATATCAATCTCACACAGAGTTACAGCAAGGACAGGACGAGTTATAGACTGTTAAATATATTATTTTCATAATGACAATGCCGCCGAAATGTGATAAAATTCTTCATATTGAGTAATTTAATGAATTAAAGTATATCAGGTGGATAAAGTGGAAGATATTATGTATAGCATTGACAGGCTGTTAAGCATTACAAGTGGAAATAATATGGCATCTTTTGATGTGCAGCATGTTAATATTGCTATGCTAATCTGGGGATGTGTATTCTGCTTAATAGCAGGAGCTGGAATGATTTTAAGTAAGAATTTTGACAGCCGTAAAAGGCTGTGGATGATACTTATGCAGTTTTCAACAGCAGTTCTGCTGCTCAGTGATGCAATTGCCTGTATATTCAGAGGCAGTATGGGTACATCTGGGTATTGGATTGTACGAATAAGTAATTTTATAGTATTTATTGATAGTGATATAATATTATATTTATTCCACAGGTATGTGTGCAGCTTCCTTTTTACAGAGGAGGAAGAAAGAACTTTAAAAAGAGTAAGATTTATGAATGTATTGTGTGCTGTGGCAGTTGCTCTTGTTATTGTTTCACAGTTCACGGATTTGTATTACTATTTTGATGCCCAGAATATATATCATAGAAGTCCAGGTTATATAATAGCTATGCTTGTGCCTGTAACAGGAATGATAGTAGAAATGTCATTTTTGATACAATACAGAAACAAATTAAGCAATATTATAATTTCTTCACTTAGTTCGTATATTATTTTTCCAATTGTGGCGGCGTTAATACAGTTTTTCTGGTATGGAATTTCATTGATTAACATAGCAATATGTAATTCAATGATGGTTATGTATATAACAGTTATGAGTGATCAGAACAGGAAGCTTAATAATCTGGAACAGAAGCAGATTAAGACAGAGGCTGAACTTGAAATATCTATGGTGCTTAACCAGTGTATAGCAGAACTGACAACGGAAGCGGATATTGATATTGCAATACAGAATCTGCTTGCAATTATTAATAATTATTTTGGTGCGGACAGATGTTACATTTTTGAAAATAATTATGATAATAATACAATAGATAATACATACGAGTATGTCAGTGATGGTATCACAGCGCAGAAGGCTAGTCTTCAAAAGCTTTCAATGAATATTGTGAGCTTATGGACGGAAAAGTTTAAAGAAGAAAAGCCATATTATATAGCAGATGTCAGCAAGCTAAAGGAACAACCTGTATACAATATATTGCGCGAACAGAATGTAGACAGGCTTCTTGCAGTGCCACTAAAAAGAGATGGAGGTTAATATGAAGAAAAGTATTTATGCGATTGCATTATTACTGATAATGTCCTTTACATTTACAGGCTGTGTTGGTTCATCGAGAGAAGATGAGCCTCTCTTTAAAGCGTTGTATGATTATGAGGGTGGTGAAGATGCCGTAAAGTCAAAAGGAAATTTTACATGTATAAGATCAGATAATGAAGAAAGACGAGCATCTGATGAGTTGTGTAACAGAATTGTTGAGATTTTTAATGGAAAGACATTTCAGGTTGGCGATGTTATCAATCTTAAGTCTGAGTTAGGGGATTTATTTGAAGAAAGTAAGATATCAAATGTAAGAAGCTCACTGAAGAGGATATTTAAAGACGATGGAAATGATAAAGAGATAATAAATGTTAATGCCAGAGCTTATTTAGAAGTATCATATACAGAAGATAAGATAGTTTTTACTGTAACAGAATATCATAACTGGTAATTAATAAAAGAGGGCGTTAATCACGCTTCTGGATTGCCATCACATTAGCTGTTAAATTTATAGCATGTATGGTTTCTATGGGAATGTCATTTTTGGTTTCTAAATTTTTTGGCAGAAGATGAAACAAATCCATTGAAGAATTGTAAGATTTGATGTTATAATAACCTAGGTATATTTTTACCATGTTTATTATGCGTGTTTTACTAAACGGAATGGAGGCTTACGATGAAGTTTATAGCAATTGGAGAGCTGATGTTAAGATTATCTCCACCTAACTATGAAAAGATAGTTACTACACATGATTTTCGTGTTAATTATGGTGGAGCTGAAGCGAATGTAGCAGTTTCATTAGCTAACCTTGGAATAGATTCTACATTTTTTACAGTATTACCTAATACAGACTTAGGAAAGTCTACAATCAATTACCTTAAGTCAAATGATGTGCATACCAAGCATATTATCAAGGCAGATGGAAGAATGGGTATATATTATCTTGAGGAAGGTGTTTCGGTAAGACCTTCACAGGTTATATATGACAGAGGAAGTTCTGCATTTGCAGAGTATGATTATAAGGATGTTGATTTTGAAGATATTCTTAAGGATTATGACTGGCTTCATCTTAGTGGAATAACTCCTGCACTTTCATATAATTGCAGAAGACTTATAGACAGAGCTGTTAAGGCTGCCAAGAAGCTTGGACTTACAGTAAGTTTTGACCCTAACTTCAGAAGTACTTTATGGTCTTTTGAAACAGCAAGAGATGTATTAAGCAAGTATCTTCCATATGTAGACGTACTTATTGGTATAGAGCCTATTCATGTATATAATGAAGATGGAACAGATGTTAAAGACGGTCTTACAATGGATCCTTCATTTAAGGATATGGACAGAGTATTTAAGGCAATTGATGCACAGTACCATATGAAGGCAATCGCAAGAACAGTAAGATATGTACATTCAGGAAGTAATAACTCACTTAAAGCATTCTATTATACTAATGGTGAAACATATGAAAGTAAGACAATCAACTTTGAGATTGTAGACCGAGTTGGTGGTGGTGATGCATTTTCATCAGGTCTTATATATGCGTTAATGGATAATATGTCACCTGAAGATACTGTTAACTTTGCGGTAGCATCATCAGTAATGAAGCATGCTATACGAGGCGATACTAATATCACAAGTGTTGAACAGATTAAGAGACTTATGCAGAATTCATCATTTGATGTCCAGAGATAAGGCTATATTTAAGATTATATTTTAGAATATATATGTGTTTATATATTGGGAGCTGATATTTAACGATTTTTATTCGTTAAGGTGTCGGCTCCCTTTTTTATGCTATAAAAACATGTAGTAATTTACTACATATAAAATAGAATAAAAATAACGCTTGACATAGTATTCAATACTACATATAATCGACATAAAAGACATAAGCGGCTTATATAATATAGTATGTCTGGAAAAGGAATGGAAAGTATGAAGTTTAGAATAGTAGCAGATTCGTCATCTAATGTATTTACTGTAGATAATGTTGATTATAAAAGTGTTCCGTTAAAAATCATATCAGGAGGAAAGGAATACGAAGATGTTCCGGGACTTGATGTTGATTCAATGGTTGAAGAACTAAGAAGCAGCAAGGATACATCAAGCACATCCTGCCCTAACGTGCATGATTGGCTGGAGGCGTTTGAAGGTGCTGACTGTATATTTGCAGTTACAATAACAAGTGCATTATCAGGAAGCTATAATGCAGCATTGCAGGCGAAGGATATATATCTTGAAGAACATGAAAATGCAAAGATATGTGTAATAGACTCCAAAACAGCAGGAGAAGCTATCGGTCTTATTATAGAAAAGCTTAAAGAAATGATATTACAAGGCAAAGAATTTAATGAGATTGAGAGAGCAATAAGATTATATCAGAAGAGAACTTACACTTTATTTGCATTAAAGTCATTGGGAAATCTTGCAAAAAACGGAAGAATTAATCCGGCAATAGCAAAGGTGGCAGAAGTACTGGGAATACGTGTGATAGGTACAGCTTCTGAACATGGAACTATTGAAGCACTTCATAAATGCAGAAGTGATAAAAGAGTTTTTGATAAAATTCTTTCTGAAATGCGAAAGAACGGCTTTAAGGGAGGAAAGGTAAGAATTTCCAACTGCATGAATGCAGAAGGTGCAGAAAGCTTACGTGAACATATACTCAAGGACTTTCCTACCAGCAGTATATTTATAACAAAATGTACAGCTCTTTGCAGTTATTATGCTGAAAAGGGCGGAATGATAATTGGATATGAAGCTTGACAATGCCAGAAATATTTTATACAATGATTTAAATGTGTTGACGAAGACAGTAGGTCTGACAGGAAGCCAACAGCGAGCCGGGATGGTGGAAGCCGGTGCAATTATGGTCTGACCGAATATCACTTCCGAGCATCTGAATTGAAATTTCCTGAATTTAAAGAATATTGAATGATATTGAAGATTGTTTAAGAAAGAGTAGATGATGACGGTAATCCCACCGTTAACAGGGACGCATATGCTGGTATGTCGTAATTGGCTTGGAATATATGGATAAGTTTATTTTACCCTCCACCGTATTACGGCGGAGGGCTTTTTATTTTACTTTTAATTTACAGGAAAGGAAGTATTTGCAATGGTTTACGAGAAAGTATCGTCAGATATGAATTTCGTCGAAAGAGAAAAAGAAGTAGAGAAGTTTTGGAAAGATAACGACATTTTCAAAAAGAGTATTGAAAACCGTAAGAAAGGGGAAACATATACATTTTATGATGGCCCACCTACAGCTAATGGTAAGCCACATATCGGACATGTTCTTACAAGAGTAATTAAGGATATGATTCCAAGATACAGAACAATGAAGGGTTACATGGTTCCTCGTAAGGCCGGATGGGATACACACGGACTTCCAGTTGAGCTTGAAGTTGAGAAGATGTTAGGTCTTGATGGCAAGGAACAGATTGAAGAGTATGGTCTTGAGCCATTTATCAAGCATTGTAAGGAATCAGTATGGAAATACAAGGGTATGTGGGAGGATTTCTCATCTACTGTTGGTTTCTGGGCTGATATGGATAACCCATATGTAACATATGACAATAACTTTATTGAGTCTGAATGGTGGGCTTTAAAGCAGATCTGGGACAAGGGTCTTCTTTATAAGGGATTCAAGATTGTTCCTTACTGCCCACGTTGTGGTACACCTCTTTCTTCACATGAGGTTGCGCAGGGGTATAAGACTCTTAAAGAGCGTACAGCAGTTGTAAGATTCAAGATTGTTGGTGAAGATGCATATTTCCTTGCATGGACAACAACTCCTTGGACACTCTGCTCTAACATTGCTCTTTGTGTTAATCCGGATGAGACTTATGCAAGAGTTAAGGCAGCAGACGGATTCACATATATCATGGCAAAGGCACTTCTTGACAAGGTTCTTGGTGGAATCGAGAGAGAAGAAGGCACACCTGCTTATGAGATTATTGAAGAATATAAGGGTAAAGACCTTGAGTATAAGGAATATGAGCCACTTTACCAGTGTGCTAAGGATTGCGCTGACAAGCAGCACAAGAAAGCATTTTTCGTATACTGCGATAATTATGTAACTATGGAAGACGGTACCGGTATCGTTCATATTGCACCTGCATTTGGTGAGGACGATGCAAGAGTTGGTAGAAAATATGATGCTCCATTTGTTCAGATGGTAGATGAGGCAGGTGTTATGAAGCCTGAGACTCCATTTGCAGGAATGCGTGCTAAGCCAACTAAGAAAGAGATGGAAGCAGGCGCTATCAACTGTGACGTTGAGGTTCTTAAGGAACTTGATGGCAGAGGAATCCTCTTCTCAGCACCTAAGGTAGAGCATGAATATCCACACTGCTGGAGATGTGATACACCACTTATCTACTATGCTAGAGAATCATGGTTTATCAAGATGACAGATCCGGAAGTTAAGGCTAACTTAATTGCTAATAACAAGACAATCAACTGGATTCCGGAGACAATCGGTACAGGACGTTTCGGAGCATGGCTTGAAAATGTTCAGGACTGGGGAATTTCACGTAACAGATACTGGGGTACTCCTCTTAATATCTGGCAGTGTGAGGACTGTGGTGAAATGATGTCTATCGGAAGCATAGAAGAACTCAAAGAAAAATCAGATAACTGCCCTGATAATATTGAGCTTCACAGACCATATATTGATGCAGTTACATGCAAGTGCCCTAAGTGTCAGGGAACAATGAAGAGAGTGCCGGAAGTTATCGACTGCTGGTTCGATTCAGGTTCAATGCCATTTGCACAGCATCATTATCCATTTGAGAATAAGGAAGTATTTGAGCAGCAGTTCCCTGCTAAGTTTATTTCAGAGGCTGTTGACCAGACAAGAGGATGGTTCTACTCATTACTTGCTATCTCAACATTGCTCTTTAACAAGGCTCCATACGAGAATGTTATCGTTCTTGGACATGTTCAGGATGCAGACGGACAGAAGATGAGTAAGTCAAAGGGTAATGCTGTTGACCCATTTGACGCATTACAGAAGCACGGCGCTGATGCAATACGTTGGTACTTCTACGAGAATTCAGCTCCTTGGGTTCCTAACAGATTCAAGGATGAGTGGGTTTCAGAAGGTCAGAGAAAGTTCATGGGAACATTCTGGAACACATATGCATTCTTCGTACTTTATGCTAATATCGATGATTTTGATGCTACTAAGTATCAGCTTGAATATGACAAATTATCAGTTATGGATAAATGGTTATTATCTAAACTTAACTCATTGGTTAAGGTGGTTGATAACAACCTTGAGAATTATAAGATTACAGAGACAGCAAGAGCTCTTGAAGATTTCACAGATGAGCTTTCTAACTGGTATGTAAGAAGAAGCAGAGAGAGATTCTGGGCTAAGGGAATGGAGCAGGATAAGATTAATGCTTATATGACTCTTTACACAACTTTAGTTACACTTGCTAAGATTTCAGCTCCTATGATTCCATTTATGACAGAGAGCATTTACAGAAATCTTGTTTGCAGTATAGATAAGAATGCTCCTATTTCAATACATTTATGCGACTTCCCTAAGGTTAATGAAGAATTCATCGACAAGAACCTTGAAGAAACTATGGAAGATGTATTAAATGCAGTTGTAATCGGACGTGCATGCCGTAACGCAACTAATATCAAGAATCGTCAGCCAATTGGCAAAATGTTCATTAAGGCAGACTGGAAGCTTGATGAGTTCTACACAGCTATTATCGCTGATGAGCTTAATGTTAAGGAAGTTGAATACACAGATGATGTCAGAGCATTTACATCTTATTCATTCAAGCCACAGATGAAGACTCTCGGACCAAAATACGGAAAGCTTCTTAATGCAATCAGAACAGCTCTTACAGAGGTTGACGGTAACGCAACTATGGATAAGCTTAACGAGTCAGGAAGCTTCGAGTTAAATGTTGAAGGTCAGGCTATCGAGCTTTCTAAGGACGATGTTCTTATTGAGATGACTCAGAAGGAAGGCTTTGTTGCAAGCAGCGACAAGGGTATCACAGTTGTTCTTGATACTAACCTTACACCTGAGCTTATTGAAGAAGGCTTCGTAAGAGAAGTTATTTCTAAGATTCAGACTATGCGTAAGGATGCAGGCTTTGAGGTTATGGACAGAATTAATCTTTATGTTTCCGGAAATGATAAGATTGCCGGTATTGCACAGAAGAATGCAGACCAGATTAAGACTGTTGTTCTTGCAGATAATATAGTAGTTGGAGATGCTAAGGGCTTTTCAAAGGATTGGGATATCAATGGTGAGAAAGTAACTCTTGGTGTTGAAAGATTATAATTAAAAAAACATTTTAAATAATATTTTTTAAGAAGATACCCGGTATAATTTGCAATTATGCCGGGTGTTGTGTATAATTATAATACTAATACTATGAATTATTAGAAAGATGCCATATTCAGGAGGAAAAATGAATGAGTAATGTGTCAGGCTTCAATAAAGAAGAGTTTAAGAAAAGCGTAATAAGCAACTGCAAGCTTTTATACAGAAAGAATATCGAAGAGGCAGATAAGCAGCAGATATTCCAGTCAGTTGCATACGCAGTTAAGGATATTATTATTGATAAATGGATTGCAACACATAAACAGTACGAGAAGGATGATCCTAAGATTGTATATTATATGTCTATGGAGTTCCTTATGGGTAGAGCACTTGGCAATAACCTTATTAACCTTACAGCATATGAGGGAGTTAAGGAAGTGCTTGACGAGTTAGGACTTGATATTAATGAAGTAGAGGATCAGGAGCCGGATGCAGCACTTGGTAATGGTGGTCTTGGACGTCTTGCAGCATGTTTCCTTGATTCACTTGCAACACTTGAATATCCTGCATATGGATGTGGCATAAGATATAAGTACGGAATGTTTAAGCAGGAAATTAGGGATGGATATCAGATAGAAGTTCCTGATAACTGGTTAAAGGATGGTAATCCATTTGAAATTAAGCGTTCTGAATATCAGTATGAAGTAAAGTTCGGTGGATATGTACGTTCTTACAGAGATGAGGCTACAGGAAGAGATATGTTTGTACAGAAGGATTATCGTTCTGTAATAGCTGTTCCATATGATCTCCCTGTAATCGGATATAATAACAATACAGTTAATACTTTAAGAATATGGGATGCAGAGCCTGTTAACACATTTAACCTTAATTCATTTGATAAGGGTGATTATCAGAAGGCTATAGAGGAAGAGAACCTTGCAAAGAATATTGTAGAAGTACTTTATCCTAATGATAACCATTATGCAGGTAAGGAATTAAGACTTAAACAGCAGTATTTCTTTGTATCAGCAAGTGTTCAGAGAGCTGTTGACAGATATAAGTCAATGCACAACGGTGATGTTAAGAAGCTCTATGAAAAGGTTACATTCCAGCTTAATGATACACATCCAACAGTAGCAGTAGCAGAGCTTATGCGTATTCTTATGGATGAGAATGGTCTTGAATGGGATGAGGCATGGGAGATTACATCTAAGACAGTTGCCTATACTAACCATACAATCATGGCTGAAGCCCTTGAGAAATGGCCTATAGAGTTATTCTCAAGACTTTTACCTAGAATATATCAGATTGTTGAAGAGATTAACCGTCGTTTTGTTGAAGAAATCAAAGCCAAGTATCCGGGCAATCAGGATAAGGTACGCAAGATGGCTATTATTTATGATGGTCAGGTTAAGATGGCTAACCTTGCTATATGCGCAGGTTACTCAGTAAATGGTGTTGCAAAGCTTCATACAGAGATTCTTAAGAATCAGGAATTAAAAGATTTCTATGAAATGATGCCTGAGAAGTTTAATAATAAGACTAACGGTATTACACAGAGAAGATTCCTTCTTCATGGAAATCCTTTACTTGCAGCATGGATTACAGATAAGATTGGTGACGGCTGGATTACAGATTTGTCACAGCTTAAGAAGCTTGAGACTTATGTTGATGACCCTAAGGCACAGCAGGAGTTCATGCAGATTAAGTACAAGAATAAGGTAAGACTTGCTAAGTATATTAAAGAGCATAACGGAATAGATGTAGATCCTAATTCTATATTCGATGTTCAGGTAAAGAGACTTCATGAGTATAAGAGACAGCTTCTTAATATTCTTCATGTTATGTATCTTTATAACCAGATTAAGAAGAATCCTGATATGAATATTACTCCTAGAACATTCATATTTGGTGCTAAGGCAGCAGCAGGATATAAGATTGCCAAACAGACAATTAAGCTTATCAATAATGTTGCAGATGTTATTAACAATGATGCTTCAATTAACGGTAAGATTAAGGTTGTATTTATAGAGAACTACAGAGTATCTAATGGTGAAATTATATTTGCGGCAGCAGATGTCAGCGAGCAGATTTCTACAGCATCTAAGGAAGCTTCAGGAACAGGTAACATGAAGTTCATGCTTAACGGTGCAATAACACTTGGAACTATGGATGGTGCCAACGTAGAGATAGTTGCAGAGGTTGGAGAAGAGAATGCAGATATATTCGGTCTTTCATCAGACGAAGTTATCCGTTATGAGAATGAGGGCGGATATGACCCTATGGAAATCTTCAACAACGATCAGGATATCAGGGATGTACTTATGGAGCTTATTAACGGTAAGTATTCTAAGGAAGATCCTGAAATGTTCAGAGATATTTACAATTCACTTCTTAACAGTCAGAGTGGCAGAAGAGCAGACACTTACTTTATTCTTAAGGACTTCCGTTCTTATGCTGAAGCGCAGAGAAAGATTGACGAGAAGTATGCTGATAAGGCAGGCTGGGCTCATACAGTTATGATTAATACTGCAAGATCAGGTAAGTTCTCATCAGACAGAACTATTGAAGAGTATGCTAAGGATATCTGGAAGCTTGAAAAAGTTCATGTAGAAGCATAATCGGTATAGTAACAGTATATAAGAATATACAAGAAGTGTATACAGATAATAAATATACGTTTATCATAACGGCCTCCTGTTTGACATATAGTTAAACAGGAGGTCGTTTTATGTACGATAGAAATGTGTTAAAAAGAAAAAGTATAACAGCAGTTATATTTATTAGTCTTTATATATTAGTGCCGTGTATCATAACATTTTACGGAAAAGGCTTTGCAAGGGAAATTGTAAGTGAAGAGCCTGTAAGCGGAAAAAGCGTTGTTATTAACTATAAAAATGCAAGCCAGGAAGTGGATTTGGAAAAATTTGTGGCAATGGTACTTGCAAAGCGTTTATCGATGTCAGAGGAAATATCTGTGCTGAAAGCAGAAAGTATCATGATAAGAACGGATATTAACAGGATAATGGGAGAAAATGTAAGCATAGATACGGACAGTCTGGGAATGGATTATATGACTACCAAGCAGATGAAGAATGCGTGGGGAAAGGATTATGAGGACAAGTATAATCTTGTAATGGATTGTGTGGCATCAACAAGCGGAATGGTTATAAGAAGTGAGGGAAACCTGATTGATGCAAGATATACTCAGGTAAGCTGTGGAACAACTTTGTCGGGAAAAGAAATTCTTGGGGATGAATATGATTACCTGATGCCGGTTCAGTGCGACAACGATATGAATTCGGAGGATTATATTGCTGTATACACATTTTCCAACAAGGAATTTACTTCAAAATTAAAAAAAATTTATGACGGACTGAGTTTTTCGACAGATAAACCTGAGCAGGAGGTTCAGATTGTATCAAAATCGCAGAGTGGTTATGTCTTAAAAATACAGGTTGGAAATATCGTAATGACGGGAAGACAGTTTGCGGCTGCGCTCGGTATTAATTCATCCTGCATGACGATTGATTTTATGAGTAATTCAATAAAGATAACTACCAAAGGCAAAGGCGAGGGAATGGGTGTCAGCATATATTCAGCAGATATTATGGCAAAAAATGGTTCATCCTATGAGGAAATACTTCAAACATTTTACAATAAAATAAGTATCGACAGTGAATAAGAAATTTCCAATGTGGAAAACATATTAACATCATAAAGAAATCACTGGGAGGTGTTAATATGAAAAATGCCAGAAATAGTCGCATTGATAAGCAGAAAATATTTTCGCTGGTAATTTCATTTGGAATTATTGTTACACTGGCTTTTGGAATTTATTCAGTAGTGAATAATGTGAAACAAAAGAATAATGATAATGTCCTTGATTTGAATGAAACACAGGAAGATGTTGCAATAAATGTAAAAGATTCAGATAAAGAAGATTATGAGACTGAGGCAGAAGCAGAGGCAAACGCATCGGCAAGTATGGAAACCAAATCGGAGCCGGAAACTGAGGCTAAGACAGAGCCGACAGTTCCTGCAACATTATCGGCAGAGGAAGCAGCGGCAGAGGTGCTTTCAAGATACTCATTTGACAAGGGAGACACTCTTGCATGGCCTGTAGAAGGTGAAATTACACTTACCTATAGCATGGAGAACACAATATTATTCAAGAGTCTTGGAATGTATAAATGCAGTCCCGGAATAATAATTGCAAAGGAAAAAGGCACTAATGTAGGGGCATCCGCATCAGGTGTTGTAAAATTAGTTGAGGATAGCGAAGAAACAAATAAAACAATTACTGTATCGATAGGAAATGGTTATGAGGTGACATACGGACTTCTTGATGATGTTGTTGTAAAGAAGGGTGATATTATAACAGCAGGACAGCTTATAGGTACAGTTGGCGAGCCTAGTGCATATTATAAAGAAGAAGGACCGGGAGTGTACTTTGAAGTGGATAAAGACGGTGTTCCGGTCGATCCTTTTGAATATCTGCCAGAATAAGTCCAAAAGATAACCGGCATCCGTATTAAATTACAGGCAATCAGGCAATGTTGTTATCTAAACAGATATAAAAAATCCGCATTAATAAATATATCCGTGAGGAGTATGCTTATTAAGCGGATTATGAATGTGAGTGATATATAAGTTATGACGGATGCTTGATATAGATGCTGCCTTATGGCAGCGTACATAAATAAATTATAAATGGTTATAAACTGGTATGAATTATTATTAATTATCCAAGTGGCATTAAAGCAACATATTTAAACATCATTATAAAATGACACATGCTTCCTGCCATTACGAATAAATGGAATATTTCGTGGCTTCCGAAGTTCTTATGACGGCTGTTGAAAATAGGAAGCTTGAGTGCGTATATTACACCACCGACAGTATATATGATGCCACCTGTAAGAAGCCAGTTAAATGCTGCTTTAGGAAGGGCATTAATTATCTGTGTAAATGCAAGTACGCAAATCCAGCCCATTGCAATATATAAAACAGAAGATACCCACTTTGGACAAGTTACCCAGCAGAGCTTAAATACAATGCCAAGAATTGCAATTCCCCAGACAAGGGCAAGCAAAAGGTATCCTGTCATTCCATGAAGCACAATAAGGCATACCGGTGTGTATGAGCCGGCAATCAGCACAAAAATCATACAATGGTCAAGCTTCTTTAAAATCTTGTTAATCTTAGGCGAAATGTCAAAGGTATGATATGTCGTGCTTGCAGCATACAGGAGTATCATGCTTATCATAAAAATAGATAATGAAATTACATGTATGGTGTCGGGAGCACGTAAGGCCTTGATTATCAAAGGAAGTGCGGCAAACATTGCCATGAGCATTCCTATAAAATGAGTGATGGCGCTTCCGGGGTCTTTAACATGCATTTTTGTGATTTCCATAATAATAACCTCCATTCTTAACCAAAATATTCATTCATAAATAGACATAATCACATATAATGGATATTAAAAATATATTATGTAGTATTTAATACTATGTGTTGTTGAAATTATATTACAACATGTGATTTTTATATGCAATAGTCCTTAAGTACTTTATTTTAAAAATTTTATTGACAATTTTTTTCCATAGACGTATAATTACCTCAATCTATTAACATACTATGATGATATGTTAATAGGAAATGAAAAATATCAGTCAGGAGGTACATTTGGATGAAAGTTTTACAGGATGTTGATTTTGAAAAAGAGGTAAAGGGTGCGAATGCGGCAGTAGTGGAGTTCTACAGCCCAACTTGTAGTCACTGTAAAATTATGCAAAAGGTACTTGAGCAGGCTGAAGGTAATTACGAAGGTCAGATTAATTTCTATGGAGTAGATATTACAGAAGCAACAAAAACAGCAGCCGGCTATGATATTGTTTCAGTTCCTACATTTCTTTTTATAAAGAACGGAGAAGTTAAAGATAAGATGGTAGGCGAGGTTCATAAATTAATACTTGAGCAGGCACTTAATAAACTTAAATAATAAAATATAAGAAAGTTAAAAAATATAACAAAGTTAAAAGAAAGGACAGCAGATTAGCTGAATAAGGTGATCAGATATGGGATTTCCAACAATTTATCCAACAGGAGTTACAGTTTACAACAAAGAGAAAGCATACAACGGATATACTATTTATCCATCAAAGAAGGGCGCACTTCTTATAGATATGAACGGGAATGAAGTTAAGTTATGGGCAGGTATAGACGGTTTCCCTAACAAGCTTTTACCGGGAGGACAGGTGCTCGGTTCATCAGGAAGAAGAGACCCAAGAGCAGGTTATCAGGATCAGCTTGATTTAATACAGGTTGACTGGGACGGCCATATTGTATGGAAGTATGACAAAACAGAGCTTGTTCAGGATTTTGATGAAGAGCCAAAATTTATTGCAAGACAGCATCATGATTATCAGAGAGAGGGTTCAACAACAGGTTATTATGCACCCGGAGCAGAGCCTTACACAGACCATGGAAATACTTTAATTCTTACTCATGAAAATCTCTACAACCATAACATTTCAGATAAGAAGCTTATTGATGATAAGATTATAGAAGTTACTTGGGAAGGCGAAACAGTATGGGAATGGAAGGCAAGCGACCATTTTGACGAATTGGGATTTTCTGAATCTGCAAAAAATGTTTTGTTCAGAAATCCGGGCTTAAGAGGAGAACTCGGTGGAGACTGGATGCATATTAACTGCATTTCTGTACTTGGACCTAATCAGTGGTATGATGCAGGTGATAAGAGATTTGCCCCTGATAATATTATATTTGATGCAAGAAATGCTAATATACTTGCAATTATAAGCAAGGAAACAGGTGAGATTGTATGGAGAGTCGGACCTGATTTCAATGAAAATGAGGCTACTAAGAAGCTTGGCTGGATTATAGGACAGCATCATTTACATATGATACCACAGGGACTTCCAGGAGCAGGAAATCTTCTTATATTTGATAATGGCGGACATGCAGGCTACGGTGAACCAAACCCTGCTTCAGTTACAGGAAATGACAATGCTTCAAGAGATTATTCAAGAGTTCTGGAATTCAATCCACAGACACTTGAAATAGTATGGCAGTATACACCACTTGAAGCAGGAAACATTTTATTTACAGATGCACATAAATTCTACAGCTCATATATAAGCTCAGCACAGAGACTTCCAAACGGAAATACACTTATAACAGAAGGCTCTGACGGAAGACTTATAGAGGTAACACCTGATCATGAGATAGTATGGGAATTCGTTAATCCATATATGGACACAGTTCTTGGGGAATACAAGCAGAATATGATTTACAGAGCTTACAGAGCACCTTATGAATGGGTTCCACAGCTTGAAAAACCAGAAGAACATTCAGTAGAGCCAATTGATGTTGAGAACTTCAGAGTTCCAGGTTCTGTAAATGGTATTGGAAAAGGACAGGTTACTACAGTAGAAGGCGTTGATCCTGACAGAAAGCAGAAGGAAAAAGAGGCACAGGCAAAGCAGAAGGATGCGCAGGTTAATTTCTGCACAGCTACAATAAGCAGCAGTAATAAATAATATACAGAAATAACGCAGCGAAATAAATGATAAATATAAGGAGAAGGATATGTATATAGAGTTAAATAATATTAACAAAACATTTGGCGATTATAAAGCCTCTGATAACGTGTCTTTCGGGATTGAGCAGGGGAAATTAATAGGTTTGCTTGGCCCAAGTGGAAGTGGTAAAACAACCATTCTTAGAATGTTGGCAGGACTTGAACATCAGGACTCAGGAGACATTTTCATTAATGGTAAAAATGTAAATAAGCTTCCTGCAAATGAAAGACAGATTGGTTTTGTATTTCAGAATTACGCATTATTTCCATATTATACAGTGTACGATAACATCGCGTATGGACTTAAGGTTTTAAAAAAGGATAAAGCATTTATAGATAAAAGAGTTAAGGAGCTTCTTGAACTTGTAGGACTTCCGGGACTTGAGAAAAGATATCCAAGCCAGTTGTCAGGCGGACAGAAGCAGAGAATTGCATTTGCAAGAGCATTAGCTCCTAATCCACAGGTGCTTTTACTTGATGAACCATTTGCAGCGATTGATGCAAAGGTAAGAAAGGAGCTTAGAACATGGCTCAGAGAAATGATTACAAAAATCGGAATCACAAGCATTTTCGTTACACATGATCAGGACGAGGCGATTGAGGTTGCGGATGAAATCATTATAACCAATAAGGGAAGAGTTGAGCAGATGGGTAATCCGGTTGAGATATACCAGAATCCTAAGACTCCTTTCGTTGCACAGTTCATCGGACAGTCAACAGTTATTGAGGACTATGGTAAGCTTAAAGGCTTTAAATCACATGAAAGCCTTGATAAGGCTGTTATAAGACCTGAATTCGTGCAGTTGTTTAAGTATGGCACTTCTAAGCAGTATGAAAGTATTTTGGAGGATGCATATGTGGAGCATCTCACATTCAGAGGAAATGAGTTTGAGGCTGAGGTTAATGTTCAGGGAATAGTTGTAAGAGTTAATTATCCTCTTAATAAAGAGCCTCTTTCAGTAGGCGAAAAGGTTCAGCTTCTGATAAGCAAGTTGTACATATTTAACGAATCAGACACTTCATTGCTTGTAAATGAAGGTCTTAACACGGATAATCTGTTCTACATTTAGGATGGAGAAAATGTTTAGAAGCAGGGAACATGTGCAGAAAAATGCGCAGAAAAGAGGTTAATATGAAAAATAATACTAATATTGGACAGAAGATATTAAAATCAGGTATTGTATCCTGGATTATATTCTTTCTTATATGGGGACTTGGCTCTTTGGCATATCAGGAATATTTCTTACCAAGTCCGGCAGAAACAATTAAAGGTTATCAGGGACTTATAAAGAGTGGCGTATTATGGGCAGATATTATAGCCAGTGTAAGCAGAGCCCTTAAAGGCTGGCTTCTTGCAATCGTTACGGGAGTTCCTCTTGGCCTGTTAATCGGACATTTTAAACCTGTAAAATGGATAATAGAACCTATTGTTACATTTTTCAGATTTGTACCGGCAATAGCACTTACAACATTGTTCCTTATGTGGTTTGGTGTAGGTGAGGAATCTAAGGTTGCACTTGTATTTTACGGAGCATTTTTCCAGATTCTTGTTAATACTATAGCCGGAGTTGTAGCTACAGATCCATCACTTATTGAGGCAGCATCCTGCATGGGAGCAAAGAAAATAAGAGTATTCTTTACTGTTATTGTTCCATCGGCTGTTCCAAATATATTTACAGGTATAAGATTAGGTCTTAGCGGAGCTATTTTGTGCATCGTAGCAGCAGAAATGCTTGTAGGAAAAGACGGTCTTGGATATCTTATCCAGAGTTCTAAGCTGTACTATAAGACAAGCTGGGCGTTTGCAGGTATATTCACACTTGCTGTTTTGGGATTTCTGGCAGACAGACTTCTTGTATTCCTCGGAAGCAGATTTTTAAAGAGATTCGGAGTTAAGAAGGCGTAAGAATTAAGCGCAGATTGTGTAAATAATATAAGGCATAACTAACATAAGCAGGAACCGGAGTTGACATTCTTTTAAGGGTGTTGAATCCGGTTTTTTATGTTAGAAAAAATGTCTAAGGCATATTATTGTTTAAAAGAATGTTTAAAGTGATTTATTGCTTGCAAGGGATATCTGACCATATCAAATTTAACATCTGGCTATGTAAATGATAAATACTGACCATATTAAATAATTTAAAATTGAAGATTTTAATAATGTCAAGATGGGTTATATAATCCTTCTAAACCCAAATAAAAAGAACCGGCATTTAAGGTGCCTGCGGAATGGAGGATTATATGTACAAAGATGTTGAAAGCAGATACGAATTAAATAAGGAGCTTGCACAGATGCTTAAAGGTGGAGTTATTATGGATGTAACAACTCCTGAGCAGGCAAGAATAGCACAGGAAGCAGGAGCGTGCGCGGTAATGGCACTTGAAAGAATTCCGGCAGATATAAGAGCAGCCGGCGGAGTTTCAAGAATGAGTGACCCTAAGATGATAAAGGGTATTCAGGAGGCTGTAACAATTCCTGTTATGGCAAAATGCAGAATCGGACATTTTGCTGAGGCACAGATACTTGAGGCAATCGAGATTGACTATATCGATGAGAGTGAAGTGCTTTCTCCGGCAGATGATGTTTACCATATTGATAAGACAAAGTTCAAGGTCCCATTCGTATGCGGTGCAAAGGATCTTGGCGAGGCATTAAGAAGAATAAGCGAAGGCGCTTCAATGATAAGAACTAAGGGTGAACCGGGAACAGGAGATGTAGTCCAGGCCGTACGTCATATGAGAAAAATGAATTCTGAAATTGCAAGACTTGTTTCAATGAGAGAGGATGAGTTATTCCAGGCAGCAAAGGAACTTCAGGTACCATATGATTTAGTATGCTATGTTCATGAAAAAGGAAAGCTTCCGGTTGTTAACTTTGCAGCAGGAGGAGTTGCTACACCGGCTGATGCGGCACTTATGATGCAGCTTGGAGCAGAAGGTGTATTCGTTGGTTCAGGAATATTTAAGTCGGGAAATCCTAAGAAGAGAGCTGCTGCAATTGTTCAGGCAGTTACAAATTATAACGATGCAAAGCTTATAGCAGAGTTATCAGAGGACTTAGGAGAGGCAATGGTCGGTATAAATGAGCAGGAAATCGAGCTGCTTATGGCTGAGCGTGGAAAATAATACAGAAAAGAGGCTTATATATGAAAATTGCGGTACTTGCTGTTCAGGGCGCATTCATTGAGCATGAGAAAATGCTTAAAGACCTTGGGGCAGAGACATTTGAAATAAGACAGTGTAAGGATTTGGAGCAGGAATATGACGGAATTGTTCTTCCGGGTGGCGAAAGCACAGTTATGGGAAAACTCATAAAAGATCTGGATTTGTATGAGCCATTAAAGAAGAAAATAGACGAGGGAGTTCCGGTTCTTGCAACATGTGCAGGTTTAATTCTTCTTGCAGATAAGCTTTCCAACGATGACAATGTGTATTTTGGTACATTGCCTGTAACTGTAAAGCGTAATGCATACGGAAGGCAGTTGGGCAGCTTCCACGCAAATAATGATTTTAAGCCTGTTGGAGAATTTCCAATGACATTTATAAGAGCACCATATATAGAGAATGTTAAAGAAGGTGTAGAGATATTGTCAGAGGTTGAAGGAAATATAGTCGCGGTCAAGTATAACAACCAGTTAGGACTTGCATTTCATCCTGAAGTTACACAGGATACAAGAATACATCAGTATTTTCTGGATTTATGCAAGGCAGGATAACTTAAGAACTAAGAAAGGGATGATGCACTAAGATAATTAGTGTGTCATCCCTTTTTTGCAGGATGCGCCTAGCGGCGCACGTTTCTTATGTGTGATAAATCTGAATAAAAAAATCATTTTCTATTCATTAAGATATGATTATGGGCGAAGTCCCATACCACCTTCGAGAGTAATAGTTTCACCACTCATGTATTTGAAATCAGGAGAAGCAAGCTGTACGCAGGCACGTCCTATTTCTTTTTCTACGTCACCGTAATGTCCCATTGGAGGCATCTTAACATTTGCCTTGAAAGCTTCAGGATAAGCCTTCTTAAAGTTCTCAAGCTGGGCTGTCCATGCGAGAGGGCAAACGATATTAACATTTATTCCGTCAGGACCCCACTCAGTAGCGGCAACTCTTGAAAGACCTCTTATTCCTTCCTTGGCAGCGGCATATGCGCACTGACCGTAATTTCCGAAAAGACCTGCGCCTGATGCAAAATTAATTACAGTGCCCTTTGTTTCCTTAAGGTATGGATAGCAGGCTTTCATATAATAAAATGCAGCATAAACACCTGAATACATAGCAAGATTAAACTGGTCTGTAGTATGTTCTGCAAGAGTAACACCTGAAGCAGAAGCCTGCGCATTATTAATAAGCACATCAATACGTCCGAATACATCAATTGCCTGTTTAACAACACCTGCAACGACAACTTCATTATCTGAACCTGCGTTAACATCTGCCTGAACAGGGAGAACCTTAATGTTGTAAAGCTCCTCTAATTCTTTCTTTGCAGCCTCTAACTTAGCTTCATTTCTTCCAGTAATTACAAGATTTGCTCCTTCCTTTGCATAAGCAGTAGCAATTCCGTAACCGATTGAACCACAGCTTCCATCACTTAGTACAGCTCTTCCGGCACCGGTTATAATAGCGGTTTTACCTGTTAAAAAACCCATCTTATTCCCCTTTCGTTATTAAAAATTTTATACGCAGTCTCAATAATTGTATATAAATTTGAGACGCGAACTAATAATAACAGAAAAATATCTTTATTGCAAAACAATTATTGCTAATGAGTAAAAATTATCAGAAAATTGTGAAAAAACTAACAAAGAATTGGAGACAAATAAAATAAAAATCAAAAATATTTTATATAAACAAAAATATTTTATTTAGCTAGTTGACAATCTAAAAATGTAGGTATATAATCCAGTACATAACATAAACATACAAATATAGTATGTAAATATGGAAAGGAGATAATGTATGAAAGCTAAGACCAATTACATAATAGGAAAGAGTAAGGGAATGTGTTGTTGCTGTATGTGTCAGACTTTCGATAATAAGCATTATCGCACAACAGAATTATAGAAAATAAAAGAATATTATAAAAATTTACAGGGAGAATAGATTATGAAGATTTTAAATAAATTTAAAAAGTTAATAGCAGTTGCAGCAACATTTACTCTTGTGGCAGGAAGCATACTTACAGGCTGCGGAAGCAAGGATGGTGCAGATGGAGATTTACAGACTGTAAGGATTGCGGTCATGACAGGTCAGGCTGATTATTACGCAGCACTTCTTGAAGATAAGCAGGGCATATATAAGAAGCATGGAATCAAGCTTGAATTTACAGAATATGTAGCCGGAATTAATACAATCGATGCAGTTGTTACAGGAGTTGCAGATATAGGTATGATGGCTGATTTTGCAACAGTTAACAGAATTGGTAATACAATCAATGATACTAATCTTGTTATTTTTTCACAGATTTCAAATGGTATTTCTCAAAACGGTGGTTTATATGTAGCTCCACAGTATGAAAATAATTTGAAATCACTTGACGGAAGCAAAGGCTTTATAACACAGATAGGAACAGTAACTGAGTATTACAATGCTCTTGTATTTGAGAAGCTTGGATTAGACGAGAAAAAGCAGAATATAATTAATACTGATTCAGTCCAGACAAGTCTTGCACTTGCTAATAAGAATCAGGCATCAGCAATATTTATAAATGGTTCAGGTGCTACTAAGTTTGAAGAGCAGGGTTGGAAGCTTGCGATTAAGTCTAAGGATTTAGGTATTGAGGTTGCTACATACTGGCTTACAACAAGTGCTTATAACGAAGCAAATCAGGAGCTTATCGGAAAGTTCCTTGAAGCCTCTCAGGAAGCATTTGATTACATTGATGCTAATCTTGATGAAACAGCAAGTTATTTTGAGAGCTTCTCAGGTCTTGCAGCAGCAGATTTCAAGGCAAACTGGAAGGCTGTTTCACATAAGGTAGGATTTACAGAAGAAAGTGCTAAGCATCTTGAAAGCATTGAAAAATGGGGATATAATCATGGTAAGTATTCAACAGATTATGATATACGCAAGTTCATTAATGCAGATGCTGCCAAGAAGGTACTTCCTTCTCAGGTAACAGTTCAGTAGAATTAAATTTTTTAAATATTAAAATGTTAAAGATTAAAACAAAAATAAAATATGCTAAAATGCAGGAATGGAGATTATTATGAGTAAAATTATTGACAGTACATTAGAATTAATAGGAAATACACCGCTTCTTAGAGCATCAAGATATGCTGCAAATGCAGGAATTACAAATGCTACATTACTTACAAAGCTTGAATATTTTAATCCTGCCGGTTCTGTTAAAGACAGAGTTGCACTTGCAATGATTGAGGATGCAGAGCAGAAGGGACTTTTAAAGCCGGGCGCAAAGATTATCGAGCCAACATCAGGAAATACAGGTATCGGCCTTGCAGCAGTTGCAGTATCTAAAGGATATGAAGCGGTTCTTACATTGCCTGATACAATGAGTGTTGAAAGACGTAATCTTCTTAAAGCTTACGGTGCAAAGATTGTTCTTACAGAAGGTGCTAAGGGTATGAAGGGTGCCATTGAGAAGGCAGAGCAGCTCAAGGAAGAGAATCCTGGTTCAGTTATTCTTGGACAGTTTGATAACCCTGCAAATGCTAAGGCACACAGAGAGACAACAGGTCCTGAAATCTGGGAGCAGACAGAAGGAAAGGTTGATATATTTGTAGCAGGTGTTGGTACAGGCGGAACTGTAACAGGTGTTGGTGAATATCTTAAGTCAAAGAATCCTGATGTTAAGGTAGTAGCTGTAGAGCCAGCAACAAGCCCTGTATTATCAAAGGGTACAGCAGGTGCACATAAGATTCAGGGTATCGGTGCAGGTTTCGTTCCTAAGGTACTTAACACAGAAATTTACGATGAAGTTATAGCAATAGAGAATGACGATGCATTTGAAGAAGGAAGAAAGTTCGCTACAAGCGAAGGTGTTCTTGTTGGTATATCATCAGGTGCAGCATTAAAGGCAGCACAGATTCTTGCAGCAAGACCGGAAAATGCAGGAAAGGTTATAGTTGCATTACTTCCTGACTCAGGAGACAGATACCTTTCAACAGCACTTTTCAATAACTAATACCTAATAATGAATAACTAATAATTAGTAATCAAATTACAAAAATATAAAAAGACACATTTATGATAATGGCGTGATGTTTATGGTATGACCTATAACGCACACGCCGGCATTGTGAATGTGTTTTTTGTTGTGGAAACTTTTGAATAAATCGGACATATTTTATCCATAATATTATAAATGCCGGATAGTTTTAAGACTGCTTATAATCAACGAAGAGTAATAAGCTGATTGCATATCCGGATTATAACAATGAAGGAGAAAAGACGGGACTTATGGGTAATAATATGGATTTGGATTATGATATGTTTTGTTATCAATGCGAGCAGACAGCCGGTGGAAAAGGCTGTACCAAGCTCGGAGTGTGTGGAAAGACACCTGAAATAGCTAATTTACAGGATTTGCTTATATTTCAGCTTAAGGGTATAAGCTTTCTTATGAAGCCGCTGCTTGCATCAGGAATAAATGCGGATAAGAAGGTGGTAAGCTTTATAGAGAACTGCCTGTTTACCACACTTACAAATGTAAATTTTGATGCGGAAGATCATGTCAGATTATTAAAAGAATCACAGAAGATAAAAGAAGAATATAAAAACACAGTAGCTGTTGATGATTATATGGTTCCTGCGGCTGCACTGGATTTGCCTGAAACTAAGGCGGATATGCTAAGAGAGGCTCCGGTTGCGGGAATTATGTATGATAAGTCACTGGATCCCGATATACGTTCATTAAGACAGACCATTTTATACGGGCTGAAAGGAATAAGTGCTTATGGTCATCAGGCAAGAGAGCTTGGATATTACAGTGATAATGTTGATAATTTTTATATAGAGGCACTTGCTGCTCTCACTGATAATTCGCTTACGGTTGAGGAGCTGATACGCTTAACCATGAAGACCGGAGATATGGCGATTGAGGTTATGAAAAAGCTTGATGAGGCAAACACAACAATTTATGGAAATCCTGTCCCACACACAGTTGATGTCCACATAAAGAAGGGACCGTTTATTATTGTATCGGGACATGATTTAAAGGATTTGGAAATGCTTTTAAAACAGACCGAAGGCCTTGGGATAAACATTTATACACATGGGGAAATGCTTCCGTCACATGGATATGACGGACTTAAAAAATACAAGCATCTGATTGGTAACTTTGGAGGGGCATGGCAGGATCAGCAGAAGCAGTTTGACAATATACCGGGCTGTATTCTTATGACAACCAACTGTCTTATGCGACCAAGAGACACCTATAAGGACCGTATATATTCAACAAATGTTGTCGGCTGGGATGGTGTGAAGCATATTGGCAAAAAGGAAAACGGCGAAAAAGATTTTAGCGAGATTATAAGGCAGTCATTGGAATTAGGTGGATTTAAGGAAGATGAGGATGTAAAGGAAATTCTTGTTGGCTTTGGACACCATGCAGCACTTTCATATGCAGAACAGCTTGTAGAAGCGGTAAAGAATAAACAGATAAGACATTTCTTCTTGATAGGAGGATGTGATGGTGCAAGACCGGGAAGAAGCTATTATACTGACTTTGCGGCTATGGTTCCCAAGGATTGCATGATTCTTACACTTGCGTGTGGAAAGTACCGATTTAATAAAATGGATTTTGGCACGGTAGCAGGGCTTCCAAGACTTTTAGATGTAGGTCAATGTAATGATGTATATTCTGCTATTTTGATTGCAAATGCGCTTGCAGATGCTTTCGGAACAGATGTGAACGGACTTCCGTTGTCGCTTATTGTATCATGGTATGAGCAGAAAGCAGTTGCTGACTTATTGGCATTATTAAGCTTAGGAATAAAAAATATTTATCTTGGACCGACACTTCCTGCGTTTATTAGTCCAAATGTATTACAGTATCTGGTTGATACATTCCAGTTAAGACTCATAAGCAATCCGGAGGATGATATAAAGACATGCCTTGGACAGGCTGTGTAGAACAGATAATAAAGAATATAATAAAAGGAGGCAGGTCTTACTGTATTAATTGTAAGACCTGTCTCCTTTGTGGTATGTGTATTTTATGTTTAAGGATTATATATTGAGTAAATCGCTGTAAACCTTAAGTGCGCCGTCAGTATCATGGGCAAGTACACGTTTTGCAAGAACTTTTCCGAGCTGTACACCTTCCTGGTCAAAGCTGTTTACGTTCCATACGAAGCCCTGGAACATTATCTTATTTTCAAAATGTGCAAGAAGAGCACCAAGTGCCTTAGGTGTAAGTTTATCACCGATAATAATGCTTGATGGTCTGCCACCCTTGAAATTCTTGTTAAGGTTCTCATCATCTTTACCACATGCAAATGCTACAATCTGGGCAGCTACGTTAGCACATAACTTCTGCTGGCTTGTGCTGTCCTGAATTACAACATCAGTTTCAAGCTGGTTGTTCTTAAATCCGATGAACTGTAAAGGAACTATATCTGTTCCCTGATGAAGAAGCTGATAGAAAGAATGCTGTCCGTTAGTTCCCGGTTCACCAAAGATAACAGGACCTGTAGGATAAGTAACAGGCTCGCCAAATCTGTTAACAGATTTACCGTTTGACTCCATATCAAGCTGCTGAAGATGAGCAGGGAAACGGCTTAAAGCCTGTGAATAAGGCAATACCGCTGTACATGGGTATCCAAGTACATTTCTTTCATATACGCCGATTAAGGCATCTAACATTTCAGGGTTTTCTCTGAGATTCTTATTAGCAGAGAGCTTGTCTTCTTCTGCGGCTCCGTCAAGGAACTGTGCAAATACTTCAGGACCGAATGCAAGTGATAATACAGCACCACCGACTGAAGATGTTGAAGAGAAACGGCCTCCGATATAATCATCCATGAAAAATGCATCAAGATAATCTGAACTTCCTGCAAGTGGAGATGTTTCGCTTGTTACGGCAATCATATGCTTTGCAGGGTCAAGACCTGCGTTCTTTAAAGCATTTTTAACAAATGATTCATTAGTAAGTGTTTCAAGAGTTGTACCTGATTTTGAAACAAGTATGAATATTGAATGTGCGACATCTGTAGATGCTAATACTGCTGCTGCATCGTCAGGGTCAACATTGCTTATGAACTTGGCTTCCATTTTAAATGAATTGTTTTTCTTTGCCCAGTTTTCAAGAGCTATGTACATTGCCCTTGGTCCTAAATCACTTCCACCGATACCAATCTGTACAACTGTTGTGAACTTTTCGCCGGCAGCATTAGTTATTTCGCCGTTATGTACTTTGTTTGCAAATTCTGCGATTCGTTCCTGCTGCTTCTTATAAAATGTTCTCTTGTCAACGCCGTCTGCATTAACAGGATTGCCAAGCTGTCCTCTTGTCATATGATGAAGAACAAGTCTTTTTTCCCCTGTATTAATAACCTCGCCGTTATATAAAGCTGCAAATTTGTCAGCAAGTTCAGCTTCATTGGCGAGTTTTTCAAGAGCATTTAAAACATCCTCGTCTACCTGCTTTGAAGCATAGTTGTAAGAAAGACCGCAAGCCATAGGAACACTATAGTTCTTAACACGGTCAGCGCCATCAGCTCCGCTCATTACTTCCTTAAGCTCTACAGGCTTAACATCTGAAAGCTCCTTAAAAGATGTAAGTTTGTCCAAATTATTCCATGTAACCATAATCCACTCTCCTTAATATGTTTTGTAGTGTTAAGGTGCAGAAGCGTACCTTAAATAAAATATTAAATTGCACAAATAATCTTAACAAAATTATACTATTTAAATTTGTCGAATTCAAGGAATAAGAGAGGTTTTTAAATAAAATTGACGAGCTTTTATGTACATTTAAAGTAGTAATTAATGCATTTCAGGAAGCGAATGAATACGCAATATATGCCTATGTTAAAATAAAGACAGATTATTTATATAAAGTGAATATAATCATAAGACAAAATTCAGGAGGAAAAAGTATGAAAAGAAGACTATTGTTAATGGTCACAATGGTTGTAATGATGTTATCTATGGTGGGCTGTGGCAGTACCAGCCAGACGGATAACGGTTCTTCCAAAGAAGAAACCGAGCAGTCAGCAGAGAATAAAAATAATGAGGTCAAAACTGAGGCAACAACTGAGACGGTGACACAAGAACCAGCCTGGAAAAAAAGCACATGCACGGCAGAGACAAGCACAAAGAAAGATACTGACAAGGCTATAATAGATGAGCTGATAAAGAACTTTGGCACTCGTAAAGTTTCAAGGGGTGAAACTATTGATTTGAGAGAGTATTGTGACTGGGCATCTTTTTCACCAGAATTCCAGAACGAATTGGTAACAAGAATGAAAAATAATTTTGAGCTGGATAAAGAAATTGATGAAAAAACACCGAAAATAACGAGTAATCCGTCATTTGTGTTTAATGCGGCAGATGAGGCTGAGCTGGCAATGGATAAAAGAGAAGGCAGAAGCAACTCTCGGGCATTAATTATATATGTAGTTGAATAATTATTATATATTGTTTTATGGAATGATATTCGGGAGATAACATGGATTTTTATAATCTTAAGGATTTGCTTCCTTAAAAGAAAGAGAGAAATCCCAATAAGACAGCATTTGCATTTTCAAATAGAAGAGAAGATGTATCATGCTTGAAAGGCTATAAGAGCAACAAGCCAAGCCATTCATAGTCACTTCGTGCCTATTCATGCGGGCAGTCGCCCTATAAAAACAAAAAATCAGCCCTCATATTGAGTGAACTCATATGAGGGCTGCCTTTTTGTTTTTGCATGGCTTGTTGCTTAGCCAAAGTATCTCTTTAATAAGCCTTCGAATGCTTTGCCGTGGCGGGCTTCGTCTCTTGCCATTTCATGAACTGTGTCATGGATTGCATCAAGATTAGCAGCCTTAGCACGCTTAGCAAGGTCAACCTTTCCTGCTGTAGCACCATTCTCAGCTTCAACTCTCATTTCAAGGTTCTTCTTAGTGCTGTCTGTTACAACTTCACCGAGAAGTTCTGCAAACTTAGCAGCATGTTCAGCTTCTTCCCAAGCTGCTTTTTCATAGTAAAGACCAACTTCAGGATAGCCTTCTCTGTGAGCAACTCTTGCCATTGCAAGATACATACCAACTTCTGAACATTCACCTTCAAAGTTAGCTCTTAAATCAGCTACGATATCTTCGCTTACGCCCTTAGCAACACCTACAACGTGTTCAGCAGCCCATTCTCTTTCTCCTGTCTGAGCCTGGAACTTGCTTGCTGGAGCCTTACATACTGGACAGACAAAATCTGCTGGAAGAGACTCTCCTTCATAAACATAACCACATACTGTACATACAAATTTCATAGTTTTAATCTCCTTTTCTTTTTGCTTTATTAAAAATAGTAATCATTATTGTTTTGACAATGACAATATATCACATTAAAATTATCTTGTCAACAAAAATATTAATAATTCCTATTTTTATTTTTCCTTTTCTTTTTTCTTACAGCATTTCGGACACCTGCCATAGAAAAATGTCACATTACCTTCTATTTCGCCCTGAAAATTCTGTGATGCAGCATTATTCAAAGCTTTTACAAAATCACCCTCGTCAAAGTCAAGGTCTATTACAGCACCACATTCTGTACATTGAAAATGATTGTGAGGCTTTACATTGCCGTCAAAATGTACTGAACCGTCATTACAAGGCACTTTAACCGCGTGTCCATGTTCCACTAAAAATGTGAGGTTGCGGTAAACTGTACCAAGACTGATATTAGGAAATTCCTTGCTTACCTCTTCATATACAACATCTGCGGTAGGGTGGTCTTTTCTGCTCATAAGAAATGTTAAAATAGCATCTCTTTGCTTACTATGCTTTACAACTGCCATATAAATTTAACCTCCTATCGTAAATAAAATAATAATCATTACTATTTTAGTATACATGGATTTTGCTGTAAGTCAAGAAAATCATAAATATTATTATTAATAATATTATTTGGAAACGGAAGTGATAACTTCCATAACACGTTCTATTGCATTATTCTGCTCACTTTTTTCCATATTATTTATGTATTCATGACGTTTTTCATATAAATCTTTAATAGCAGCAAGCAGAGTTTCAGGAGTCATTTCTTCCTCAGTAAGGACACTTGAATAACCGTGTTCCTTGAAAGAATTGGCATTAAGTATCTGGTCGCCGCGGCTCGCATTTGCTGACAAAGGTATAAGAAGATTAGGTTTTTTAAGTGCAAGAAGCTCGCAGATTGCGTTGGCTCCGGCTCTGGAAATAACAATATCACTTACAGCAAATAAATCACGCATCTCTTTGCTTATGTATTCAAACTGTTTATAACCCTTTATGTTGTTAAGAGTTTCGTCGGTTTTGCCTTTTCCGCAGAGATGGCATACCTGAAAATCTTTTAACAGTTCAGGAAGGATTTTGCGGATTGCCTCATTTACATGAACAGCACCTGTGCTTCCACCCACAACAAGTATTATAGGTTTATCTGTTGTGAAGTTGCACAATTCAAGTGCGGCGATTTTGCTTCCTGTCATAAGTTCGTGTCTTATAGGAGAACCTGTAAGTACAGCCTTGTCAGCAGGAAGGTATTTAACTGTTTCAGGGAAATTACAGCAGATTTTGCTTGCCTTTCTCATTGCGATTTTATTTGCAAGTCCCGGAGTCATATCAGATTCGTGTATAACAACAGGAATCTTGCGGCTTCCGGCAGCTAAAACAACAGGAACAGATACGAATCCGCCTTTTGAAAATACTACATCAGGTTTAATCTGTTTCATAAGCTTCTTTGCCTGAAAGAGTCCGTGAAGAACCCTGAAAGGGTCGGAAAGATTTTTAAGACTTCTGTATCGTCTTAATTTACCTGAAGATATTCCATAATAAGGAATGTTCAAATCTTCAATAAGAGTTTTTTCAATTCCGTTATATGAGCCTATGTAAAAGACCTCATAACCGGCATCTTTAAGACTTGGTAATAATGCAATGTTAGGAGTTACATGTCCGGCTGTTCCGCCACCTGTAAGTACGATTTTTTTCATGGTTATCCTCATTTCTGCCTAAGCATATGAAAAATGCTTAAACGACATAAATTTTATAATTATGAAATTGCTGTTATGTCATAAAATTATATTTTATGCTGAAATGCAGTTCTTATCATAAAGCTACATTTTATGGTTAAAACGCTCTTTAAAACTACAGTGACAGCATAGTGGTTCAATGGCACGTTTTGCCTTGAAGCCTTCACGGAATGCTGTGCTTCGTTCATTTTCAAGAATTTCCGAAAGCGGAGTTGTGAAAATGTTACCCAGGTTCATGACACCGTTTCCGTCAAGACAGCAGGGAGTTACTGTTCCATTGCTTAGAATTGCAATGTGGCTTCGTAGTCCCTGACAAAAACCTCGTTCGTTATAATATTCGTTGTCTAATTCAGGCCATTCAAAAGGCGACTGCACATTTACATATAAATGTCGTTTGATTGTGCAGTTGCGCTCGCCGAAAAGAGTCGGCGACTTTTTGGTATTCCATAACCTCAGGCTTATTTCTGTCTCGGTTTTGTCCAATATAATATTACAGCATTCAAATAATTCGCTAATGTAAGTTGAAATGTCTATGCAGTCATTATCATCAGCACTGTGCATTGATACGTTAATCTGATGCACCGGAAATTCCAGTAAATCATGCAATCTTTTCTTTATAAGTGTTCCGTTGGTAGTCAGATTAACAATTAAATTATATTCCCTGCACATCTTAAGTATTTCACGAAAATGTGGATGAAGAGTAGGCTCGCCTTTTACATGCAGATAAATGTAATTGGTGTAGGGCTTTATATTTTCAAGAACATGTCTGAAATTTTCAATGCTCATAAAATATGCAGGACGTTTGGTTTCCTGACAAAATGAACAGCTAAGATTGCAGGTGCTTGTTATTTCTATATATATGCGTTTAAATCTTGCTACACTACCCATATTATTAACCTGAAAAATTAGTTGGCAGCTTTGTATTCTTTAAGCGCATTTGCAAGCTGGTCAGGACATGATGTGGGTTTGAAACCACATTTGATGCCCTCCATACGCTTTATGGCATCATCAACATCCATTCCTTCGATAAGTGCGGCAACACCCTGAGTGTTTCCTGCACAGCCACCCTGAAATTTTACGTTAGTAACTTTATTGTCAACAACATCAAATGAAATTGCACTTGAACATACGCCTTTTGTCTTATATATCATAATAATTCTCCTTGTCTATTTATTACAGGGAGTGAAAGCTGTATCACACACCTGTTTATACAAAAATAAGTATACCACAGTTGTTTTTAAGGGTAAATTCATTTATAATTTCTTTATAAAATATTAAATATTATGCGTTATGAGAATTATACGCAGAAAAGAGGATTATATGATAGGCATTATAGGTGCTATGGATGAAGAAGTTGAGCAGATAGTTGCTGCAATGAATATTGAAAAAGAAGAGACTAAGGCATGCATGAACTTTAAGGCAGGCAAGCTTAACGGAAAAGATGTTGTTGTTGTAAGAAGTGGAATAGGAAAGGTTAATGCTGCCGTATGCACACAGATTCTTGTGGATGATTTTGGTGCTGACTGTGTAATTAATACAGGTATAGCAGGTTCTCTTAAAGCTAAGATTGATATAGGTGATGTTGTTGTATCATCAGATGTTCTTCACCATGATATGGATGCAACAGGTTTCGGTTATCCAAAGGGACAGATTCCAAGAATGGATACACTTTCATTTAAAGCAGATGAAAGACTTGTAAAGCTTGCAAGTGAAGCATGTGCTGTTGCAGTTCCTGAAATAGGAGTCCATGTTGGAAGAGTTGTAAGTGGAGATCAGTTTATATCAGATAAGAATGTAAAGGAAGAAATAGTAAAGAATTTTGATGGCTATTGTACAGAGATGGAAGGTGCAGCTATAGCACAGACAGCATACCTTAATAAGATTCCATTTGTAATTCTCCGCGCCATATCAGATAAGGCTGATGACAGTGCAACTATGGATTATCCAACATTTGAAAAGCAGGCAATCGCTAATTCGGTTAAGCTTATAAAGGAGCTTGCAGCCAGAATTTAGGCGGTTTTTGTCGAACGATTTATGCGGTCATGCCCTTTACCTCATTATTTCAGATATGCTAATATATATTCGTTATCGTAAGTATTATTGCATAGGCTGAAAGGGGATTCTATGGGAACAGTATTAATTTCAATCAGAGATTACAAGGATTGTAATGAAGCTGGAAACAATATGACAAAACGTACCGGTCAAAGAAAAAATGATGGGTATGTGAAGCTTACAGGACAGGCAAGAATAGAATTTATAAGATTAAACAAACAATACAGAGAAATATTAAAAAGCATATAATTACGCACCGTTTGTAAGATGCATAAGAAAAGCGGAATGGAGAAAGTTATGGCAAAGATTTTAATATTAGACGGAAGTACATTAGGCTCTGATATAGATATGTCTGAGCTTGAGAAAATTGGTGAAGTTATCAGCTATGAGACAAGCTCAAGAAGCGAAGCAATAAGCAGAATAAAGGAACATGATCCTGATGTGATTATTAATAATAAGGTTGTTCTTGATGAGGAGATATTATCCTGCGCGAAGTCGCTTAAGATGATTGCAGAGACAGCAACCGGATATAATAATATTGATATTAAATATGCCAAGGCTCATGGAATAAGGGTTGCCAATGTTGCAGGATATTCTACTAATTCTGTTGTACAGCACACATTTGCACTTGCATTTTATGTGTTAGAGAAGCTTAATTATTATGACAATTATGTTAAGTCAGGAGAATATGCAAAATGTCCGATTTTTACACATTTTACAGAAGTATTCCCTGAGATATATGGAAAGACATGGGGAATAGTAGGACTTGGCACCATCGGAAGAAGTGTTGCTAAGGTTGCAGATGCATTTGGCTGTAAAGTGGTTACTTATTCTGCTTCAGGACATAAATATGATTCTGAATATGAACAGCTTGAATGGGAAGAATTTTTGAAAAAATCGGACATAATATCTATACATGCTCCATTAAACGAATACACAAATAATTTGTTTAATTATGATTCATTCAGCAAGATGAAGGAGTCTGCTGTTTTAATTAATGTGGGACGTGGTCCTATAATAAACGATGCAGATTTATGCAGAGCTCTTAACGAGGGAATTATAGCAGGAGCAGGACTTGATGTTATAGATGAGGAGCCTATCAGCGCAGATAATCCTTTATGCTCTGTAAAAGACAGTAGAAAGCTTATTATCACACCTCATATTGCATGGGCTACATATGAAGCGAGAGTCAGACTTGTTCACGAAGTCGCTGAGAATATCAAGGCATTTTTAAATGGTGAAGAAAGAAATGTAGTGGCTTGATAGAACAGGCAAAATAGTAATGAAATATGATTATATGCCTATATGACAAAATATTAAAAGCGAATGAGAAACTGTTGGTACAGTAATCTCATTCGCTTTTTTAATCTTCCTCTATAACCTGTATTTCCATGTGCGAAAAATCAATATGCTCGATAAAATTATCCTGTGTAAAACTGACCTTAGAATGGCGTTTGAAAGTTTCAATATTGGATTCAAGCCATATTGGTTCGGCTAAATCAAACTGATAGCAGGCTTCTCTTATGCTGTCAAATATTTTTCGCGTTCTGTTTAATTGTGCATCATCATTTTGTATCACGGTATCTTTGATTAAGTGATTACTTCCGTCAAAGAGTTTACACCAAAGTCTGAACATAGCGGATACTCCTCCTTTTAGTTAAAATCGTTGCTGTCAAGAACTATTGTAAACGGACCGTCATTTTCAAGGGAAACCTTCATGTCAGCGCCGAATTCACCGGTCTCTACAACAGATATATGTTCTTTACATAATTCAATAAATTTTTCGTATAACATATTTGCATGTTCCGGAGAACCTGCTTTTATAAAGCTTGGACGGTTACCTTTCCTGCAATCGGCATAAAGAGTGAACTGGCTTACAATAAGAAGCTCTCCGTCTACATCTTTAATTGATAAGTTAGTTTTTCCGTTCTCATCAGGGAATATACGCATTTTAACTATTTTATCAACAAACTTGGGAAGCATATCCTCTGTATCTGAGTCACATGCGCCAAATAAAATTAAAAAGCCTTTTCCTATTTTTCCGACCGTATTACCATCTATTTTCACGTCTGCGTGATTGACACGCTGAATAACGAATTTCATTGTCAAACCTCCGTTGCACTTATAATTTGCATTGACCAAATGTTTTATATGTAATCATTATAGTAATCAAACACTCTATAGTGTAACAATAAAATTTTTGCTTTACAAGTTAAAAAAATTCTGATATTATAACCAACAATTAATGGTAGTTGCAGTGGGAGCCACGAGACGAAAGTTTCGTGGCTCCCTTTTTTTGCGCGAGTAGCGATGAGAGAACATTCACAAGGAATCCAACCGTGCTTGCACGGGTTGGAAGAGTTGAGAATGTTCTCGAGGAGCACCGCGACAGACCAAAAGCGGAGCTGTTGGTCGAGAGCTACTCGCGCAAAATAAGGCGATGAGAGAACATTCACAAGGAATCCAACCGTGCTTGCAGCTACCTAAATATAAAACAAGGAGATTATTAATTATGCCAAAAACAAAATTTCAGGATGCTATATTTACTGCCATAATGGCGCTCATAATGGTTTATGGAATGGTTGTGTACAATGTTGCACTTAACACAGGAGAGGTTGCAGGATACACATTTCTTGCAGCGTTACATGAACTTCCGATAATGGTTCCAATTGCATTTGTGCTTGAATTCTTTATAGTGGGACACATTGCGAGAAAACTTGCTTTTACCGTAGTAACTGTTAATGACAGACCTCAGATAATAACATATGCAATATCTATATGCATCTGTTGTATTATGTGTCCGGTAATGAGTCTTGTTGCGACATTTTTATTTAAACAGCCAAGTTTTGGAACATGGGTTAAAACATGGGCAATGAATTTTCCAATGGCAATATGCTGGCAGATGTTTTATTGCGGTCCACTCGTAAGACTTATTTTCAGAACAATATTCAGAGAAAAAAAGAGTGAAAAAGTACAGTAAAAAACATAAAAAATTTAATTTATAAGTTGATGTTTTTTATAAAAAGTTTATAATATGAGGTAGCAAAACGGTACCGTGTATAATTGAATATTAACAATAAGGAGGAAAAGATTATGATAAGTTTCTTTATTTGTTTATTTCTTCTTATAGGTGGGTATTTTATCTATGGTAAAGTCGTAGAGAATACATTTTCACCTGATGACAGAGAGACACCGGCAGTAAAAATTAATGATGGCGTAGACTATGTAGTAATGCCTCAATGGAAACTGTTTTTGGTACAGCTGCTTAATATTGCAGGACTTGGACCAATATTTGGTGCCATGCAGGGAGCACTCTGGGGACCGGTTGTTTTCCTATGGATTACATTCGGTACTATATTTGCCGGAGGTGTTCACGATTACTTCTCAGGAATGCTTTCGGAACGTAATGAGGGAGCATCAATCTCGGAAGTATGTGGTATTTATCTCGGCGGATTCATGAAAAATGTTATGAGAATATTCAGCGTAGTGTTATTGGTAATGGTTGGTACTGTTTTTGCTGTAGGACCTGCTGGATTAATCGTAACATTATTTAAAAACGGTGGCGTTACAGGAATAGTTACAAGTACTGAATTCTGGTTATGGATTATTCTTGCATACTATTTCATAGCAACATTTATCTCTATTGATAAGATTATTGGACGTATTTATCCATTATTTGGTATATGTCTTATAATTATGGCACTTGGCGTTGCTATTGGTATTTTTACACATGCAGATTATCAGATACCTGAAATCTGGTCTCATTTTACTAATATGCATCCAAGCAAAACTCCTATATGGAGTGTAATGTTTATCACGGTAGCATGTGGAGCCATATCCGGTTTCCACGCAACACAGTCACCTCTTATGGCACGTTGTATGAAGTCAGAGAAGCAGGGACATTTTGTATTCTATGGAGCAATGGTTGCAGAAGGTATTATTGCTCTTATATGGGCGGCAGCAGGCTGCTCAATATATGCAGTAACAGACGGATTGAGTACAGGACTCAGCCAGATTCTTGCAAATGGACAGTCAGCAGCTATTTATGATGTATGCTCTAAGACAATGGGTGGTGTTGGCGTAGCCCTTGCAATGGTAGGTGTTATTGTCTGCCCTATTACATCAGGTGATACAGCTTTCAGAAGTGCAAGACTTACACTTGCAGACTGGTTCCATATCGACCAGGCAAAGTTTTCAAAGAGACTTATTCTTTGTGTACCTTTACTTGCAGTAGGCGCATTTGTCGGACATCTTGATTACACAATTATCTGGAGATACTTCAGCTGGACTAACCAGACACTTGCAATGATAGTGTTATGGACAGCAAGTATGTTTCTGTTCAAGGAAAAGAAGAATTATTGGATTACAGCAGTTCCGGCTACTTTCATGAGTGCAGTTTCAATGACATATTTCTTCTATGCAAAGGAATGCTTAAATCTTGGAACAACTGTAGCTTATCCTGCCGGAATAATTATTGCTGCAATATTCTTTGGTATATTTATATTTGCAACAAAAAGACAGCCTAAGGAAGCAGCTTAAGACAACAATTGTTGACTGATTAAATGTTACGAAAGGAGCTGGTTGTATGTTATTTAAGCCGCGTTGTTTATCACAGAAATTATTGGACAAGGATGAACTTGTCAAAGATAAAAAGAGTTGTAAAAAGTTTGGACCGTGCGGCGTCGGGGAAAAGGCTATTTATCTTAATAGTTTTTATTTTGACAGGGTGTATTATATTCCGCTTTCATCTGTTAAAAGGATATATAAAAGAGTTGCCATGAGCAAAGGCGGCTTTACAGGGAAAGGACTTTTTGCATCTATTCCGTATCTTGTTGTTGAATATGATGACGGCAAGGAAAAACAATGCAATTTTAAGTTTGAAGAGAACGTAGACCAGCTGCTTTCGTACATAGAGAAGAGCTTTCCGGCGATAAAGCTTCATAGCAAAGATGCAGAAAAGAGGCTTAAGGAGAAGGAAAAACTTCTCGCAAAAAAGAAGGCTAAAGTTTTATCACCAAAGGCAAAAGAAAATATTGAAGCATTAAATAAAAGCCTTGAGTATCTTAAGGACAGTGAGGAACTTAGCATTACATTAAGCTCAGGCGCTAAAAGAAAAAGGGTGTATGACAGAAGTAATCCGGCTTATAAATGGGTTGCCTTATTCATAACCTTATTAGGAGCGGCATCTCTTATATATGGCGTATATTCGCTTGTGGTACATGCGGGATTTGCTATGTATTTTCTCTTGTTTGGTCTGGCAGCCATATTCTTATTTTCAAGTGCAAATGTGCTTCCTACAGCAAGAAATAATAAGAAGTATATAGAATCACATTTACAGAAGGCAGTTGAAGACATGCAGGATTATATTAATGAATATCCTGATTTTCCTATCCCTGCGTGGTATGCACATCCTATAGTTATAAAGAGGATGATAGATATTATCGAAGAGGGAAGGGCTGTTGAGACTGATGAGGCTCTTGCAGTTCTTAAAAATGATTTGAAGGCTCTTAATTCAAGTGTTGCTGTTGAACAGGAAGAATATGAAGAAGTAGTTACAATTAAGCCAATGTTCCTGGTGAGAGATTATCAATAGATAAGAATGAGAGATTACCGGTAGATAAGAATTGGCAGAACATAAGATATAACAAAACACAAAATAAAATATATAAAAGAAATGACTCCAAAGCCTGTACAAACTTTGGAGTCATTTCTTTTATGATTGTGTTCATATATGTAATCAATACAATTAATTACATATTAACATTTAAATGTCTTGGAAGACCATCAACCATGATTGGTGAAAGCTCAGCCTGAATCAATGGTCTTATGTAATGAATAAGTTCTTCTGTTACAAAATCATCTTCTGTAATCCATTCAAGAGGAACTTTCTTCTCGATATTAGCAATCTGATGAACATCATGTGTTTCTGTTATGCACATATATGGATCATCTGATACTCTCTTAAGAACAACAACCTTACCTGTCTCACCTTCAAAAGCGGCTTTAACAGCGGCACCACCAACATTATAAGCTTCTGTTATATCTGTACGTGATGTCATATGAGCTGCACATCTCTGAAGAGTAGATAACTCAATAGCTCTTGTCTTAATACCTAATTCAGCACCTATTTTGTTAGCGAGGAACTTAGCAGAACCGGCTAACTGCTTGTGACCAAATGCATCTACGAATTCAACATGGTCAGAAAGCTCAAATACATATCTTCCGTCTAATACTCTGATACCTTCTGAAATTGCAATAACCATTGAACGGTTCTTAGAAATTCCTTCCTTAACTCTGTCAAGGAATCTGTCAATATCAAATACCTTTTCAGGAAGATAAATTAAATCAACACCTTCGCAATCCTCACCCTTAGCAAGTGCAGATGCAGCTGTAAGCCATCCGGCATTACGTCCCATGATTTCTACAATAGTAACTGTAGGATAATCATATACGAGTCCGTCACGTATAATCTCTTTCATTGTTGAAGCGATAAACTTAGCAGCACTTCCGTATCCAGGTGTATGGTCTGTAACAGCAAGGTCATTATCAATAGTCTTAGGTACACCCATGAACTTTATTGAACTTCCTGTTAAAATAGCGTAATCAGATAACTTCTTAATAGTATCCATTGAATCATTTCCACCAATGTAGAAGAAGTACTCAATTTCAAGTTCTCCAAGGATAGTGAAGATCTTCTCATATGTAGCCTTATCATCACTTATCTCAGGAAGCTTGTATCGACATGAACCAAGGTATGAAGAAGGTGTTCTCTTTAAAAGGTCAATATCAATATCAGTCTTGATCTTTTCGCCCAAATCAACATATTGTCCGTCTAAAAGACCCTTAATACCATGGAGCATACCATAGACTTTCTTGGCTCCTCTGTCCTTTGCGGTCTTGAATACGCCGGCAAGACTTGAATTAATTACAGAAGTTGGTCCGCCAGATTGTCCAACTATAACGTTTCCCATCATATTAGAATGTCCTCCGATTCTTAAATAATAAAATATTTCTAAATTAATATTAACATAATTACGCAAAACGTACAACTTAAATATATACAATTATCTGTGAAAATATGACAAAAAAGTGAAATTGTAATAAATGTAGATAAAATAAACACAAGATAGTATAATATAACTGACATTAAAAATAGGTATTCTTTAAAGGACAGGGGTATATATGGAAACTAAGTTAAGAAGTTATAAAAGAAGAGCCAAAGGATACAGAAGATATATAAAAAAACCGGAATATTCCAATATAGTCGATAAAGCATTTAATGCAGTAAAAACCTCTCATTATAAGCAGGATAAGTCAGGAATTGAATTTGAAAAATATGCTGACAGTATAATGAGCGACCCGGTTGTACAGAGCATGAAAAAGTACAATCACCATAGTCACACAAGCTGTTACCAGCATTCTGTTCATGTTGCGTATTTTAACTATTTAATATGCAAGAAATTAGGCTGGGATACATGGGCAGCCACCAAGGGAGGACTTTTGCATGACATGTTTCTGTATGACTGGCATGAATATGACCACCCAAAGGATGAAAGACTTCATGGTTTTGAGCATCCTAATAAGGCGCTTAAGAATGCAAAGGATCGTTTTGGCCTGACAAGGAAAGAGGGAGATATAATTAAGAAGCATATGTTTCCGCTTACCATTACACCACCATCATATAAGGAGTCTTATGTAATTGTAATGACAGACAAGCTATGCAGTACAGGCGAAGTGTTTGACAGATTTTTTAAGGCAAAAAGAAAAAGAGTAGGTGCAAAAGTGAGGGCGTCAAAATGACATATTTAAGTGAAAAACAAAATATGGATTTTATAGGAACTGGAGAGAATAACGAAGCCGGACAGGATTTATCTACCTTTCTTAATAATTACAATCCTGATAAATATAAGAATCCATGTAATACGGTAGATACACTGGTATTTACTTATAATGACAATAATGGGAAAATTACGATAAATAAGATACTTCTTATAAAAAGGAAGAATCATCCAAGTATCGGCTGGTGGGCGCTTCCTGGAGGCTTTGTTGAATACCGTGAGGATTTGCGTGCTGCGGCATTAAGGGAGTTAAAGGAAGAAACGGGAATTGACAATATTCAGACTGAGCAGTTGAAAAGTTACGGTGAATATGACAGAGACCCAAGAGCGAGAATAATAACTACGGCATATGTCGCATTAGTTCCTGAAGGAAGCTTAAAGGCTATGGCAGGTGATGATGCGAAGGAAGCGGAATGGTTTAATATTGTGGACGAACATACTTCCGGCAATATCCATAGCCTCAGGCTGTACAATGACGATAAAAGCATTAACATTGGTGCAGAAATCGAAGTGACATATGATAAGTCTGCAATATTAAAGAATTATGAGTATAAGGTTATCAGCCGCAATGGAATTGCTGCCGACCATGGAGCAATAATATTGGAGGGTTATCATTATATTTCTCAAAAATTAATTCCATAGCTGCCGGTTACAGGGTCAACAAACAGACCGATGTGTGGCGGATAATAAGTAAATATAAAGAAAAGACACATTATTACAACAATTGCAATTACACATAATATTGCAGGGATTTTTCCACATTTTCCGCAAAGTGATGACTTGTTTTTCTTGTTGTAATGATAGGTGTAGGTATTAGAACTCGGGAGTTTGATGTAGGAATAGAATTTATAGAAAGCAAGAATAATACTTACAAAATATATGGCAATGTTAATCCAGTCTACGTTAAAGCCTATAAGACCAAGGATTGAGTAGAACAAAACAAATATAGCCACAAGACCATATACAATTCCTACAAATGTACCTTCGATATAGCAGACCTTGAAAATGTTGTCATTATACTGGTTTATCTTACTGCTCTTTATATATGAAATAATTGCATATTGGATAATGAGTACAAGAAGCATAGGGAAAAACAGAAGCTTCATATGCTCCCATGTAGATTCATTTACCGGGCAGAAAAGAGCTACAAATGCGTTGTTTCCTGTAAATTCGTAGGCAAAATGAAGCAGTACACCAAGTGCAGAGGCAACTATTAAGCATACTATCGTTGAAATTTGTATTGGTTTTAACGAAGATGTCATAAGATTAAATCCTTTCTTTATATTATTAGATTATTATATTATTAGATTATATTATTGAAGTATATTAATAGCTGGTATTAGTTAAATGATATTAATTAGCTGGAATGCTATCCACACAATATGAATAGATTTGCTGTGTGTTTATAAATTATGTCCGATTTATTCAAAATAATACAAAATACAAAATTATTAAGCGACAAATGTGCGAAGAATGGAGGATAATATGAAAAAACAGACATGGAAAGCCGGAAATATGTTGTATCCGGTACCTGTGGTTATGGTAAGCTGCAAGGGTGTAAAGGACGGAAAAGAAAAAGAAAATATTATAACGGTTGCATGGGCGGGAACAGTATGCTCTGACCCTGCGATGGTTTCAATATCTGTAAGAAAAGAAAGATACAGTCATGACCTGATAAAAACAGGAGGGGATTTTGTGATTAATCTTGTTACAAAGGATTTGTGTTTTGCAACAGATTATTGCGGAGTGCGTTCTGGAAAGGACGTTGATAAGTTTAAGGAAATGAAGCTTACCAAAGAGGCTTCCGTAAATGTTAATTCACCTGCAATAAAAGAAAGTCCTGTGAATATTGAATGTAAGGTTACACAGGTGCTTGAACTTGGAAGTCATGATATGTTTCTTGCAAAGGTTGAATGTGTAAGGGTTGATGAAAGCCTTCTGGATGAGAAGGGAACTCTTCATCTTGATAAAGCAGATCTGGTAGCATATTCACACGGCTCATATTACAGCCTTGGAGATTTTATAGGAAAATTTGGTTATTCTGTAAAGAAGAAGGGCAGATAATCGGTTTATTGAATGTTAAAGGGGTAAGAATGAAGGTTACTTATTTACGCATTAAGAATTTTAAATCAATTAAAGATATGGAAATACAGGATATAGATGATGTTCTTATTCTGGTTGGACGTAACAATGCCGGAAAATCAACTATTCTGGATGCACTTAGAATGGTTAGTGGGGACTATCAGGTGTCTGATAAGGATTTTCATGAGCATGGCGGCAATATCTCTGTAGAAGTTGAATTAAAGATAGATGAAGAGGATTTGAAGTATCTGTACAGCAAGGCATTAGTCAGCAATTTTAAACATTATGATTTGTGGATGAAAGATTTTGCGCAGAAGCTTCCTTCATATAATAGTGAAAATGGCAGTCTGAGGTTTGAATATGTTTACGGACGTGACGGTTCAATAAAATACAGGGACGGAAGCAAAAAGAATAACAATAATATCAAAGCTGTATTCCCTAAAATATACTATGTTGACCATTACAGAAGCAGAATTAACATAAAAGATGATTTGATAATGCTTCAGGGGGATTCCGGGTTAGAGAAGTTAAAAGAGAATAAATGTATATTTGACAGAAGCAGACATTGCAGCCAGTGCTTTGAGTGCATGGGTATTATTAATAAGAAGAAAGCGGATGAACTGACACTTGTCGAAACAGTGCGTCTTTTACAATACAATTTGTTTAAGGTCAACCTTAATGATTTTGCAAAGAAGCTTAATGAGTCATTTCTTCGCAATGGTGCGTTGTCGGAGCAGGTAAGATATGAAATCAGATTTGATTCAGATGAAATGTTTAATGTGGATACTATTATTACCAATAAAGACCGTGGCATAGAAGAAAATATTGATTCCTTAGGCGAGGGTTTAAAAAGCATTTACATTTTGTCGCTGCTTGAAACATATACCGAGACAGCAAATACAGCTCCGTATATTATAATGATAGATGAGCCCGAAATGTTTCTGCATCCTCAGTTAAAGAAGGTAGCAAGCAGGATACTTTACCGTCTGTCTTCCAAAAATCAGGTTATATTCACTACACATGAGCCTGAAATGGTAATTAATTTTACATCCAAGCAGATAAGACAGGTTTATATTGATGAAGCATTTAATACAGATATAAGAAAGCATACTAATATTGATGCAATACTTGATGACCTTGGATTTACGGCAAATGATTTAATGAATGTAAGCTTTGTCTTTATTGTTGAGGGAAAACAGGACAAGAGCAGGCTGCCGCTTCTGCTAAGAAAATATTATTCAGAAATCAGGCATGAAAATGGCGAGCTTAACAGAATTGCGATAATAGCAACCAACAGCTGTACGAATATCAAAACCTATGCCAATCTTAAATATATTAACTCGCTTTATTTAAAAGACCAGTTTATGATGATAAGAGATGGCGACGGTAAAGATGCCACAGAGTTATCAAGACAGCTTTGCAGATATTATAAGGAAAGAGCATTTGAAGATAAGGGCAATCTTCCGAGAGTCACGGAAAAGAATGTGCTTATTTTAAAATATTACTCATTTGAGAACTATTTTTTATTCCCTGAAATTATGGCAAAGATAGGTGTTGTTAAGAGTGTCGATGACTTTTATGATATTTTATGGAAGAAATATAATGAATATTTATACAAGCTTTCAAGCGTTAAAAACATGCAGGCAAAGTGCGGCTTTAAAGTTAAGTCAAGACAGGATCTTATAACACATATAGAAGATATAAGAACTTATGTTAGAGGTCATAATCTTTATGACATTTTCTATGGAAGATATAAGAAGAATGAGAATGAAATTCTGACAAGGTATATAGATGAAGCTCCAAGAGAAGTTTTTAAGGATATTTTAGATAAGATAGATTCATTTATTTATTTTGATATAAGGAAAAATGACTCGGAAAAATGCTGAAGAAACAGCAAAAGTACCTAAATAAATACATAAATAGGGGTTTACAAAACATTATTACGGTGTTAATATGAATTTGTTACAAAAATGTTACGGAATGGTTACAAAATAACTATAAGGCTTTGAATGGGGGAAACAAGCCTGTTGATTTCGGTATTTTTGTGCTTATTTATGGGAAAAAGAAATAATGTTTAATGTTTTGGAGGAAACGATGACACATTTTACCAGGTACGGAAGAAGAATGAAGTCGACAGCATTAAAGACAGCTACATTCGTCTGTCTCGCGTGTTTTGCCACACTTCCATTTTTCACAAAGAATATATTAAAGAACGACGTAGGATATTATAGTATAACTGTTAACGGAGTTGAAGTCGGTGCTGCTAATTCTGAAGAGCAGGCGAATGAAGCCATAGCAGAGGCAAGACTTGAGTTAAGCAAGCAGTATGACTCACTTGTGTATATGAATCCTGAAATCGAGATAACAAAAGAGGACAGGCTTGTAGCTAACAGACTCAGTACAGAAGAGTTAAAGGATGCTATTTACAGCAATTTATTCAATAGTGTTATTGATATAGAGAAACAGATGGCTTACACAATAAGAATCGATGATTATACAGTTACTCTTGGAAGCAAGGATGATGTAGTTTCTCTTATTGAAAAGATAACAGCTAAGTACGATGAGAATCATGAGTTTCAGGTAACTCTTGAGACAGCAGATGCTGCAAGTGGCAGATATGATATTAACATAGCCAAGTCACAGATTAGAAATACAGATGTAGATATAGTTGCAGCTGCTCTTAACGGAGAAAGCGTTGTGACAACAGAAGGTGGTTCATCTTCATCAGACGGAACAACAGGTATCGGATTTGCAGAGAGTGTTGTTGTCAGTGAGACATCAGCAGCTAACAGCACAATCAAGACAGTTGACCAGGCATATGAAGAGATTACCAAAGAAAAGGCTGAGAAGACAGTTTATATTGTAGAACAGGGTGACTGCCTTTCTACTATAGCTAACAGAAACGGACTTAAATTATCAGAGCTTCTTGCTTTGAATGAGGGACTTACAGAGAACTCAATAATAGCACCGGGTGATTCAATTGTTATCACAGTTCCAACAGCAGAAATCACAGTCATTACAAAGAAGACAATGACATATGAAGAAGATTATAATGCTGACATAACATATGTTGATGATGATACTAACTACAGAGGAACTAACACAGTTATATCAGAAGGAACAACCGGACATAGAAAGGTTACTGCTGAGGTAACATACAGTAACGGAAAAGAAACAGAGAGAACATATATTGCACAGGATATTATGGTAGAATCTGTTCCACAGGTAATTGCAGTTGGAACACTTACACCACCAACATATATAAGACCTATTAATTCCGGAAGATATTCATCAGGATACGGATACAGAGACGGTTCGTTTCATGCAGGTGTTGACTGGAGCTGTAGTCAGGGTACACCTGTAATGGCAGCAGCAAGCGGTACAGTAATAAGAGCCGGCTGGTATTCAGGATATGGTTATTGTGTAGATATTCGTCATTCTAATGGTACTATGACAAGATATGGACACTTAAGTTCAATCAGCGTATCGAATGGACAGAGTGTTTCACAGGGACAGGTAATAGCTAAGAGTGGAAATACAGGACAAAGCTCAGGTCCACATCTTCATTTTGAGATTTGGATTAATGGCTCAACAGTTAACCCGCTTAATTATGTAAACAAAAATTAGTAGTAAATTCAAGGCTGTGCATAAAAATAAAATGCACAGTCTTTTTTTCTTTACAAATCAAAGCATGGTGATATATAATAGAGCGAATGGATTTTTATATAACAAAAATACGATTGTTTTTTATGAATATATTTACATTTAAGTAAAATATATTTATAATATTTAATATACGGCTTTAAAATTAGCATGGCGAATGCCACAACGTGAATAATAGATTTAGAGGTATTAGAATGGAACGTTATGTTGTCAAAGGAGGATTACCTTTACATGGAGAGGTATCCATAGGCGGAGCAAAGAATGCAGCATTAGGTATTCTTGCGGCAGCGATTATGACAGATGAAACTGTAACAATAGAAAATGTACCTAACGTAAGAGACACCAGAGTATTATTGCAGGCAATAGAAGGAATAGGAGCCAAGGTTAAGTATGTATACAATAATAGTGTACAGATTAACGGAGGTTCTATTTGTGATACAAATGTTGAATATGAATATATCAAGAAGATAAGAGCTTCATATTATTTACTCGGAGCACTTCTTGGAAAATATAAAGAGTCACATGTTGCACTTCCGGGTGGATGTAATATCGGAAGCAGACCAATAGACCAGCATATTAAGGGCTTCAGGGCACTTGGTGCTGAAGTTGAGATTAAGAATGGCGTGGTTAATGCACAGGCTGAAGACCTTGAGGGAAGTCATATTTATTTTGATATGGTTTCTGTAGGTGCAACAATTAACCTTATGATGGCATCATGTATGGCAAAGGGTAACACAATTCTTGAAAATGCGGCTAAAGAGCCACATATCGTTGATGTTGCCAATTTCCTGAATTCAATGGGCGCAGATATTAAGGGAGCAGGAACAGATGTAATCAGAATTAAGGGTGTAAGCAGACTTCATGGCTGTACATACTCTATAATTCCTGACCAGATAGAAGCAGGAACATTTATGCTCGCTGCTGCTGCAACACATGGAGATGTAGTAATTAAAGATGTAATTCCTAAACATCTGGAATCTATATCAGCAAAGTTAATAGAAATGGGATGCAAGGTAGAAGAAGGCGATGACAGTGTTCATGTTATAGGCGCAGAGCATTTAAGATGTACTAATGTAAAGACTCTTCCATATCCTGGATTTCCAACAGATATGCAGCCACAGACTGCGGTTGTTTTAGCACTTGCAGGTGGTTCAAGTATGGTTACGGAAAGCATATTTGAAAACAGATTTAAGTATGTTGACGAATTAAGAAGAATGGGAGCCAATATAAAGGTTGAGGGCAATACCGCATATATTGAAGGTGTCGATAAATTTACCGGTGCCGAACTTGCAGCCCCTGATTTAAGAGCCGGTGCAGCATTAGTAATTGCAGCACTTGCAGCAGACGGTTTTTCTGAAATTGAAGATATAGAATATATTCAGCGCGGATACGAAGATTTTGACGAAAAGCTTCGTGGTCTTGGTGCGTGCATTGAGAAGGTTGATTCAGACAGAGAGCTACAGAAGTTTAAGTTAAAGATTGGATAAATGTTAAGGTTTTTAGCTGTTGCCAGTAAGTGCGATTAATTGTACTTATCGGCAGCAGCTATTTTGTTATTACACAGGAAAGTACGTTTTGTGTCAGATATTTATTGTTTTTTATATTGTTTTACTTTATTCTTTTTTAATAAAGTTAATAGTAAATTTTTGTCATAAAGTTATATAAATATGTTATTCTAAAATTGTCGTAAACATTTTATATAAAGAATAAGTTGTCAAAAATTTCTTTGGAAATTAGACATAACGAATGTTTGCGTTATGGAGGTTGTATATGAAACTTCGTAATAAATTAAAGATTTCTTTTTTTATAATGATACTTCTGCCGGTAGTGTTATGTGCGATAGTTATTACCGGAGTTTTAAGGTTACAGGCTGACAGTCTTTATAAGACATATCAGATTGATAACGGAAATATGCTTATAAGCTTTTACTCGCCAATGACACTGCTTGGTAAGCTTACTGACTCGGTATACGAGGAGATGAGACTTGAAGCAGAGGAAAATCCTTCAAAGTTCTGTGATGAAGAATATCTTGAATGTCAGAGTGAGATATTGCATAGTAAGTTATCATCACTGGTTGTAAGGAAAAATGGTGTTATTACATATTCTACAAGCAGTCTTTCAAACGAACAGCTTGAAGGTTTTCTGCCTGATTATGCCGGGCTTGAAGAAAATGTTTATGATGTTGGAACATATAAGGGCGGAGAATATCAGAAGCTGGTAAAACAGCTTGATTTTGAGGATGATGATAATAACCAGTACAGCGTATTCATAATAACTTCATTGAAACAGGTAGTGCCTCAGATGAAGACATTTATTATTGAGATTATGGTTGCGATACTTCTGGTACTTATAATAACAAGCCTTATATTAACATACTGGATATACTGTTCAATCGTAAAGCCGGTGAATAAGTTAAAGCTTGCTACGGACAATATTAAAAATGGCAATATGGATTTTGAGATGCCAAAGGTTCCTAATAATGAAATCGGAGAGGTTTGCAGGGATTTTGAGGAGATGAGAGTTATATTAAAACAATCATCAGAGGACAAAATCAAGTCAGACCAGGAAGAGAAGGAACTGATAAGGAATATTTCACATGATTTGAAAACACCGCTTACTGCGATAAAAGGATATGTTGAAGGGCTTTTAGACGGAGTTGCCGATACGCCAGAGAAGCAGCAGAAGTACATCCGTACAATAGCTAACAAGGTTAATGATATGGACAAGCTTATAGATGAGCTTACTATTTATTCAAGGCTGGATACAAACAGGGTTCCATATACATTTTCTAAGATAGATGTAGGAGAATATTTCAATGACTGCTGTGCTGATTTGGAATTAGAGCTTGAGGCACTCGGAATAGAACTGGAATACAGAAATCACATATCTGCTCCGTCAATTATTGTGGCGGATCCTGAGCAGCTTAAGAGAGTTGTTAATAATATAATAAGCAATTCTGTAAAATACATGGCAGACGGAAGAAAAGGCAGGATTCAGATAGATTTATTTGATGAAGGCGATTATGCACATGTTATTTTTAAAGACAACGGAAAGGGAATTGCAAGCAAGGATATAACAAGAATATTTGAAAGATTTTACCGCACCGATGAATCCCGTAACAGCAGACAGGGAGGAAGTGGAATTGGTCTTGCAATAGTTAAGAAGATAGTTGAGGACCACAAAGGTAAGATATGGGCAGAAAGTGTTGAGGGCGAAGGAACAACTATGCATCTTGACCTTTTGAAATATAAAGATAATACATTTTGTATTGAAGACAAAAAAGCCCAGAAAGAAAATACAAAATTTATGAAACGAAAATAATAGTATTATAAAGGAGATTGATTATGAGTAAAGTTCTTATTGTTGAAGATGAGGAAGCTATTGCAGATATTGAAAAGGATTACCTTGAATTAAGCGGCTTTGAGGTTACAGTATGCAAGGATGGTACTACAGGACTTGCAACAGCACTTAACCAGGAGTTTGATATTATGATTCTTGATATTATGCTTCCGGGAATTGATGGCTTCGAGATATGCAAGAAGGTAAGAGAAGAGAAAAATGTTCCAATAATAATGGTATCAGCAAAGAAAGAGGATATTGATAAGATAAGAGGTCTTGGAATGGGCGCAGATGACTATATGACAAAGCCATTCAGTCCGAGTGAGCTTGTTGCGAGAGTTAAGGCACATTTGTCAAGATATGAAAGACTTATCAGCAGTTCACAGCCTCAGAATGATGTTATCGAAATAAGAGGAATTAAGATTGATAAGACAGCAAGAAGAGTATTTGTTGACGGTGAAGAGAAGATATTTACAACAAAGGAATTCGATTTGCTTACATTTCTTGCTGAGCATCCTAATCATGTTTATACAAAGGATGAACTCTTTAAAGAAATCTGGGATATGGACTCAATTGGTGATATAGCAACTGTTACGGTTCATATTAAGAAAATACGTGAAAAGATAGAATATGATACATCTAAGCCACAGTACATTGAAACAATATGGGGAGTTGGCTACCGATTCAAGATGTAAAGACATGAAAGTGACATGAAAAGCATGCTTGATATTATATATGAGGATAAGGATAAGATAGTTGTAAATAAGCCGGCAGGGCAATTATCACAAAGTGGAAAGTCATTTGACTTAGACCTTGTGAGTGAAGTTATGGCTTATAGAAAAGGCAAAGGGGAACCTGCTTATGCAGCTATAATAAACAGACTTGACAGACCGGTAAGCGGTCTTGTTGTTATGGCTAAGAATAAGGCAGCGGCCGCAAAGTTATCAAATCTTGCACATAGTAAGGTGTATTATGCTGTTATTTGTGGAAAACCGGAAGAAAATGAAGCTGTTTTTGTGGATTATCTGGTGAAAAACGGAAAGGATAATACATCTTTTGTTGCGGATAAAGATACCGAAGGCGCAAAAGAAGCAAGGCTTTCGTATAAACTTTTAAAATATAATGAAGAATTGAATGTTTCGCTTGTAAGGATAGAACTGCTCACAGGAAGGCATCACCAGATAAGGGTGCAGTTTGCGTCGAGAAATATGCCATTGGTGGGAGATTTTAAATATCTGGATAATTTATGTCAATTAGACAGTAATAGTATTGGAAAAAATGAGAATTTGTGCTTTAATAATAGTATAGATAAAGTGGGAATGCAGGGATTAATGAACAAAATAGGTATTAAACGCAATACTATTGCGTTATGTTCATGTGCAATAACAGTTGGGGGATTGGAATACACAATCGAAGCGCCATTTACCTTATAATAATACAAAGGATTATAAAAATGCAGCATAAATTTAATTTTAAAAACAGAGTATTACCTATAATGCTGATAATTACCATTACAATTATAGCATCAATCCTGGCATACAAAGATATAACAGACAGGGAATCCGATAAGTGCTGGAGAATGCTTGAGGATTCGGCAGGAACTGTAAATAACGAAATTAATATAATATTTGAGAATAATATAAATATTCTTCACATGATTTCCAAAGAAATAGAAAGCAGAGACACATTACAATCTCATGAAGATGTGATTGCAGATATGGATGTGTTTAGTAATAATTCGCTTTTTTCCAGATTTGATATTTTCTATGACGATGATACGATATTGCTGCAAAGCGGTATGATAAAGAATACATCAAGTATAACTACATTTGCTAAGGAAGCAGCTAAAGGAGAACATATTTCTGAAAGAACGGATGATATTATTACAGGGAAAGAAGTTCTGTATTATTATGTGCCTGTTGAGAAGAATGGGGAAACTGTGGCTCTTGTGGTAGGAGTTATAGATTGTAATTCACTTTCAGAGATTTTTAAACCTGAAATATATAATGGACAAGTTATGTTATGCATAGCTGATTCTAAAGACGGCAAGTTTGTCATGGATAACTGGCATGACGGTCTTGGTGATGTTGCAGATATTACGGACATAGCTGAGAGAAGACTGGCAAAGGGTTTTAAATCAGTTGATGTGACCGAAGAAATCATGAGCAATAAGACAGGTGTATTATCTTATACATCTGATGAAGACGGCGAAAATTCTTACATGTATTATACGCCAATGGGAATTTTTGATTGGGAGCTTCTTGTCATAGTCAGGGAAGATGTTGCATTTTCAGGGCTGGTACATATAAGGGAAATCCTGTCGATAATAGGTCTTATAGAGATTGCATTGATTGGATTGTATTTCTGGTGGAATTTAAGAACGGTCAGAATGCTTGTTGACAGCAGGCAGAAAATGGCGGAAGAGCTTGAAAAATCGTCTACTTTAATAAAATGTGTTACAGAACTTTCACTTAAAGAGGATATAAATGCTGCGATAGACAATCTTCTGGAGATAGTTAATGATTATTTCAACGGAGACAGAACGTATATTTTCCAGATTGATTATGCAGCACAGAGCGTAAGAAATACATTTGAGTATGCATCAGAAGGTGTTTCAAAGGAGATAGATAATCTTAAGAATGTGCCTTTGCATGTTGTGGATAAATGGCTGGATAAGTTCAAGGAAAATGGTTCATTTTATATATCTAATGTGGATGATGGCAAGGATGAAGCATCATATGAAATATTGAAGGCGCAGAATATAGACAGTCTTTTGGCTGTGCCATTGCTTAGGGATGATGAAATAATAGGTTTTGTAGGAGTGGATAATCCAAGAAAGAATTACAAGGATTCATCATTGCTTACATCTATACAGTTCTTTATAATGAACAGTATTACAACCAAATATCATCAGGATAATCTTGAATATCTAAGCTACAGGGATATGCTTACAAATCTTTACAACAGAAATAAGTATATTGATGTTGTTGAGACACACACCGGTGTTAAAACTGATATGGTCGGCGTTGTATATATGGATTTGAACGGACTTAAAAAGGTGAATGATTTGTATGGGCATGAGGCAGGAGATAAATTTATTAAGAGTGCCGCCTATGTTATAGATTCAATGTTTCCTGGAAAGACATACAGAATTGGTGGTGACGAGTTTGTTGTAATAAGCTGTGGTATCCAGCAGGAAGAATTCAACAGATGTGTGGACAGTCTTGTGTCAGCTATGCAGGATAAAAATATAAGCATTTCATGCGGTGCCAAGTGGGTATACAGCTGTATGTACCTTGAAGATCTGCTTAAAGAGGCAGATCAGATAATGTATAATGACAAGAAAAAGTACTATGAAAATGCTAAATTGAAAACTAACCGGAATTAGATTAAATAAACTGATTAACCGGAATAAATAACTGATTAACATAAAAATGTAGATATAAAAATGTACATATAAAATGCGGATTTAAGTATATTTTGGCAGATAGCAGGCAATACTTTCGATAAATAGTTATCGGGAGGCACAAGTGCGGTGAAGTGTGAACAGCAGACGCGGGAAATATGGACATTTAACAACAGATGCAGGCTTTTATTGGGAGGAACAATAATAACTGCATCTGTTTATTTTATATTTAAGTATTTACTTGTCCTTTTATGGCCGTTTTTGCTGGGATATCTTATTGCAAAGCTGATAGAAAAGCCGGTTAAGGTTCTGGAAAAGTTTTTTTGGAAGAAAAGAATAGCAGCGGCAACCTGCATAGTGTTAATTTTGTCAGCGTGCGTGATAGGTGTGGGGATTTATATTGCCTATATAATATTCCGGGAGATAAAGACATTTATTGTTAATTATGATTATTGTGTTATCGTTGTAAAGCAGTGTGTTGCCAGAATCTGCTTTAATATTGATGGCTGGCTTGGACTTTATGACGGTTGCTGTATTGATCTTGTTGACAAGCTTATAATAAGTGCCCAGTCAATGTTTTCCGGTGAGAAAACCACAGAAATGTTTGGAACTATAATGAAAAATGTTTTGAAAATTTCGGTTCCGTTTTGCAGAAATGTAATCATTGTTACAAGCTCGATAGTTGTATGTTTTATTTCAGCAGTGTATATGTCGGTTTCGCTCGACAAGGTCAGAAAATGGAGAAAGGTTACCATTTTTTCAGAGGAGACTGCGGCAGTAGTATCTAAGCTGAAGATTCTGGTTAATGTATATTTTAAAATTGAAATTCTTATAATGATTATTAATTCAATATTGTGTGCAGTTACATTATTTATAATTAAGAATCCGTATGCACTTTTGCTGGGAATAATAATAGGGCTGGTTGATGCGCTTCCCATATTCGGAACGGGAACCATACTTATTCCGTGGTCGGTTGTAATGCTGCTTTTGAAAAACTACGAGGTGGCTGTGCTTTTATTTGTTCTTTATATTGTGACATATTTTGTCAGAGAGATTATGGAGTCAAAATGTATGGGTGACAGGATAGGTATAGCACCTTTCACAATGCTCGCTGTTATATTTGTAGGCATAATGGTATATGGAATAGTTGGATTTATTACGGGACCGGTATCTTATGTAATAATAAAAGCACTTATATCGTACTTGAAAAGCATAATAGAACATGATAAACTCTAAACGTGGCGCCAATGGCAGGCGGACAATGCGAAGCGGTATTCGCATCAGGATTTGTATAAAGCAGACCTGGAATGTCATAGAAAGAGGTTATATAGTATGGCAGAAGATAAGAAGTTAGTAGAAGCGATTACATCCATGAAAGAGGATTTCGCTCAGTGGTACACAGATGTGTGCAAAAAGGCAGAACTTATGTCTTATTCAAGTGTTAAGGGATGTATGATTTTCAAGCCGGCCGGATATGCAATCTGGGAAAATATTAAAAATGAAATGGACAGAAGATTCAAAGAAACAGGAGTTGAAAATGTATATCTTCCAATGTTCATTCCTGAAAGCCTTCTTGAGGTAGAGAAGGATCATGTAGAAGGATTTGCACCTGAAGTTGCATGGGTAACTTATGGTGGACTTAATCCGCTTCAGGAAAGAATGTGTGTAAGACCTACATCAGAGACACTTTTCTGTGATTTCTATAAAGATGAAATACAGTCATATAGAGATTTACCAAAGGTTTATAACCAGTGGTGTTCAGTCGTAAGATGGGAGAAGGAAACAAGACCATTCCTTCGTTCAAGAGAATTCTTATGGCAGGAAGGCCATACTGCTCATGCTACAGCAGAAGAGGCAGAGGCACGTACACAGCAGATGCTTAATCTTTACGCTGACTTCTGTGAGGAAGTTCTTGCAATTCCTGTAATTAAGGGACGTAAGACTGACAAGGAGAAGTTCGCAGGAGCAGAGGCTACTTATACAATCGAGGCTCTTATGCATGATGGCAAGGCTCTTCAGTCAGGTACAAGCCATAACTTTGGTGATGGATTTGCCAAAGCATTTGGCATCCAGTATACAGACAAGGATAATAAGTTAAAGTATGTTCATCAGACTTCATGGGGAACAACAACAAGACTTATCGGTGCTGTTATCATGACTCACGGTGATGATTCAGGACTTGTGCTTCCACCTAAGGTTGCACCTGTTCAGGTTGATGTTATTCCTATTATGCAGAAGAAAGAAGGAGTACTTGACAAGGCATATGAAGTTCGTGAGGCACTCAAGGCAGCAGGACTTCGTGTTAAGGTTGATGATTCAGACAAGAATCCGGGCTGGAAGTTCTCAGAACAGGAAATGAGAGGAATTCCTGTAAGAATAGAAATGGGACCAAGAGACATTGAGGCTAATCAGGCAATAGTAGTTCGTCGTGATACAAGAGAAAAGATTACAGTTGCAATAGATGAACTTGCTGTAAAAGTTCCTGAAATTCTTGATACTATACAGAAGGATATGCTTGAAAGAGCAAGAACTCACAGGGATGCTCACACATATACAGCACTTAACTACGATGAATTCAAGGATACAGCTGCTAACAAGGCAGGATTTATCAAGGCTATGTGGTGCGGAGACCAGGCTTGTGAGGATAAGATTAAAGAAGACACAACATGTACTTCAAGATGTATGCCATTTGCACAGGAGCATTTAAGTGATGTGTGCGTATGCTGTGGCAAGCCTGCTAAGGCAATGGTTTACTGGGGTAAGGCATACTAAAATAAAACAGGTAAACAGATAATTTGTATAACAGATAGTTGTATAATGGTGTCTGGATAAGATTAATGTCTTAATAATATTCAAACAATATTCAAACAAAAATACGCCAATCCGTCAGTATTTGAGAATAGCTCAAACTGACAGATTGGCGTAATATTTTTGTGGGGATAGGTCATTTTTGTCCTATAACCCCATATTTTTGATGCAATATATTGCTGTTTATTATGGCTGCTGTTTTAGCTGCTCCATAGCGGTTTCGTACTCCTTGGGTGTATATTTGGTAAGAATCTTATCCTTATCAATGCCAAGTTCTATCATTGAAATAATCGCATTTATTATTCCAGCTTCAAATCCTTTCTGAAACTGTTCTTCCTTCAAAACTTCAATATGTCCCTCTTCATCATATTCATATATACTCACTCTGACCACCTCATCTCTATGATTTTTGAAAAAATCGGACAGAACATCTTCATGTATACATTCATCAACCGCCTCGGTTACCGCTAATTCTATATCTTTCTTCTCAGTATTCTTCTTGTATCTTACTTTATCAACAAATGTCATGTAATCTCTTAACGTCTGGCACTTACTTAAAAGTTCATTATTATTTCCATTATTGATATTAATCACTCTGACTACAAGTTCCAGATTATAGCTTGTATCTATGTCATGCTCATCTTTTCCGGTGTTGCTTTCAAACATATCCGATAACCTTAGATATTCTTCTGTCGGTGCATATTCCAGTCCGTTATAAAAGGTTATAAAGTGTGGATATGGAATTTTTAATCCACTTCTGTATAAATCTTTATTAGTATACATTCCTCTGTATACATCCGAAAGATAATGCAGGTATCTCAAAGGCATGTTTGGATTCTTGGTTGATTGCTGTTCAAACATATACAAATCCTGTCCTAAAACAAAAGATGCATCATTCTTATATTTGACGTAGACTCCGTTCTTAAGTGTAGTAATAATAAGTCCATCGGTATCTGAATAAGAAGTTCCATTCAGTCCATTATATAAATCCAGAAGATTATTCTTGTCATTATATAAAAGGCAAAATACATTATCTTTATAATTTCTATACTCCGAATCTTTTCTGTTACGGTAGTCAGGTCTTAAAATTCCTTCAATATCTTTGTCATCCTTCATTAGCAAACCTCCATAAATATATTAGCTGATAATAATTATCCTGCTATTGTTATACATTCAGAGATTGCTTGATAAGACAGGAAAAGACATTCCCTTCCATAAAGATAGTATCACTAAGAATACTTAAAGACAAGCAGATAAAAAGTCTGATAAACAGATACACTATCCAGGTAATCACCTTCAGTATAGCACAATCAATACGATAACTATTAAAATTATACTAAATATATCACAAATCACCTATTGAGTCAACAGGTAAAATTAAATATATATTTTAAATATATGCATAATCATAATTATCAAATGAAGCCATTATATATATCATAACTTTTAACATACCAGTAAACACAAATATTAGTTACATTATCGTCCCATTAATTTAATTAAAGTACATAAATCGTGGAGGCGCCAGCCAATCACGATTTATTTCCTTAATCCCCCCAAAAACACACATTACACCAAACAAAATTTTTTAGGCACATAGACGTCTCCCCCCTCACACCCTCCAATAAACTATAAAGTAAGCAGAAACCACCGGTATACTTACAATTTATGATTTTTGCGTTATGGAGATGAGACTCAGCAAATCGTGGAAGCCTTTGCTGAACACGATTTGTGCTTTAAGAGGCTCATCGGAATGTTTAACGCAACATGAATAAATTGTAAGTATACCGGTGGTTTCTGCGCATTATATAATTTATTTAATATGCTCAATAAGCGCAATCAAAGTCCCCTTTTCATTTAACTTAGGATTTTCAATTACCACATCAAGCAGAGCTTTAAGGGTATCTCCGATTTCCTGTCCCTTAAGTCCGTATTCTATAAGGTCATTTCCTGATATATCCAAATCCTTTATTGTGAAACAGTCACCACGTTCAAGAATATCATCAGAAAGACGTTTAATTGTTAAAAGGTGATGAATACGGGATGGATTCTTAATGCCGGTTATTTCCTCTGAAGCTTTATATTTGGCAAGCATCAGTTCATGTAATAAAGGCATTATGTCACGTCCGTAGTTATTTAATGCAGTTCTTACGGCAGGTTCTGTTTCTTCAATATCTTCCTGGGAATATTTAACAAGCTTTGAAACAGTGTCTATTGTTTTGTTATCCATTTTGAGCGTGCGTAGTGTTGATACAGCCTCATCGCTGGTAGATGCAGAAAAGAGGGCTGCATATCTAAGGTTAATGTCAGCAGGGACGAGGCGCAGAGTTGTAAGTATTTTTTTGCTGTATTTACCTTTTAATGCATTATCCAACACGGGAAGAATATACTTAAACAGACCGGTCTGTGAATACATAAGTACATAGTCAGGATTAGGCGACAGCAGTGTTTTTCCTAATTCTACATGAATACGTTCCATGCTTATTTTGCTTATCGTTGGAGCAAGAGTCCTGATTGCATTAAGTGTGTTGTTCTCAATAGAGAAAGTAAGCTGGGCTGAAAAACGAATTGCACGCATCATACGAAGGGCATCTTCGCTGAAACGCTCCTCAGGTTTTCCTACACAGCGGATTATTTTGTTATTAAGGTCGGTAATTCCGTCAAATTCGTCAACAAGACCATATTTGTCATTATACGCCATTGCATTTATCGTGAAATCGCGTCTCATTAAATCATCAACAAGCCTTACGGAAAATTCGACAGTATCAGGGTGTCTTCCGTCAGAATAGTCACCGTCTATTCTGTAGGTTGTTACCTCGTAACCTGTTTTGTCCAGCATAACGGTTACAGTTCCGTGAGCTATTCCGGTATCAATTGTTCTTTTGAAAAAACTTTTTACCTGAGTTGGAAGAGCTGAAGTTGTTATGTCCCAGTCATCAGGCTCTTTTCCGAGAATAGTGTCACGCACACAGCCGCCTACGGCGTATGCCTCTAAATTATTACCCTCAATTGTTGAAATAATATATTTAACATTTTCTGGAAGTTCAATTGTAAAATTATTAAGCTTTTCGTCAGTCATATGTCAAATCCTCCATATTTTTTTATTTTATCAAAATGAAAGGCTTGCTTCAATGCATTTTTGAGCAAAGTCATACATAAGATAGAGAAGATTTTATATTTGCCTCATATTAGGGTTAGTGAAAGTCGTTGGGAGGATTTTATAGTGAACGAGAAATCTTTGGAAGTTCTGAAAAAATATGATTTGAATATTCAGCGCGTTGGAAGAGGACGTGGCGGAATGATTTTGTCTACTGATGAGGGAATGAGGCTTTTTTTGGAGTGCAGCCACCCGGATGGCTTTTATTTTAAAGAGGACTCGGTTACGGCAGTGCTTGGACTCAGCGGGTTTACGGATACGGATATATATATTCGGAATGAAGATGGGGAGATTATCACAGAGGACGTGGACGGCAGAAAATATATAGTCAAAAAATGGTTTGATGCAAAAGAATGTGACGTGAGAAATATTGACGAATTGTGTAATACAGTTACAAGACTGGCAGTTTTACATAAACATTTTAACGTTATATCCGATACGGATATGCTTACTATTTACCGTAGAAACCATATGCATAATGTTTATAAAAATAAAGTCGAAGACGCTGTTGTGAAAGCTGCGCAGGTATGCGTGGATGACGGAGAGGAATTTGAATTAAAAGAAGATAAAAATATGTCGGATATAGAAAATGACCAAAAAAATGATAAAGAAAATGATAAAGAAAGCAACAAAGAAAATATTAAAAGGGATGACAGAGAGGTACACAAAAAAAGCACATTAAAAGCAGATTATGAAAGGCATATGAAAGAACTTAAGCTGACAACAAATTATCTGAAAAATAAAAGAAACCGGTCTGAATTTGAACAGCTTGCATATAAAAATATCAGCGCGTTCAGGCAGGAAGCACAGGATGCGGTAGAAATGATGAGTAGTGATAATCTGGTGAAGAGGTTTGCTGATGTCGAAAATAAAGGTGAGCTGGTGCATGGCAGCTATAATTATCATAATGTTTTGTTTGGCAATGGACTTACTGCGGTTACTAATTTTGACAGGTGTAAAAATGAGTGTCAGATTAGCGACCTTTATCAGTTCATGCGTAAAATACTTGAAAAGTATAACTGGAACATAGAGCTGGCGTATAAGCTGATTGATGAGTACGATAAAATTAAGCCTATAGCCGA
>ERZ1106969.116-NODE-116-length-93212-cov-4.992099_pt1 | contig 93212 bp, 70 predicted proteins | sample MGYA00403685_ERZ1106969 | MGnify/ENA primary metagenome ERZ1106969 (study PRJEB35170, sample SAMEA104062416) | human gut metagenome | biome: human gut; feature: human-associated habitat; material: faeces | place: Denmark | collected 2012-05-18 ...
TTCGCTTCATAATCACATACGGGTCAAGAAGTCCTCTGTTTTTGTCCTCACTGGTAAGGTTGACGATTTTAATTTCACTTGCTATATCGGGTAAGGTTTTCTGCCAGTTGCCACGCTCTGATTTTGGGTCTACAATGACCGCTTTCCCTCCAAACAGCACCGCATAATAGATGATAAGATTGTTGCAGAATGATTTCCCACCACCGAGCGAACCGAGGAAAGCGGCAGCCAACGCATTAGTCACCGAGCCTTTTACGCCCTGTGCCGCAAGGCTAGGTTTCAGATAGACGTTTTTTCCTGTATCAAGGTTGTAACCGATATAAATACCGTCCGTTTCCCCAAGCTGCTGTGTCGCACCAAAGCCAAGTCCAGCGAGAAAGTCAGAAGTCACATACTGGATATAGTCATTGATGTAACGCTTGCTGGACGGGATAAATTCACCATGCAACCCCAACATATCCCCGAATGGGCGTACCAGCTTCACGTTCAAATCGTCATAGAAGTCTTTGACTTCATCACAGCGGCGTTTCAATTCTTCCAGAGAATCCGCAGCCACACGGATAACGTAAGAGAGTTTATACATGGATTCTTTTGACTGGTCGAGGTTGGTTTCCAGCTCATTGACCGAATCCAGAGCGTCCATGACGTTACTTCCTGTTTCGTTGTTGGATTCCCACGCATGGTTATCCAAGTCTTTCAGCTCTTTCTTTTTATTCCTAACTGTCGTCAGAGCCTTTTTATTAGTGACGATTTCCACATTCATAGAAGTGGAAACAGGGAACGTAAATTGCTGCTGTTGATAGTAAAAGATTTCCGAAGATGGGAAGTCCAGCTCACCCACGATATTGTTAATCGTGAAGTAGGCAACAAAAGTTGTCTGATCTTCACGCTCAATCTTTAGGTATCGCTGGTTTTCCTCTATCATGCAGCGTGTCGGACGGATAAGGTCATATCGCTTCACCAGTGTTTCACGTTTTAACTTCTTTACGGGTAAATCATAACTGTAATCACTGTACGCAATGCCCGTATTTCCGTAGATATGTTCCAAGAGATACCCGAAGTCGTCCTTATCCAGCCTGCGGAACTGAAAGCGGCGTGAGATTTTGCTTTCCAAGAGCTTTTCCATCTTCATATAACGATTGATTTCATCATTGCTCATGGAAACAAAGTCACCCATGAGCTTGTGATTGACTTCATAGATAAAATCTGTAAAGGTCATGGCTGCTGATTTCTTCATGCTCTTTAGGTTGATTTCCTCCTCATTGACTAACAGCTTGAATCCAAGAAAAAAGCGGTAGTCAATCTGATTTTCCCCAATCATCTCAACCAACGCTTCGGTCTGTTCGTCTACCTTTTTACAGGCGATTTCTTTTAATCTTCCTGTGATTCCTTTTTTGGAACGCTCCTGTACTGCACGTAAGCTGTCCTCCGTGGCAATCTGTAAGGCATGGATTTTTCCGTCACGGTTCTGTGCGATAAGCTGACGGAAGTTGTCATGCACCATGTACTTTTCTTCTGGTGACAGGAACGAATAATTGTAAGGTGTCAGCTCATAGTAAGCGAAACACTCACCGTCATGGTTGAACACCAGATTGTTTTCAATATATTTAATCGGGAACATATATCACACTCCTAACTGTCGTAATAACGGGATGGAACTTTTCCTTTTTCAATCTGATGGCTTTTCCTGCATAGGTCACTTTTGGTCGGAGAAAAAAACTCACACAGGATTTTAGGAATCCGAATGGCTTCTTTCCGTCAAAGGTCTTTTGCGATACGAACCATGTAAAAGCCACAGGGATTCCAAAGTATTTGAGAAACGCCCCGTCAATCATTGAAAATGGCGGCAGCTCCCCAAAGAGAATCACCACGAACAGCGATACCACAAACCAAGCCATCTGACTGAATGTAAGGGGGAACGGGAGCTGAAAGTCGTTGATTGCGTAAATGACTTTCTCCACGCTCCATATGCTCGTATAGCTTTTGATTTTCTTCAATTTTCACAGCTCCTTTCTTTTCTAAAATGGAAACAGCAGCCTGTATTTCAAGGCTGCTGCATAAAAAATACCAGTGTCATTTCACTGGCTGATAATAAAATATTCAGTTGTAATTGTTAGTATGGACATTCAAACACCCCATGATTGGTGACGACAAAACGCCCCTCCAAATCAAGGTCACGCCCGTAGGCTTCATAGTCTATGTAGTTTCTTATCCTGTCTGGTATCTCACCCAGACTTTGACACTCATCTATAAAATAATAGGCAACGTCCGTCATATCGTCACAATCGGGATAATGGATAATATCGTCTGCGTGTTCGCATAATTCTTCCAAGCTGCTGAAACAGCAGAGAAGTTCTGATAATTCGTCCTGTATATCCTCTGGTAAGTCCTCCACCATTTCACAAAGGCGGTTGACTTCCTCAATCGGCGTGTATTCGTCAATCTCAAAGGGCAGCTCGTAATCATGGATAGCGTATTCTTCGTACCTGTCATTCAAGCCGATACGTTCTGCCATCTCGTCATAATCAATGGGCGGTGTGAACCACGCCCCCACAAGCTCACCCTCGTTGTATTTTCCAAGATTTGCGATATAAACCTGCATTTCTTCGATAATACATCACCCCTTTACTGATAACGGAATACGCCGCTTGTAGTAAATAAGTATCTGTCGTCCATTTCCAGCTCATTTCCGTAAGAGTGATAGTCGATATGTTTTAACAGTTCATGGGGAATCTCACCGAACACATTTTCCTCACGGATAAGGTATTCTGCCAGTGCTGCACCGTCACCCACATCATAAAAACGTATCTCGTCTTTATGGTCGATAAAGTCCTCGAAACTGTCAAACCATTTCTGCTGAATGGCTTTCATTTCATTACCGACAGGCGTACCCTCCAATTCAAGTACCATGCGGCAGTTGGCGTTGATTTCCCAAAGCGGCATATCGCTGTGTATATCAAAGGGCAGCTCATAGTCTGCAATCTCAATCTGTTCTTCGTTTTCCACACCGAGCTTTTCTCTGACTTCCTCAAAGTCCACAGGGCAGTTAAACCAGTCGCCAGAGTAACCGTCGTCCTCGTCATGGTAAGGCTTTGTATTATTTAACAGGTAGATTCGCATTTCCTGCATGGTCTGTCACTTCCTTTCATTTCCAGTATTCCCACTATAACAGCATAATCTACACCGAACACATAATGAGAAAACTTTTCTAACTGTTCTTTGGGATAATCAAGTGGTAGCTGTCGTTTGATTTCTTCCCATACCTCACGTTTATGGTAGGGCAGGTCAGAAACATCATGGCAGCCGATACAGTCTTTCATATCCTCAAAAATATCTGTTTTCATGTTTTCCTCCATCTTCCGACTATCGGAGCATTACGCCCCGATAATCTTATTGAATAACTGTAACAGTACGTCCTTTACGCCTGCGGCATTGAATACCAAGCCGACAGCGATTAGGGCAATCACCAGAAAGCCGATAAGTTTGGAAAACTCACGCTTGAATCCGAGATATACACCGATAACAGCGATTGCCATAAGTACCAAGCTCTGTGCATTACTTAAAAACCAGTTGTATAAGTTCTGTCCGAAATTCATTATTTCTCACCTCTTTTCCATGTTTCCATATCCATGTCAAACTGGCTGCCAGCCTGTACCAGACACATTGTAATCACTCCGATACCTGCACCAAGAGATACTAAAAATAAATCAAATAAGATATGCTTCATGTTGTCATTCCTCCTTGCTTATGATTTCCTCTGTGGAAGTCGTTTGTTGTTCAATCAGTTTCTTATGACGCTCCGTGAGCTTCGCATGGTCTAAAATGTCTTTGAGATAGGTCGTACCGTTGGTACTGTCTATCTGCTGCAAGACTTTCCATGTAGGAGCGACCTGTCTGCTTATCCAGTTTAGCGTCCTTGTGAGCGTGTACGGTTCTGGTTTGGTCGTTAATTTCAAACGCCCACGATCAGAACCGATAAAGTACGCCCATTTCTCATTGGTTTTCCATTCGCTGTGTCTTTTTTCCACCTCCCTGTCAGCGAATCTCATATAGCGGTTGATAATATCAAAAGCGGTACGCTCTGCGTCATGGTAAGTCAGCAGGTCACGCACCGCATAATAGGCTCGCTCATTTTTCAGTCGGATTTCAAAACGGTTCTTGATTTTTGTATCTTCAATGGCTATGTCGCACTTTGCGTACTGTTCATAGTCTTTTTCGTAGATACAGAAATAAACTTCTGATTTGAGCGAGCCGATATACAATGTATTTCCCATACCGTATTTATCCTGTTCATTGCTTCTCACCAGCTCACCGCTGCGATAGCTCTTGAAGCTGCGAAAAACGGAAATACATTCTTCATGGTTACATTTCTCTGTCAGTTCTGGAATGTCCAAGATTCCTGCCATATCGTTGATGGCAAGGTCAAGACGCTTCATCACACCTCCCTCTATCAGAGCGTCCATGAGAAAGTCATACCAGCTCCTATGCTGTGCCAGCAGGTAGCTTTCCATCTGCCGACAGCCTTTGCCTTTCAGTTCTAACAATGTGCCTTTTTCCTTATCGGGTGAAGTCAGCACGAACACATCACCCAAGACATAATGTTCCGCATAGGAGTAGAACCCGAAATCCTCATGTATCATCACATCAAGCCTTAATTTGAGAATATCCTCAACAACGTGCTTTACGTCCTGTGTGGGGAATCGGATTCTGACGTAATCGAAGACCATTTCCAGCGGATTGTCTGGATTCAATCGCTCCAGAGCGTTCGTGAATTTCACCTTGATTTCTTCTGTCAAGGCTACTTTTCCAGATTCAAGCCTGCTGACATACTCTCGGCTGACACCAGCCATGACCGCAAGCTGATTCTGGGAAACGCCGTACTGCGTCCGTTTTTCTTTCAAATCATTTATCCAGTCGGTATCGTTCAGTAAAAATCCCTCCAATCGAAAAGGAATGTGACATTTACCGATTTTGTCACATTCCCTTGAATGTTTGAAAAGTCCTCATATTTTAAGGATTTTTCCATATTAAATTGACTGTTTCCAGTTGATTTGTGCCCCCCTGTTAGATAACGGGGGCGAATGGTTGGTGTGGCAAGCCACACCAACACAGGCTAGTCCGTACCTGCGGCTTTCGCTTCGCACGCCGCCTGTCCGTCCTGCCTGTTTTGTGACAATATGCCTATTTCTCTTAGGAAATCGTGTCCTTTTGGTACAAGGGGCGTGTAAAACTCTGATATGACACTTGTTCCCGTATCGACGTAGCCACGTCCTTTGATCTGTTTCAGAAAAAAGTCCTTGTCTACCTCACCAAACATCATGGAATAGCCAAGCTCTGACATACGCCCCAATGCGACACGGAAGTTGAACTGGTCACGGATTCCGTCACCGAGATATTTTGCGTCTGGTCGCTGACAGGCAAGTATCAGAAAATATCCTGCCTGTCGTCCGAGCATGACTATCTGTTTGAGCTTGTTCAAAACAGCAGCATTTTCCTTTGTCGTCAACATTTCCATAAACGCTACATATTCATCAAAGATAAGGAAGTGGGGCGATAGTCCTAAATAAGCATAGTTTTCACCTGTTTTGTAGTTTTCCATGAGTTTCATAGCTTCACTTCTTGCCATCATACCGTCATAAAATCTGTCAATACAGGCAGTTATATCTTCCTTTTTGTAGTAGACTTCTGGCAAGACGACGGATAAATCCGCAAGGTCAGCATTCTTCGGGTCTAACACATACATGATGGCATTAGAGCGGAGCAGAGCTTCAATGATAGTGAGAATGAAATAGGTCTTTCCTCCACCCGTGCCGCCAGCAATCAGCATATGGGGGAGCTTGTCATACTCCCACCATACATTTTTCATCAGACGCAGGCTGCCATGTTCCGCCTGTACTTCATTGATAGTGATTCTATTAGCGATAGTGTCATAAAGTAAGACATACTCCACATAAGAATCATGCAGCTCTTTTGATACCAGCTCACAGTACAAGCCTGTTTCCAGCTTCTTTTCCAAATGTAAGAGCTGGTCTTGATATTTCCCCAGCGTGATTTCTGTACGAATATACAATAGTCCATGTTCCATACGGTAATACAGCTTTGGAAAGTAGGTGATTTTCTCTTTCTTGCTGGACGCTGGTAAATCCTTAAAGAATCCGCTGTCCTGTGTCGTTTCCGATTCGTACCAGCCATTTTCAAGTATCATGCGTGCCAGCTTTTGACGGTGAAAGAGCTGTTTCACCCTGTCATACTGGAAACGCTGATATAAAAGGGCAGCAATCACACAGACTAGTGCTGACACTATGACTGTCACTATCATATATGGCGTGACCGAAAAATGGACGCTGCCATCTTGAAAAAGTGTGATTGCTTTCCAATCAGTAGTGATGATTGTTTTTAGGTTCAGCAACATAAACACAATAAGGAACAGCAAAAGCAGCGAACCAGCCGAGAAACGAAAAACCAGCGTTTTGTCGCTGGCTCTGATACGATTCCCACGCTTATTGAATTGTGGCATATAAAGTCCTCCTTTCCATGAAAACATGATTTTTATTAAATTCTTGACTTCTTTCCCATTATTTTGTAATTTATAGTTGTGAACAAAAGTTAGCAACAGGTTTCGGTTCAAATCCGAATGTCGCCAACATAATAGGATTACTGTTAGATTCTATAGTTTCTGGTTTAGTCTATGATACTGTTAAAAGTGTATTTGAGAAAGGAATCGTTTCTATGAAGAAAGAAATCTTATTTTTAGGTCTAGGTGTTTGCGGCGATATGGTGTAATGGTAGCATGTAGTTGATAAGTACTACCCTAGACCACCAAATATTAAGAGAAATCGATTAGGATTCTCTTTTTTTATTTTGCAGGTTTGAATTATTCGGAATGTGGTTATTTCCAGCCTGTCTGTTCTTCAAGACAATATCATCTGCCTTGATGTACCAGTCAACGTCTGCCCCTTGAAACGTAGCAGTTGCCACCGTATCAGCCACAGGGTTGATAAGCTCCACCTCTGCGTTGTAGTCAAACTCCTTTAATGGAACAGCGGCAGGAATACTTACCTGTATCATGCGTCCCTGTTCTTTACATTTCAAATCGTAGGTACGTTCCTTGATTTCTTCAGAAACCGTACCGTCCTCATTCTGGATATGTACCTCACGACGCAACGCCGAGAACTTCAATACACCGAATGTCTTTTCCTTATCAATAATGATTCCGTTTGCTAATCTCATAATCTCTTTACCTCCTTATGCTTTCACCATATCGTCTGCTGACAGGATATAGTTTGTGAATCCTCTTGTGCCGATTTTGTAACCCTCTGCGGTGATTTTTGGATTGATAAGTTTTACCTTTTCCTCTGATTCAAAATTTTTCTCACCAGCAGACGCAGGCAGTACCACGATAATATCATCTGCCCTCTGTACGTCCGAATAAAGGTTAAAGCTACGGGAAACGACCGTCATACGTCCGTTGATCCTACGCTGTTCCACCTTATTCTCACCTGCAAACTCCAAATTTCCGAATGTTTTTTCCATGTTTGGGATAACGTGTTTTAATTCCATAAATGTATTTACCTCTTTTCTTTCTATATTTTTTATGATTGATAATGTCATTCTGCTGTCTGGATAGTATCTTTCTGCCTGTGAATCATCAAGGGCGTTGCTTTGTGCTTCGCACCCTTGACAATCCCCATACAGAAAGATAAATGTCAATCAAGCAGAAGTTCGGTTTATTGTCAGCCACAGACTGACTTCTTTATGATGGGCGGTGAACGGGGAGTTTTCATGTAATGCGACCTCCCGTATTATTTAGACTTCTTTACTCTGCCAAATCTCTTATAACCTGCAAAGATAAGACCAGCAGCGGAAATCCCCATCATAGTGAATAATGCTGCAAAAGGTGTATTGTCACCCGTCTTTGGTGATGTGCCTGTTTTTGTTAGTGTGCTAGGCTCATCTGGTGTAGTAGGGGATTCTGGTTTTTCTTTGACTGTCACCGTCTGCCCCTTATCCTTGATGTCCTTGTGTTCAGCCACCTTGATAGGCTCGTCTGGATTTGTCACGTCGTACAATTCTTCAAATGTGACAAGCTCTTTACCTGCAAGCTCACTGGCGTTGAATGTAAAGGCAATCTGAACTTCCATCTTCGTATCGGTAGCGGTAAAAGTAAGGTCATTTTCCACACGCTTACCATTCACGATAAGCTCTGCATTTTCAGACTTCACCATTTCCCAGCCTTTGAGCTGATATTCCACACCTTTTTCAAGACCATCTAAAGTAACGGTGTCAACGATAGTCACGTCCTTACCAGCTTCGATTGTCTTTTTCCCTGTTGCCTTGTCGGCAGCGGTTGTGTGCATGGTGATGATACGCTCTGTGATTGTCACCGTCTGTCCGTCGTCCTCAATATTCTTATGTTCTGCTACCTTTGTAGGTTCGTCTGGATTGGAAAGGTCGTACAATTCTTCAAATGTGACAAGCTCCTTACCTGCAAGCTCGCTGGCGTTGAATGTAAATGCAATCTGAACTTCCATCTTTGTATCAGCAGCGGTGAAAGTAAGGTCGTTTTCCACACGTTCACCATTCACGATAAGCTCTGCATTTTCAGACTTTACCATTTCCCAGCCTTTAAGCTGATATTTCACACCTTTTTCAAGACCATCTAAAGTGACCGTATCAATGATAGTCACATCTTTACCAGCAACAATCATCTTTTCACCTGTTGCCTTATCGGCAGCATTGGTATGAATGGTAATGATTCGTTCCTCGATTCTTACGGTCTGTCCGTCGTCTTTGATGTCCTTGTGTTCAGCCACCTTGACAGGCTCGTCTGGATTGGAAAGGTCGTATAATTCTTCAAAGGTTACAAGGTCTTTGCCCCCTAAAGCACTGGCATTGAATGTATAGGAAACCTCAACTTCCATTTTGGAATCCTTTGCAGTAAATGAGTAATCACTTTCCACGGATTTCCCGTCAATCAAAAGCTGTGTATTTTCAGATTTCACCATCTGCCAGCCTTTGAGCTGATACTTCGTACCTTTCTTCAATCCGTCCAAAGTGACGGTGTCAACGATAGTCACGCTCTTACCAGCAATGATTGATTTTTCACCTGTTACCTTATCGGCAGCGGTAGTGTGGATAGAGATTTCTGGCTCATAATCGTCTGTCAAAGTACCCAAGTCAATAACAGTCTTATTTCTGGAAACCACCACCTCAAAGGCAGGAATCAGTGTCATTCCTTTGTTGGAATCACAGCGTAATTCTTCGATTGTATAAGTATCATAAAGCAATGCACCTTTGCTGTCGTCTGGCTCTGATGTTCCGAACCAGATACCGTCCTCACTGGATTTACCTGCGTTTGTATTCTGCTTATGAGATACCCAGTCGGCAGCGGTAGAGAACTGACCGTTTTTATCTGTCACAATGATATGGCTTTCACCAGTTGTCTTGCTTGTGAGCCTGAACGGAACATTCGCAAGTCGCTTGTGAGTACCGTCACCGATTTTCACACCCTCTAAATCACCTCGTTTAATCTGATTGTAGACAGAGTGTGTTTCGTCCGTTAAATCAACGATTTCACCATTATTTACAATATCGAACTCACGGGAAACAGCACCGTCTTTTAAATATCCCTCTGGCGGTGTTACTTCATCAAGTCGGTAATGCCCGTAAGGAAGTGTGTCTGCGGCAATCGTAGCAATTCCCCCGTCGGTGGAAAGAATTGTTTTTACCACTTCATTCTTGCTGTATGATTTCCCGTCCACTAAAACAGGATTGTCATTAAGGGTAGTGATGGTAAATTCCGTGTCCTTAAAAGTTGCACTTCCTTGTGGTTTGGTGTCTTTCGTTTCAAGGTCACGCTTTTGGATTTTGACACCGCCACGGATAACCTTGTCTGATACGGAATACTGGTTGCCGCCGCTTAATGCTGCAAGCTCACCATCTTCCGTAACCTGTGCCACATAGATACCACTGATTTTTTCAGAACTTCCATCTGCCTGCATATATGCACCGTCTAACAAGTAACCGTTTGGAGCTGCCTTTTCTTCCACAGTGATAGTGCCAAGAGGTAAACAGATAACGTCGCTTTGCGTATAGAAACTGTCACCAGATACCTTATAGGAATCTGCTAATCTTGTGATATAGTGGATAGCGTTGTCGCTGCCTTTTTCCGCTTTTGTCTTTGTCGTCCATGTGCGTGTCGGCTGTGATGGAAGATTCTCTTTTGTGTAATATCCGTCATAATACTTCCAGACAAACTCTGCACCCTCTAAAGTGGCTTTTCCCTGTGCATTTGCGTTTCCCGTTTCCATGTCAATCTTGAATAGCTCCACCAAAGTATCTGTGACTTTTGGTGTATCGCTCACCTTTAAAGTGGCGGTTTCCCCAGCTTTTACCGTAAGGGTATAGGTATTCTTATCTAACTGGAATCCTTTTGGAGCTTCGGTTTCTTTTACATAGTATGTCGCAGCTCTAAGTTCCACAGTGTCCGTGTTCCCGTTGCCATCTGTCGTAAGTGTGGCAACAGACTTCGTGCAGCCTTTATCAGAATAGACACCATAAGTCGCACCAGCAAGTGAATAACAGTCATTATCTTTTGTAACCGCTGTATTACTGGAAGATTTCTGAATCTTTCCATTACCGACAGCCAGCTTCGCCCAGAACTGCCCTAAGTCCTGTCCGTCACCGACATAGATATAACCGCCGCAGTCGTAACGGTCTTTGTTTGCTTTAGCGAAATCCTTTGCGTTCTCATAGACTTCTGACTGGATTTTTTCTGATACTTCATCATAGGCGGCTCGCACATTGTTGTACCCCCAGCCTAAGTGAACGCTCAATCTTCGCCAGACAACGCACTGTTCCAACAGATAGACTTGCTTGCTGGAAAGACTGTGCGTTTTGGAATACTGTTTGACGTATTCCAGATTCAACGCCACGTCCGATATTTGGTCGGTACTCATTCTGTCTTTAGCGTCAACACGGTTTTTATATCCCGATTGAAAGTCGGTGTTAATATCTACGCAATAGGCAATCTGACCGTCAGCGGTCATTATGCTTTCTTCAAAGCTCTTAATCTCTGAACCGCCATTGTCAACCTTGACGATTGTTCCCGCTTTTCCGTCTGTTGTCGTGTAGACGGAATCCGCAGCATGAACCTGTGTGACAGGTAATGCAGTAAATACGGTTGCAAGGGTGAGAACACCCGTGAGCAATCGCTTCATAATCTTTTTCATAATAATTAAATGCTCCTTTCATTTTGGGTAAAAAAATAGACGCCCATTTCTGAACGTCTTAGTTGTTGAAACCATTGGAACTATGTAGGATAGCTTGCTTCATCTTCGTTTTTCTATGTTTTTGTTCTTATGCAATCGTAGCAGGAAAAGGCTTGTCCTACGCAAAATGGCGTATTTTCAAGGGTTTCCAGCTATGTTGTTCTTACGTGGTCGTACCATCTGCGGCCAGATCCTCGTGAAGGTCGGTTATTACATCTCCTTTGGATTGGAATTCACAGGCATTAAAGGGTATGCCTGCTGCTGCCTGCGGCCAGATACCTGTGCCGTGGTCAATATAATAAGGCCCGAATCCCTGCTCTACCAGCTGGTCGGCGGTCAGGTTCTTAGTTAGCTGATGCACGATGGCTGCAATGATTTCCATGTGTGCCAGTTCTTCGGTACCGATATCCGTTAAGGCGGCCTTGCATTCTTTATATGGCATTGTATATCGTTGGGAGAGATAACGCATGGATGCGCTGATTTCACCGTCAGGTCCTCCATATTGGCTCATGATGAACTTGGCCAGCCTTGCGTTTGGTTCCTTGATATTAACAGGAAACTCCAGTCTTTTTTCATATATCCACATGTATCAGCATCCTCCTTCCCATGGCCATGGACCATTGACCCAGGTCCAATATTGTGTATTCCTGCTGTCAGAAGCCCTTAGAGGGCCAAATTGTGCTTCGTAATCAGCTAAGGCCCGGCGGTATGCCTCAGCCATCTGGTTGTGGTAGTTGATTGCAGCCGCATCACAGGGATGGGTATCAAGATAAAGGTTGGAATCAACAACGGCAAATCCTGTTTCATTTACCTGCTTCAGCATCATTTCCCGTAAATTGTTAAAATCGTAATTCATCATATGCCACACCTCCCGCAATGAAATGGAAGATCCAGTTCAGGGAAAATGGTTCCCTGTACCAGACCCTGTTCCGGGACATAAGTGGGCTGCCACTGCTGCCAGGGCACGAATGCCATTGCAACCGGATAATGAATCATATCCGTACAATGGGATTGGCAGCAGGAGGGGCAGCCGGATTGGCCACAAGGACAGCCAGAAGCCTGTCCCTGGTCACAATTGCAGCATTCTCTGCTTATATCAGTGCATAAATCCATAGATAGACACTCCTTTCAATATTTATTCCCATTATCATTTTATGTGACAGGATGATTTTTGTGACAACCCTGGTCTGAGCCTATATTTTAGTCAGGAATGTATTATGTTCCTGTCTTTCACGGTGTAAATTGGATTATAAATACATGAAAAGAATACAGGATTTCAAAAGTGTGTTGGATGGGATTATCTGAATGGGGACATGGTGTGTATATCCGTTTTGATACAGAGAAAAAGGATTCTGTAAAATAGGGCGGGGTATATCTGATATGCAGTGCATGTGAAAAAGGAGGGTAAATAGGCAGGTATCATGGAGGATGGAGCGGTTCCATGAAGAGAGATGGATTTGGAAATCATACCGGGGTGCAGACGCATAAAATAGACGGGAAGATGCTAGATTGACTTTTATTTTGTGAAAAAGTTTTATATAATATTATATAAGATGGAGTTATTGTTTTATTGGGGATGGAAGAGTTGGGGGGCGGACAGATGGCGGAAATGAATTTTCAAACAGACCCTAGGGGGAAATGATGGTGCGAATCATGAGCATACATAAAATTCCTAGGGGATTCGCACCTGAAAAGCAGGATGGAAGTCGGGGATTCCTTCCTTGAACTAGAGTTTGTTAGTTAAATATATATCCATTGTGTATGATTATGTTTGCTACAATGTTGTTTTTGTTGGAGGTTATTGCTGTCACAGCCTGCGAGGGCTGTGTGGATTGAAATACCGTACCGGTACCTTGTCTATATGTTGTATACCGTCACAGCCTGCGAGGGCTGTGTGGATTGAAATATTGACTGTGGTGTGGTGCATGAAGATACTCCATGTCACAGCCTGCGAGGGCTGTGTGGATTGAAATGCATCTTCTTCAGATAATCCCTCAAACTTCTGGAAGTCACAGCCTGCGAGGGCTGTGTGGATTGAAATACCATAGCTTTTGCATCTTCTTCAGATAATCCCGTCACAGCCTGCGAGGGCTGTGTGGATTGAAATATGTATGGTATGGGACTGCTAACTGGCTCTATCGTCACAGCCTGCGAGGGCTGTGTGGATTGAAATACGGAGAAGTCATCATATATATACCCATTACTGTGTCACAGCCTGCGAGGGCTGTGTGGATTGAAATTGCGGACGCTGTTGCTGATAATACATCACAGCTTGGTCACAGCCTGCGAGGGCTGTGTGGATTGAAATAAGCCAGTCCTTCGGCACACTTAAATATGTACTGTCACAGCCTGCGAGGGCTGTGTGGATTGAAATCTGTATACCACAACTGATAAACCGTGGATATACGTCACAGCCTGCGAGGGCTGTGTGGATTGAAATCATGGAACCTTTGTACTGGGATGCAGATATCATCGTCACAGCCTGCGAGGGCTGTGTGGATTGAAATTATCCGTACTTACAGTCCCAGGAGGTCGGCAGGCATCACAGCCTGCGAGGGCTGTGTGGATTGAAATCTCTCTGGTTAACATATCCCGCATGTACGGTTCCAAGTCACAGCCTGCGAGGGTTGTGTGGATTGAAATACAGCTGATACGCACAGCATTTGTGCCTTCACCAGTCACAGCCTGCGAGGATTGTGTGGATTGAAATTTGTCCTTAAGTCCACCGGCAAAAACAATCACCCGTCACAGCCTGCGAGGGTTGTGTGGATTGAAATCAAAATGAATTCAGGGAAGGAAAGCGTGTCGTCACTGTCACAGCCTGCAAGGGCTGTGTGTATTAGAAATATTCCCGGTACCAGGATGTCCGGCAGGCAAAATCCGGTATCAGGGCAGCGGATGTGGGAAGTGGGGCAGAATAAGTATAGATGAAAGCTGGTATTTGCTTAGAACAATTGTAACAAACAGATATTAAAATAAAAGAACATGAAGTAAAATAAAAGGGCTGTCATTTCCCAAATTTTCCATTATAATTATATCTATAGGAGTCAGGTATTGTGATGGACAGGTAATCACAATCGGCAACTGCAGGCAGATTGTTCCAAAGGAGAGGGGAATATGGGAAGAACGAGACAATTGGCAGCCATATGGATGGCAACTGGATTGGCAGTAATCATGTGCGGTACAGCGGCGGCGGCTTCACGTACAGAGATTAACAGTGTATCCCTGTGGGTGGAATCTGATATTGAGGCAGGTGACAGTTCCAGTGATGTGGATGTGACCTCTGATTCCAGCAGATACACGGTGGATGATGTGGAAGTGACCAATGAGCCTAAGAATGAATGGGATGAGAATGACAAACCAAAACTCAAGGTTACGCTGGAAGCAGAGGATGATTATTATTTTCCATCCGGCTTTTCAAAAAGCGATGTGGATTTAAGCGGGGCAGATGGAAAGGTTACTTCTGTTACAAGGAAATCCAGCACACTGATTGTCAATATAACATTGGATGCGCTGGATGAGGGCAGCAGTGACCGCAATCTGGATGTATATGGTCTGGAATGGGATGAATCAGATGGCATGGCAATGTGGGAGGACAGCGGGGACGCCAGGAAATATGAGGTGCGTCTGTACCGCAATGACAGTTCTGTAACATCTGTCATCACCACATCAGATACAAGCTATGATTTTGCTGGATACATAACCAGAAGCGGGGATTATATGTTCAAGGTCCGCGCCGTGTATAATTCGTCTGATAAGGGAAGTTGGGAAGAATCTGATTCCTGGTATGTATCTTCCGAGGAAGCCGATGAACTGAGCGCTGACAGAAAGACCTACGGCTCAGCGGCCCAGGGCTACAGCGGCGCATGGCTTAGGGATGATGTTGGCTGGTGGTACTGCAATGCGGATAAAAGCTATACAACTAATAACTGGCAGTATATCAATGACAGATGGTATTTCTTCAATACGGCCGGATATATGGTGACTGGATGGATTCCATGGAACGGCAGGTGGTATTATTGTGGGGAGGACGGAGCAATGTATTATAATGCCACAACGCCGGATGGGTATTATGTGGGGGACGACGGGGCCTGGATACAGTAAATAGTCAGATAGTCAAACGGACAATACCATTTCCGGTGTAAAAACAAGGGTCAGACTTAAATTGATGCCAATCATGGTGTATCATGATATCAGCAAAGAAAAGATGCAAGGTGTATTGGATTCCTTTCCCCAGGAAAGCAGAAAGGATGGAGGATTGCTAAATCCCTCCATCCTTTCCGGGTTTACACCTGCCAGTCAAAGAGTCAAAGGCAATGTGCAAAAACAGATCCTATTCCTGTTCCTGCATAAAAACCACCCGTGATGCATGCTCCCCGCCCCTGTGGATACAGTTGTGTGCAACCCGCATTTCCACGCTGTTAAACCCATCCTTCGTATTCCGGTTGGGAAAGATGAAATTGCTGGCGCTGGAGGTTATGGTAACCCGGAGTCGGTGTCCTTTTAAAAACGTGTGTGATAGTTTGGTGGTTTGGATACGGACCGGATAAATGGTTCCGGGTTCCATGAACTCAGGAAATTGGAACTGGTTGCGGTAGCGTACGCTGATGACGCCATCGGCCAGTTTCATGGAACGGCCGTCCTCATCCACATCCGTGATGCGCACCACAAGGTCCGTATCCACGCAGTCAGATGAAATGTAAAGCTCAGCCCAGGCATCTCCTGTTATGGTCAGGTCCTGGGATAATAGGTCAGTGGAATAGCACAGTATGTCAGGGCGCTGTTCTTCGGCCGTATAATCGCCTGGCACCTCCAGTTCGTTTTCTGACATGTCAACCAGATGGACTGCCGGGTTTTTCGGGTCGTAGACATAGGAATCCAGGGAAGAGGCAGAGGGCGCGTCCGGGGACAGGCGGCCTTTGTTTTCTGTACCGGCATTTTCATGATTGCCGTCCAGATACAGGCTTAGTTCCTGTGTACCGGGAACAGGCCAGTTCTCTGCGGTTTTCCACTGGTTGGTGCCCATGGTGTAATACTCCACGGCTGGTGTGCGGTTAATTCCATTTTCCACACCCCTCAGGTAATGTTCCAGCCAGGACAGGCATATCAGGTCCATATCATAGCGCAGCGCGTTGTTTCCGAGGGAGAAGCCGTGGATATCGTAGCTGGCATTGCCGGAGTGCATCCAGGGGCCCAGGATTACCTTTTTCTCATGGTAATCATGGTACAAATCCAGTGCCTCAGTTGTTCCCATCCCATTATCATCAAACCATCCGGACATGATCAGGGCCGGTACACGGTGGGATTTGGTGCGCTCCTTCCAGTTCCCGCGCTGCCACAGTTCATCATAGTCCATGTGCTGAAACCACTTTTTCAGAAACGGTATATCGTATCCCAGGGCTTTTGGCGCCAGTTCCTCCAGGGGGCGGATATTGAGGACCTCATCCCAGTCCTCCCGGGCCATCAGCAGGGGATTGGCGCGCTGGCCCGAAACCATGAAGGCCCAGGCCAGCATGCCTGAATTAAAGCAGCCTCCCCTTCGTGGGACATCGATGAACGGGCTTCCGGCACAGACATTGCTGAGCATGGCCTTTAAATGTGGGTTCCCGCTGGCTGCCGCGGCCCACTGGACATATCCAAGATAAGAGCCTCCGGTCATTCCCACATTTCCGTCGCTCCAGGTCTGGGCTCCAATCCAGGTCAGGGTATCGTCGCCGTCCTCCACTTCATAATACATGGGAAGCCATTCGCCCTCACTGTCCTCCCGCCCCCTCACATCCTGGATTATCACGGCATAACCGCGCTGCACGAAACGGAAATAAGAGGATGCCCCGGCGCTTTTTCCGTAGGGGGTGCGGATTAATACTGCCGGGATTCTTTCGGGCATCTTCTCAGGTGCCGGATTCCCACTGTTTCCTGCTGTTGCGGCTGGTGCAGGCAGATAGATGTCTGCCGCCAGACGGACTTGGTCCCGTATGGGAATCATGACCGTTATTGGTGGTTTTACCGCATATAGGGGTGATTGGTTCATGTCTGCCCACTGTTTAAGGATGGTCCTGTCCTCCAGTCCGTCCCTTACCAGCACCGCGCATTGGTCGCGGTAGGGGGTTACGAAAGCAGCGATGGTTCCGGATTCAAGTATCAGGTCTTTTGGGAATTTTATATTACGCTGTACATATGCATCCGTATCTTTTTTTTCATATAGTTCACCCCGCGGGGTCATGAACCGCTTACAGCCATCTGTGCCGCCAGCGCATCCCCGCACCCCGGACTCATAGTCCTCCAGGCCGAGAAGCGCTTCCAGGACATCCATCTTACCCAGCTCCCTGTACCAGCCATCCCCGCTTTTAAGTTCCTGCCAGTCCTCCAGCCGGCCGGTATAGACATCCAGGGGCCGGTGATAGACGCGGCTGTTTCTTTTTTCCAATACTCCATATAATATTCCGGAAAGATAAAAATTCCATTGCTCCATATGCACACTCCTTACGCGCCGATGATGAACCGGATCAGATAAGCAACCATGATACCTACATAATTTCCGCAGACACCGCCAAGAACCCCCATGAGCAGTCCCACGCTGACCAGGCGGTTCCATCTGGCGCTGGATGCCACCAGGGATGCGGTGGTTCCGTCTGCAATGGCTCCGGTAATGCCAAGGATCACATACTCATACGGGACCTTGAACATCCTGGAAAGGAACAGGTGGAGCCCGATGCTTCCCACGATGACACAGAAGCAGAAAAGGGTAATGGTCATGGTGGAACCGAAGAAGGAAGCCAGGTCCACGCTGAAACCTATGATGGTCAGATACATAAGGCCAAAGAACAGGCCAAGGTTCAAATTCCCTCTCAGCCTTCCCACAGCCGGTATCTGTGCGGCTGCAATGGAGATGGTGGATATCAGGAGGATCCTGCCCGCGCTGGCAAAGTCCGGGGGCAGGAAGGATGCCAGTTTGGTGGAAATGGTGACAACGGTAACCGAGACTGCCAGAAGACATGCTATATCCTGGATACTCCATTTCTGTTCGGCCATGAGTACGGGTTCTTCATTATCGCCAATGCGTTCCTCATCAGACAGGTGGTAAGGCCAGAACTTTTTCAGGAATTTTACATTCTGGAACAGGGCCGGGGCCGCGAACATCAGGAACAGGGTGGGCATGCCGATGACATAATCCGCTGCGTTGGCAGCAGCAATGGTTTCATTGGCAGCGTTAAGGCCAACTGCAATGGCGGTGAGATTGGCACTGCCGCCAGTATAGGTCCCCACGAACATGCCGGCGATTTTCCAGCCCTCAAACATCCTGCTGCCAAATACAACGCCGAAGGCCGTGGCCACCAGGCAGACGCTGAATACGGCGCATACCAGTGCCACCAGGGCTTTGCCTGAAAGTTTTGCCAGTTCCTTAAGGTTGATATTCAGCAGATATATGGAAATGGACATGGGGACACAGTATGTTATCACAACACCGTATACATCCTGGTAACCTGGTACAATGCGCAGGTTTACCAGCGTCAGGCCAATCAGGATGACCGTTAGGGCCGGACCCACATATTTGAATACCCTGAACCGCTGTACCCACAGGGAAAATGCCACTATTACTAAGATTACTGTCAATAATTCATCAGTTGTCTGGAACATGGGGAATTGCATAATTGTACCTCTTTCGTTATTTGCTATACCGGCATTTCATTTCCCGGATCCTACAGGTTAAGGGTTACGCCAAATCCAGGCTCATCAAGCAGTGTGAAGGTATCTTTGTCACGGACAAAGCCGCCTTCCACCGGATTTGCACTGTAGTACAGGAAACTGTCGCAGTCTGCTTCGGTCACGTTTTTCTTGGCAGCCACCAGGCTCAGCCCGGCAGTGATGGCCAGTTTTGTCTCAAGCATGCAGCCCACCATGCAGGTGACCCCGTTTGCCTCGGCAATGGCATTAATCTTGGCAGCCGGATACAGGCCTCCGCATTTCATCAGCTTGATATTGAGTATGTCGGCGGCCTGAAGGCGGCAGGCCCTGGCAGCGTCCACAGGCTCATGGATGGATTCATCCAGCATGATCTGGATTCCATTGACCTTCCTGCGGATGAATGCCGACCCTTCCATATCCCAGTGTGGCAGGCATTGTTCCACTGCCTCTATTCCGTATTCCTTGAATCCTTCAAGGGCGCAGATTGCATCGGATACACGGTAGCCCTGATTGGCATCCACCCGCAGGCGGACATCCATGCCCACTGCCTCCCGGATCAGCTTCATGGTGCGGATATCCTCTTTATAGTCAATGCCGGCCTTGATTTTCAGAATATGCCAGCCTTCCTCCGTCACCAGCCTTCGGGCCTCGGCCGCCATGGCTTCCGGCGTGCTGATGCCGATGGTTATGTCGTTCTGTATCATATTGCTGTAACCGCCCAGGAGTTTGTATACCGGCTGTCCCAAGGCCTTTCCCATCAGATCGTACATGGCCAGGTCCACGGCACATTTTGCAGCGCCATTTCCAACAATCAGGCCATCCATCATTGCGTGTACGGCTTCGATATCCATGGGATTCATTCCCATCAATCCTTGCCTGAACAGCTCCAGCACGGCAATGACACCGTCCACGGTCTCACCGGTGACCGGGGCAAATGGGGAGGCTTCGCCATATCCCGCCAGGCCTTCGTCCACAGTTACCTGGACCAGCACGCTTTCCAGATAGCTGACCGTTGCAAATGCTACTTTCACAGGTTCTTTTAAGGGAATCTGCACTTTCTCGATTTTCATACCTGTAATCTTCATCTTTATCCTCCTGAATTATGGTTATATCATAAAAAACTAAAATATTTTCTTATAATTTTACTATAGGTTGAAAAATGGGTCAACTGTTTCCAGTTGAAATACGCCAAAACATACATAAAAAATCAAAAACCGCCATGAATATTCTTGCGCAAGTGCAGAAGATCCGTTAAAATAGAGGATAATGAGAAAAAAGGAGCCGGATATGCTGGGTACGAATATCAGAGAATACCGTAAAAATAAGAAACTTACCATTAAGGAACTGTCAGAGCGCACAGGACTGTCCATCGGATACATTTCCCAGGTGGAGCGGGAGGAGGCGGAGCCGTCCCTGTCTTCCCTGCGCAAGATTGCCAGGGAGTTCGATGTCCCTGTCTATGTGCTGATGGATGACCATAAGAATGCACATAACCTGACCATACGCAGGGAAGAAAGGCTGTCTGTGCGCATTAAAAAAAGCAGCGTGGAATATGAATTCCTGACGCCGCTTCCTTCACCGAATTTTTCGCCTAAAACCCTGATGATTAAGGCCATCCTTGAGCCGTGTTCCAGGGACACGGAGATTCCCATTGTCCATCACAGCGAGGAGACCCTCCTTGTGCTGAAAGGAACCCTGACCGTTGTGGCAGGTGATGTGACCATTGTGCTCAACCAAGGTGATACAACCATCATTGAGGAAGACTTACCTCATACATGCATCAATGATACTGCGGATTATGTGGAGGTTCTTTCCACCATCACGCCTCCTGTGTGGGGAACCCTGCATTTTCCGGGATAAATGAAATCGCCAAAGATGGATTCTGTCAAGATAAAGGTTACAGGTCTGCGGATAAAAGCTGATACAATCAGGATTAGACAATCCGCAGTACAAAAATTGTTAGTATTGTACAAAAAAATTGCATCAATATGTGATAATATTAACATTGATTTTCAGGGCAATCATTGTTATATTGTTAAAGTATCTATTGTTCTTTGAAAAATCATATCTATATAGCTGTTTAAAACATAGCTGGGACCACGCGGCATACGAGTACTACGTTGATTGACATAGTACGGTGCCTGCCAGGCGTATGGACGCCGGGCTGCGCCGGCGGTATCATATATACCGTCATGTGTATGAGGGTGCATCGTGGACACCTGTGCCGCCGGCAGTATACCAGTCATATAGTCTATGAAGCAAAGATTGTTTAGGAATTTACATCAGGAGGTAAGTATGAAAGGAACCCTGTTAGTAAAAAACGTTAAGCATCTTGTGACATGTGACGCAAATGACAGACTGCTTGACGGAGTGGATGTATTCATCCGGGACGGAGTGATTGAGGCAATCGGCCCGGTGGAAGAAACAGCAGAGGATGTGATTGACGCATCTAACATGGTGATGTATCCGGGTCTTATCAATACACACCATCATTTATATCAGACCTTCAGCCGCAATTTACCGCAGGTACAGAACATGGAATTATTTCCATGGCTGAAAACTTTATATGAGATTTGGAAACACGTGGATGAGGACGTGGTTTATTACAGTTCGCTTACAGGAATGGGTGAACTGTTAAAAACCGGGTGTACCACCTGTCTGGACCATCACTATGTGTTCCCAAAGGACACGGGAATGTCTCTTTTGGACGCCCAGTTTGGGGCGGCTGATGCCCTGGGCATGCGTTTTCACGCCACCAGGGGAAGCATGGACCTGAGCGTAAAGGACGGCGGGCTTCCTCCGGACACCGTGGTCCAGACCGTGGATGAGATATTAAGGGATTCGGAAGAAGCGGTGAGGAAGTACCATGACAGCAGCCGGTATTCCATGCGCCAGGTGGCCCTTGCTCCCTGTTCCCCCTTCAGTGTGACTGGCGAACTTCTTAGGGAGTCCGCTGTACTGGCAAGGAAGCTTAAGGTACGGCTCCACACCCATCTGGCGGAGACAAAGGATGAGGAGCAGTTCACACTGTCCCATTTTGGGATGCGTCCATTGGCTTATATGGAGAGCCTTGGCTGGACCGGACCGGATGTATGGTATGCCCATGGAATCCATTTTAATGACGAGGAGTTAAAGCTCCTTGCCGGCACGGGAACCGGGGTTGCCCATTGTCCTGTTTCCAACATGAAGCTGTCATCCGGCGTTGCATCCATTCCAAGGATGCTGGAACTGGGGGTTCCCACGGGACTGGCCGTGGACGGTTCCGCCAGCAATGACGGTTCCAACCTGCTGGAAGAGATGCGGGTGGCTTATCTTTTGCACCGCTTAACCTGGAGCCAGAAGGCGCCTTCTGGCTATGAGATCCTTAAGCTGGCAACCAGGGGAAGCGCCAGGATTCTTGGCAGGGATGAACTGGGGCAGATTGCAGTGGGAATGGCCGCTGACTTTTTCCTGGTGGATATGGAACGCATCGAAATGGTTGGCGCCCAGTTTGACCCGGCGTCCGTGCTCTCAACCGTTGGCCTTAAGGGCAGCGTGGATTACACGGTGGTGGACGGCAGGATCGTGGTCAGGGATGGACGGCTGGCCTGTGTGGATGAGGACAGGATTGTAGAGAAAGCCAATGCAGTTGTAAAGGAATATATCAATCGGTAAGGATTTCCCAACCGCTAGGGGGTGTTTGAAAATTGCTTTCCGTCAGATGGAGGGAATGAATTTTCAATCAATCCCTTGAACAGAGCGGCTGGGAATCGGCGTAATCCAGGCCAACGGCTGTCTGGACCTGTTCCCTGATTGGGCAAAGACCATATTCGGGGAATCAGCGGTTGTGATAGCTACCATCACTGCCGTGACCCTGAACCTGATCCTTCCTGAGGAGGAAACCCAGAAGGCAGAAGAGGTACAGGGGAAGACGGTGCAGATGAATGTGTCATAGTGACGGGGGATGGATGTATTAAAATAGTATTGAAAAAAATGCAGGAAGAGGTATCATTTCTTCCTGCATTTTTCATTAATTATTCTGAAGTCCTTCCCAATCACACCTCTGCAAACTGCGCATGGTACAGCTGTTCATAATACCCCTTTTTCCCAAGCAGTTCTTCATGGGTTCCCTGTTCCACGATATTGCCGTCCCGCATCACAAGGATTAAATCCGCATTGCGGATGGTGGATAGACGGTGGGCAATCACAAAGGAGGTGCGCCCCTTCATGATGTTCTGCATGGCATTCTGAAGCATGTGTTCCAACCGGGTGTCAACCGAGCTGGTGGCCTCGTCCAGGATAAGGATCGGCGGATCGCACAGCACGGCCCGGGCAATGGTTAAAAGCTGTTTTTCGCCCTGGGAAATGTTGCTGGATTCTTCATTTAATATCATGTCATAACCTTCCGGCAGCGTCTTGATGAAGTGGTGGACATTGGCAATCTTGGCTGCCCGGATGACATCGGCGTCCGTGGCATCGTCCTTGCCGTAGGCAATGTTGTCCCGGATGGTTCCTTTGAACAGCCAGGTATCCTGAAGCACCATGCCGAATTTGGAGCGCAGGTCCTTCCGTTTCATATGGCGGATGTCCATGCCGTCTATGAGGATGGCGCCCCCAGTCACGTCATAGAAGCGCATCAGCAGGTTAATCAGGGTGGTCTTTCCCACTCCGGTAGGTCCTACGATGGCAACCATCTGCCCGCTTTCCACCCGGGCGTTCAGGCCCTGGAGCAGCGGTTTCTCCGGTGTGTAGGAAAAGTGTACATTTTCAAATGTCACGTTTCCTTCCACATGTTCCGGCGCTGCCTGACAGCGTTCATCCTCCGGCTCTTCCTCCTCGTTTAAGAATTCAAATACCCTGTGCACGGCGGCGGCAGAGGACTGGAGGGCGGATGACAGCTGTGTCATCTGGGACAATGGCTGGTTTACCTGCCAGATATAACGGATAAAAGCCTGCAGCTGTCCAACGGCAATGACCCCGGACAAGGCGTACAGCGCGCCCATGATGGCAATACAGCCAATACCCACATAGGTGATGAAGGATACCAGGGGAGACATGAGGCCGCTGATGAACTGGGCCTTGAACCCGTTCTGGCAGAGTTCGCTGTTGGCGGCCATGAAGTCGGCCAGGGCGTCCTCCTGTTTGCCGAACAGCTTGATTTCATTAAATCCGGTAAAGCTTTCCTGGACTACGCCGCTTAGGCTGCCCAGGGAGTTCTGCTGCTTTTCGAACAGAGGCTGGGATTTTTTTACAATCATCTTGGAAATGACCACGGAGCCAATGATGATCAGCATGGAGGCCAGGGCCATCTTCCACTGGATGGAGAACATCATGGCAACGGCCAGGGTCAGTCCTAAGATGGCGTTAAGTATCTGGGCAAAGCTTTGCTGCAGGGCATTGGATATGGTTTCCATGTCGTTGGTGACACGGCTCATGGTATCCCCCAGGGGATGCTGGTCAAAATAGGCGATGGGCAGGCGTCTGATCTTGCTCTCCACATCGTTCCTCAAGTCCACCATGGCGCTCTGGATGGCGTCGGTTAAGAGGAACTGGTAGGAGCAGTTGCAGATGGCCCCTGTCACATAAACAAGCAGCAGGGTTGCCACGATCCTGTATATGACTGTGAAATCCACCCCGTGTCCAGCTGTCACATCCTGGAACAGCTGGGTGGTTATCATTCCTTCCAGGGTAGGACTTAATGCTATGAGACATGAGGCCGCCACAATCAGCAGGATGGCCCCGGTTATCTTAAAACGGTATTTTTTCAGGTATGGGATCAGGCGCCTCATTCCTGTGGTGTTCATTTTCATGCTAATTCCTCCTCTGACAGCTGGCTTAAGGCAATTTCATGGTAAATACTGCAGGTTTTAAGCAGTTCCCTGTGTGTCCCGATCCCAACCACCGCGCCTTCATTCAGCACAATGATCCTGGTTGCATCCATGATGGATGTGACCCTTTGAGCCACAATCAGGGTTATGGCATCTTTTGTCTCGTATTTCAGCTGTTTTCTCAGATTGGCATCTGTTTTAAAGTCCAGGGCGGAAAATGAATCGTCAAAAATATAGATATCAGGCTTGCGCACAACGGCCCGGGCAATGCTGAGTCTCTGGCGCTGTCCGCCGGATACGTTGCCGCCGCCTTCTTCAATCATTTCTTCAAACTGTTTGGGCTTTTCCGTGATGAAATCATAGGCCTGGGCCACCTTGGCAGAGTGCTCCACCTCGGTCTGGACTGCATTGTGCTTACCATAGCGGATATTTTCATTGATGCTTCCTGTGAACAGCAGCGCCTTCTGGGGGATGAAGCCGATTTTTTCCCGCAGCGCCTTCAGGTCATATCTGCGCACATCCACATTGTCGATGCGGATGCTGCCGGAACTGATGTCATAAAACCTGGGAATCAGGTTAATCAGGGTGCTTTTTCCGCTTCCCGTGCTGCCGATGAAGGCAATGGTATCCCCCCGCCTGGCCTCAAAGGTGATATCCCGGAGGACCGGCGCCTCCCCGTCCGGATACTGGAAGGACACGTGATCAAATACCAGGGTGCCGCTGCCATCGCCCGCAGTGACCGGATTCCTGGGGTTCTGTATAAGGGGCTCCTCATCTAATAGTTCCTTAATCCTCCTGGCGCTGATTTCAGCCCTGGGATACATGACGAACACCAGGGAGAACATCATCATGGAGAACATGGCGTGGAACATGTATTCCTGGAACGCAACCAGGTTGCCCACCTGAAGGCTTCCCATGTCAATCAGCCTGCTGGACAGGACAAAGACAATGGAAACAGCCAGGTTTAAGAGCAGGAAAAAGGATGGCTGTGTCACGGACATGAGTTTGAACAGCTTTTTTGCATTGGCTGCGTAATCTTCGTTGGCCTGGTCAAACCGTTCTGTTTCATATTCATCCTTACAGAATGCCCGGATGACCCTGACCCCGGTCAGGTTCTCCCTGGTAATCCTGTTTAACTTATCCAGTCCCTTCTGCTGCCGGGTGCTGATCGGGTTGCTGGTCCTGGCTATCAGATATACCCCAAGGCAGATAATGGGCACACAGCCTCCGATGACCATGGACAGGGTCATGCTGGTGCGGATGACCATGAACATGCTGATGATGATCATAATCGGGGTCAGCAGGGCGGTGCGCAGGATGATGTTGATGAACTGCATCAGGATGAATGCGTCATTGGTGGTCCTTGTTATCATGCTGGATATGCCGAACTTGTTGTATTCGGTGTGGGAAAACTCCTGGGCCTTGCGGAAGATATCATTGCGGATATCCCTGGTCACCCGGGAACTGACCAGGGAACTGCAGTAGGCCAGCAGCACGTTCCCAATGCCTCCTGCAACAGCCACGGCCAGGATGGCTGCTCCCATTTTGTAGATGTAAGCGCGGTCATTTAATATGATGCCGTTGTCAATCATACGGGAAACGATGGTGGGAATGCCAAGCTCTGCCGTGGCAAATCCCAGGATGGCCAGGAGGTTGAAGAATACGTAAATTTTATAGCGTTTTAAATAATGTAGAATCAGATGCATCTGAACACTCTCCTTTGGATTTGGGTGGTATGAAGGTATGATTACCCTGGATAACCGTATTATTGTACCCTATAGGGTAACCCGATAGTCAAGAGGGTTTCTTTAGGAAGGAATAAGGTTGAAGAAAACAGGGGCGGTGTGTTCTGTCGGGAACGTTTTACTGTCATGCAATTGTATATAATTGATAAAAAAATTAACCACAAGTTCAGAAATCACGACAAAATTACTTAAATCACGGTTTTCCCCCACCTTATTTTCTGCTATGATGGAATCACCAGAAAAGATAGGAGGGGTTTTATTATGAAGAAAAGACTGGCACTATTGTTAGCATGTACCATGGCACTGAGCCTTACCGCATGCGGCGGTGGAAAGGCGGCAGATCCAACCACCACGGCGGCTCCTGCCACCACGGCTGCAACCGAGGCAGCGGGGGAAGAGAGCAAGGAGGCGGCGGATACCACGGCAGCAGAGGCAGCCGGAGGGGATATGGACGCCCTGATAGAGGCAGCCAAGGCCGAGGGCGAACTGACCGTATACGGCTCCTGCGAGGAGGAATACCTGTCAGCTGCATGCCAGAACTTTGAGAAGCTCTACGGAATCAAGACAAAGTATCAGAGGCTTTCCACTTCAGAAGTTTATACCAAGATTTCTGAGGAGGCAGGCAAACCTTCTGCCGATGTTTGGTTCGGCGGAACCACTGACCCTTATAATGAAGCGGTTGCAGACGGACTGCTGATGCAGTATGACGCAATCAATGCCAAGAACCTGATTAGTGACAACTACAAAGATCCCACTGACTGCTGGTATGGAATCTACAAAGGCATCCTGGGCTTCATGGTGAATACGGAAGAACTGGACCGCTTAGGCCTGGAAGCGCCCAAGACATGGGATGACCTGACAAAGGAAGAGTATAAGGGACTGATCATGCTGTCCAACCCCAATACGGCAGGAACAGCGAAGCTGCTTATCAACACCATGGTTCAGATGAAGGGCCATGATGAGGCCATGGAATACTTTAAGAAGCTGGACAAGAATATTTCCCAGTACACCAAGTCCGGTTCCGGCCCATCCAAGATGGTAGGCCCGGGCGAGTGCGTCATCGGTATCGGCTTTCTTCATGACGGCATTTACCAGATTCTTCAGGGATATGACAATATCCAGTTAATCGTACCGGAAGACGGAACCTCCTTTGAGGTTGGCGCTACCGCAATTTTCAATGGCTGCACCCATCCAAACGCTGCCAAGCTGTGGATTGAGTATGCACTGTCTCCTGACTGTGTGGATCATGCAAAAGAGAACGGCTCCTACCAGTTCCTGGTGCTGAGCAACGCAACCCAGCCTGAGGAAGCAACCAGGTTCGGACTGGATATGAACAATACCATTGATTATGATTTTGAGGATGCAAAGGAAAACAGCGCCAAGTACGTGGAAGATTTCTTTGAAGCCCTTGGAAGTTCTGCAGACAGTGCGGACAGCAGCCGTTTCCTGACGGAATAAGAAGGGAATCCAAGGCATGACATGGATTTACAATAAGATAGGATAGGTTGACAGGATAGTGCTGCGTAATGCGCCGGAACGTACATTACGCAGCATTTTCTCCTTTGATGCTTATGCAGAGCGGGGCGCCCGGGCGTTCCGGATAGAAATGGGGCGCCTTTTGGGGGCCCGGATAGAAAGGGGGGCCTTTACGTGGCCAGAAAACAAAGCGCGCAGTTAGAGCGCAAGAAATTTTTCTCAGACCCCATCCTGGTGGGCATGATTGTGGTACTGCTCATCTTCCTGGCACTGTTCATCCTGTATCCTCTCCTGATGCTGCTGGTGGACAGCTTCCGCACCGAGGAGGGCGGTGTCACACTGGATGTGTTTAAGCGGGTACTGAGTCTGGAGCGGTTCCAGAAAGCATTTAAAAATACAGTGGTGCTGGGTCTGATTACCGGATTTACCTCCACTGCCATCGGTCTTTTATTTGCTTATGTGGAGGTGTATGTAAAGCTTAGGACAAAAATCCTTGAAAAGCTGTTTGCGCTGGTATCCATGCTTCCGGTGGTATCCCCGCCTTTTGTACTGTCCCTTTCCATGATTATGCTGTTTGGACGCAGCGGAATCATTACCAGGTCCCTTTTGGGCATCTATGATTCCAATGTATACGGGCTTAAGGGAATCGCCATTGTACAGACCCTGACATTTTTCCCGGTGTGTTACCTGATGTTAAAAGGGCTTTTAAAGAACATAGACCCGTCCCTTGAGGAGGCCACCAGGGATATGGGTGCCAGCCGATGGAAGGTATTTACAAGCGTCACCTTCCCCCTCCTCCTTCCCGGCCTGGGCAATGCATTCCTGGTTACTTTCATCGAGTCCGTGGCGGACTTTGCAAACCCCATGCTGATCGGCGGTTCCTACGATACCCTGGCAACCACAATCTACCTGCAGGTCACAGGCGCCTATGATTCCACGGGAGCAGCGGCCATGGCCGTGGTGCTTCTGTCCCTGACCGTTGTGCTGTTCCTGATACAGAAGTATTATCTGGAGAAGAAGACAGCCGCAACCCTTACCGGCAAGGCCTCCCGCATGAGGATGCTGATTGAGGATAAGAGCGTGACCGTGCCCCTTACCATATTCTGCGGGCTGGTGGCTGCGTTCGTACTGTTAATGTATATCATGGTCCCGTTCGGCGCCATGTTCACCCTCTGGGGCAGGGATTACAGCCTGAGCCTTAAGTGGTTCCAGTACATGTTCAAGACCAGCGGACTGAAGGCATTTAAGGATTCCTTTGTGCTTTCAGCCATTGCAGCCCCTTTGACCGCGTTTTTATCCATGGTGATTTCCTACCTTGTGGTGAAGAAAAAGTTCAAGGCCAAAGGATTCATTGAGTTTGTATCCATGCTGGCCATGGCGGTTCCCGGTACGGTTTTAGGTATCGGATACATCCGCGGTTATGCAAGGGGGCTGTTCGGCACAGGAATCATGAGCAGCCTTTACGGAAGCGGGCTTATCCTGATCATCGTGTTCATTGTGCGGAGCCTTCCCACCGGCACCAGGAGCGGCATCTCAGCCCTGCGCCAGATTGACAAGTCCATTGAGGAATCCGCATATGACATGGGGGCTAATTCGGCCAAGGTTTTCATGACCGTAACCCTTCCGCTGATTAAGGATTCTTTCTTCAGCGGCCTTGTAACGGCATTTGTGCGGAGCATCACGGCTATTTCCGCCATTATCCTGCTGGTAACACCGGACTTCCTGCTGATTACCTGCCAGATAAACGAGCAGGCGGAAAAAGGAAACTACGGGGTGGCCTGTGCGTACGCAACCGTATTGATTGTCATTACATACGGCGCGGTGCTGCTTATGGATACAATGATGAAGTTCTTTGGTGTCAGCAGGAAGATTAAGGCTGAGGAATAGGAGGATAATAACATGGAAAAGCAGAAAAAGGGTGTCCGTCTGGACCACATTTCCAAGATATATACAGACCCCAAGACGGGGAAGGAGTTTTACGCGGTGCAGGATACCACGCTGGATATTGAGCCGGGTTCCTTCGTGACCCTGCTGGGCCCGTCCGGCTGCGGCAAGACCACTACGCTCCGCATGATTGCGGGGTTTGAAAGCCCGGATGAGGGGGATATCTACCTGGGGGATGAGAACATCAATGCGCTGACGCCTAATAAAAGGGATACGGCCATGGTATTCCAAAGCTACGCCCTCCTGCCCCATATCAATGTATTTGACAACGTGGCCTACGGCCTTAAGATACGAAAGCTCCCCAAGGAGGAAATCCATGAGCGGGTCATGAACATACTTAAGCTGGTGGAGATGGAAGGCATGGAGTCCCGGATGACCAACCAGCTGTCCGGCGGCCAGCAGCAGCGTGTGGCGCTGGCAAGGGCCCTGGTGATTGAGCCAAGCGTGCTGCTGTTTGATGAGCCTTTGAGCAACCTGGACGCCAAGCTGCGCGTGACCATGCGGACGGAAATCCGCAAAATCCAGCAGAAGGTGGGGATTACCGCCATCTACGTGACCCACGACCAGTCCGAGGCCATGAGCATTTCCGATAAGATCATCATCATGAGCCAGGGCAGGGTGGAGCAGATTGGCACGCCCAGGGAGATTTATTACCATCCTTCCTCCAGGTTTGTGGCTGACTTTATCGGCGAGGCCAACTTCCTGGACGCAAAGGTGAAGTCTGTCAGCGGTGAAAAAGCAGTGATTGACGTGGTGGGACAGGAGCTGGAGGTCAATAATTTTGCCCATGCAGATTCCGGCGCGGACGCCACCCTGGTCATCCGCCCGGAGGGGGCCACCCTGGCGGAACAGGGGCTTTTGGAGGCAACGGTTAGCCTTTCCACCTTCATGGGTTCCTACCAGTACTATGAGGTCATGGTGGGGAACATGATGATTCAGATAACGGATTATAATCCGGTGAACCGGAGGATTTACGAGGTGGGCGAGAAGGCGTATCTGGATTTCGACCCCAAGGGGGTTTACATTCTTTCAGCTGGTTGATACAATTAAGCATATGGACATTCATCATCCAATGAACGCCGGGAGGCACTGGAAACTAAATGAAAAAGAATTGGATCATATATGCGGCAGCCATAGGTATTTCCCTCTGTCTCCCAGGATGCGGGGGCAGCGGGGAGGCCGGGGCTGCCGGTGAGACGGATGAGGCGCTGGTTATCTACTGCCCTCATCCGTTGGAGTTTATAAACCCCATTGTGTCTGAGTTTGAGGGCAGGACCGGGGTGAAGACCTTTGTGCAGACCGGGGGGACCGGGGAACTGCTATCCATGGTGGAGGCGCACAGGGAACCGGCCTGCGACATATTCTGGGGCGGCTCCCTTTCCACCACCATGCCCAGACAGGAGCTGTTTGAGCCTTATGTGAATGAGAATGAGGACATGGTCAGGGATGAGTTTAAGAACCAGGAGGGCAACTTAAGCCGGTTCACGGACGTGCCCAGCGTCCTTATGGTGAATACCAACCTGATTGGGGATACGGTGGTGGAGGGATATGGGGACCTGCTGAAGCCGGAGCTGAAGGGGAAGATTGCCATGTGTAACCCGTCCACCTCATCCTCTGCCTATGAGCATCTAATCAATATGCTTTACGCCATGGGACAGGGAAACCCGGAGGAGGGCTGGGATTATGTGGAACAGTTTGTAAGGAACCTGAACGGCTGCCTTCTTGGCGGTTCCGCAGATGTGTACCAGGGAGTGGCCGAGGGACGGTTCGTGGTGGGGCTTACCTTTGAGGAAGGGGCGGCCCGCTATGTGGCGGACGGGGAGCCTGTCAGGCTGGTGTACATGAAGGAAGGCGTCATTTCCACTCCGGATGTGGTCTGTATCGTGAAGGGAAGCAGGCATCTTGCAGAAGCAGAGGCGTTTGTGGATTTTGTCACTGGAAAGGATGCCCAGACAATGATTGCGGACCGTCTGGACCGCCGTTCGGTGCGCAAGGACGTGGATGAGCCGGAGTATCTGCCGGATAAGGATGGCCTGCACATTATCTATGACGACCTGGAGGTGGTGAACAGGAACAAGCAGCAGTGGCTGGAGAGGTTTGCCGGGATTTTCCGGTCCGTGGCGGATGAAGGAGGGGCCGGATGAAAAAAGAGAAGTATTTCAGGGACGAACTCCAGCACATGTTCATCTACTATGCCATTGTTCCGGCCGTGGTATTCACGCTGCTCTGCGGAGTGGTGTTCATGGTGGCCCTTATCCATGGGAGAAGGAGCATTACCGTATCCAACAACGGTTATGTGGCTGGGGAACTGGAGCGGGTCCTGGGACGCTACGAGGAGGGACTGGTCCGTCTGGCCGGGCAGCCTGACCTGTTCACAGGCACCCTGGACACCAGGAGGAAGGCCGGGATATTTGAAGGGTTTTACGGTATGACCAATGGCCTGGAGATAAAAGGGAACCTTTATATACTGGACCGGGACAGGAATATCCTGCTGTCCAGCCAGCCGGGCCGGCCTGAGTATCTGGATGTGAAGGAGGGGACTTCCTGGGGCATATTCTGGCACATGGACAGATGGCCCGGGCAGACAGCCGTAAAGCTGGTGGACGGATGGAAGAGCCAGCAGGGCGCGGTTGCCCTTGGACGCAGCGTGGAGTCGGAGGGGCAGACCGTGGGATATGTGGTGTGCTCCATTCCCAGCAGCCAGATGCAGAAGATGCTGGACCGGCTGGAGACGCAGACCATCATCACGGATTCCTATGGCTGGGTCTATGCGTGCAGCAACTATCATTTTGTTAATAAAAGCAACCAGGTCCTGGGAGCCCTTTCAGGGGCAGGGCGCTTTTTGTCCCACGACAGGCAGATGTACCTGGCGGCAAGGCAGCCGGCCTACCGGCAGTTGTTCCAGGTTTATTCCATCTCGGACATCCAGAACATTGTGATTTCCCTGTCCTTAAGCAGCGCCCTGGTCATAACGGCGCTGATCCTCATGACCCTGTGGATGCTGCTGCGGTCCAGGAAGATGACAGAAAAAAAGACAGAGGACTTTTACCGTATACTGGATGTGATGGAGAATGCCAGGACCGGCAACCTGGAGACCTCCATCCGCATTGACAGCGAGAATGAGTTCCGCATCATCGCGGATGCATATAATGAGACAATTGCCAGCCTGAAAACCCAGATGGAGAATAACCGGAAGATGACCGAGCTGGTTGCCATGGCCCAGAACAAACAGCTGGAATCCCAGTTCAACCCCCATTTCCTTTACAATACCCTGGAAAACATACGGTACATGTGCAGGCTGGAGCCGGCCACGGCAGAGCGGATGGTATTTTCCCTGTCCAATCTCCTGCGCTACAGCCTGGACGGGAGCAAGGACCAGGTGACCCTTAAGGAGGATCTGGAGCATCTGGAGAATTACATGACCATCCTTAAGCGCAGGTTCGGTTCCAGGCTGGAATACCAGATTGAGGTGGAGCCGGAGGCCATGGACTGCAGGATACCAAAGCTGGTCCTCCAGCCCATGATTGAGAACGCGGTTAAATACGGGTTCGGCAGCCAGCTGAACCTTAAGGTGGAGCTGAAGGCATATATCTACCAGGGAAACCTGATGATGATATGCCGTGATGACGGGGTTGGGATTTCCCAGGAAAACTTAAGTGAGCTGAACGCCGTGCTGGAGCAGAAGGAGAATACCAGCAGGCATTCAGGGCTTTACAACATACACCGGAGGATTGCAATCCTGTATGGACGGCCCTACGGGGTGGAAATCAGAAGTACGGAGGGGCATGGCACCACCCTGGTGGTGACGCTGCCTGCTGACCGGGAACCGTCATGGGGACCGGGCGCTTAAAAAGGGAGGAAAACGGATGCTGCGCGTCTTGATTGCAGAAGATGAGGATATGATACGAAAAGGCCTTGTGTACACCACGGACTGGCTTTCCATGGGCTGCGTGGTGGTGTCAGAGGCTTCGGACGGTAAGGACGGATATGAAAAAATACTGGAATGCCGCCCGGATGTGGTGATTACGGATATCTGCATGCCGTTCATGGATGGGATTGAAATGATTAAGAAGGCATCGGAGCAGGTAAAATTCAAAAGCATCCTCCTGACCAGCTATGCTGACTTTGAATATGCCAGGAGGGCCATTGAGGCCAGGGTATGTGAATACATCCTAAAGCCTGTGGACGAGGAGGCGCTGGCAGGAATCATGAAAAGGCTGGAGGAGGAAATCGCCAGCGCCAGGCAGGTGGAACACGCGCTGGAGCAGGCGGAGCTGGAGGGCGGGACCATGAACCTGGAGTATTACATGCAGCTGGACCTTTCGGAGAACCAGTATGTGTCCAGGGCCATTGGGAAGATTAAGGAGCATTTTGCCGAGAAGATCAGTATTGAGGGGATTTCGGAGGAACTGGGGGTCAGCGCCAGCTATCTCAGCAGGAAGTTCAAGGAGGTGACGGAGCAGACGTTCCTGGATTTCCTGAACAAATACAGGGTGCAGCAGGCGGTTGCCATGCTGAATACAAGGCAGTACCGCATCAGCGAGATATCCGAGGCCACCGGGTTCACGGATTATAAGCACTTCTGCTCCGTGTTTAAGAAATACACGCTTAAGTCGCCCACCAAGTTCATAAAGGGGATGTAGTATTAGGCATAGTGGTAGGTGCTGCGGTATTTCCTCATATAATGGATACTTAAAAGCAGGCCGCCCAGTTCCGCGATGGGAATCGCCAGCCACACGCCATCCACCCCGATTAGGAAGGGCAGGACCATAAGGCTTGTGATGATAAGGCCAAAGGTGCGCACAAAGGAGATGACGGCGGATATCCGTCCGTCCGAAAGCGCGGTAAACAGGGCGGATGCAAATATGGTAAAGCCTGAGAACAGGAAGCTGAAGGCAAATATGGTAAAGCCATGGCGGGCCAGGCCGTAGACCGGGCTGCCGGGTTCTGCGAATATGCCCACCACAAAGCTTCCGCCCAGCTGGGCCAGCAGGAAGGTTGCTGCCGAGGTCACAAGGGTAAAGATAAGGGAGGTCTTAAACACCTGACGGAGCTGTTCCTGGTTCCTGCTTCCGTAGTTAAAGCTGATAACCGGTGAGACTCCCTGGGAAAAGCCCATGAACAGCGCGTTCAGCAGGAACTGGGAGTACTGGATGATGGTGATGGCAGCAACCCCGTCCTCCCCTGCAAAATGCATCATGGCCAGGTTGAACAGGAAGGTGATGATGCCGGATGAAAGGTTGGTCACCATTTCTGAGGAACCGTTGATGCAGGTGTCCTTAAGCTCCCCCTTTTCCATGCGGGGCCGTACCAGCCACAGGGAGCTTCTTGCATATGAAAAGTAAACAAGGCCAATGACAGCCGGTATCATGTAACCGGTCACCGTGGCGATGGCCGCGCCTGCAATCCCAAGCCCCATGGGCACAATCAGCACATAGTCAAGCACGGCATTGGTGACCCCGGCCAGAAGGGTCAGGAACAGGCCGATGCCCGGCCGCCCTTCGGTGACAAAATACATCTGGAACTGAATCTGGAGCATCAGGGCCGGGGCAAATGCCAGCTGCCAGCGCAGATAGGTGACGCAGTCCTTTAAGAGGACTTCGCTGGAACCTAAAAGCAGGGACAGGGGGGTGGCAAACAGGTTGCCCAGGATGGCAATGACCAGTCCGGCCGCAATATTTAACATAATAATCATGGTGAAGGTCCCTCTGGCGCTGTCCGGGCGGCCTTCACCCATTTTTTTGGCAACAATGGCGCTGCTTCCAGTGGAGAGCATGACGCTTAAGCCCAGCACGATATTGATGATGGGATATACGATATTAATGGAGGACAGGGCATTGGTGCTTACAAACCTGGAGACGAACACGCCGTCCACGATGGTGTACAGGGACATGACAACCATCATGACGGTGGTTGGCATGGCAAACATCAATAAAGACCCAAAGGTAAATTTTTTTGATAATGAATGACTCATAAAAATACTCCTGATTCTATTGTAAATTTCAGCCGCAGGTATTATCATATAGTATAGGGTTACCCGATAGTCAAGAGGAGATTGAAAAAATGGAAAACCGCACCGAACTGTATTTTACAACCGGGGAATTTGCACGGATACTGGGGGTTAAGAAACACACCCTGTTCCACTATGACCAGATAGGCCTTTTTTCACCTGCGCTGAAGGAGGAGAACGGATACCGTTACTATTTTGTCTGGCAGATGGATGTGTTCGAGGTCATCAAGGCGCTGCAGAAGCTGGGCATGCCCCTGGAGGAAATCAAGGAATACATTGAGAACCGCTCGCCGGAACGGTTCATGAAAATGATGGATGAAAAGGAAAAGCAGATAGACAGGGAGATTGAGCACCTGAAGCAGATGAAGCGGTTCATACGCAATGAAAAGAACAACATAACCGCTGCCCTGAATGTGCCCCTGGGTGTCCCCATGCTGGTGGGGCACAAGGAAGAGTTCCTTCTGGTATCCGACATCACGGCTTCGGATGAGCGAAGGACAGCCGTGGAGATTGCAGAGCATGTAAGGGAGCAGGAAAAGTACCACGGTGCCATGGGGGCGGTGGGCTCCATCTGCCTGAAGGAGGATTTGGAAAAAGGATTGTTTAATAAATATGTAAAGGTCTATACAAAGCTTGAAAAAAGGGCGGCCTCCCCCAAGGTCATGAAACGCCCTGCCGGTGAGTATGTGGAGATGTATTACCGGGGATATGCCTGGGATATGGAGGCGCCTTATGAACGGATTACAGGATTTTCCAGGGAAAATGGGAGGGTGACAGGGGAAATGTGGTATGAGGACCTGCTGTTGGATGAACTGACGGTTAAGGGATATGAGGACTATGTGGTCAGGGTGATGGTGCCTGTATATATGGAAGGAAAAGATGGGGACCGCACATAGACAAACAGGGGGACTGAGGTTATAATATCAGTAGGAATACTGGAAAATGCAGGGAATCCGTGCGGTCTCCCTGAGAATGACATTTTCTGAAGGGGAATGGTTTTATATGAAATCAGAGCTGTGGCGGAGAGTGGATGTTCAGGTATCGTTATTTACAGCGGTCATTGTTGCCATTCTTTCCTATTCTATTTTTATGGTACAGTACAGGATTACGTACAATGACATGCTCCGGAGCCTGAACGACCAGGTGGAACATATCTATTCCTATATCGGCGAAAGGATGGATACGGATACGTTTAAGCATATATCCGGTCCCGGGGATGTGCAGAAGGAAGATTACCAGAAGATGCATGACCGCTTCCAGCGGGTAAAGGAGATTACAGGCGTCATGTACCTGTACACGGCCAAGATGAACGATGATGGGGAGTTCGTCTATGTGGTGGACTGCCTGGATCCTGTGGATGCGGATTTCAGGTATCCGGGCGACCCGATTGAACGGGAAATCTATCCGGATATGCAGCGGGCGTTAAACGGGGAACGTGTACTGCCGGACAAGATAAAGAAGACGGACTGGGGAAAGATTTTCATCACATACCTTCCGATTTATGAAGGAGAGGAAATCATCGGCGTGGTCGGGATTGAGTTCCGGGCAGACCACCAGTATCAGGTATACCAGAACCTGCGGCGTGTGCTGCCGGTATTCATCCTGTTATTCAGTCTGGCTGCCAGCCTGGTGTCCAGGTATCTGTTCCGCCGGATATCCAATCCATTTTATAGGGATATGTCCAACATGGACTACCTGACCAGGCTTAAGAACAGGAATGCCTACCAGCTGGATATGAAGAACCGGATTGCGGCTAAGAAGGAAAAGGACACGGGTTTCATCCTGATTGACCTAAACAGCCTGAAACATATTAATGACACCATGGGGCATGAGACAGGGGACAGATACATTACCTGTATTTCCCAGGCATATCTGAATATGGGGCAGGAGGATGGAATCATGTACCGCATTGGCGGGGATGAGTTCGCGGTGGTGATTCCGGGAGCCAGTGAGGAGAAGATAAGGAGTTTTGCAGGCAGGCTGGAGGCGGAATTTGAAAAACTGGCTTTCATGCCGGGACTTACATTTGCCTGGGGAGCAGCCATTTATGACCCGGATACGGATAATGACCTGTTCAGCACCTGCCGCAGGGCGGATAAGAACATGTACATGAAGAAGCAGAAGTTTTATGAAGACAGGATGAAGCGGGAGGACGAAGATGGGATTGTTGGACAAGCTGTTAAAGAAAGGGCCCAAGGCTAGTGAGGTGACAAAGGGAGGCAGTCCGGTATACCGGTATGAGGAAACGGAACATGAGGCGTGGCGTCCGCCCCAGGCATACGGGGAATATGCAGAGGAGATCAGCGGGCATTTTAAGGCCCTGTTCCCCAACCGGGAGGAGTTTGTCTATCATGAACTGATATCGGACCTGGTGCACATTGATGTGAACATCATGCGGCCGACAGAGGAAAGACCCTATTATGTGATGTATACCACCGGCATGAGCGACATGCCCATGACCCTTCCCGAGGAGATTGCGGACAGGGAGGATTTAAAGCACGCGGAACTGTTCATGTTCCTTCCGGGGGAGTGGAATCCGGGAGAAACCGGACAGCTGGATTCCGACATACCGGACAGTGAGTACTGGCCCATCAGACTGATTAAATACCTGGCCAGGTTCCCCCATGAGTACCATACATGGCTGGGCTGGGGCCACACCATACCCAACGGGGCTGAATACGGACCCCTGTGTGCTGAAACTGAGATGGGCGGGGTGGTGCTGGTGCAGACAGGCGGCGATATGGGCTCCATGAAGGCAGAGGATGGAACGGAAATCAACTTCTACATGGTGGTGCCTGCTTACAGGGAAGAAATAGAGTATAAGCTGGAATATGGGATGGAAGCCCTGGATAAGCGGTTCTGTGACGGGAACCTGCCCATGATACTGGATATCCACCGCCCCAATTACTGTGAGGATTTCAGGGCGGGATAAACAGGAATCCCCCTATTCGCCGGCGCCGCCCTCCACGAACTTCACAGGGGAGCAGCCCACGTATTTCTTAAACACCTTGATAAAATACTTATAATCGGAAAATCCCACAAGGTCTGCGATTTCGTAGACCTTGTATTTATTTTCCTTCAGAAGCTCCACCGCTTTCTGCATCCGGTAGCGGTTTAGGAAATCGTTGAAGGTGTAGCCTGTATCGCTTTTGAACTTGGAGCCCAGATAGGTGCAGGACATGCCGCACTGTTCGCTGACATCGGTGAGGGAAACCCGGGAGGAGTAATGTTCCTTTATGTAATCCATCATGAATTCCACGTACCGGTTCCCTTCCTTTACCTTGTCGCAGGAAATCCCGTCCAGTATGCCCAGCTTTTTCTTTTCCATATCAATCTGCTTCATATCGTCCCGCAGCCTGGCAGCGGCCGTCTGCTTCCGGATGATTTTATCCAGGGCATCGTACAGTTCATTAAAATTAACCGGTTTCAGCAGGTATTCCGTTACTCCCAGCCCAATGGCCCTCCTGGCGTATTCAAACTCGCTGTAGCCGGAAACAATGATGGCGTCATATCCATACTGGCCAATGCTTTCCTCCAGCATGGCAAGGCCGTCCTTGACCGGCATGTTAATATCCACAATCACAATGTCCGGCCGGTTCTCCCTGATTTTTTCAAGTCCGTCCTGGCCGTCCACTCCCTCACCCACGACCACACAGCCAGCCTCCTGCCAGTTTACCATGAACATCAGGCCTTTGCGTATGATATCTTCGTCTTCCACAATCAGGACTTTATACATTATATTTCCTCCATATCTGCCGGAAGGGTGACCGTTACCTTGGTGCCATTGCCAGGGCTGCTCTCAATGGTCATGCCGGATTCCGGCCCGTAAAGCAGGCGGACCACCCGGTGGGAGTTATAAAGGCCAATGTGTTCCCTGTATACGTCCTCCTGTTCCAGCCCTTTCCTCAGCTCCTCCAGTTTTTCTTCACGGATGCCGCTGCCGTTGTCCTCCACGCACAGCTTCAGCTGGCCCTTTTCCTTCCATGCGCTGATGTTGATTGCAATGGAACGGATATCCTTCATGCCGTGGACCAGGGAATTCTCCACCACGGGCTGGAGCAGGAGCTTTGGTATCTTACAGCCCATCAGCTCCTCAGGTATATCTATATGATAGTTCAGCCTCCGGTTATAACGCATTTTCTGAAGCAGCAGATAATCATTGATATATTCAATGTCTGTCTGCAGCGGTACAATGGTGCTTCCATAATAAATACTATAGCGCATCAGGTTTGCGAACGCCATCACCATATCAGATGCCTTGGCCGCATCAATGGCTATCTCATAGCGGAGGGTTTCCAGCACATTGAAAATAAAATGCGGGTTAAACTGTTCCTCCAGCTGCTTGATTTCCATGATGCGCTTGCGTTCCGTCAATTCACTGTTATGCAGCATCAGTTCCTCACGCTGGGTCACCATGCTGAAGAAGGCGTCCCCCAGCTCCTTAAACTCATCAAACACCTGCCCCTGGAGCCTGTAATCCATATTCCCGCGGCCCATTTCCGCCACAGCGTTCTGCAGTTCATCAATGGCTTCCAGGTTCTTTCCCGCAATCCGAAGCGAGAGGGGCGTGATCATGATCAGCATCAGCACGCCCACGATGAGAAGGAAAATCATGCCATATGAGACAAGGGTGCGCTGGAACTCCATGGATACCAGGGTATAGAGCACCAGGGTGCTCTCCGGCAGCAGTTCCTTCTGCACGTGGTAATGTTTTCCGTTCACTTTGACCACGTTCCCCTTCTGCCACTCCATCCTGTACTTCCCGGCAGGATATTTCTCCATGGGGTCGGCGCTCTGTCTTCCGATGGAAAATATAAGGTTATCATACCGGTCCGTGAGGATTACGTCGTCCAGCGGATAATCCCTGACAGCCGTGTAGATCTGTTCATCGGACAGATCAAAGAAAAGATATCCATACACCCGGTCAGGACCGGATACTGCCCGTGCCAGCGCCAGGTCGCCAGCCTGGCCATGGGCATAATTGAGCCTGCTGGGCATTGTGAAAATCTTATCCGGTTCCGCGGCCATTTTTTCAAACATGCTTTGGAACACCGAGCTGTTAAGGAAGATTTCCCGGTTTCCCTCAAACAGGTTGGAGCTGACAATCTCCCCGCCGCTGTCTGTCAGTACAAAGCTGCACCGTATGGACTGTGCGTTGGAAAAGTCATACAGCAGACGGTTTACCTCGGTAACCCGTCCGCTGTCCCTGTCTTTTAAAGCCTCTAAAATCCTGTAATCCGACCCGAACCGCAAAAGCCCTTCCTCATAAGCCTTAACCTGCTTATCAAGGACAGCGCCCAGCCGGGCGTTATTCTTCCTGTTCCCTCCTGCGCTGATCAGCTGCACATTGATGAACAGGAACAGCCCCACCAGCACAAAGAGCAGGGCAATGATGGAAAATGCAAACCTGAGGAAAGACCTCTTGATATAATCCCTATATTGATTACTTCCTGCCATGAGGCCCCTCCTCTAAATAAATGATTCGTTCCAATATAGATCCATATTGGCTTACATTCCGATTATATCATATTTCTGATGGTCCTTCAGCCATATCATGGTTTAAATGCTGATATCGTTGCTTCCCGTAACCTTAAAGAATACTAACAGGGAAACAATACTGGTCAGCGTCAGTATGGTGGAATAGGCTGCCGCGTTGCCGAAGTTACTGCGTATGACCTCTGCGTAGATGGCCACGGTCAGGGTCTGGGTCTTGCTGGTATAAAGGATGATGGAGGAACTCAGTTCACTGATCAGGGTAATCCAGCTCATGATGGCACCTGAGAGCACGCCTGACATCATCATGGGAACCGTTACCTTGACAAAGGATTTTGTCTCCGTACATCCAAGGCTGATGGCAGCTTCCTCCACACTGGGGCTGATCTGTCCGATGATGGCCGTGCTGGAACGGATGGTGTAGGGCATCCTGCGTATGGACAGGGAAATGATGATGATGACCGCGGTGCCGCTGAGCAGCAGGGGCTTGTTGTTAAAGGCATACAGGAAGGAGATGCCAAGCACGGATCCGGGGATGATGTATGGGAACATGGTGACCGTATCCAGGATGCCTGTGAGGAAGGATTTTTTCCTGACAGTCAGGTAGGAAATCAGGATTCCCAGCACCACCACAATGGCAATGGCGCACAGGCCGAACAGGTAGGTGTTGAAAATCGCGCTGTTGTTGTTCTTGGAAAATAAGGTGTTCCTGTAGTTCTCCAGTGAAAAGCCGCCTGTGTACACCGTGCCTCCGCCCGTTGCCAGGAAGGAGGTGATGATGACCGTGATCTGTGGCAGGATGGCAACCAGTACCACTGCGTAGACAAACAGGTGGGACAGGATGTTCCTGGCGCCGGTGCATGTTTCCGCCTCCATGGGTTTTAGGGCTGTCATGGAATAGGTGAAACGGTTGCCAAGGTAGCGCTGCAGGAAAAAGAGCACCAGGGTAATGACGATGACAATGACGCAGAGCGCTGCCGCAAAGTGGTCGTCCGTGCTGACCTCGCCCATGAACTGGCTGTAAATCAGTACCGGGAACGTCTTGTAGCCTTCGCCGATGAGCATGGGGGTACCAAAGTCAGAGAACACCCTCATGAATACCAGCAGGGAGCTGGCCAGCATGGTGGGCATTACCAGGGGGACGATTATCTGCATCACCCGCTGGAATGCGGTGCAGCCCAGGCTTTCCGCTGCCTCGTTCAAGGAATTGTCCAGGTTCTTAAGGGCTCCCGAGATATACATGTATACCAGGGGGAAGGACTGGAGGGAGAATACAAGCACAATGCCTGCAAACCCATAGATGCCTCCCAGTTTCACATGGAACAGCCCATTGAGGATCTTGGTGAAGAAGCCGTTCCTGCCCAGGAGCTGGATCCACGCGTAGGCGCCGATAAAGGGCGGTGAGAGATAGGAAATCACAATCAGTATGTTCAGGTACTTGCTTCCCTTAATCCGTACGCTGCGCAGCACATAAGCCATCACCAGGCCCAGGAAGGCAGCTACCACAGTGGACACGATGGTCACCTTAAAGCTGTTGACCAGGGTGCTCCAGTAATATTTCCTTGCAAAGAATTTGGTGAAATAGGCAAAGCTCAGCTGTCCGTCCTCGGACAGTACGCTTTTATAAAGCACCAGGACCAGGGGATAGACCACGAAGAGAATAAATAAGGCCAGGATTCCCAGTGCCATGACAATCCAAATATTCAGTTTTTTCTCTCCTGCATATCTCATGCGTGCTCCCTCCTGACAATAAGGCTCATTGTGCCTTCCTGGTTAAATACATTGATTTTGGCCGGCTGTACGCCCAGGCGCACCGGGGTGTGGTCCGGGATGATATCCCAGATATCGGAGTTCTGTATGACCTCCATCTCCCTGCCGTCCTCTGCCTCCACAAAATAATGGGTGGTGACCCCAAGGAATACGCTGCTGCGCACAATGGCCGGTATGCCCTCCTGGCTGCTGCGGCTGATGATGAACTCCTCAGGCCGTACCGACACCTTTACGGGCTGGCCCTGGAAAACCGCATCATCCAGGTTATCCATGGCAACTGAGTAATCCCCAATCCTGACCCGTGTGCCGCCCTGGGACATGTCGACGGTTCCGTCCATGATGTTGGAAAGCCCGATGAAGGTGGATACGAAAAGGTTGGCCGGGCGCTGGTAGATGTTCTTTGGGGTGTCAATCTGCTGGATGACGCCCCCGTTCATCACCGCAATCCGGTCAGACACGGCCAGGGCCTCCTCCTGGTCATGGGTTACATAGAGGGTGGTGATGCCCACCTGCTGCTGGATCCGCTTGATGGCATTGCGCATTTCCACACGCAGCTTGGCGTCCAGGTTGGAGAGGGGTTCATCCATGAGAAGCACCTCCGGGTGGATGACAATGGCCCTTGCCAGGGCAACGCGCTGCTGCTGGCCGCCGGAGAGCCTGGTGGGCATCCTCTTCTTCAGATGGTCTATCTTCACTACCTTCAGGATATCATCCACCTGGGCCTCTATCTGGTCCTGGGGTATTTTCCTGTTCTTAAGGCCGAATGCCACATTGTCCCGGACCGACATGTGGGGGAAGATTGCATAGTTCTGGAATACCATGCCCATGTTCCTCTTGTTGGTGGGGATGTCGTTGATGACCTTGCCGTCAATCTTAATCTCGCCGCCTTCAATGGTGTTAAAGCCGATGATCATGCGCAGCAGCGTGGTCTTGCCGCAGCCCGAGGGGCCTAAAAGGGTAAAGAACTCGCCGGGCCTTACATCCAGGGACAGGCCGTTTATGATGGTATCCTTTCCAAAACGTTTGATTACATTATCAATGCTGATTGCTACACTCATACCTGTAAATCCTCCTTCAATATCCTGTTTTTGGGGACAGAAAAGGACTGCCGTATCTGACAGGTACTGCCCGCCGGGGGAGGCGGCTGGAGCTGTGCGGTCAATCACACGGTTCCAATGCAGGTAATGGTCAGGTGCAGGGCAGTCCTTATTCTGTTTGTCCGTGCCGGAGCCTTCAGCATAGAGGTGACAGGCAGGTCCGGCACGTGATGATTTGATTAATCCATGGAAGTCTCCATGTGTTCGCTGAATAGGTTGGTGATTTCCACCTTATGTTCTGCAACCCATCCCTCATCGTAATTGTCAAACAGTTTAATCTCAGACTGTGGAGTCATATAGTCAGCCAATGTGGCATCTTTTCTAAGAGGCCGTACGGTCAGGTTGGAACCCACTGCGTTCTGGATTTTCTCAGAAAGCATGTAATCCACGAACTTCTTTGCGTTTTCAGGATGTTTGCAGCCTTTTAGGATCTGTACGGATTCTCCGGGGAATATGGCCCCTTCCTTGGGGAATACCACTTCAACGGCAGCGCCTTCCTTTACATAGTTGGCAGCCGGGTCTTCCCAGGTCAGGCCCACCACGTACTCGCCTTCGGCAACGCCTTTGTATACCTGGCTGGAACTGTTGCACATCTTGCCGTCCAGGTTGGCAATGAACTGGTCCACATAGTCCCATGCCTGGTCTGACAGCGGGTCGCCGTCCTTGCCCATGCCGTAGAGCATGGCCAGCAGTGACTGGAACGCGGAACTGGAGTTAACCGGGTCGCCGAATGCAATCTTGCCCTTTAATTCAGGATTCAGAAGGTCCTCAAAGCCGTCAATCTTCATGTCGCCCTTTAAGTCCTTATTTACAATCATGACAGTTGGGTCGGCAAAGGCCGGTGTGAAATATCCGGTATTGTTGCGGAAGGCCTCCAGCATGTTGCTGTCTTCCGGGGAAACATATTCCAGGAACAGGTCCTTGGAAGAAGAAAGCATGGTCTGGTCGGCTACCCAGAAAATATCGCCCAGAGGATTATCCTTTTCGGACTGGGCCCTCTTTAACAGCTCGCCGGTACCGGCAACCACAACCTCCACCTTGATGCCGGTATCCTTCTCAAACTCGGGGATGACCGCATTGTTCAAGGCTTCGCTTCGGGCTGTGTAGACCACAAGCACGGGTTCCTCTTCACCGGAAGCGGCTGCCTGTGCGCCGGAATCCGCCTGCGTGCCGGAATCTGCCTGGGTACCGGCTGCTTCTGTCTTGGCAGGCTCCGCAGGCGCCTTTGCGCCGCCTGCGCCGGAACATCCGGTAGCTGCCAGGGCTGCTGCCATGATACATGCGGTTACTTTCTGGAATTTTCTCATTCTAAATCGCTCCTCCCTTATGTGTTGGTTTACAGTTGTTCTTATAAGTCAATTTTATCATCTGGCAATGGAAAGTAAATCCGACAATCCTACAAAAAGGTGGAAAATAAACAACAGGCAGCCCGAAATGAGAGATAATTTCCAGACTGCCTGTGGATATGGCTGAATGCTTATTAATTTTAACTGACCGGATGCACTTGTTTATTTGTTTTTCTTGCTGTCCTTGCTTTTCTTACCTTCCTTGCCCTCTTTGGCAGACTTCTTATCGCCCTTTTTTGACTTCCCGGCTTTCTTGGACTTATCACCTTTGGGGGATTCGGATTTTTTTGCCTTGGCCGGGGATTCAGCGGCCTGGGACTGTCTGGCTGTTAAGCTGGAGGCGTCCGTAAAACCGGAGGCCTCCGTTAGGCTGGAGGCGTCCGATAAACTGGGGGCATCCTCGGGGCCGCCTTCCGGGACATACTCTATGATGTCGCAGATGCCGCAGCCCAGGATGGTGCACAGGGTATCAAGAGTGTGTGTGGATACGTGCATGTTCTTCTTCAGGCGGCCAATCTGGCCCGCACTGAAATTGTGCCGTTTAATCAGCCTGTACTGGGTCATGCCGCAGGCTTCCATGGTGACCCAGAGACGGTCATAGCGGATCATAGGGTTTCCTCCTCTTTATGTGGTTATTATCAATAACCGGATTATAACATGGAGGCCGCGTAAATACAAGGATGATTGGTAAAAATGGGAATAAAAGAGAGGTTTTTGGGCATAGTTAGGAGTGAACAAAGAGATAGAGCTGAAGGAGGATTTTATATGACGGATTTTAAGTCAAGCGAGACAGCAAAAAACCTGATGCGGGCATTTGCAGGAGAGAGCCAGGCAAGGAACCGCTACACCTTTGCGGCAGGGCTGGCCAAGGAGCAGAAGATGCCCATGGTTGAAATGGTATTCCGGTACACGGCTGACCAGGAAAAGGAGCACGCAGAGATTTTCTATGACTATCTGAAACCGCTGGATAAGGAAACCATATTCATTGACGGTGGTTATCCGGTGGACCTGGAGAAGAATACCCTGGCCCAGTTAAACGCGGCTGCCCACAATGAATATGAGGAGCATGACGTGGTATACAAATCCTTTGCAGAGGTGGCTGAAAAGGAAGGCTTTACCCAGATTGCAGCCACCTTCCGCATGATTGCAGGGATTGAGAAGACACACGGGGAACGCTTCCGTTATCTGGCAGACCTTCTGGGAGAAGGAAGGCTTTATGCGCGGGAGGAAAAGAACAGCTGGGTATGCACCAACTGCGGATACATTTATGAGGGGGAAGAGCCGCCCCAGTACTGCCCGGTCTGCCATCACGACCAGGGATATTTCGCAGGCCAGGAACTTTCACCGTGGTACCTTAAAGCCTGACCCTGCTGCCAGGGGACCCCTTTGCCAAAGGCCTGCCCGGGAATTTTGATTTTACAAAGCATGGGACAGATGGTATAATGTCCGCAGACATGGCGGACATTATACCCTGCTGTGATGGCGAAGGAGAATATCGGATGGCAAAGAAAATCAATGCAGTCATATTTGACCAGGATGGTCTTATGTTTGACACGGAGCGTCTGTCACTGGAGGGCTGGGAAAAGGCGGCCCGGAGATATGGCATCAGCCTGGATAAAGGGTTTTTAAGGGATCTGCGCGGCTGCAAGCCGGATAAGGTAAAGGCGGCGTTTCTAAATGAATTTGGAAGCAGCTTGGATTTTGATACCATATTTGAGGAAAAACGCAGGTATTCCTACCAGTGGATCAGGGAGAACGGGGTTCCGGTAAAGCCGGGGCTGAAGGAACTGCTTATTTATCTGAAGGAACAGGGCGTGAAGACGGCCGTTGCCACGGCCAGCAGCGAAGGCTGGACCCAGGGCAATGTAAAGGGCGCGGGGCTGGACGGATATTTTGACGGATACATATATGGGGATATGGTGAAGGAGGCAAAGCCGGATCCTGCCATTTTCCTTATGGCGGCAAAAATGCTGGGAGAGGAACCGGGCAGATGCATCATCCTGGAGGACAGCTTTAACGGCATAAAGGCAGCCCATGCAGGGGGATTCCTTCCCATAATGGTGCCGGACCAGGATGAACCGGATGAGGAACTGTCAAAACTCCTGACCGCCAGGTGCAGCAGCCTGACAGATGTAATCGGCCTGTTTGAGGACGGGACGTTTGAACCTGCCGGTGCAGGATCGGTACGGACAACTTAGAAGATGGAAGAGGAAGAAGCATTATATGTGGAGAGAAGCAGCTGTCTTAGCAGGCGCGGCGGGCTGTGCCTGCCTGGCCCTGTCTGAATATGAAAAAAAACATTTTTCCGTGGAGGCTGCAGCCATTGTCTCGGATAAGATTTACCGGGACAGGACAATTGTCTTTTTATCAGATTTACATAACAATGAATTTGGCTGCACCAACCAGAAGCTGGTGCAGGCCATCCACGGGCTGAAGCCGGATGCCGTGCTGTGCGGCGGGGATATGATGGTGAGCAAAAAAGGAAGCAGGGACATTGAGGTCCCTCTCCGGCTTTTTGAACAGCTGGCTGCCAGGTATCCTGTTTATTACGGGAATGGGAACCATGAAAACCGCATGACATGGAGACGGGATATCTATGGAAACCTGTATGAGGAATATAAGGGTGCACTCCAAAAGATGGGGGTTACCTATCTGGAGGACGATACCGTGCCCCTGGGAGAGGATATCCTTATAACAGGGGTGGACCTGGACCAGGATTTTTACCGTAAGGCCCTTTACCAGAAGCCGCCGGACATGGAAAGGGGATACCTGAGGAAAAAGCTTGGGCCGGCCGGGGAACCCGGAGACAGATTCAGGATCCTGCTGGCCCATTCGCCGCTGTATTTTGAGGCGTACGCTGACTGGGGCGCTGATTTGACGCTGTCCGGGCATTTTCATGGCGGGACCATACGGATTCCAGGTCTTGGGGGGGTCATGACCCCCCAGTACCAGTTTTTCCTGCCATGGTGCGCAGGGGATTTTGAGCGGGACGGGAAGCGGATGATTGTCAGCCGGGGGCTTGGAACCCACTCCATTAACATACGCCTGAACAACCGGCCCCAGCTGGCGGTGATATACCTGAAAAAGAAACAGGGAATGTTTGAAAAGGCAGATAATCTGTGATAATATAAAGTGGCTGAATTGTAAGTAAGAAGCAGGACAGGTGGGCACATGGAGACAATATCATATAAACTGGAGAATTTTGAAGGGCCTCTTGACCTTTTACTCCATCTGATTGAAAAGAATAAAGTTAATATCTATGATATCCCCATTGTGGAAATCACGGCACAGTACCTGGATTATGTGCGCCATATGGAACGGGAGGACCTGAATGTGGTCAGCGAGTTCCTGGTGATGGCCGCCACCCTGCTGGATATCAAGGCGAAAATGCTTCTCCCCAAGGAAGTGGACGAGGAAGGGGAGGAGATTGACCCCAGGGCTGAATTGGTACAGAGGCTGCTGGAATATAAACGGTATAAACTGATGGCGGATGAGCTGGCTGACAGGGAGGACGGCGCCCTGAAGCATTTATATAAAAGCCCTACCCTGCCCCCGGAGGTCGCCAGATATGAACCTCCGGTGGACCTGGATAAGCTGCTGGACGGGCTGACCCTTGCAAAGCTTCAGCGGATTTTCGAACAGGTAATGAAGCGCAAAGAGGACAAGATAGACCCAATCAGAAGTAATTTCGGAACCATTAAAAGGGAACCCATAAGCCTGGAGCAGAAGATTGGCCAGCTTTTGACCTTTGCCAGAAGCAGGAGGCATTTCAGCTTCAGACAGCTTCTGGAGGGACAGGCTGACAAGCTGGAGGTGGTGGTTACCTTTCTGGCCGTGCTGGAACTGATGAAGATAGGAAAAATCCAGCTGAAGCAGGAAGAGACCTTTGGGGACATGGAAATCGAAGCCCTGGAACAGGAGAGCGGTGAGATGGACCTGGATTTGGAGGGGCTGGATGATTTTGAAGGATAAACGGATGGTTAAGCGATGAGCAAGAAGGATAAAGTAGAGGCAATGGAGGCAGCCCGCGGTACTGTCAATACCCGTACCGGCAAGACTGTGGGGGCGGTGAAGAAGTCCGATGGAAACACACTGGGCGGAGGAAGGAATCCGGAAGGAACTGTGCCAGGCGGGGGAAGGAATCCGGAAGGAATTGCGCCAGGCGGGGGTAGGAATCCGGCAGGAACTGCGCCAGGCGCGGTAAAGCGTCCGGAAGGAAACGCTGCGGATATGGCGGACGGACGGGAACAGGCGGTTCCGGGACAGCTGGAGCTGACATTTCCGCCAACGGAGAATGAGAAGGAGCAGGAAGCCATTATTGAGGCGGTCCTCTTTACCATGGGCAATTCCGTGGAACTGCGCCAGCTGGCAGCGGCTATCGGCCAGGACCAGGACGTGGCAAGAAGGGCGGTGGAACGGCTGATAAAGCGGTACCGCTCGTCTAAAAGCGGTATGGAGATAACCCAGCTGGAGGACAGCTATCAGATGTGTACAAAGGCAGCGTACTATGAGAACCTGATCCGGGTGGCAGCCACCCCGAAAAAGCAGGTGCTTACCGAGGTGGTGCTGGAAACCCTTTCCATCATTGCCTATAAACAGCCTGTCACAAAGATGGAGATAGAAAAAATCAGGGGAGTCAAGTCGGATCATGCGGTAAACCGTCTGGTGGAGTATAATCTGGTCTACGAGGTTGGCCGCCTGGACGCACCTGGACGGCCTGCCTTGTTTGCCACCACCGAGGAATTCCTGCGCCGGTTCGGCGTGGGTTCTGTCCAGGACCTGCCGGATGTGGGGCCGGAGCAGGAGGCGGAAATCAAGGCCCAGGTGGAAGAGGAGCTTCAGCTGAAGCTGGAAGCCCTGCCGGATGGGACGGGGCAGGAGATGGCGGAGGAAGCGGAGCAGGAGATGCCGGAAGGACTGGAAAGACCGGAGGAAGCGGAGGCCCTCCACCTTAAAGAGGCAGCCGCCACAAGCGAAGAGTAAACAGGGAGTGATTCCCAAAGCAGGATAAGCGGAATATACTAAAATAAAAAGATACCGGAAAGTCCGCGATAAAAAGAATCGTGGAAAGGTAAAGATGGGATTATGCTTCAAAGTCTGATTTTAGTATTCGCTCTCTGTACAGATACCTTTGTAGCCAGCCTTGCTTATGGTGCAAACCAGGTTCATGTGTCCTGGGGAAAGGTGGCATTGCTGAATGGCATATGCAGCGGCTGCCTGGGCGCGGCCCTTGGGATGGGGAGTCTTATAGATGCCTTTATACCTGAAAACCTTACAAAGGTCATCTGCTTTGTATGTCTGTTTACCCTGGGGCTTGTAAAGCTTCTGGATTACAGCATCAAGGCTTTTATTAACCGTAACAGCTGTGTCCGCAGGGATTTGAGTTTTTCGCTGTCAGGACTTAAGGTGATTGTGAGTATTTACGGCAATCCCATGGCAGCGGATGCGGACGGGTCCCTTTCCCTTGGATGGAAGGAGACCGTATTCCTGGCATTCGCAATGTCCATTGACAGTCTGGTGGCCGGAACCATGGCTGCATTTCTGGATATCCCGGCAGGATTGACCCTGCTTCTGTCTTTTCTGGTGGGCATGTGCATGATGTACGCCGGGTTATGGCTGGGAGCCAAGGTGGCCTCCAGGTGGAAGTGTGACCTGTCCTGGATCAGCGGGGCCCTTCTCATGATACTGGCCCTGACAAAGATATTGGCATAAGGTGTGGGTCCTGCATCTGCATGCAGGCGTAAGCCTTTGCGGCAGGGGACATCAAAAAGGCGCCCTTTTGCAGGCAGCGGAATCAACTGCCTGACCAAAAGCGCGCCTTTTTGTCCATGCAGATGAAAGGATACTGCATGCTGCCTTCTGTATGGTATATCCGGTATTAACGGGTCTGGTCCCTGGCCGATAAGCCTTCCATGTAAGACTCGGCACGCGCCTTGTCTGTCTGGTCCAGTTTGTCATAAAGGTCCAGGATCCGGGCCTGCTGTTCGTTCAGTGTCACCTGTACGCCGTCCGTGCTGTAGAACTGGGCAATGGTAATGCCCATGACCTCGCAGATGCGGCGGATAGTCGGGATACTGGGGACTGTTGTACGCCGGAACAGGTTTCCTATATTATTGGGAGAGGTATCCATCTCTATGGCCAGCCGGTAATGGCTCCATCCCCGTTCCTGGCATAGTTCTTCGATGCGTTCCAGCTCAAAACTCATTTTTTCACCACCATTGTCTGATTTCTTCCAAAGCTTTTGTACTATTGTATCCCAGCAGCGAAGAAAACATTAGGCTGAAAAATAATGTATAGATATGCACTATATAGTGAATAATGGGGAATTTAAAATAAGAAAGCAGTATTTTGCCAATTAATTTCATGATGGCATGCACAGGAGAGGGCATCAGTTCCTTTTATCCTCCTGTTCCTTTGTACTGCCCGTATAACCAAACATGGTGTTCGGGTCTACCTCAAAGAACCTGCACAGTATCATTACCTCAATATCAGTGGCAAGCCGCTGGCCCTTTTCTATCCTGAGGATGGTAAGTTCCGTGAAGCTGTATCCCTGCTGCTGGAGTTTTATGGCTAGTTTCCTCTGCGACAGCTTCCTATCCTTGCGAAGCTGGCAGAGACGTTCACCAATCAGGTTTTTTCTGGGTTCGAGATTGTAAGAAATTTTCATGAAGTTCCCTCTGTAAGCTCTGTATATTTCTAATGATGAAGCAGTGTTTTTCATTGTAATGTGATTTAATCCAACTTTGGTATCTAATAATGAAGTATAAAAAATAAAGTAGAAAAATCCATTGGTTTATGATAGACTGATAAAGACATTTTATACTGCCAGACCAAAAGAAAGGAAGCAGCATTTTTCCGGGCCAGGGCAGAGGTTTCAGACAGGAGGACACATGCAGAGGATCGCAAAATTTGAAAAGATAAGTTTCGGACAGTTTAAGACTGACTGGATTGATACATTTCCAGGGACATCCCAGGAAGCGGTGACACAGATATATGAGGGAATACAGATGCCCAGGCGGGCCACCTCAGGCTCGGCCGGTTATGATTTTTTTACTCCGGTGGAGATAACTTTAAAGCCAGGTGAGACAATCAAGGTACCAACAGGAATCCGTGCCAATATGGAGGAGGGCTGGGTCCTGCAGATATTTCCGCGCAGCAGCCTGGGATTCAAGTTCCGTCTCCAGCTGAATAACACGGTGGGCATCATTGACAGCGATTATTATTACTCGGATAATGAGGGCCATATGTTCATCAAGGTGACCAATGACACCAATGAGGGCAGGACGGTTGAGCTGAAGCCGGGAACCGGTTTCGCCCAGGGAATCTTCCTTCCGTTCGGGATCACGGCGGATGATGCATGTACCAGTTCACGCAACGGCGGATTCGGAAGCACGGATGTGAGGTAGGAAGCATATGGCGAATCGGGGAACACGCAAAGGGTACAGCGGACAAAAACCCCAGGGTAATGGTTATTACCGCGGGGCAGGGGGACGGCCGGTTGATAATGAAAGGAGAAGGAAGCGCAGAAGAAAGCGTATCATGAAGGCATTGATTGCCTGGGCGGTGTGCATCCTCTTAGTCGGGCTGATCGCAGTGGGGACGGTCAGGGTGGTTTCGTCCGTGGCCTCCTCAAAGAAAAGGCAGTTCCGCCAGGACGGGATTGAGAAGCTGGTTTCCGGTGATTACACAGGGGCCATTGAGGCCTTTGACACGGCATTGGAAAAGTCGGGAAAAAAGTCCGATGGGTTTAACTCGGACGTGCTGGGCTACCGGGCCGAGGCCGAATATAAGCTGAGGGATTATGAGGCGGCTGTCCACACCTATGGCCTGCTGCTGGAGATGAAGCCGGATACGGCTGTATACCTGTATGCACAGAGCATGTGTTACGCCCATCTGGGGGACACGGATAATGCCATTGACCGTTATCATGCAGGGAATGCGGTCCAAAAGGAGGACAAGGATGAGGCGGGCAGGCAGGAGGCGCTGTTTGCGGCAGGAGGCGCCTGTGTGGATGCAGGCGAGTATGAAAAGGCCATGGGCCTTTACCAGGATGCAATCAGGGAAGGGGTAAAGCATGGACAGGTTTATAACCAGATGGGCCTTTGCCAGATGGCTGAAAAGGATTACCAGGGTGCTCTTGATTCGTTTAATCAGGGATATGAGACATTCGTGACAGGGCACAGCCTGGGTTCCGGCGCCGAACCGGCCCAGGCAGCAGCGGCCCTTAACGCGGATGCCCGGGCAGACATGGCCCTTTTAAAGGAACTGGTGTATAACAGGGCCGTGGCCTACGAATACTTATCAGAGTACAAGAAAGCACTGGGGCTGTTTGAGGATTATGTCAGTGTCTTTGGTCCCAATGAAGACGCGGAACATGAAATTGCATTTTTGAAAACAAGATAGGATGGCAGATTTGATTGATTTAGAAGAATTACAGGAAAAGGTTATATTGATTGCAGTCAGCACGGGAGAGGAAGATGGAAGCAATGCTTCCCTGGACGAGCTGGAAGAGCTGGCGGCCACGGCAGGCGCGGTGACGGTGGGACGGGTGATACAGAACCGTGAACGGATCCATCCGGGTACCTACCTTGGAAAAGGAAAGATAGACGAGGTAAGGGACCTTGTGTGGGAACTCCACGCAACCGGCGTCATCTGCGATGATGAGCTGTCACCGGCCCAGCTGCGCAATCTGGAGGATTCCCTGGACACCAAGGTCATGGACCGGACCATGGTCATACTGGACATCTTTGCATCCAGGGCCAGCACGCGGGAAGGCAAGATCCAGGTGGAACTGGCCCAGTTAAAATACAGGGCCGTGCGCCTGGTAGGCATGCGCAACTCCCTGTCACGCCTGGGCGGCGGCATCGGCACCAGGGGGCCGGGTGAGAAGAAGCTGGAAACAGACCGCCGTCTGATCCATCAGCGGATTTCACAGCTGAAGGAAGAGCTGGAGGATGTGAAGCGCCACAGGGAGGTGACCAGGCAGCAGAGGGGGAAGGATTTTGCCCTTACAGCGGCCATTGTGGGTTATACCAATGCCGGCAAGTCAACCCTGTTAAACCGTCTGACCGGAGCAGGGATCCTGGCTGAGGACAAGCTGTTTGCAACCCTGGACCCCACCACACGGAGCTTTGTCATGGAGGACGGGCAGCAGATCCTCCTGACGGACACGGTGGGGTTCATACGCAAGCTTCCCCATCACCTGATTGAGGCTTTTAAGAGCACCCTGGAGGAGGCGCGCTACAGCGATATCATCCTTCATGTGGTGGACTGTTCCAACCCACAGATGGATATGCAGATGCATGTGGTGAAGGAAACCCTTCGTGAACTGGGGATCGTGGACAAGACCACGGTGACCGTGTTCAATAAGACGGACCGTTTTAAGGAGCAGGGGACGGAAGACGGGATGCATCAGATTCCCAGGGATTTTTCCTCTGACTACCAGGTAAGGATTTCGGCAAGGACAGGAGAGGGGATTGACGGGCTGGAGCAGATCCTCAGGACCATCATACGCAGCAGGCGCATTTTCCTTGAAAAGGTATTCCCCTATTCCCAGACAGGGCGGATCCAGACCATCCGCAGGTATGGCCAGCTGCTGGAGGAGGAGTACAGGGACGACGGTGTGGCTGTGAAGGCATATGTGCCGGCAGAACTTTTTGCAGGTCTCTATTCGGACGATAAAGGGTGAGGCGGCAGGGGCATTTTTCAAAACCCTGATAGAATAAGGCTTTGCGGTCATTTATCAAAAGTGTTATAAGTACAGATAATAAGACACAATATCTAGTTTAACACAAAATGTTATACATAGATATTGTGTTTTTGACTGCTGTCTGCTATAATGGGTTCGTGGCTCGCTCCTGTATGGGAGAGGGCCGCGCATTGCAAGTGAGTGAAGGTTTGAAAGGAGCAAGCGGTATGATTCAGGTGGTAAAAAGGGATGGTGAGAATGCTGAGTTCAGTCTGAACAAGATTACGGAAGCAATCAAAAAGGCATTCAAAGCAACGAAAAAAGATTACAATAACGAGATTCTGGAGCTGCTGTCTTTAAGGGTAACTGCAGATTTTCAGGATAAGATGAAAGAAGGTATGATTTCCGTTGAGGAGATACAGGACAGTGTGGAGCACGTCCTGGAGCAGACCGGATATACGGATGTGGCCAAGGCCTACATTTTATATAGAAAACAAAGGGAAAAGATACGGAACATGAACAGCACCATCCTGGATTACAAGGATGTGGTCAACAGCTATGTCAAGGTGGAGGACTGGCGCGTGAAGGAAAACTCCACGGTTACATATTCCGTAGGAGGACTGATTTTAAGCAACTCAGGGGCGGTCACTGCCAATTACTGGCTCAGCGAGATTTATGACCATGAGATTGCCGAAGCCCACCGCAATGCTGACATCCATCTCCACGACCTGTCCATGCTTACCGGTTACTGTGCCGGATGGTCCTTAAAGCAGCTTCTGCTGGAAGGCCTTGGGGGCATTACAGGTAAGATTACCTCATCCCCTGCAAAGCATTTATCCGTGCTGTGCAACCAGATGGTCAACTTCCTTGGAATCATGCAGAATGAGTGGGCCGGGGCCCAGGCATTTTCATCCTTTGACACCTACCTTGCCCCTTTTGTTAAAGCTGACAATTTAAGCTACCCCGAGGTAAAGAAGTGCATCGAGTCCTTTATCTACGGCGTGAACACCCCCAGCCGCTGGGGAACCCAGGCTCCGTTTTCCAATATCACCCTGGACTGGACGGTCCCGGATGACATGGCTGAGATGAATGCCATTGTGGGCGGCAGGGAGACGGATTTTAAGTACAAGGACTGCAGGAAGGAAATGGATATGATCAACAAGGCATTCATCGAGACCATGGTCGAGGGCGATGCCAACGGACGCGGGTTCCAGTATCCCATTCCTACCTATTCCATTACCAATGATTTTGACTGGTCTGACACGGAGAACAACCGGCTTCTCTTCGAGATGACCTCCAAATACGGTACGCCGTACTTTTCCAACTACATCAACAGCGACATGCAGCCAAGCGATGTGCGAAGCATGTGCTGCCGCCTCCGTCTGGACCTGAGGGAACTGCGCAAGAAGACCGGCGGTTTCTTTGGCGCCGGTGAGAGCACCGGCTCTGTGGGGGTTGTTACCATTAACATGCCAAGGATTGCATACCTGGCCAAGGACGAGGCTGATTTCTACGGGAAGCTGGACCACATGATGGATATCTGCGCCCGTTCCTTAAAGACCAAGAGGGAAGTCATCACCAAGCTTTTGAACCAGGGCCTGTACCCATACACCAAACGGTATCTGGGAACATTTGAGAACCACTTTTCCACCATCGGCCTTCTGGGCATGAATGAGGCCGGACTGAACGCAAAGTGGGTCAGGAAGGACATGACCCACAGGGAGTGCCAGGAATTCACCCGTGATGTGCTGAACCACATGAGGGAGCGGCTGTCTGATTACCAGGAGATGTACGGCGACCTGTACAACCTGGAGGCAACCCCGGCTGAATCCACCTCCTACCGTCTGGCCAAGCATGACAAGGCGCGCTATCCGGAGATCATCACGGCCGGCGCAGAGGGCGAGACACCTTACTATACCAACAGTTCCCATCTGCCCGTGAATTACACGGCCGATGTGTTTGATGCCCTGGACATCCAGGATGAGCTGCAGACCCTGTACACGTCCGGCACCGTGTTCCACGCTTTCCTGGGAGAGAAGCTGCCTGACTGGAAGGCGGCAGCCAACCTGGTGCGCACCATTGCTGAGAATTATAAGCTGCCGTACTACACCATGTCACCCACCTATTCCATCTGCAAGAGCCATGGGTACCTGATTGGCGAGCATTTTACCTGTCCGATCTGCGGGGAGAAGGCAGAGGTATACAGCAGGATAACCGGATACTACCGTCCGGTCCAGAACTGGAATGAAGGAAAGTCCCAGGAGTACAAGGACCGCACCAACTATGATATCAGCCATTCCAGGTTAAAGCACGGCGTGTCCAGGATTACGGCTGCCGGACAGCCAAAGCAGGCTGTTGCTGGAAACCAGACAGGCAGCGCCCAGAAGGCAGCGGCGCCGGCCCAGCTTTACCTGTTCACTACCAAGACCTGTCCAAACTGCAGGTCCGCCAAGGAATTCCTAAGGGGATGGGATTACCAGATCATAGATGCGGAGGAGCACCCGGAGCTGGCTGAAAAGTTCAGCATCATGCAGGCGCCTACCCTGGTGATTGTAAGGGATGGAATCGTGCAGAAGTTTGCCAATGCGTCCAACATCAGGAAGTTTGTGGAGCAGGAACCGGCAGAAACCGCAAAAGCATAAGGAAGAATGATGGATTTATTGTATATGTTCATGGGGGCCCTGTGCCTGGCAGAAGGAATCGCTTTATTCACAGGGAAGGATTTCCTTATGTTTGTGGGGTCCACAAAAAAGGAAGATTACGACTTGGATAAGGTGTTCAGGGTTGAGAAGTGGGTATTCACGGCCGATGCTGCGTGCAGCTTCGGCGTGGGTGCCAACCGCCTTCCAGGCACGGTGGAGGCAATCCTGCTGGCTGTGTTTGGCGCCACCCTGTTCATCCACGTGTATGTGTTTAAGAGCAGGAAGTTCCGCAGTCATGAATGACAGCAAAAGAGGGCTGCTGCCCCACAAGTTGGGGCAGCGGCTTTTTTGGTTGTCGGAGCGTATATGGCTGGATATCTGAGGAATGTTACAGGCAGGTGATGCTGCTAATCGATCTTCGCTTTATCCAGCGCCGTGTTAATGGCATTTAAAAGCGCGGTTGAGGTATAACGTGAGGCGCTTTGATATGTAAGGTTCTCTGTGGACTGGGTGCTTACAATCTGGCTGGCCAGATCGTCCAGCGTGGGCTGCATCAGGGGATACATGGTGGTGACAGCTTCACTTAAGGGAACCAGGTCAATGGAATTGATTCGGTCTTTATCCACGGTTACTTCCACGTTCACATTCTCGCTGCCAAGGGTAAGGGCTGCGCTGTATACGCCTGGGACATAGGCAGCTGCCTGTGCGGAGACTGCAGCGGTGTCCTTCTTTGGCCGGAACATGATGAAGCAGAGAGTAACTAAAAGGATTGCAAGGCCTACGAAGATTGCGGTGTAGATGATTTCTTTCATCCGCAGCACCACAATTTTGGTTTTAGAGCTCATAGTCAGGACCTCTAAGATAGTTTGTTAAAGCTTATGATGGCAATTAGGGAAATATGAGAGATTTTCATTGTCCCGTGAGATTGAAGGAGAGATAAAAGTGGCATTACAGTTCATATTGGGAGGAGCCGGTTCAGGAAAGACAAGATACCTGTATGAGACGGCAATCAGGGAGTCCATGGAGCATCCGGACACACAGTATCTGGTGGTGGTGCCGGAGCAGTTTACCATGCAGACCCAAAAGGAAATCATACGCCTTCATCCGCGGCACGGCGTGATGAATATTGACATCCTGAGCTTTAAGCGCCTGGCTTACCGGGTGTTTGAGGATTTGGGCATCAGCCTTCCCGTGGTGCTGGACGACATGGGCAAGTCCATGGTCATCCGCAAGGTGGCTGGCATGAAACGTTCAAAGCTGGGTCTGTACGGCCATCATCTGGAACAGTCCGGTTTTATCAACCAGCTGAAATCCCAGATATCTGAATTATACCAGTATGGCATTACGCCGGATATGCTCAGTGAAGTGATGAGGGAGGCAGGTAACCCCCTGCTGAAGCAGAAACTGGAGGACCTGGAGCTGATTTACAGCGGGTTCAGGCAGTATATAGAGGAGCATTATATCACGGCAGAGGAAATACTTGATATCCTGTGCAGGGAACTGCCAAAATGGGAAATCCTCAGGGACAGCGTCATCCTTCTGGACGGTTTTACAGGATTTACACCGGTGCAGTACAGGCTGGTGGAGCTGTTCCTGCTTCATGCCAGGAAGGTGCTGTGCTCCGTGACCATTGACCCGAGGGCCAATGCCTATCAGGAGGGCAGCATCCAGCATCTGTTCTACATGGGAAAGCATACGGTGTGCAGGCTGGATTGTATGGCAAAGCGCCATGGGATTGCCAAGGAACCGGATGTTATCTGCAGCCGCAGGCCGGCATGGCGGTTTGTGGAAAGCCCGGACCTGGATTTCCTGGAGCAGAACCTGTACCGATATTATGGAAATGTCTGGGACAGGCCCGCAGACCATGTGGTGATATATAAGAGCCGCGGCCCTGCCGGGGAGGCTTCCTATGTGTGCAGCCGGATAGAACAGCTGGTTCAGGAGGAAGGACTGCGTTACCGGGATGCGGCCGTGATTACAGGGGACCTGGCTTCCTATGGAAGGGAGCTGTCCCATCAGTTTGATGAGGCGGGAATCCCGTATTTCCTGGATGATAAGAAAAGCATTATGGAAAATCCCCTGGTGGAATTGATACGGGCTGCCCTGGAGACCATCCGGGATTTTTCCTATGAAAGTGTGTTCCGGTACCTGAAGACAGGGCTTGTGTATGAACGGGAAGGGAATGAGGGGGTGCCGGAGGCCGGGGACATGCCGGGGCCTGGAAATATGCCGGATTCCGGAAACGCCGGACGTTCGGAAAATACCGCGGTGTTTGACGGTTCCAGGGAACATACCGGACTGATGACGGACCGGCTGGAGAATTATGTGAGGGCCTTGGGCATCCGGGGCTGGAAGCGCTGGGAATCCCAGTGGGAAAAGCCCTGCCGGGGCAGTGAGAAGCTGAACCTTAAGGAATTGAACGCGTACCGACAGTGGATCCTTGAACCCCTCCGCCCGCTCAGGGAAGCGTTTAAGGAAGAGGGGGCCACCATTGGGTCCGTGACCGCCGCGCTCAGGGAATATCTGGAGCGCATGGGGCTGCGGGGAAAGCTGGAGGATTACAGTGGATTTTTCCGTGAGAGGGGCAACCCGGGGGATGAGAACCTGGCCAGGGAGTATTCCCAGGTATATGACAGGGTGCTGGAGCTTTTGGGGCGTCTGGAAGGCCTTTTGGGCGCTGAAAAGACGGATATGAAGAATTATTCCCAAATCCTGGATGCAGGCTTTGGGGAAATCAAGGTGGGCGTCATACCGGCCACCATTGACCAGGTCATGGTGGGGGATATCACAAGAAGCCGTCTGGAGGATGTGAAGGTACTTTTCTTTGTGGGTGTCAATGAAGGTACGGTTCCCCAAAGGAAAAGTGGCGCCAGCCTTCTCACGGACAGGGACAGGGCGGTGTTTAAGGAATTTAACATGGAACTGGCGCCTACGGCCAGGGAGGATGGATGCATCCAGAAGTTCTACCTGTACCTGATGATGGCAAAACCCTCCCGCCGTCTGGTGCTGACCTATGCGGGCATGTCCTCGGAGGGCAAGAGCCAGAGGCCATCCAGCCTGATTGGCGAGGTACAAAAGCTGTTCCCGGGAATTCCCGTGCTGGATGAAGGTTTAGTGGACTGGCCTGTACGCACGGTCAGGGACGGAAGGGAACGGCTCATAGACGGCCTGAGGAAGCTTCGGGAGGAGAAGGAAGGCGAAACCGCCAAGGCGCCGGAGGGCCGGGATGCAGAGGAAAATGCATTCATGGAACTGTACCGTTATTTTTATTGTTCCGACGGGCACAGGGAAAAGGTAAAGCAGCTGGTGGACGCGGCCTTTTATTCCTATGAGGAGAGGGGGATAGGGCGGGCGGCTGCCAGGGCGCTTTACGGTCAGTCCCTTCAGGGCAGCGTCACGCGGCTGGAGCAGTTTGCATCCTGCGCCTACGCCCATTTCCTCAAATACGGCCTGGAACTGATGGAACGGCAGGAATATGAGCTGGCGGCAGTGGATATGGGCAACCTGTTCCACCAGTCCATTGACAGGTGCTTTGCAGTGATGAAGGAGAGGAAACAGGACTGGCGCGGCCTGACCGAGGAAGGCCGGAAACAGCTGGTAAAGGAATGCGTTGCCCGGGTCACAAAAGAGTACGGCAATACCATCATGGCCAGTTCGGCGCGCAACGCCTACCTGGCTGGCAGGGTGGAACGGATTACGGACAGGACCATATGGGCATTGGCCGAGCAGGTGAAGAAGGGTGATTTTGAGCCCACGGGATTTGAGGTCTCCTTTTCAGCCATTGATAACCTGAAGGCCATGCGCATCCGTCTTTCCGAGGATGAGGAACTTATGCTTCGGGGGCGGATTGACCGGATGGATCTGTGTGAGGACGGGGAACACGTATATGTGAAAATCATTGATTACAAATCAGGCACCACTGCTTTTGACCTGGCCGCCCTGTACTATGGACTGCAGCTGCAGCTGGTGGTCTATATGGATGCTGCCGTGGAGATGGAAGAGAGGAACCATCCGGATAAGGAAGTGGTCCCTGCCGGCATTTTCTATTATCATATCAACGACCCTCTGGCCGACAGGCAGGAGGGGATGACGGTGGAGGAGATTGAGAAGCAGATCCTGCGCCAGCTGAGGATGGACGGGCTGGTGAACAGTGAACTGGATATTATCTGCCATCTGGACAGGGATATCCAGAAAGAGTCGGATGTGATACCTGTGGCCATCAAAGACGGGTATGTCCAGGAGAGCCGCTCCAGCGTTGCCAGTACCAGGCGGTTTGAGGATTTGCGCAGGTTTGTCAATCATAAGCTAAGGGAAGCCGGGCAGGATATATTGAAGGGGAATATTGACCTGAAGCCTTATAAGCAGACGGCCAGGACAGCCTGTGACTACTGTCCGTACCACGCTGTATGCGGTTTTGACACCAAGACAGCCGGTTATGGCTACCGCAGGCTGGCCGGGCTTAAGCCTGAGGATATCTGGGCGCAAATATCCCCGGTGGAGGAAGAGGAGAACGATGGCAGTAAAATGGACTGAAAAACAACAGCAGGTAATTGACAGCAGGAACCGGAACCTTCTGGTGTCCGCTGCAGCCGGCAGCGGCAAGACCGCGGTCCTGGTGGAGCGTATCATCCAGATGATAAGCGAGGGTGACCATCCATTGGATATTGACCAGCTGCTGGTAATGACCTTTACCAATGCGGCTGCGGCTGAGATGCGTGAACGGATTGGTGCGGCTGTGGAGAAAAAGCTTAAGGAGCACCCTGAGGATGAGCATCTGTGGCTTCAGGCAGCCCTGATACCCCAGGCCATGATTACCACCATTGACAGCTTCTGCCTGAATATCATCCGAAGCCATTTTAACAGCCTGGACATAGACCCCTCCTTCCGTATCGGGGATGAAGGGGAGTTATCCCTCTTAAGGGGGGATGTGATGGGGGAAATGCTGGAAGCCTGTTATGAGGAAGGCGATGAGGCATTTACCGGTTTCGTGGAACACTTTGGCCGCGGGAAGTCCGACAAGGGAATCGAGGATGTGATACTTCAGGCATGGCAGTTCTCCCAGAGCCATCCATGGCCTTTCCTTTGGCTTAAAGAATGCAGGCAGGAGCTGGATGAAGAGAATCTGGAGGAGATGGAGAAAAGCCCCTGGATGAGGTTCCTGTTTCAGGATACGGCCCGGCAGATGGAAGAACTTGGCGGGCAGCTGGATAGGGCCCTTGAGGTGTGCAGGGAGGAAAACGGACCACTGGCATACGAGCCCATGCTTATGGGTGACAGGATGAAAATCCAGGCAATCGGGGCCGCTGCCCGTGAAGGCCGGTATGAACAGCTGTACCAGGGTCTTATTAATATGAATTTTGACCGTCTGGCTTCCATCCGCAGTAAGGAGATTGACGGGGACAAGAAATCCTTTGTCACGGCCTGCCGCGACCGGGTCAAGAAGGCCCTGGGCAGATGCAGGGAGCTTTACGGTTCCCAGAGCCCCCATGAGGTGGTGGAAAGCATCCGGGGGACCAGGGTGGTGATACACAAGCTGCTGGAGCTGACAGAACGGTTTGATAATGAATACAGGGCAGCAAAAAAGGAACGGAACATGCTGGATTTTAATGATTTGGAGCATCTGGCCCTGGAAGTGCTTTTAGAGAAGGATCCGGACTGGAAAGAAGGGGAGGACCCGGCTGCTGCCCGGCGTCCGTCCCCGGTGGCGGATGAACTGAGCCGTCAGTATGAAGAAATCCTGGTGGACGAGTACCAGGACAGCAACTATGTCCAGGAAGCCCTGATAACCAGCATTTCCAGGGAACGGTACGGGCATCCCAATGTGTTCATGGTAGGGGATGTGAAGCAGAGCATCTACCGGTTCCGGCTGGCCCGCCCTGAATTATTCATGGAAAAATATGAATCCTATGCATCTGCGGACAGCCAGTACCAGATGATTGAGCTTCAGCAGAATTTCCGCAGCAGGGAGTCGGTGCTCACCAGTGTCAATGATGTATTTTACCAGATAATGACAAAGAATCTGGGCGGAATCACATATACAAAGGATACGGCCCTGTATCCGGGGGCCGTATTCAAGGACGCGGGGCCGGATACGGTCATTGGAATGGACTGGGAAAAGGGAGGCAGCGCCCTGTCCGCAGGTACTCCTTCGGAACTGCTGCTGGCGGATACCGGGTCCGGGTCACTGAAACAGCTGGATGAGGACGCCATGGATTACACTGCAAGGGAATTGGAAGCCAGGATGACGGCCAGGCGTATCCGGGAACTGGTCAGCAGTGACAAGGGACTGCTGGTATGGGACAAGGAAAAAGAGGCATACCGCAGGGCCAGGCTGGGGGATATCGTAATCCTCCTGCGCAGCATGACCGGATGGTCGGAAGTCTTTGTCAATGTGCTTATGAACGAGGGAATCCCTGCCAGCGCCCAGACCAGGACCGGGTATTTTAACACCGTGGAGGTGGAGACCATATTGAGCCTGCTGTCAGTGATTGATAATCCCATGCAGGACATTCCCCTGGCAGCCGTGATGCGCTCTCCCATAGTGGGCATGAGTGATGAGGAAATGGCCTGGATGGTGGCTGCGTTTAAGAAAAACAGTAAAAAAGGACAGGACAGGGGTGTGTACGGGGCCTGGTCCATGTGGATGGAGCCTGATTCTGAAACGGTTCAAAAGGTGCCCGAAGAAGCAGCTGCATCCATCAGGAAAAAGCTGTCCTGCCTGTCCGGGCTTTTAGAAACGCTGCGCAGGGAAGCCGGATACCTGCCGATCCATGAGCTGCTGTACCGTGTATACAGGGACAGCGGGTATTATGATTATGTTTCCGCCATGCCTGCAGGCGAGACCAGAAGGGGTAACCTTGATATGCTGGTGGAAAAGGCGGCTGCCTATGAGGCCACCAGCTATAAGGGCCTGTTTCATTTTGTACGCTACATTGAGAGGCTTAAGAAGTTTGATACGGATTTCGGGGAGGCGGCCACGGCAGGCGAGCAGGATAATACGGTCCGCATCATGAGTATCCATAAGAGCAAAGGCCTGGAGTTCCCGGTGGTATTCCTGTCCGGTATGGGGAAACGTTTTAATAAGCAGGACGCCTATGGCCGGATACTGCTGGATGCGGACCTGGGGGTGGCGGCTGATTACCTGGACCTGGATCTGAGGGTGAAGGCCCCCACGCTTAAGAAACAGGCGCTGAAGCGGCGCATGGAGCTTGAGACCATGGGCGAGGAGCTGCGCGTGCTGTATGTTGCCATGACCCGTGCCAAGGAGAAGCTGATCATGACTGCCACGGACCGCTCCCTGGAGGCCAAGCTGGCAAAATGGCAGGACAGCCTGGCAGTGGACGGCCAGATCCCCTATACAATCCTGTCGTCGGCAGGCTCCTGCCTGGACTGGCTTCTGATGGCCAGACCAGCTGTCCCGGACAGCCATTTGCAGCTGCAATGTGTCCAGGTCAGGGACCTGGTAGGGGAGGAAGTGGGACGCCAGATAGTGAGGCAGATGACAAAGGAGGATCTGTTGTCCGTGGACAAAGACCAGGTCTATGACAGGGATTTTGGAGAACAGCTGGAAGCAGCAGTGAATTACAGGTACCCCCATATGGATGATACGGGACTGTATGCCATGGTATCTGTATCAGAACTTAAGAAACAAAGCCAGATTGGACGGTCTGAGGAGGCAATCGGAACCGGGGATGTGGGGACGGAGGGCGCGGTGCCGGAATTCCTGGAGCAGCCGGACCGTGGAACAGGGTACCTGGGTGCTGGGCCGGAAAAGAGGCCTGGGCCAAAAGGACAGGCAGGTCCGGATTCCGGCCAGGACCAGCCGGGAACACCCAGCCGCGGCGCATTGAGGGGAACCGCCTACCACGCTGCGCTGGAACACATATCCTTCCAGGATATCAAAAGTCCGGAGGAAACAGAGGCTGCCCTTGATGCGCTGGTGGAACAGGGATATCTGAACCAGGAAACCAGAGGGTTCATCCGCGCCGGGGATATATGGGCGTTTCTTGAAAGCCCCCTTGGCAGGCGCATGGCCAGGGCCCAGGCAGAGGGGCGTATCCACAAAGAACAGCAGTTTATCATCGGCATACCGGCCAGGGATATGGGGCGCGGGGATTCCGATGAACTGGTTTTAATCCAGGGAATCATTGACGCCTATCTGGAAGAGCCGGACGGCCTGGTACTCATTGATTATAAGACAGACCATGTGCCAAAGGGAAACAGGGAGCAGGGGGCGGCCATGCTGGCCCGGCGTTACCGGGTCCAGCTGGATTATTATGAGCGGGCCCTGACCCAGCTTACGGGCAAAAAGGTGAAGGAGCGTGTGATTTATTCACTGGCCCTTCAGCAGGGCATTGAAGTATAATAGAAAGGGGATGGGGTCATGACTGATCATAAACCAATCAAAACAGTTTCCATCATAGGGCTGGGGGCCATCGGAAGCTTTTTTGCCTTCCAGCTTAAGGCGGTTCTGGGAGACAGGCTGCGTATCATTGCAGGAGGAGAAAGAAAGGACAGGCTGGAACGGGAGGGAGTCACGGTTAATGGTGTGAATCATCATTTCCATATTGTTTCCCCGGACCAGGACTGCGGTGGGGATTATCCGGATCTGGCCATTATCATCACAAAATTCCCGGCCCTTTCCCAGGCAATCAAGGATATGAAGAACCAGATTGGACCGGATACCCTTATCATGGCTCCGCTAAATGGAGTGGAGGCAGAGGATATGGTGGCGTCCGTCTATGGCTGGGACAACCTTTTATATTCCCTGGCCAAGGTCAGCGTTGTCATGAAGGACGGCCAGGCATCCTTTAAACCTGACGCTGCCCGGATTGAATTCGGGGAAAAGAGGAACCAGGTAATCACGCCGCGGGTACGGGCTGTGAAGGAATTGTTTGAGGCGGCAGGTATCTGCTGTGTGGTTCCGGAGGACATGGAGCGGGCCATCTGGTTTAAATATATGTGCAATGTCAGTGAAAACCAGAGCGCGGCCGTGCTGGGCATTTCCTATGGTGCATGGCGCGTCAGCGGGGATGCCAACTTTATCCGGGAAGCCCTGATGCGTGAGGTGATTGCTGTTGCACGGAAAAAAGGAATCAGCCTGACAGAGGAGGACATGGAAAAACAGGTCCGGGTCCTTGGTGCGGTGCCGCCGGGGAATAAACCATCCACCCTTCAGGATATCGAGGCCGGACGCAGGACGGAAGTGGAGATGTTTGGGGGCACGATGATCCGCATGGGACGGGAACTGGGGGTGCCCACCCCGTATAATGAGATGTTCTATCATGCCATCAAGGTGCTGGAACAAAAGAATGAAGGACTTTTCTGAAAGGAGACAGGATGGGGCTGAATCCATTGGCCGGGGTTAGGGATGTGCTGTTCACTGCAGGGACGGCTGTATGATAAAAAGGCGCTGTGCTCCTTTGGGTTTTACCCTTGCGGCCGCACAGCGCCCTGTTGTTTAACGATTAGATTGCAACAGGAATCTTATGTTCAAATGCATGATACTGGTAATTCTCCAGGCGGAAGCTGGATGTGGTGAACTGATAGAAGTCTGTTACGGACGTATCAATGGCCAGGGTGGGTCCTGGATAAGGTTCTTTTTTCAGCAGCTCCTCCACCATCGGGATATGCCGGTCATAGATATGGGCATCTGCAATCACATGGACCAGTTCCCCTGCCATAAGGCCGCTGACCTGGGCAAACATGTGGAGCAGTATGGCGTACTGGCACACATTCCAGCTGTTGGCTGTGAGCATGTCCTGGGAGCGCTGGTTCAGGATGCCGTTCAGGGTGCGGCCGGAAACATTAAAGGTCATGCTGTAGGCGCATGGGTACAGGTTCATCTCATGAAGGTCGTGGTGGTTATAGATATTGGACATGATGCGCCTGCTTAAGGGGTTGTGCTTCAGGTCATGGAGGATCCGGTCCACCTGGTCAAAATCCCCTTCCTTATAGTGGTGCTTCACGCCCAGCTGGTAGCCGTAGGCCTTGCCGATGGAGCCATCCTCATCCGCCCAGGAATCCCAGATGTGGCTGTTCAGGTCATGGATGTTGTTGGACTTCTTCTGCCATATCCACAGCAGCTCGTCCACAGCTGACTTAAAGGCGGTCCGTCTAAGGGTAATGACCGGGAATTCCTTTGACAAGTCATAGCGGTTCACAATGCCGAAGCGCTTAATCGTATGGGCAGGCGTTCCGTCTTCCCATACCGGGCGCACATCGTAATCCGTATCCCACATACCGTTATCTAAAATATCCCTGCAATTCTGTATAAATATCTGATCTGAATAACTCATGCACATCTCTCCTTAAGTCAAATAATGAGCCTATTATAGCAGAGGTTGCCCTTGAAGTACAATGATAAAACATAGAAAATCTTTCTTTCCATGGCAATCCGTGCTATAATCTTTTTGTTTGAATCTGGAACATGCCGGAAACGAAAGGGACGGACCGGGGCATGTCCCAAACATGACCAAGGACAGGAGGCTATGGATGAATCTGATTGTAGCAGTGGATGAGAAGTGGGGAATCGGCAGGAACGGTGGTCTTCTGACCCATCTCCCGGGGGATATGAAATATTTCCGGGAGACAACCAGGGGAAAAGTGGTTGTCATGGGAAGAAAGACATTGGAAAGCTTTCCGGATGGAAAACCCCTGAAGAACCGGGTCAATATTGTACTGACAGGAAACCGGGATTACTGTCCCGGGGGAGTGACGGTCTGCCATGATGCGGGCCAGGTGCTTGAGGCCCTGAAACAGTATCCCGAAGAGGATATATTCATTATAGGGGGAGGGATGGTTTACAGGGAATTCCTTCCATATTGTAATAAGGCGTATGTAACCTGTATCCATCATGTTTTTGAGGCTGATACGGATTTTGTGGACCTGGACAGGACCGGGGAATGGGAAGTCACAAGCACCAGCCACATGCAGGAATACAATGGGATTACCTATGAATTTAAAGTCTATACAAGGAGGCAGGGCCTATGAACATCCTTGTGGCGGCCGACCGGCACTGGGCCATTGGAAAAGACGGACGCGGTCTGGTGACCATACCGGCTGACCAGCAGATGCTGATGCGGGAAACAGCGGGCAAGGTGGTGGTCATGGGCAGGAAAACCCTGGAAGGCCTGCCGGGAGCCCAGCCGCTGGGAAACCGCGTGAACGTGGTGCTGTCCGGGAACAGGGATTATAAGGTGAAAGGGGCACGGGTGTGCGGCAGCCTGGACCAGGCCTTGGAGGTGCTCTCTGCCTATGATACGGATGATATATATATCATTGGCGGGCTGAGCATATATGAGCAGTTCCTGCCCTATGTGGACACGGTCCATGTGACCCGTATTGACTATACCTATGACGCAGATACATTTTTCAGTAATCTGGAAAAAGATGGGGCGTGGGAAATGACCGGGGAGAGTGATGAACAGACGTATTTTGATCTGTGCTACACGTTTCAGAAGTTCCAAAGGAAGAAATAACCAAAAAAATTGTATATAACGACTAAAATCTAAAAAATTTTTAGAAATATTTGAAAAACCAGTTGTAACATGATGCAGAAAATGATAATATAAAGCTTGGGTAAGAGTAAATTCTCACAAGCAGGATGGGGGAATCCATATGAAGCAGGATGGAACATTATTTACATTGGAAAATGATGACCTTTTAGTTACAGTGGCAAGGCACGGGGCGGAACTGACCAGGATTTATGATAAAAAGGCCGGCAGGGAAATCCTCTGGGGCGCGGACCCGGCTGTCTGGGACCGTCATGCGCCTGTCCTTTTTCCTTTTGTGGGCAAATGCTACGAGGGCAGATATATCCATGAAGAAAAAGAGTATGCCATGCCCACCCAGCATGGATTTGCCAGGGACATGGAGTTTGAACCGGTGCTGTGCGACATGGATGAGTGCTGGTTTAAATTAAAGGACACGCCTGAGACATTTGCCAAATATCCATTCCATTTTGAACTGGAGATTGGACACAGGCTGGAAGGCCGCACCATTACGGTGATGTGGAAGGTGACCAACCAGGATTCCGGGGAAATGCTGTTCATGATTGGAGGGCATCCCGCGTTCCAGGTACCGGAGGGCCGGAGCATTTACGATTTCACCTTTGAATTTAACCGCCAAGGCTGCAGGGAAGGGCAGCACCAGGACAGCCTTCATTATCTTGCGCCCACGCCGGAAGGTTATGAGTCAGGGGAACTGCAGGGCACGCTTAAGCTTCAGGAGGGAAGGACGCCTCTGACAAAAGGGTTCTTTGACACAGCCCTTACCTATATGTTTGATGACGCCCAGGTCAGCAGTGTGAGCCTGCTTCTGGACGGCAGGCCATATGTTACCATGGGATGCAATGATTTCCCATATCTGGGTGTGTGGACCATGGAGGAGACCCACCCGTTTGTCTGCCTGGAGCCCTGGTACGGACTCTGTGCCTCAGATGGCTGCAAGGGTGAATTAAAGGACAGGAAAGGTATCATTTCCCTGCCTGGATGGGATAGCTGGAGCAGGAGCTATACCATTGAGGTAGGTTAACGAATATAACATTTTAACAAATCAGGAGGAGAACCATGTACAAGATTGTTAAGGCAGAATGCCTGGCAGACAAGATTTATCTGATGGACGTGGAAGCACCGCGTGTAGCCAGAGCCTGCCAGCCAGGTGAATTTGTAATCGTTAAGATGGATGAAGCAGGAGAGAGGATTCCGCTGACCATCTGTGATTTCGACAGGGAGAAGGGGCTTGTTACCATTGTATTCCAGACAGTGGGCGCTTCCACCGAGCGTATGGCAGGCTTTAAGGCCGGGGATTATTTCCAGGATTTTGTGGGACCTCTGGGCCAGCCTTCCGAGTTCGTTAAGGAAGACCTGGAAGAAGTGAAGAAGAGACGCTACCTTTTCGTGGCCGGCGGCGTTGGTTCTGCTCCTGTATACCCACAGGTTAAATGGATGAAGGAACATGGCATTGATGTAGATGTGATTGAAGGTTCCAAGACAAAGGACCTGTTAATCCTGGAAGATGAGCTGAAGGCAGTTGCAGGCAATCTTTACATAACAACAGATGATGGTTCTTATGAGCGCAAGGGCATGGTTACCGAGGTCATCAAGGACCTGGTTGAAAATGAAGGTAAGAAGTACGATGTCTGTGTTGCCATCGGTCCCATGATCATGATGAAATTCGTGTGCAGACTCACCAAGGAACTGGGCATCCCCACCATTGTCAGCCTTAACCCGATCATGGTGGACGGAACCGGCATGTGCGGCGCCTGCCGTGTGAGCGTTGGCGGGGAAGTGAAGTTCGCATGCGTGGACGGACCTGAGTTTGACGGACACCTGGTGGATTTTGACCAGGCCATGAAGCGCCAGCTGATGTATAAGACAGAAGAAGGCAGGGCTATTTTAAGGCTGCGCGAGGGCGCAACACACCACGGCGGATGCGGAAATTGCGGAGGTGAGGAATAATGGACGTATTAAAGAAGATACCGGTAAGGGAACAGGACCCGAAGGTAAGGGCAGCTAATTTTGAGGAAGTATGTCTTGGATACAACCAGGAGGAGGCCCAGGCAGAGGCACAGCGCTGCATCAACTGTAAGAATGCAAAGTGCATCCAGGGATGTCCGGTTGCAATCAATATACCCAAGTTCATTGCAGAAGTAAAGGACGGCAAGTTCGAGGATGCGGCCAACACCATCGCAGAGTCCAGCGCGCTGCCGGCTGTCTGCGGCCGTGTATGCCCCCAGGAGAGCCAGTGTGAAGGAAAATGTATCCGCGGCATCAAGGGCGAGCCAATCTCCATCGGAAAGCTGGAGCGTTTTGTGGCAGACTGGTCCAGGGAAAATGGATTCGTGCCTGCAAAGCCTGAGAAGACCAACGGCTTAAAGGTGGCCGTCATCGGTTCCGGCCCCGCAGGACTTACCTGCGCAGGCGACCTGGCTAAGATGGGGTACGAGGTGACCATATTTGAGGCGCTCCATGAGCCGGGCGGCGTGCTTACATACGGTATCCCGGAATTCCGTCTTCCCAAGTCCGGGGTTGTGCGCCCTGAGATTGAGAACGTGAAAAAGCTGGGCGTTGAGATTGAGACCAATGTCATCATTGGAAAGTCAGTGACCATTGACGAACTCATGGATGAAGAGGGCTTTAAGGCCGTGTTCATCGGCTCCGGCGCAGGACTTCCCAAGTTCATGGGAATCCCAGGCGAGAATGCCAGCGGCGTATTTTCAGCCAATGAATACCTGACCAGAAGCAACCTGATGAAGGCTTTCAGGGATGACTATGATACCCCGATTTACCTGGGCAAGAAGGTAGCGGTCGTGGGCGGCGGAAACGTGGCCATGGATGCTGCCAGGACAGCCCTCCGTCTTGGCGCGGAAGTGCATGTTGTATACAGAAGAAGTGAGGCAGAGCTTCCCGCCCGTGTGGAAGAAGTGCATCATGCAAAGGAAGAGGGGATTATTTTCAACCTTCTGACCAATCCTGTGGAAATCCTCACCGATGACAATGGATGGGTTAAAGGCATGGTTGTAAGGAAAATGGAACTGGGCGAGCCGGACGCATCCGGGCGCCGCAGACCGGTGGAGATACCAGGCTCCGACTACACCATTGATGTGGATGCAGTCATCATGTCCCTGGGAACATCCCCCAACCCGCTCATAAGCTCCACCACGGAAGGCCTTGAGACCAACCGGTGGAAATGCATCATTGCAGATGAAGCCAATGGAAAGACCACCAAGGAAGGCGTGTATGCGGGCGGTGATGCCGTTACAGGCGCTGCAACCGTAATCCTTGCCATGGAGGCAGGACGCGCAGGAGCAAGGGGTATTGATGAGTTCCTTCAGGGGAAATAGATTGAACGCATGATTATAGGATAGAAGGTTTTAAACCGGTATCCGGGTGCTGTGCAGGCATCTGGGTACCGGTTTTTTGTGGTGGAAAGATTGCAGTGGGAGGCATGGGGCGGGGCGGTGTATTGGAACAGGAAATAGGGCGGGAATAGCTGGGAAAATAGTTTGGGAAAAAAATAAATGTTGGCCTTGACTTGGGGATTGCAGGTGTGCTATTCTATATTCATTCACACAGAGTTCTCTGTGGAAGTTTCTATGGGACAAAGGATTGTTCCGTTTGGCTGGCCGGTTCGGCCTATATTCACATTGTTGATAATGAAGGAATAAGCAGGAGGAAGGGAGGCAATGGTCTTTGGATTTAAGATGTCTGATGATATCGGATTTAAATCTAGGTTTTCTACTTTTTTCAAAATAGTATTTCCATGTATGTAACCAGGGCAGGTATGCAGGGAGCAGCAAAGATAACTGAACCTTGACAATGGATGTTTTCAATTGTATGGATGGAATGGGCGGCAGCGGCTGTTTATTTTTCCTTTATTAGGCGCATTCCATTTTAATGGATTGAAAATGAATAAGAAAAAGCCATAGATGCGGAGTTGGTTTATTCATACATTGATTCATTGTTTGAAACGAAAGGGAGGATGGGATTATGGTAAGACGTCTGGCCATATTAACCGCGGCAGCAGCATTGATAATGACGCCGCCGGTTTATGCGGGGCAGTGGATGGAGGACGGTAATGGCTGCTGGTGGCAGAATGACGACGGGAGTTATCCGTTCTTGACATGGGCCTGGGTTGATGGGAACCATGATGGTATTGCGGAGAATTATTGTTTTGATGGAAACGGCTATCTGTCATTGAACCCGGCTGACCAGGGGGTAAGGGTTAACGGGGATGGGGCAGCGCTGTACAATGGCATGGTATGCATGACCGTATTACCTGAAGGCAGGGATTATTATCCGGGCATGGCAATCCATGGGGAAAGAGCTGACTGGGCATATGATGGGGCTTGGGCAGATGGATTAGAAAGCCAATTGGAGGAAAACAGGACAGCTGTATCCAATCAGGCCAATCCCTTGGAAGATTTGGCCCCTTATGGACTGGCGTATGTGATTTGGGAATTGGTGAATGAAGAAAGGGAATCCAGGGGCAGGAATGCATTGGACATGAATGATGAACTGATGGAAAATGCAATGGTGAGGGCTGAGGAGGTGAACAGGACCTTTTCCCATACCAGGCCCGATGGAAGGTATTATAATACCGTGATAACGGCCACACATTCCTCATCCGGAGAAAACTTAGCCGGACGCGGTTATTTAAATGCACATACGGTCCATGATTTTGCGAAGAAAGTAGTGGATGGCTGGTTAAATTCTTCTGAGCATAAGAAGAATATGCTGGATTCCAAATGGAAAGAAACAGGAGTAGGCGTATATATAACGGAATATGGATATGATGTGTCCCAGCTATACATAAAATAACACATTACTTAATAATGATTAGAAGAACTATGGCGCTGCATTTTTATAAGCAGTCCATGGTTTTTTATTTGGGAGGAAGAGTATAAAATGAAACGGATTAAGAGTATAAAGCGCCCATTATCCTTGTGGCTGGCAGTGGTATTCCTGCTGTCATCCATCATGATTTCATTGTCAGCAAAAGCTGCTGATATGGATGTGGCCAATATCATACCCAGGTATTATGTTTTTCAGGGAAAACCACTGAATGTGTTTGGGAAAACACATAATTCCATGAGTTTTTACCAGGTAGGTTCAGCTTACGGCGGCGCTACATTCTGCCTGGAGCCGGGCAAAAAGTTATGGGATGGAACCGCTTGCGCATATACCCGGTATGAAGTCCGGCCAGGGCAGTCAGTTCCGTATATCGGTTCATTTGACCGGTATTTATCCATGGTGCTGGCATATGAATGGCTATTGTGGGAAGGGCCTTTCCCGGATGCGTCCCGTTATGGTGTGGTGCAGGTTTATTATTGGGGTTGTCTTGCCGGATACGAGGATGACTGGGATGCCCAGGAACAGGCCATGGAAAGGTTTGCCGCTGTCATGGGCAATCCTGGGGTTATGACATATTACCAAAGCATGAAGGATTCCGTCATCCAGGGAATGGATGATTACGACGCGGGCAATGGAACCCTTCCGTCATGGAATGGTTCCAGGCAGAGAATGTCCCTGAAAGATGGACATTATGAGCTGACCTTGGATATAAGCACATGCCGTCAGCTGGGAAATACCACATGGTCCTTTCCTGATACCGATTGGACGTACCAATTGTCGGAAGATGGAAACAGTATCACATTCCAATACAACGGTTCCCAGGAACCCAAAGGAACAATCACCTCAGCTGATATACCAGGCGTGGAAAACAAATATTTTGCCTATATCTTTAACCCGCCGTCTGGACTGCAGGTACAGATGGGACGATTGGACCTTGGCCATAGTCCGTCCGGCGCATCCTTTGAGGTGGAACCGGATGCACCGGGAAGCGCCGATGGCGGAGCGCAGCTTGAATTATACCGTCATTCCGAAACATTTGAGAGCAATTATAACATTAATCTTGAAAAATATTGTGCTGAGACGAACCAACCATTGGAAGGGACCGCCTTTTATGTCTGGGAAGATTTTGATTTTTCCCAGATAAACACAGACGGATATACGGAGGGTGAGCCTGACGGTTCTACAGGAGAAGTATATTTAAACCGCATGCTGCCGGAGCCGGAAACCGGCTATATATGTGATACCATCAATACAGATACTAACGGTCAGGCCAGCCATAGTGATGTCAGGCAATACGATTACAGTAAGACTTATTGTATGGGTCATCCTGCCCCGGAGTGGATTGAGTGCACCCATGAGGGCGGGGATGGAGAAGAGGAAGGTGAAGACTGCAGCTGCGATGAAGAAAATGAACGCCTGCGCGGGCAGTGGATGGCAGAGCAGGAATTGTGCGCAGCCACCTGTGATTTCCATGTGCAGAATGATAATGAGGATGACCACGGCCAGAACCCGGAAGCCATGCAGGCCATGCTGGAGGACCGGGACCAGACCTATGAGAATTATATCAATCTGGAATACAGCTATCATATGCAGGAGAAGACTGCCAGGACAGGTTATATATTACATGGGTTACATCATGATGACAAAGAGATAGAAACCGTGATTCTTACCTCTGCCCAGGCTGGCGGAAATGTGGTAACCGGATATTACAAAGCCGGTATGGTTAACCATATACTGGATCCTGTCTATCATGCCATGGACAAGATGGGCGGCTTACGGTTTTATACGTACCCGGTGCCGGAGGCGCAGGAGCAGGATCTGGATGGACAGAGAAGCATTGTGGATGTAATAAAAGAAAAAGGTGAGGGAAAACTGGTTGGGACCGAACCGTCTGCAGATGATGTCATTGAAGGGAGCAGCGTTGCTGGGAGTAATGGACAGGATGGCGCAGAAAACGGACAGGAAAATGGAGGAGGAAGCCAGGGAACCGGTGAAAGCGGAGGTGGGAATCAGGGAACCGAGGAAAATGGAGGTGAAAGCCAGGGAACTGGGGAAAGCGGAAGTGGGAATCAGGGAACCGAGGAAAGTGGAGGTGGAAGCCAGGGAACTGGGGAGAGCGGAAGTGGGAATCAGGGAACCGAGGAAAATGGAGGAGGAAGCCAGGGAACTGGGGAGAGCGGAAGTGGGAATCAGGGAACTGAGGAAAATGGAAGTGGAACCCAGGTAACCGAGGGAAGCGGAAGTAGAAACCAGGGAACCAAGGAAAACGGAATCCCTGATATTGAAGAAAACGGAAACTCAAAAACGGATAGAACCAACAGCCATGTGAAAAGCACGGTACAAAAATCAGGAGGTTCCAACAATGAAAATCAGGATATCCAGGGTTCCGGGCGTAAAGGTCAGGATGCCCGGAATCCTCAATCTAAAAGTGAGGATACCAGAGTTTCGAAAAGTGAAAATCGTGACAATGCACATTCCAAAAATCAAAATCATCTTTCCGGTACTGCCGCAAGCAAAGGTCATGGTACCCTGAATCTCAATGATAGTAAACAGAATCCCATCAGATTTACATACAAAAGTCAGGAAATTCCTGCTGTTTCAAAAACAGCCAGGGACAAGACGATTCTGTCATCCTCCATTGCAACGGATAATAACGCATCATCAGAACCAAAAGATGATGTGATGATAACGGATGAAGAAGACAATCCGGATGAAGAAGACGATTCGGATAAAGAAAAGGATTCGGATAAGGATGAGGACACGGATGAAGAGGATGAAAACCAGGGGGAATCCTATGAAACGTATGAATATACAAGAAACCCCATCCGGCCATCAATTGAAACAGACATAAGCCTTGGGGAACAAAATCCGGATCCACAGGACAAAGGGAATGCGCTGACACGTTTCCTGACATCACTATTCTCCCGTGAGGACAGTGATGCCATATCAGGTTTCCTTCCCTGTTTCATGGATGACAGCCTGGATTCCATCGACGTTTCGGCCTATGGGAATCCGGGTCTTATCCTTTACACATTCAAGGTGTGGGATCACCGTACCGAAGGACGCATCCACATCAATAAACGTGACCTGGAGTTGTATAAGGCGGATATGGACAGCAGTTTTGGGCAGACCCAGGGGGATGCGTCCCTGGAAGGAGCCGTATATGGCCTGTTTGCAGCCCAGGACATCATACATCCGGATGGAAAGTCGGGAATCATTTATAATCAAAACGATATAGTGTCAATTGCCGCAACGGATAAGAACGGGGACGCCTCCTTCCTGGCCTGCACGGAGCAACCCGCAACCCGGCTGGACGGGGACGGCAACATAAAACCGGCGGAGGGCGGCACGGGAGCCGGGAACCTGTATGACGGTTCATCCATCACATCCTCCAGCGAAGGTTTTGGCACCGTCACATATCCGGATAATATGGCAGCCAACGGCAATCAATGGATAGGACGGCCATTGTTACTGGGAAATTATTATATAAAAGAACTGAGCCGTTCCGAAGGGTATGAGCTGTCTGTTAACGGCATTTCCCTTGCAGAAAGCAACCGTACCCAGACCGGAATGACCACGGTAAGGGAAGCAGGACAGGCATGGATAACCGGCGGGCTATCGGATTATAACAACATGAATGCGGACGGTTCCTGGAACGAGTTCATGGTGGAAAACTTCAAGACTGAAAACGGTTATGACATCATTATCAGCGGTTATCCTGCCGGCACTGATTTTTACCGTGTGGACACGGAAAGCAGGAATGAAAGGGAGCAGATTATTACCGGTAGTTCCCTTCAGCCAAAGCTGGATGAATATGGGAATCCGGTCTATCAGACTGCCAAGGGAGGGGAATACAAAACAGGGCCGGATGGAAATCCGTTCATGAAGCCGGATACGGCCACGGACAGCGGTCCTGATAAACAGGTTCCCTATGGGGAAACCCTTTACTACCGGTTCAGGACAGCTTCCTATCCAAGCGGCACGGCAGCGCCGGATGACATGAGTCAATGGGGGCAGCCCCTAAACGGGGATTACCTGGCCGTGCAGGTCAATGGAATGTTAGCCCAGCTAAAGTATAAGCCTGTCAAGGATGATTCCCCCTGGATTGACCTGAATCTGTCCGGGGATACCAATGCCAAGGCAGCCGCGGAAATCCTGGACTGGTTTACCGCCCATAACTTTTATGACTGCGGAACCGTGGAATCCATTTATCAAAAAGATGGGGAATACTGCGCCCGTCTTCAATATGATTATTCTGCATCCAGTGAGGATTATCCTGCCATATATGATTTTGCAAACCAGCGTCTTTATGTCCAAAAGACAGCTGCCATGGACGGAGGCCCGGCTGACCAGGTAAGGTACTGGATAGAATATCAGAAAGGTGAATTCAATCTGTCCGGCAAAACCGTGTCCGTCAAAGAAAAAAAGGCTATCACCCACACAATCGCATATGGCGGTGAGATTGAAAAACAGATTAAAGTCATATACCAACCCGTATATGAGACGTACGTTAAAGGGGAAATCCTGACAGACGGTTCCGGGAACCCTATCCCTGTCATGGAGCGTGTATTTCATTATATGGAAGAGGAAGTATCACACGAGTATGAACGGCTGATGCCCCTGGAGGCAAGCCATGATGCGGACAATGGCAGTTATACAATCCATGTGGAAAATACAACGGACTGGGATAGGGAAACACGGTCCGTGAGGACTGTGTACCGGGCAGTAACATCCAGGAAGACCATTGACCATAATGGGATGGAAATGCCCTATAACCAGTATCTTACGGATGTGGCAGGAGCAGGTGTCAGTGTTCATGCATCCCTTCCGGCCATGGATGCAGGCAGTTACATCGTACTCCAGGCATTGGTTTATCCAGGTCAGACCCAGCCCATACAGGATGGCGGTACGCTGACTAAGCCGGTCCAGGTCCTGCAGCGGGTCATCAAACAATCCATTAAAGTCACAAAAGACATTTCCCAGACATCTTATGATGGGGTCAACACATATGGTTCCCTGCACAATGACCCGCTGACCGTGCTTCTGGGTCTGTTTCGCGGGGGCAGCAGTTCTCAGGGCACAAAGATATTAAACCAGTTTAAATTTAAGGCATATTTAAAAAGTAACCTGGAAAATATTTACGTGGATGAGTCCGGAACCATTATTTCCGAATACATAGGCAGGGAAGGCTTTCGGGGTGACGTACAGAAACTATATCTTCCGCCAGCGGCGGCCGGCGGCCGCCGTCTGCTGGAACCAATGGACGGGGCAGCGGATGGAACATATAATTATACAAAATTCTTTGATGCCATGTATGCAGCAGACCAAAAGACACGGGGAACTTATCCGGCCGGAGTGCTCAGGCAGTTTGCAATTGATTACTATAACATAGATGGGTATAAGAAGGAAATACTTGCAGCAGAACCAGGGTTAAATAGTGATGCGGCCTATGAACGGGCACTTTTAAAGGCAGAGGGCGAGGCTGCCGCTTATCTGGATATTTTTGCAGGTCTGGACCAGCGTCTGGCAATTGCCTGGGATAAGGACCCGGGCGGAGGTGCGGACGGTGACAGGACCACGCTGCAGTGTAATACAAAGAATGGCAAGGATGATTATTACAACCATTCCATCATGCTCCCCTACGGCACCTATGTCATAGCGGAACAGACGCCTGCGGATGTGGATAAAGAGCTGGCAAACCGTCATTTTAATAAGGATTACCCAAAGGAAATCACCCTTCCCTTTATCCCGGATATAAGCCAGGATGCCAATACCGGTGAAACAGATGTAAATGACCAGACAGGAAGTCCTTATTACAGGTATGACAGCACAGACACCCCGGAGGAACTGATAAGAAAGTACAAGATACGTTTTAATGAGGAAACCCATATCATCCAGGCACACGGACAGGACGGGGATTTTGAGGTATATAAGTATGGACTGGACAGGGATGCCAGACCCGGCCACAGCCTTACGTCCAAAGAACCTTATGATCCGGAATACATGGATGGAAACAATGACACGGTAAAAGCCTATTATCGTGGATACACTTCCCAAAGCGAGGATGCCGGGATGATGGACAAGGTAGTCTATGACGGATATGAGACAGACAGCGGTCAGATGGAGGTAAGGGACAACGTACCCGTAATGTCCGGAATGCAGACAGCCATTGACGGGAAATATGCGCCTATGCTGGTGCCCTGGACCGTGCTGGCCCCGGCAGTGGACAGGGTGAACCCGGATGATGGGAGCGTGGAGACACTTGTTCCGTCAGGAAGCGGGGAAGATTTTAACTTTGTTGCATTTGCCCAGGAAGATTTTGAGGATGCATATTACAGTTCCAGGCTGAGGATTGAAAAGCTGGACGCGGAGACCGGTGATAACATCATCCATGACGGCGCCCTGTTCCGGATTTACGCTGCCAAACGTGATGTGGACAAAAGCGGCATGAACGCGGCTGCCGGAACAGGGGACGTGCTGTTTGGGGAGGCGGTGGACTGGGAAGGAAACACCGTGGCGGATGCGGACGGCAATCCAATCATGTATCCAAGGGTTGGACAGGACAACGGGGCGGAGGATGACCTGCCCATCCGGCTGGACAAGGAGGGAATCCCCCAATATGATGAAAGCCAGTTAATCAGGCAGTATGATAAGGATGGAAATGAGACCGGCATTTTCAGGGCGTATTCCACCATCCGGGAGATAACCAAGGACGGTCAGGTGCAGAAAGTCCCGGTTGGATATATTGAAATGTACCAGCCCCTGGGCGCGGGCGCCTATGTACTGGTAGAAGTCCAGGCCCCAAAGGGTTACACCCGGAGCCGTCCCGCGGCCTTTGAAATATACTCAGATGATGTGACCTATTACAGGGAGCAGAGAAATGCGGATGGGACAACCAGCGGCTGGGAACCGCGGAGAGCAGCAAAATACCAGTATGCAATCCCGGTATCCGGTGAGACCGACAGATTCCGGACGGAGACGGTAAGCCAGGTAATGGTGGAAGATTACCCTTCCAGACTGGAGATACATAAGGTAGAGGACGGGGACTCCATGGTTGGGAACCAGAACGTCCTCCAAAGGACAGACGCCCAGGGGCAGACAGAGCTTAGCGGTGGTTTCGACCGTGATATCACGGTCAATGATGAAGGCGACCTGCTGATTTATCAGGTTCACGGGCGCAGGGAGAAACTGGAGGCCAGAGGTGATGTGAGGGATATTTCCTTTCATCCTGAAAGCGGGGAGTGGCATGGCTATGTAACCAAGGCATTGGATGGATTTTCAGAACATATTGTAGAGGGAAGTGAGAAGCTGTTAAAGTCCATGGCAGGCGTGAAGCCGCTCTATCAGCTGGATGGAACCTTTTCCGGAAAGGGCATCCGGTTTGACATACCCGTGTCAGGAGCCAGGCTGTCCCTTTACAGGGCCGTGGAGATAGAAACGCTTGACGGAAACACATATAAAGGGATAACCGTTCAAAGGGAAGATGGCAGGGTAACGGCCATAGAGGATACAAATACAGGCACCCACAGGGAAATCCGTATCATTGGCCAGGACAGCGGGCCTGCTGCCGCGGATGTATGGGACACGGTCATTGTGCCCAATGAACCGGTCAACCTTTATTATTATGACCTTGACCAGACCTCCACACGGCCAGATCCGGTTACAGGCCGGCTGTCCGTGTTGGATGAGCGGGGGAATCATCTGTGTTATGCGGATCCTAATACCGGCATGGCCTATGTTTATGATGATTATGGCCGCATGCTGGCATACACCACGGATGAGGAGGGGAACAAAGAACTGGTAAAGTCCATCCAGGTGGTGGATGACGGAACCGGAAGCGGACAGACCATTTATGAGAACAAGAGCACGGAAGATGATGAAAATGGACTGCAGGTATACTATACGGGCGGAAACGTGGTCACAAAGGAAGAATCCTGGATAACAGACAACAGCACGGATCCCCATGGAAAGGAAGAAGTTGCCGGGGCTGTCCACTCCATTGCCCGTCTTCCTTTTGGGGCATATATCCTTCAGGAGGAACGGGTGCCGTATGAACAGGGATATATCCAGTCAAAGTATATGGGCCTGGTGCTCCATGACACGGACGAGGTACAGAAATATTTCATGCAGAATGAATATACCAAGACAGCATTTGCAAAAATAGATGTGCGCACCCAGAAGGAAATCCAGGGCGCGGCCATGACGTTATACCGTGCCAGGCTAAGTGATGACAAAAGCCCGGTCCAGGACGAATACGGACATTATGAAAAGGGGGAGGTGTACGCCAGCTGGATAAGCGGATGCCTGTATGATGATAATGGGAACCTCAAACTGGATGGGAACGGCCAGCCAATCCCAACCCCCCAGCCTCACTGGATTGACCATATACCTGTTGGGTATTATGTTCTGGAAGAGACCGCCTGTCCCTATGAACAGGGTTATGTGCAGTCGGCAGATGTCAATATTCATATAGAAGAAACCGGAAATGTCCAGAGCTTTGAGATGGCAGATGATTTTACCGCCATTGATATCTGGAAATATGACACGCAGAACAAAGATACCATTTACAAAGACAGCGAGGCGTACCTGACCCTGTACCGCGCCCGTCTGGATGACAAGGGCCATCCGCTGATAAAGGACGGCATACCTCAATACGATGCCGGGGCAGGCATATTTACGTTCCGTGCAGCCACGTATCAGGATGGACAGGAGGTAGCTGCGACCGGCAGGGTAACACCGGACGCAGCAGGGAACCATGCAATCATGAAATACGACTATGATTTCCAACCGATTCCAAATACCTACCAGGGACGCTATTATTATACGGAAAATGGGACCACACGTCTTGAATATCTTCCTGTGGGATATTACGTCCTGGCAGAGTCCCGTAATCCGGAAGGTTATGCCACATCAGAGCCAATTCTGATAACCATTGAAGACATAGGCCACCTGGAACGGATACAGTACGCACAGATGGGCGATGAACCTTTGAGAATTGAGGTTTCAAAGGTAAATATCACTGGCGGGAAGGAAGTCCATGGGGCAAAACTCACGGTCTATCCGGTGGATGAAAAGGGGGACATCTCAGATACGCCGCTGATTCTCCATCAGCCCGCCATAGAAGGTGGATACCAGGATATAGAAGCATCGTGGATCAGCGGCCTGGACGGGAGATATACCCAGGAGGACCAGGCAGGAGGCAGGATTCCTGAGGGATTTAAACCAGGGGACTTAAGACCCCATATCATAGCGTATATACCGGAAGGCGACTATATCTTAAGGGAAGAAACAACGCCATACGGCTTCCTTCAGTCGGTGGACATACCCTTTACAGTTGCTGATACAGGGATAATCCAGAAAACAGGGATGACAGATGAAATCCCGGACGGAATCCTTAAGATAGTCAAAAGCGATACGGACCGGCCGGAAGAAAAGCTGCAGGGAGTTGAATTCCAGTTAACCAACCAGACCACGGGACGGCTGTGTGAAACCGTGGTAACCGACACCCGGGGACAGGCCCTGTTCCAGCCCCAGCCCATTGGTTATATGGACAGGGAAGGGGATTTCCAGCCATACACCTATGTGTGCAGGGAGACCAAGGCAGCGGCCGGTCATATGCTGAACCTGAAACCATATGAATTCCAGTTCGGGTACAGGGATGAGGAAACCCCGTTAATTGAACTGGAGTATCAGCCAACCAATGATTCCAACCGCGTGGTTACGGACAAGCTGCTGGGGGACACAGAGGAAATGCTGGAAGGCGCAGTACTGCGGATTGAGCGGAGGAAAGATGGAACCCCGGGGGACTGGGAGATAATAGACCAGTGGATAACCGGACGGCAGGGACATTCCACCAGGGATTTGCAGGCCGGCCATTACCGTCTCATAGAGATAGAAGGACCGGAAGGCTTCAAAATCCTGGCTGAACCCATGGAATTCACCATAACAGATGGCATGGAAGAAGTACTTCACCTGAAGATGCGCAACTATTCAACAATGGCGGATATCTGTAAAATAAAAGACGGGACCAATACACTGCTTGCCGGCGCCAGGCTCCGTCTGATTCGAAAGGATAGCGGTGAAATCATACAGGAATGGACATCGGAGGAATCAGGAGGCCGCAGGTTCCATGGCCTTGAGCCGGGAACCTATATCATTCATGAAATCCAGGCCCCGCCAGGATACAGGATGGCAGAAGACATGGAAATCACGGTGACGGACAGCACCCATACCACCCAGGTATTCTATTTTGCCAACCGGGCAGCTTCCTCATCCGGCGGTGGGGATGACACACCAAAGCCAAGGCCGGAATACATTTCCTTTAAAAAGACAGATACATCAGGAAAGGCGGTGGAAGGGGCGCAGTTCACCTTCTATGACCAGGAGGGAAATGCAATGGGCACAGCCATAAGTGATTTCAATGGAAGCTTCCGTATAAAAAAGCCTGCGGACGGCACCTATACATTCAAAGAAACCAAAGCGCCTCCGGGATACGCGCTGAATCCGGCAATCCACAGCTTTACGGTAAATGGAGCTGACATCATCCGCGGCGGATATCAGATTGTCAACCAGGAAAAACGTATAGAAATCACGAAACTGGATGGCGATACCAAGCAGCCCCTTGAGGGAGCTGGTTTACGTATCCGGAGTGTGCAGGAACCGGACCAGGCGGTATTTGACGGAGTGACGGATGCAGACGGTATAATCACGTATCATCCACCTGGACCCGGAACCTATTCCATAAGTGAGGTGATACCGCCGCAAGGATATACGGCAGCGGATACCAGCTATGTGTTTACCGTGGACAGTGACGGTCAGGTGCGGGGCAATACCACACTTTATAACTGGAAAGAAAAGAAACCGGTAAAGCGGATTGGGCGGATTACGGCTGTATATAAGGTGAAAAGCCGGTTTGGAAATGGTACCTTCCATTTTGGGACAGGGCCAAAGCATAAAGTCCGGACCGGAGACAATATGCCCATTTTAGCAGTGGCTGTCCTTGGGCTTTTCTGCCTGGCCGGTCTTGCTGTCAGCCTGCATGTGAAAAAGGGTTTTAAATGGCCGCGTGGAAAAAAGGCAGCGGCAGTCATCCTGATATTAGTCCTGGCAGGACTTATATTACCAAATAACACCATGGCGGCGCAGCAAGGGGAAGAAGCCGGAATAGCGGCTTCTGAGACCATCTATGTTTCAGATGAAATCATATATCCCGGGATGGAGGCAGTGGAGCCAATCCCCCAAGCCGCCTGGATATGGGCACAGGATCCAATAACGGGGCAGGAAAGGAAGGTCCTGCTTCCCCTGTCAGACTATCATTTTACAAATAGGCGATGGGAAAACGGATTCCGGCTGGATGTGACAGTCCTGGACTATGGGTCTGACGGGTATCTGCTGGAAGATGACCTGGTTGAACTTCAAGGAGAAGAATTCCCGGGACATTTGAAGGAAAATCTATTAGCCCAGGCCGGACTGGACAGTCAGGCATACAGGATAGAGCGTCTTCAGTGGGAGGGGGAGCCTTATGAGAAAGACGGCGTATGGTACAGGGATGTGAATGCAGAGGGCAGCCGTATGGTTGCAGACTGTACGGCTGTATACAGCGGTGAAGTGAACAGGAGCGTGTTTGGGGGCAGCGGTGTGCATGAGGGCGGGGAAAGGGACCCAGGAATTACTGGTGCCAGCGTGGCGCACGGGGAAATGGTGATGCCGGGACATGCGGCTGTAATCCTGGCCGCGGTGATAACGGCAGTATGTGTTTTCTCCGTTTGGATGCGGCGAAGATACAGGGATGGCAGGTTAAGGATTGAACTTAAGCGGGCCAGTGGATTGCTGTCCATCCTGTTTTTTGCCGGATTCATGATATGTTTTGCGGTTTTTGTTAAAATGGGGACTGCTTATATAGATGGAAAGAAAACATACCGCACAGTGAGGGAAATCGCGTATAAGAATACGCAGGCACAGGCGGAGCCGGAGGGGGTGGAGCTTCCTGAAGTGGAGCCAGAACTGTCAGGGCTGCCCAAAGCGGAGCAGCTAAAAACGCAGATACAGCCCCCATCATCCTCCATTAATGAGCCGGAGCTGATAGTGCAGAATCCCGGGTATAAATTCTGGCTGTCCATCCCGGGAACCGCAATTGATTATCCTGTGGTACAGCATGAAGACAATCAATATTACCTGACCCATGATTTCTTCCTGAAGGAGCAGATAAACGGCAGCATCTTTGCCGACTGCCGCAGCATACCTCTGGCAGCAGACAACACAGTCCTGTACGGGCATAACATGAAGGACGGTTCCATGTTTGCAGGGCTTAAGAAATACAGGGAAAAGTCATTTTACCTTGAAAATCCGGCAGTTTGGATATTCTATCAGGGAAAATGGAAAGGGTGCCCCATCTTTTCCTGCCAGATTAGAAGTGAAAATGATGCAGGCGCCTATAAAACCAACCTTCTTATGGAAGAATGGGCGGGTTATCTGCAAGAGATGAAGGAATCATCCATCTATGATACCGGAATCACTCCGGAGGGAAATGAAAAGCTGGTCACCCTATCCACCTGTATTAATAGGAAGGAACGTTTGATTATCCAGGCACTATTAAGTGGAGGAAGTTAAGAGGAGGGAAGCCATATGATAAGCGGAAGAAGGCGATATATAGGGAGGAAGCCATATGTTAAGCGTAGGAAGGCGATATATAGGGAGGAAGCCATATGTTAAGCGTAGGAAGGCCATACATGAAGAGAGGAAAGGTCATATATTAAGAAGGAGAGGGGCCGTATTAGGGAGAAGAACCCCATACAGTAGGGGAGTGCCATATATTAAGGGGGAGAACATCATAAATTAAGAGAAGCCAACACCCAAGGACAAACTTAATCCGGGCGCTATATAAATATAATCCAGCTGTCCGCTATATTAAGACATATACTTTCCATATTGCATATAAAGACGAAAGATAGTATAGTAGTGGTTGAAATTATGAAAATACAATAGCGATAGGTGAAGTTTGTGAAGAAGAATATAGATTTATTAAATGGCAATATCCTGAAATCCCTGACGGAACTGGCTGTTCCTATTATGGCCACATCCCTGGTCCAGACAGCATATAACCTGACAGACATGGCATGGATCGGTATGGTGGGAAGCGATGCGGTGGCGGCAGTGGGAGCTGCCGCCATGTATACCTGGCTGTCTTCCGGTGTGGTGACCCTGGCAAGGATGGGAGGACAGGTAAAGTCTGCCCATGCCTATGGGGAAGGGAACCGCAGGGAAGTCATACAATATGGAAAGGGAGCGCTGCAGCTGGCCCTTGTGCTGGCAGCTGCATATGGGCTGCTGACGAATCTGCTGGCAGATCCGCTGATTGGCTTTTTCCATCTTAATTCCCCGCAGGTGGTTGCGGATGCCATTACATATCTGAGGATTGCCTGTGGGTTCATCGTATTTGCATTTATCGGACAGACCCTGACCGGCCTATATACGGCTTCGGGCAATAGCAGGACCCCTTTGATGGCAAACTGTATTGGAATGGGGGCCAATATTATCCTGGATCCCATTCTGATTTTTGGTCTGGGACCAATCCCGGGACTTGGAGTTGCAGGGGCAGCGGCTGCCACGGTTTCAGCCCAGTTCATTGTGAGCCTGGTGCTTGTGTTATCCATGAAAAAGGATCCGGTGCTGGCAGCCCAGATGCGCATATGGAACCCCACGCCACTGTCCAATATAAAGACCATGATACGGATTGGCTTTCCGTCCGCTGTTCAGAGTATGCTTTATTGCAGCATTTCCATGATACTGACACGGTTTGTCACATCGTGGGGAGACACGGCCGTGGCGGTCCAAAGGGTGGGAGGACAGATTGAGTCCATCTCATGGATGACGGCAGAGGGCTTTGGTTCGGCAATCAATGCATTTGTGGGACAGAATTACGGGGCCGGCAATTTAAAACGTGTGAAAAAAGGTTATATGAAGGCGGCGGGAATCATGTTTATCTGGGGAATGTTTACGACCCTGCTACTGATTTTCGGGGCAGTCCCCATATTCAGCCTGTTCATCCATGAACCGGAGGTCATACCGGCTGGAGCGGATTACCTGCGCATCATTGGTTTTTCGGAAATGTTCATGTGTGTGGAACTGATGACAGTGGGCGCCATGTCAGGTATGGGAAAGACCATGGAGGCTTCTGTAATCACCATCATCCTTACAGCTGCCCGTATCCCGTTGGCCATTCTCCTGGGCGGGACAGCCCTGGGGCTTAACGGTATCTGGTGGGCCCTTACCATATCGAGCATTGTGAAGGGGATTATTTTCTTTATTGTATTCCAGCGTATAATGCGTGGGTGGGGGACCCAAAAATAAAAAATATGCTTGTAAAATGTCGTATTTTGTGAGAGAATAGAACCAAGTATGATGTGATAAATTTAACGAATGGGCACTGTACTTGATCAAATTCATTTTTGAAAGGAGTTTTAACACATGATTTATTCACATGAAGTAGAAGAGATGTGCACAGTTGCACAGGGCGTTCATCATGGCGCTGCTCCAATTCCGGAAGAAGCAAAATGGGTAAAATCAAAAGAAATAAAAGACATTTCCGGCCTTACCCACGGTGTGGGCTGGTGTGCTCCTCAGCAGGGTGCCTGCAAACTGACACTGAACGTAAAAGAAGGTATCATTCAGGAAGCGCTGGTTGAGACCATCGGATGTTCCGGTATGACCCACTCCGCAGCCATGGCGGCAGAAATCCTGCCAGGACGTACTGTTTTAGAGGCTTTAAATACAGATTTAGTATGTGACGCAATCAATACTGCTATGAGGGAACTGTTCCTTCAGATTGTTTACGGAAGAACACAGAGTGCTTTCTCTGAGGATGGACTTCCTGTAGGCGCTGGTCTGGAAGACTTAGGCAAGGGCCTCCGTTCCCAGGTTGGAACCATGTACGGAACACTGAAAAAAGGTCCCCGCTATTTGGAAATGGCTGAAGGTTATGTGACCGGTATTGCACTGGATGCAGAAGATCAGATCATTGGTTATCAGTTCGTAAGCCTTGGCAAGATGACTGATTTCATCAAGAAGGGCGACGATCCTAACACAGCATGGGAAAAAGCAAAAGGCCAGTACGGCCGCGTTGCTGACGCTGTTAAGATTATCGACCCACGTAAAGAATGATGAAGACCGAATAGGAGGAATAAGAAGATGGCATTATTTGAATCATATGAGAGAAGAATTGACAAAATCAATTCTGTATTAAACAGCTATGGCATTGCTTCTATTGAAGAAGCTGAGAAGATTACCAAAGATGCAGGCCTGGACGTTTATGATCAGGTTAAGAAGATCCAGCCAATCTGCTTTGAGAACGCTTGCTGGGCATACATAGTAGGTGCTGCAATTGCTATTAAGAAGGACTGCAGGAAAGCTGCTGACGCTGCTGCTGCAATCGGAGAAGGCCTTCAGTCATTCTGTATCCCAGGCTCCGTTGCGGATCAGCGTAAGGTTGGTCTGGGCCATGGTAACTTAGGAAAGATGCTTCTGGAAGAGAACACAGACTGCTTCTGTTTCCTGGCAGGCCATGAGTCCTTTGCAGCTGCAGAGGGCGCTATCGGTATTGCTGAGAAGGCTAACAAGGTCCGTCAGAAACCACTGCGCGTCATCCTGAACGGTTTAGGCAAGGACGCTGCACAGGTTATCTCCAGAATCAATGGCTTTACATATGTAGAGACAGAGATGGATTACTACACAGGCGAAGTAAAGGAACTGTGGAGAAAGTCCTACTCCGAGGGCTTAAGGGCAAAGGTTAACTGCTACGGAGCTAACGATGTAACAGAGGGCGTTGCCATCATGTGGAAGGAAGGTGTTGACGTATCCATCACCGGCAACTCCACCAACCCAACCAGATTCCAGCATCCGGTAGCCGGTACCTACAAGAAGGAATGCGTTGAGAAGGGTAAGAAATACTTCTCCGTTGCATCCGGCGGCGGCACAGGCCGTACCCTGCATCCTGACAATATGGCAGCTGGTCCTGCATCCTACGGCATGACCGATACCATGGGCCGTATGCACTCCGATGCACAGTTTGCCGGTTCTTCTTCCGTACCTGCACACGTTGAGATGATGGGCCTTATCGGCGCAGGCAACAACCCAATGGTTGGCATGACGGTTGCGATTGCGGTTAGTATTGAGGAGAGCGCTAAAGCTGGGAAATTCTAAGAAAACCTATATAAATAAGGAGTTTGGCAGAAAAATAGATATTTCTATGGTTGGAACAGAATGAACTGCTATAAGATAGCATATTGACATTTTTAATTATATGGCGTAATATAATATTAGCAGAGAAAAGCAAATGTGTCCATTGGGCGCAAAGCGAAGCCCCAGGGAGTGGCTGCTCCCTGGGGCTTCTATTTTCCTTTTGAAGAGGAATAACTTAGGCAGGCTGTTGTTTATTTATCTCCATCCAACCATTTGCAGATATAGTAGCAAACTATACCTGCCGCAACAGAGATAAGAAAAGCAAATATGTATTCCATTGGGGATGCACCTCCTTCCTGCTGGAAAGAGTCAACAGCAATTATATCATAACTGTTGTGTGATAGAATGTCTATGATGACTTATAATAGAGTGTGGGGATGGAAAGTAATCAGAAGTGCAGAGTAGCACACCCATAGCGCACAAACACCCCTCAACCCCTTGAAAATACGTCCTTCACCGTTTCCATTGAGGAGAGCGCTAAAGCTGGGAAATTCTAGGAATACACCGATGAAATAAGGCTTTTCGGTGATGATGAAATTATTTGATGGTTGGAACAAAAAGAAATTGATACGTGTTTCTTGACATTTTAGTTATTTTGGTTTAATATAATGTTAGCAAAGAAAAGTAGTTATGTCCGTTTGGCATAGCAAAAACCCAGAGAGTGGCAGCTCTCTGGGTTTTCTTTTCCTCCTTTTTAAGTAGAGTAACTTAGGCTGGCTGTCGATTATTTATCTCTGTCCAACCATTTGCAGATAAAGTAGCAGACAATACCTGCCGTAACAGAGATAAGAAAAGTAATTATGTATTCCGTGATGGCACCTCCTTCCTGCTGGAAAGAGTCAACAGCATATTAAGTATAGCTATAAAGAAACAAAATGTCTATTGGTTTAAAAATTTTGATGTGGTAGTGAGCAGCCCTCAGTGTGGCAGAGTAGCACACCAATAGCGCGCAAATACCCCTCAAACCCTTGAAAAACCGCCCTTCACCGTTTCAAGGAGTAAGCCGCTAAAGCGGGAGCTTTCTAAATAAAACACCTATGACATAAATGAAATTCAAGAGCATGAAAACATCTGATCAGGAGGATTGAAGGATGGGGAAGATGGTTCAAAGAGGATACGTACCCAGCGACAAAAGGGAATTTTCCGAAGACGGGATGGAGAAGCTGCTTGCTGCTGGGAGTAATCTGTACTATTTGCTGAACCGGGGATATCCTATCAAGAGCGCCTCCGTATTTGTGGGAAACCATTATTTATTGTCTGAAAGGCAGCGGCTGGCCCTGGTTAGGGCCATCTCACCAAAAGAAAAAATCCGGTTAAGGATGGATAAGGAATTAAAAGGCAGCCTGGAAGGCTGCACGGTAAATATTGACGGTTTCAACCTCATCATAACCATGGAAGTGGCGTTCTCAGGCTCCCCGCTGTTAAAATGCATGGATGGGACCATAAGGGACCTGGCTGGACTTAGGGGAACCTACCGCTTAATTGATAAAACGGACATGGCAATCACACGGATTGGAAAGGTATTGGAATCCAACCAGATCCGCAAAGCTGTTTTTTACCTGGATTCACCGGTTTCTAATTCAGGCAGGCTGAAAGATAGGATTATGGAATTATTGGAAAACTTTGATTATGAGGTCCAGGCAGTTACCATACACAACGTGGATTCCGTGTTAAAACAGCAGGATCATGTGATTACCAGCGATGCCATCATATTGGATAACTGTATAAGCTGGTTCAACCTGGCCAGTGAAGCAATTGAGCAGGAATTTGGCGGTTATCCGTATATTGATATGGGAATCAGCCGGATTACGGAGTAAGCATGGATGAAGGAATCCCCAGACCCTATCCAACCATGAGACTGCTGCTTTTATCCCCCTGTCCCATCCCGGAGAACCGCAATTCCCCGGAGTTACATTCCTGCAAAAAGTAAGTCCATATCATGTATGCGGATTGTTATCCTTTAGCGAAGCAATCCATGTTTCAATTGACTGCGCCAATGCATATTGCTGCTGTAAAACAGCCATGCCTGTTTGCGGAATATTTGGCGCTGTTTCTTTTTCACGGATGTTTTCTTCCAGATAGGCCTTTAGGGTTTTTACATTTTCCTCAATACTGTCCAGACAGGACCTCTGGCTTTCTGGCGAAAGACTGGACAGATTCACAATCACGGCATTGAAATCCAGAAAAAAGTGAATGGGCTGGGAAGCAATCTCATGCATAAGACATTCAAATTTTTCTTCCCCGGCGTCTGTCAATGAATAGACCGCCTTCTCCGGCATTTTTCCTTCTTTTACGGAACTGCTTCTGATATACCCCTTTTCCTCCAATTGAATTACCTTTTTGTAAATGGATGGTGTGCTGATTTTTACCCATTTGGAAATGTTGCGGTACTCGACTAATTTCTGAATGTCATAGGCGCTTAAGGGCTGTTTTTTTATCATGCCCAATACAACTAAATCTATGGCTGCCATGATTCCCTCCTGTTTTTATGATTGACAAATAGTATAAAGTATAGTAGTATAATCCACAACGACAAAATACTATAATTTATACTACTATATTTTTAATCACGTGTCAAGTGAAAGGAGAGTTAAGATTGAAAATGAGAAATAGAGGGTATCCATTACCTTGAGTACACGACAAATAA